>Ga0129324_10000025_pt1 | contig 110507 bp, 97 predicted proteins | sample CPBDNA_7_FD_96879 | JGI IMG/M metagenome (GOLD analysis project Ga0129324, IMG submission 96879) | Freshwater to marine salinity gradient microbial communities from Chesapeake Bay, USA - CPBay_Spr_15_0.2_DNA | ecosystem: Environmental > Aquatic > Marine > Coastal | place: USA: Chesapeake Bay... | reverse complement strand
TAACGCCGACCAAAGCCTCGCCCATCAAAAAAGGAAATCTTATTCAATTGACTTGCCAATTGGTAATGACTAAGGGACTTGTATTTGCCAACATTAGCAAGTTTATCTTCTATTAGTTCATATCCAGGAGGCTCACCTCCTGCCCACTTTATAACATCTCTTTCTCCATAGGCCCTAGAAACAGAGTAGTCAAACAAGTGAAAGATAAATTTTCCCTTCTCTTCTAGCACATACTTTTTAATCTTAAATGTTTCAAAAAATCTTAGGATATGATTAGGTCCATAACCTCGATAAACTAGGTTATAAAATTGATAATTAGGTTTTAATAGCGCCATCTGACTAGCAAGAGTTTCATTATCATTAGAACCTTGACCAAAAACATTCGATCCCCCTGCAAGAATAAAATGTCCCTTTTTTTTGCTCTTTGTTTGAATTACTTTTCTTTGATGAAATTGATCAAAGTTATATTCTTTTCTATAAAGTCTCTCTACTCCAAAAAACATTTTATGATGACTCACTGAATTTGCGGCCGGGCCTTGGCCAAGAGCATTGATATAGCCAAGATAGGAGTCCTCACCGTCATTTTCTTCGACTTTGTAGCTCTCAATAAGACTGGCCTGTGGACTATCTATTGGATTAAAAAAACTATACAAGCTAAGGGCGCAAGCGATGAAGAGAAGAGTATTAAAAGTAATATAAAAAGTTTGATTAAAGTAACGAATTAAAAACGATTCAATTAAAGTTCTTTTTTTTTTCTTCGTGTAATATCATACCCTAACTCTCTTAAGCATTTGAGGATTAGAATAACGGCTGCAGCTTCATCTAAGTTGCCAATGATCGGCATATTATCTGGAATAAATTCGATTATACCTGCACCGGGATTTATAATATAAATCACTCCAATAATGACTCCAAATATATACATGACCTTCACGGATCACTCCTAAAAAAACTCAATCCCATATTTTTGATAAAGAAAACTATTTGACTACTATTATGCACCCTCGTTAGGTTCCTTACAAACCAGAGGAATATCGATAATAAAGCAGGTATTTGCTCGGTTACTATCTATATGAAGATCTCCACCATGGGCCAAGAGAATTTTACGACATAAGCTCAGACCGAGGCCCGTGCCCTTGCCCTTATCCTTAGTTGTGTAAAAAGATTGAAAGATACTTTCTCTTATTTTTTCAGGTATACCATTACCAGAGTCTTCAAAGTAGATATGAAGACGCTCACCATTTTCGCCATTTGAATGAGTCGAAATTTTTATCCACCTCTCCTCAAGATCTGCAATGGCATCAATACTATTGGTCATTAGATTAATAAAAACTTGATATAGCTGAGTCTGATTGGCCATAACAACTGATCCAGGCCCTTCTGGCAAGATTAATTTAACTTTTGCTGATTTTATTTTAGATTCAATGAGAAGAGCGGCTTCAATCATGGTCTCATTAACATAGGCTTCAGTGTAGGGATCATGATGGCCTTGCCTGACAAAGGTCTTTACCCCTTCAATAATTTTGGCCATCTTCTCACAGGTAACATTAATACTTTCGGCCGCCTGTAAAACTCGTTCCGTCTGATTTTTCTCATGATACTTTTGAATCATAAGGGCCTTATTCTTAACCAGGGTCAGTGGATTATTAATTTCATGAACGATGCCTGCGACCATTTCTCCAAGAGAAGATAGTCTCTCCATGAGCCCGACCGTTTGCTGCAGGCGGGATAGTTCGGTGACATCGAGCCCTATAATTACGGCCTCTTTATTTTCGTTAAACTTTGTGCCAATAAGAAAGAACTTCTTCTCTTCCCCTTCAATAATGGTCGTAAGGTTGGTCTCATGACTGGCCTCATCTTTTAAAAAGAGCTCTTCACTAAAGTCACGGAAATACTTATGACGTGTATGATGGCCAACTTTTTGACCAATAAATTCTTCAGCACTCATCTCACAAAGATCACACAAGGTTTTATTAACTCCCGCATAAGTTAAATCGGCTTTTATCCAACTAACTGTACAAGGAGTCCAATCAACCATCAGCTTAAACTTTTTAAGCTCCCTTTCTAAATACTCTTTTTCTTCTTCTTGCTCTCTAAGGTGTTCGCGCAGACGTACGAGAAGTGAGGGGTCAGTTCCATTGCCTTCCATCTCATTGAGAATAGCGGCCAATTTATTATTCATTTTCATGGTTTAACTATCGGAATTTCTTCAATAAATGGTGAGAAATCTGCAGGCTTTAAGACTATAAAACCTAATCAACTGCGTCTTGGGCCTTATGAAGGTTGAAGAAGTGCCCCTTTTTGGCCTCTAACTCCAATTTACTTCCCTCCTCAACGAGGCGGCCTTTTTCAAAGACAAAAATCCGATCACAATGATCAAGTGTTGAAAGACGATGGGCGATCATTAAACAAGTACGCCCTACCATCACTCTGTCCACCGCTTGGTGAATTATTTTTTCAAACCATGGGTCAATATTCGCCGTTGCCTCATCAAGAATCAAAATTGTGGGATTTTTTATTAATACTCTAGTCAGGGCCAAAAGTTGCCTTTCACCAACTGAAAGGTTTGCACCACCATCATATATTTCAGACTCTAATGTCCATGAACCAAGGCGCATAACCTGGGCCAGACCTGTTACCTCACAGGCATAAAGGATTTTATCATCGGGAACACTTTCGTCTGTAGAAAGGTTTTGCCTGAAGCTGCCTCGAAAAAGAATTGCATCCTGGCTGACGAAGCCAATTTGCTGGCGTAGAAAACTTCTCCTGTAATGGCGCAATGAATGACCATCTAATAAGACTTCACCTTTTTGGTATTCATAGAGACGTGAGAGAAGACTAACGGTTGTCGTTTTACCACACCCTGTTGTTCCTACCAGACCAATTTTCTCGCCTCTCTTGATCTTGAAATCAATTCCCTTTAGGACATAATTTTCTTTATCGTAGGCCATCCACACATCATTAAACTCAATATTACCTTCCATAGACTTCGGCGCTAATTTTCCATCCTCACCAAGAATGGCCTCTTCTTCTTTATGCGATAAGAAAGACGCCACTCGTTCAGCGGAAGTAAAAGCTTGTTGCACCATATGAATCTCTCGTGCCAACGTCATAATAGGATGAAAGAACCTTTCACAGTAGCGTACGAAAGTAACGAAGAGTCCAACCGTCATAGCGCCAGATAAAACATTATTACCACCAAACCACACGAGACCAATAAGAGGTGTACTGCATAGTAAGGCCACTAGTGGACGTGTCCATGCATAGAGGTTATTCGCCTTTAAATGACTGCTTCGATAATCTTCAACACAATAGTCATATTCATCCTTAGACCAATTCTCAAGCCCATAAATTCTGATAACTTCAATCCCATTTAAAAACTCACTAAGTTTTGAATTGAGAACACTATTTGTTCGAGAAAGATTACGATTCACTTTACGAACATAATCACGAGTAAGATAAACGAAAAGAATAGCGGGAAATACACTAATCACTAAGATTGATCCTAGCTTAAAGTTTGTGACCAACATGGCGATCATCGCCATTGTGGCCATAAAAGCTGAATTAAGTACACGACCCATACTAGAGGTGAAGAATTCTTCAATCCCTTCCACATCATGGGTTACCCTTGTTACAACTCGTCCTTGCGGTTGACGGTCATAGAAACTAATAGGCAAATTTTGAAGGTGATTAAAGAGGGCCTCTCTAATTGAAAGGATTGTTCGTGAGCTATAGTCACTTAGTAGTTTTCTTCCTTGCCACATGCAACCCAGTGAACAGAGTTCAAAAATTAAGACCAAACCAGAATAATTAAATGAGGTCACCAAAGATTTCTTTAGAAGACCATTCTCAACAAGTAGACCCATCATTCTTGCAGAAATAAGAGAAGCAAGCGAGCTCACCATCATCAGAGCAAGACCGATGATAATTCCTGTTTTAAATGGTCTCGCAAAATGTAACAGTTTCTTGAAGGACGCCATATCTGAGAGTTTAAACTTTTTGACGGCCTCGTCAGATTGCTCATCAGCATGGAGAAACGACTTCTTCTTTTTTGTTAAAACTTTGGCCTGGCTCATGAGCTCATCTCCAGGGTTTGATCGCAATATTTTAAAGTTGATGCGCGATGAGCAACCCAAACAAGAGTTTCTTCTTTTAGCTGCTGATCTAAATTCTTTAGGATTTTTTCTTCCGTCACCGTGTCTACGGCACTAAGGCAATCGTCAAAGAAGTATAATCGACAACCACGAGCAAGCGCGCGCGCCAGAGTCAAACGTTGCTTCTGTCCACCACTGAGGTTTATGCCCCACTCCCCTAAAGGAGTATCGAGTTGCTCTGGGAATTGGCGTACATCCTCTGCCAAGCAGGCAAGCTCTAAGAAGTGCCAAACTTCTTCATCATTCAAGTCTCGATCTAGACGAATATTCTCTCTAATGGTATCAGCAAAAAGAAATGCCTTTTGAGGAACATAACCAATAAGAGTCCTTAAAAACTCATGAGAATAACTATTAAAAGGCTTGCCCATAAAGGAGACATCACCATCGTGCTCTCTTTCAATTCCACTTAAGATTCTGACAAGAGTTGATTTGCCACTACCAATAGGTCCGGTAATCCCTAAGCGTTTACCTTCCATCACTTTAAGGTCTAAATTCTGAATAACAAAATCTTCACCATCAAAATACTGAAAGGAGAGAGACTCAACATTTAATACGGCAGACGTTTCAATAAGTTCGTCTCCCTCTAAACTAAGATGAGGGTCTTTTTCATGGTGATAGATCTCACTCAAACGCTCGAGAGAGGTAAAAGATTTTTTCCATTCTGAGATAATAAAGCCGAGTTCGGCCAAGGGATCTTGCAAAAGAAAGATCAACCCTTGCATGGCCACAAAGTCACCTATAGAGATTTCCCCTCTTAAGACAAACGGTATACCTACAAAGAAGAGTACTGCGTAGCTTAAAATATGGCCTGAACCCATAACAGGGATATAACGAAGAGAAGTAAAAACAGCTTCCAGTCTTTTACTACGATAAGCATCTGCAGAGGCCATCATTTTTTTAAACCAGAAAGAACCAGTTTGAGTAATTCTTTGTAGGCGTATGGTGGAAACCACTTGAGAGGTTAAATCATTAAACTCCCCCAAAGTTTCTTGGGCCGTACGGTAACGAGTCATTTCTAAATGGGAAAGCTTCTTAACAAAGAAGGGTAAGATAGCAAGTACACACAGGGATATTAATGCCAAAGGTGCATGAATAGTGATCATGGTTCCCAAAGTAAAGATCCCCAAGAAAACCATGTCAAAAATGGCCACCAAGGTAAATCCATAAATGAATCGACCTCTATTAACATCTGAGGTATTGGCATTCATAAGAATGCCCTTAGTGAAATAACGAATTAAATCAGTGTGCTTAAAAAAGCGAACATTATCCCAGATATTTTCCTTGAGCTCACTAGAGGCCAGGTGAGTTTGTCTGGCCATAGTAATACGCCATCCCACACGCGAGAAAAATAATATACATCTTGAGATGACTAAAAATATGAAGAGCCTAAAGAAAGTATCTTGCTGGTTTAGGCCGTAGAAAAACTTCGGAAGTGTCTCTTTTGTAAAAAAATCGAGAATCCAACCAAGTAACCTAGTGACTAAGACCTGTAACATCGCCGTCGTTAAAACAAAGAAGATACCAGAAGTATAAACACCCCAATTTTCTTTAAGAAACTTAAGCCAATGACGCCTCGCCTCTTTTAGGTGATCGATTGATATATCTTTATGTGGCATTGAAGAGCTAATAGACATCGAAAAATACTAGTCCTTCCCACACTCATTGAGAAGGTCAGAGTTGTTAAATCTAAGTTAGGTTAGCATTTGTTAGAGATTAATCACCCGCGAGAATATTCAATTGATCATTAAAGTAGTCGGGAAGATCAAATCCTCCGCTCTGATAATCATCTCCAGAGCAAACATTCAAACCAATAAGATTTATTTCAGAAACAAACCCTTTGAAAGACTGTCCAATAACTTGACCCTTTTTGATCTCAATAATGACCTCACTACCCAAGTTTTTCCATGAGATATTATGATGTGGTGTTTCACCCCAGCGCCATTGCCAGCTCTTAAGCGCACAGCGCTCCTCTTCAATTGATTGAAGCTGACTGAAGCTTGGTGGACTATGATTTTCAGGTTTTAATTCAAAAAAACTTAACCAGGCATTGATCCACTTATCAAAAGTTAAGTTATGTCCATGTTCATTTAAATTGGTCACTGGTGATGGATGAGAAGCTATTCCCTTTCCTGTTAACTCCCAACCATCTGTAACACCGAGGGTGCCCTTTAAGTCTTTTAAAGAAGCTTCTACAAGTAGGGTTCCATGATGAAGGTTCATGTTCTTTGTCTGTTTAAAAGCAGAGCCTGACACTTTTAAATCTTGGTCTGATTTGTCTTTAAAAACCAGGTCAAAGCGATCATTGTAAGAAACTTCTACGCCGAGGATTTTAAGAACTGAAATTATAAGTTCTAAATTTTTAATCCGATTTAACTCTCTTCCTTTTCGAACAATACAAAAATTCCAATTTCCAAGATCATGATAAACGGTGCCTCCACCGCTTCGACGACGAACATAGGTAAGTTCTAAAAAGCGTGGAGCATGAAAGTTCATTTCTCGCCAAGGAACTTGAAAGCGACCAGAGATAATGCATGGTTTATTACGATATAAGAAGAGATGACTCTCTTCTGGGAAATCCCCTTTTAACAATTCATTTTCCCAAGCAAGATTGAAAAAAGGATCAATTTGATCTGAAAAAGAAAAGGACCAATCACGATTTTTAAAAACTTTGATGGGCATGTTAAAAGGCAACTCCTAAACTCGCAGCGAGAGGTACTAAGTTTTTCAGAGGTCCAAGGGATAGGTATTCGATACCGACACTTAATGAAATAGGATTCCATTGCCAGTGATAGCCTACACCTAATAGTGTCCCCACTCTCGTCTTTCCGGGCACAATAACATCAACGCCATCAACTTGGACACTTTTCACCAACGCATTACTTTTTTGCTTATTTCCATGCACAGCAAAACGCAGCACAGGTCCAGTGCTTAGAGCACTTTTTTGCTCTCCCAAATAGGCATTCACTTGAAGCGCCACATGATCAAGGTCAGGAATCAGTCCAAGATCATCACTCCCAGCAACTTTCCCTTGATAACGACCATAATAAAGACCCACACTAATTTGACCGAATAACTCTCTCTCGACTCCGACTTGACTGAGAATGCCTAAGTAGCGAGCAGAAACTCCCCACTTTTTATCTTGTGAATACGCCGATTCTTTATAAGTTGGAATATTAAGCTCTAACATGGGAGTTGCATTATTCTCTGTTGATTCGTTAGGATTCTCCACCATCATTTTTGGTTCAGTAGCATCAACATCATCCTTATTATTGACGACATCATCATCACCTTTATTTTTGTCTTCTGTTTTATCAGAGAGAACTTCATCCATAACTTCAGACTTGGCCTCTTGCTTGGCTTCAAGACTCGTTACGTCCTTAGTTTCAGGATTAACTTCAAAATTTGTCACGTCCTTTGTTTCTGGCGGACCAAGCTCTTCTTTGACCAAAGCAATCGAATCCTGTGCCATGCTATTAATTGAAAGAGTGAGAAGACATGAATACATTAGTAATCTCATTGATCTACACTCACTTTTAAGTTTAAGAGTTTTGCTTTTGCACCCAACACAAAGGTAGGAAGAGATTTAGTGCCTAATTTCAATCCAGGAAATACATAGGCCTTATTAAAATCAAAGATAATGTCATTAAATATAGTTGCGGTATCAACTTCAACAGAAATTCCTGCCATGTCAATAATCATCGGAGGAGCAGGGTGATCATTCCACTCAAGATAATCATCAATACCTTGTATGATGTCCGGGTGAATTTGATTTAGTGCCTTAACAACTGATTCAATAACATTAAGAATCTTTACAGGATTTTTTATAAAGTCTCTTATTTCTTTCTTCTCAGAAATATTATCAACTTCATTAAAATAGAGATAACTACCCTGTACAGCGACGACCCTTTTAATTTCTTTTAGACTACTGTTTGGATCATCAGACCTTTCTTCAATTGGTATAATAATTCCTAACTCAGGATTTTTACAAAAGAATTGGCTAAAATATTTACCATCACGTTTTCCAAAACGAATTTTCTCCACTTGATCGAGAATCATTCTAACGTCATCTCCAACAGCATTACCGGATAATTTCTCAAAGGCCCTCACTAGAATCATAATATCCTTGTTGCCTATCTCGTATTCTCCAATTTCTGCCAAGTAGCGAAGTACGTACATTGAAAGAGAGAGTCCATCAGCAACCTCAAATTCATCTGACATAGATTTAGCTACAGCAAAAATATTTTCAGCAACAACGCGCATTTGGTCACCACTAAGGCCGACTTCTCCCAATATTGTGGTTCGAGACTCATCTGATTTAGAAAGAGGTGGTATAGGACGTCTCTGTTCATTTTCATCTTCTAATACACGCACTACTTCTAGATTTTCTTCCGCCTGTAAAACCTTAATTCCTCTTCCAGGTGGCCACCCAGATTCAACAAATAAGAGACCCAATAAAACTAGGTAGAGAAAATAACGCAAAGACTTTGTCGCCTTTTTACGTTTTGTAGGAACAGGACGTTTGACTGCCTTCTTAGTCTTATTAAGAATCTTGGACTGGGTTTTCTTTTTAGAAAAGTCTGGTCTCTTAACGGCCACTTTTTTCACTCCATTTCTTAACAAGGTTGGAAACGCCTTCGCAATATAGGGCATCAGGATAGTAGGTATAATTCCAATCCGTGACGCCTTTTTTAATAATTTTTATATTTCTTAATTTAAAGTTCTTATCATAGACTTCCATTAAAGGATTAATCATCATTCCATCAATCTCTTGAATTTTGGCCTTCATGGCCCCTACAAAAGAAACCTGATTACGAACACCTAATTTATCAACTTTGGCAATAAAAGCCTCCATCTGCTCTCTTAAGAGAGTAGCAGCGGACAGAAAATACATAATCTCAACACCTGAACCTGTTAATTCTCTATTGTTATAAACTCCTGACGCCACTCCAAACTTAGTCCCAAGGTTATGATTTATTTGATCAACAACACTAGTATCAGGTTTCACAATATTTAAAACGCCCTCATAGTTTTTCATGACTCTCTTTAGACGATGAAAGAGACTCAGCTTTGTATAGTCAGAGTTATAGAGAGAAAGGTCATAAAGTTGAAGAAGCTTAGCTCTATCACCAAACAGTTCGCGTTCGCCTTTAACAAATGGTTGAAATAGCTTTTTGGCCTTAACCATAATTCTCAACAGTTCACCTTTATCAACGGCGGCCAAATTACCAGAAGTACTAAAGTGAAAATCTAAGCGATTTTCAGATTTATTAACCAATAGACCTACAGGAGTCCCATTGAACGATTCATTATTAAGAAGTCGAACATCAAAAGCTACCCCCATAATATGTGGATTGAGTTGAATAAGGATTTCTTCATCATGTGCCAACAACTTTGCATAGCGATTTATCTTAACGCCACCAAGTGTAGTATTTCCGTTCTTTTTAGGGTCTTGATCATTCAAGTATTTATGAAGAAAGTTAAGAACAACACCTTTTACTTTACGGGCCAGACCACCTTCAAAGTTAATGTCAGAGGCGACAATGTTTATAATTTTATCAAGAGTTGAAGTATCACCTGAAAAGCGAATACCGGCCTGGGCAACATCAATACGGAGCACTTCATCGCCAAAAAACACTTCATTGGCAGAAAGTTTTATTCTATTTTTATAGCGAGCTAGCTTTTCGACTGAGAGTTTCAAACGAGCTTTAACGAAAACATCTTTTTGAGTCACTTTCCAATCATTTGAAGAAAACAATTGCCCTAATATTCCCTTCTTGGTTTTTTCGTAAAGTGCTGCAGTAAGGTTCATTTGAAGTTGGCCATCAGCAACGGCCTCAAGATTAAGATCCTTAATCACATAGTGGCTTTGCTCAGTGTTACCCACTAGAGACTGCTCTACCCCTTTCATTTGAACCAGAGAAGCATCACTGAATAACTTGTTTAAAAATAGCTCAAAATATTTAAGATCAGACGTAACGATTAAATCAGACTTACCACTCTCTCTCGTTTCATCTATGCCAACGAAGCCTTGAGAGTCTTTAGTCTCTCGCCTATTAAATATCTTTCCCAGATACTTTTTAGAGCGAGTTCCGTCACCCAGACCCACTTCGATATAAGTTTGATTTAAAATAGAGTCATAAAGAGACTCTATATTCCACACCTGAACAGTATTTTCACTGGCCAAAAGTGTCTCCGTAACAATTTTTGGATCCAGTTTAAACTGAATCATTTCAGAGACCTCATCATAAGAGATGATATCTTGGAATAGGTAGCGCAAGTTATTCGCCACTTCTTGGGAACCAGCTTGGTTAAAAGGGTTTTCTTCAATATCTATTTCTGCGAGTTTTACTAAAGCGGAGAGATCTCCCTCCAAAACACGGGCCATTTCCCTTTGATAAACTCGACTTTGCTCTGAAATTTTGGAAAGAGTATGTTTGTAAGGAGCATCCTTAACTTCAGGCCCTTCATCACTAGCACTTACCGAAAGAGGGTCTTCAACCGCCAACGTGGTCAACGTTTCAACAATGGCCATTTTAGTCCATGTAGAAATAAGATGACCATGTCCCGAGCTCTTAGAAAGACTTGTTTTTTCGCTATCACTTAAAATACTAAAATTTACAACATCAAGCCCTAAGACTCCTTCATCAAAAGCATGCAACCTAAGCGACACTTCAAAAGGAATACCTGAACCCCAAATATCTTCGGCCGCGCGCCAAGGAGAGGCCGACCACTGTATTCCCTCACCTTCTAGTCCCATTTCCATAAAGACGTTGATGTTCATATTCATCACACCTCTTAAGATAACCCCAGGAATGTGGGGAGCAATAACGACTTCTAGTTCAGGAAACATTTGTTCATTTTCAAAATTAAAGTCGCGAGCAAAGCGAACACCTTGAGAAAGTGAGCCTTGCGATAGTCTCTTTGTGATAAAAGGCATCTTGCCACTTTCGCTACCACCACTTTTTAACAAGGCCAGAGTTTGAGCACGCCTTTTAAGCTCTGTTAATTCGTTTACAATAAAGGCCTTCACTTCCTCTTTTAATAAATCATAAGCAAGAATGGGATTGGCCTTAAATAAGGGATTTCTCCGATCTAGTCCGGCACGAACACGAGACTCGACATTACTCTTTAAAGAGTTATAACTATTAATTTGACGTGTTTCCCATAATGGAAAGTTTAATTGATCCTTTAAAAACGTCATAAAGGTCATCAATTCACCATTGAGTGCCGAGGTATCACCATACTGAGCATAGAGGGCCGAACGTGCCTCTTCTAGGGTTTGCTCTTCACTCTCCCCGCGCTCCTTTACTGCCTGAAACCAACGATCTCCAGGTTCACCTAGACCGGCCTCAATTTGTAACGCCACTTTTCCACTCCCCTTTAAAAGGACTGGTGAAATATTCCAAACTCGAAGTTCTGTTAATTCAGTATAAGATTTAAGGGCCTCAATTTTTTCAATATCTAATTTAAAGGAAATGTTATTATTGCCAAAACGCAGACCTTTAGATGTTATTAACTTGTCGATCTGCTCACTTAGGTTTTCTTCTTTTCCGAAGTTTTCTGGTTCAACATTTAAAACCCAATCCATGAATGAAGTATTTGCCAGAAGACCAACAATATATTGATTAATACGATTAAAGGCCGTCAGGTAACTTTGACCATCAATTTTAAATTCCACAATTTCTAGAGAAAAATATTTTGTTAAAGCTAACTTACGGGCCGATGGAAATTTCAAACTAATATTGAATCTATGCTCTACCGCAAATTCACCACCACCAGCAATATTATTCATATCAAAGACAACGTCAGCAGGTAGCAAAGCTGTACCGGAAACAATAAGAAGGTTTTGCATTGGATCCATATCAAAGCGGTCAATTTCTTTAATAAAGGCACCTTCGTTTTCGGGACCTTTTTCTAATATCTTTTTGACCTGACTTCTTATGAGCTCCATTGGAAGGTTGATTTTTACGATACCCTCTTCAAGCGGAGCAAAATCTTCTTTTAGAACATTAAAAGGCTGAGACTCACTAATACTCTTTGTGTACACTGGTTGCACGGCCATCAAAAAGATGAACAATATTTTGTAGGCCATATCTAGCTTGTGCCAGAGTCTCATAGTAATTCTCCAATAAAATCAAACATTTACAGATAACGTATGGATTCTTACTAAATATAGATGCAATCCTTGAGCCAAGGAATGAGGCGCGATTTAAGCTAAAAGGGTCTTTGAAACGGCTTCGACTGAGAAGTTATCTTTATAATAGAGAGAGCCCTTATTGCCCAAGTCATTTGCTTCATCGGGGTTTTTAAGAGCATGAATGATGAGCTTGCCATAGGTCATCAGGTCATCAAAAGGACAAACATAGAGAAACTCACTCCATGGGATAGTGTCTACCGTAAAATAGCTCTTGGTCGTTATTATGGGACGACCATGAATGAGTCCGGCCATAATGGTTCCCCTTCTGGTCGTTACTCCATCGACAAAAGGACATAATAAGAGATCGGCCTCTTTAATCCATAAAGAGACATTTTCTTCACTTAGAAACCCAAGAGCAAAAATATCTTTATTAAGTCGAGATTTTAAGAGACTAGGAACAGTCTCCTTACTAAGACCTATTATGTAGAGAGAAACATTTTCTGCACCAAATTCCTCTTGGGCCATATTAAGGCCTTTCAAAAGGTGTTCAAAAGAATTCGTAGGGTGAGCTCCTCCAAAATAAAGAAGCTTATATTTTTTCAAAGGGATATTACCAAATGACTTTTCTAGCGATAACCCCTGACTCAAATTCAAAATATTTGAATAAACAGGCAAAGTGTTAAATTTGTCTTTGAAAAAAGGCAAAAAACTTTTCCACTTGCGTTCGTTACCTTCATGGGAAAAATATAGTTTATGAGCAAAAATTGAAATTAAACAAAATTGAATAAAATGGGGCAAACCAATTAACAGCCCTTTGAGATTGAACAAAACAGGGTAATGAGACTCATGAACAATCACTTGAGTATTAAACGCTTTTAAGTGACTTAGTAAAAAGGGTACATGGAAGGCCAGGCCATATTCTTTCGGCCCAAAGGCCAAAGGTGTCCATTGGAAAATTACTAAATCAGGATCAAGAGAACTAACCTTCTCTTTAATTATAAAAACTTGATTCCATGCCCAGTTAGATTGCTTTAAAATAGTAAAGCTGAACGAGTCTACGGGAACATCGCTAGATGTTAAGACATATACATCGTGACCCAATTCATGAAGATGTTGTGCAAGCTCATAGCTATGATCACTAACACCACCAGGCCTTGGTTTAAAATGGGGAGAGACTAAGCAAATACGCATTAACTATGATTTTAAGTGAATATACCAATAATTAAAACAAACTATTATTTTATTAAATGCTTTACTCGGTTATGTGCGAGAGGCGACGATCGAGTTCCAACAGGGCGACAGGTATACTCTCCTTGTCCCAAGGTATAGAAAGAATTTCTTTTAACTCTAGGTTTAACTGCTCTTCTTGATTAAATTGATTAAAACTTTCTTCTCTTTGTTCCAAAACCTCTTGATTTGCACCACAGCTTTTTCCACTTTCTTCATTTTTTAACTTCGGGTTAAAGCCCAAGCAACCATAAGGCTTAACTGTCTTTGGTAGAGGACAACCTAGAGCGGTCTCAGTAAAAAATGGGCAGGTATAAGTTTTACGCATAAGCTGACCACCACCCGTGCTTGGCCGATTCAGAAGACGAAAGTCGCTCACACAATTTTCTAACTTTGTTTTAAGTTCCTCAGTCCATTGGTCCTCATCAACGAGGTAATCATAGAGATCCCATGTTTCCGAGAGAGTCATCTGCATGCTATTTCCAAAGAAGGTACAGCAGGTACCAGGACAGTTTTGGCAATGAACCTCCTCACTTTCAAGGTCGTCCATTGCTTTGATCAGGAGAGAGCGCCGCAATTTATGAGACTCATTAAGAGTTCCTTTAAGAAGAGCAAGCTTTTCCAGTTTTTTCATAATTATTCACTTTCGTAACACATAAGCGCCTGATATCACACCGTTTACGCTATGTGTAAAATATACTTTCAATAACTTCTCACCCTGCCCACATGATATGTTCATGGCCTATGAAACAGTTATCTCCTCTAAGAGGATTTACCAACATCTTCATCCTAAAGCTAGGTCTATTACTTGCCCTCGCTTCTTGTGGTGGAAATCCAGACGTCACCTTAGGTGGCGCAGCTGGTGGTGATGATACTCAAGGTATTCAGAGTGGAGAGAATTTTCAAATAGGGGCCAGCTGGAGTGCTAAACCTTTAACTATTAGTTCAGTTCAAGAAGAAAACAACTTTGTCATAGCAAGACTTGCTTCCAATGCTGTTAAAGTTAGCACTATTTTCGCCAAAGGAACGGGCTTCTATCTGGGCCGTCATAACGGTAACCATATTGTCGCAACAAACGCCCATGTACTAAAGAACATTCCCAGTTGTTCTGTCTCTCCCGTAATCCTTCAATTTAGTGTTTTTAATGCCGCTTTTTCCTGTTCCAAAATTATTGGTATTTGGCGCGATATAGACTTTGCTCTGATATCTTTGGAAACGAATAGTGGTAATGAAGCTTTTCTTGATGAGATCAATCCTCTTAAGATGGCCTTTAACAAAGATATTCAAAGAGATGCCTTGGTCTACTCTGCAGGTTTTGGCCAATATCGTAACTCTAACAGTCAGCTTACCTTAAAAAACGACGAAGACTGTCGGGTCTATTCTCCTACTAACGTGTTTGCTAGGCTTCAAGACCCAACCAGGTTAGGGTCCAAAAAGGTGGCTAGCTTTGCTATAGGTTGTGATATTTCACCTGGAGATAGCGGCAGCCCTATCATTGAAAGAGACACAGGCGATGTCTTAGGTATCGTTTGGAGTACACAGATGCCAAAGCCTATAACTATACGCTCTCAAACTTATATGCAGGACCTTAGAAGACGCGATACAGATAGTGTTTGGAAACACCTATCCTATGCCGTGCCCGCCTCAGAAATACGAGCAGAGCTTTTAAGATGGACTGAAAAAGTGAGAAGAAGTCGCCCTACTCAAAAAAGGCGAGATACAGTATTAAGTCTCCTAGGACTCTTACCTTAATTATTGAACATTGAATTCTGCCTCAAGGCCTGAAACATCTTCAACCAAGGCATCGTCATCAAACTCCGGGTTTTCCTCGAGCCTTAGTTGCTCATCAATTCCACCCTTTTTATCTAAAGATAGACCTGTAAGGTCGCGCTTCTTTTTCCGACTTCCTCTTTTGACTACTTTCTTTCTTTTATTCTTCGGCTTTTCTGAAGCAGTGTTACTAGGTGTATCACCTTGGTAAGAGGCGTCAGAATCATTTAGCCCCGCACTACTTCTTGGGTTTGCTTCCCACAAAAAGCTTTGCCCTTTCGCCTTCTCAAGCTGATCAGCTTTTAAGTACTTTGCCCTAACCATTTTTTTGAGAATATTATCCACTGTTTTATTAGCAAATTCAGTCATCTTTTTTTCTCGAAAAGACTCTCCATACCTTTTTGGACTCGGCAAAAGCATTGCTAAGAAAGCACCTTCCCGCGCGGTAAGATTCTTTGGTCTCTTTTTAAAATAGTATTGAGAAGCATTCTTTATGCCATAAATACCGGGACCAAACTCCGCTATATTTAAGTAGGTCTCTAAGATTTTCTCTTTAGAAACATTTCTTTCCATATAAGTTGAATAAAAGAGCTCCTTAAGTTTCCGGCTTAAACTCTTCTCTGAAGTTAAGTAGAGATTTTTTGCCACTTGCTGGGATATCGTTGAAGCGCCTCTTGTGCGCTCCCCTTCAAGTGCTTCCTCAGCAGCTTCTTTAATTTGTCCTAAATCGTAACCACTATGGTGATAGAAGGCCCAATCCTCACTCACAACAATCGCGTGGGCCGCCGTGTAGTTCATCTCTTTGAGAGTAACCCAATCCTTTGGTTTTTTAGTGACGAACTCATAAGTCGCTCTATCATCTTTACCAACAGTCACCAATATATGGCCGTTTTCTAGACCTTGAATTTCCTTGCGCGGAAAGACACCGTAAAAATAAACCAGACCCACCACGATGAAAAAGTCTAAAACGAAACTAAAAATAAGTAGTTTCCTTTTTAAACTTATAGGTTTCTTATTGCCTTCATTGTCTTGTGAATTCTCATCCATAACTCATGCTCCTTAAGTCTTAATCATTATAAGAGCTAGGCGCTAACCGTGCCAGAGGCGGCACCCAAAACACGTATAAAAAAATTTAACTTAGTTATCTAAAATGGTCAGACGAATACAATCAAATATATATGGTCGTTTTATGAGCGATAGATTCTAGCTACTTTTCACCAAACGCTGCACTGCGCACAAGAGATGTTCAGACTCATCTACCGCCTAAAAGCTTTCTTCTTTGAAGTTTTTTATAAGTTACTGAAAGTACTAGCTATTTATTTCTAATTATAGAGAACTAACCTTGTTAAAGGCGGACTTTATTTGTAAATTTTTCATGGTTTTGACTGGGGACAAATCAATATGCGAAAAGACTTAACATTACTTGGTGCGGCCACCGACCTTGGCCAGTCTAAGGCAGGAACAGAGCTTGCTCCTTCTTGGCTAAGACTTAAGGGCATCAAAGAAGTCCTATCCCGCAAGTTTTTTAATCTAAAAGACCTTGGTGACATCAACCCCACCGACAGCAACCCAAGCAAAGACAAAGACCTCAACAAAGACAAAGACCTCAACAAAAACAAAGAAAACGATCATCCCGCCATCTCCCGCTATAACAAGCGATTAAAAGAGACCATTAAACAAGAACTCGTTGACCAAAGATTAGTGATCACTCTTGGTGGTGATCACTCTATCGCCATTGGCTCACTTAGTGCCTCACTTGAATATAATCCCGACATAAAAGTTGTTTGGGTAGACGCCCATGCAGACCTCAACACTCCTGAAACCTCTCCTTCAGGTAACTTACATGGCATGCCTCTGGCCTTCTTTTTTGACCTTTTAAAACCAGGACAGACGAGAGACTTATTTTCATGGGTGCCTCGTCTAAAAAGAGAAAATCTCGTTTACATCGGCCTTCGTGATGTCGATGAAGGAGAGAGGCGCTTCATAAAGGAGCTAGGGATAACTTTTTTTGATGCTGATACTGTTAAAGAATTGGGTATAAGTAAGGTCCTTGAAGAAACAATTAACCAGCTGTGCCCAAGGGGTGATGAAGACGTTCACCTGAGCTTTGATGTTGATGGGCTTGATCCCGAGTTTGTTCCTGCAACAGGAACACCAGTTAATGGAGGTCTTCACCTCATGGATGGGCAAAGAATCATTAATACACTTGCTAGAAAATCAAATCTCATATCCTTTGACTTGGTAGAAGTTAATCCTCTTTTAGGTCAAAATGAATTTGATCTAGATATGACTGCAGCCTCAACAATCGCACTATTAGAATCAATTCCAACTTGGGATTCAGAGAATATGACATTAGATAAAATTCTTTTTGATCAAATCAATTAGATTTCTAAAGAACTTCCTGAGTCTTGATAAAAAATCTCGTCAAACCCATCGTGCCTTCTGAACAAAAAGCATAGAGCTGAAGTAATTTTGCAGTCTGATCTGGAAAACTCTCTTCCTCTTGATCGATAAATTCTAAATGCTTCGTGAGAGGTAGGCAGGATTGTTTTAAGGCGCTAAAGGCCAAACGATCCGCAAAGCTTAAATTACGAATCAACGTATTGTCTTGCATATAAGTTTTTACGACCTGAGTATTTTGCTGCCAGGGTAACATCGCCAGTCGTTCTTGCTTGGTTAATTCGCGAGCGCCAGAGCGAACAGAGATAAGTGCAAAGAAAAGTCCTAATAATATAAATGCTAACTTCATCGTGTTCCTTCCTTGGTTAACACAGGGCTATTGTGAGAAACATGACACCAATCGGCAAGAACTTTTTTATTTATTAAAGAGATTTAAAGAAGTCTGAAGAATTTTTGAACCTCAGTAAGAATTTCGAGATGGTTGTTAAAAGTATCGGGATAGGCACCAAGTTCATAGTTACCCCTTATAAGAAGGGTTTTAATATCAACCGTTTTAAGAACATCACTGACCTTATCACCAATCATCAGGGATTTATCAAGAGCGATGTCTTGCTCTTTAGAGGCAATTAATGCCATTCCAGGATGTGGCTTTCTCGTATAACTGGCCTTCTTATATTGGGGAAGATCACTCTCAGGATGAAAAGGGCTATAGTACCAAGCATCGACTCTTGCACCTTTCTTCTTAAGTTCAGCACTCATCCATTCATGAAGTTGAACAACCTCTTCTTCTTTGTAGTAGCCTCTTCCAACGCCTGACTGATTTGTAAGAACAATTACTTTGATATCCAAATCATTGGCAAACTTAATGATGTCTTCAATATGAGGGACAAAAGAGACGTTTTCACTTCGATAGGTGTAACCACCGTCTTGATTAATGACACCATCCCTATCAAGTAAAAGAGCAGAGAACTTCCCCTTTGGAGTTATCGGGAGAAGGCAGGGTGACTCGCTCCCTATGACCTTAACTTTTTGATTCCAAAAAATCGCCAGCCCTTCTAATTGATCTTTTTGTTCATCATAAAGAGCGGCCTGCGCCTCTTGTCTTTTTAAGGCCCGCTTTAGCCAAAAACCAAAGTCTCCATCAGGTGGAGTGGTCTCAATGCTTAAAGTTCCCTCTGGAAGGGGTTCTTTAAAGGTAGTAGCTAATAGAGACCAAATATCCTGCCAATATTCTTCTACTCCATCGGATGGATAGATTACCGTTTGTGCCAGCCATTTATTAAAGTCCCTTTCAGAGGTCATCAATTCTCTTCCTTTAAGGAACAGTTTACCTTAAGGGCACTAACAGTAAACTTATTCATAGGCTTCACTCTAATTTGTAATTTCTTATGACCAAGACCTAATTCAAAACTGCTAATTTTATCTTTTAAAGGAGAAAACTTTAACTGCTTTAAGTCATTATTAAACTCACTCCAAGAGTAAGTTTTAAGTGAATCTAATTGATAGCGTGCCCCTGCCTTTCCTTCTTTATGGAAACATGTCACTTGATAAAGATTATTTAATCCCATTCCCACAAGAGACCCTAAGCAATTAGCGAAGAGTAACTGATCCTCATCATAGAAGGATATAAAGGCACGATGAATTTCACTAATCACTCGATGATAATGAAGAAAGAGAAACTCACGTGCTTCACTTGGTAACTCACCCGGAAGTTCAGGTAAACCACGCTCCTGCCAAGCGGGAGAAAACTGAGTGCTCCCATTTGCAGGACTCCAGAGTTCAAAAGGAATATCGGCCCATTCATAAAGAGACTCGGCCATTTGCTGAAAACTTTGATCTAGCACTTGATTGAGAGATGCTTGAAAAACTAAAGCGTCAGGAAAGTTAGTAAAGTACTTGGCCAAGAAGGAACGGATACCACCCGACTTAGTGTTTACGAAGGCGCCTCTTTTACAAAGCTTCAAACTTACAGGAACGTCTTCACCTTTTGTTTGGATCCAAATATCGGCTTCTTTAAAGCTCTCTTGACCACTTACAGCACCGGACTTACCGGTAACTAAAATATTAGTTACCTTCTTGTCCTCTAACACCCGATCTTTGATTAATTCACTTACGACTTCTTGGGATAACAGAGGTAGCCGAGTATAAAGCTCAGGATCACTGCTTTGCAGCCAAGACTGATAAGACTGTAAATCTCTCATCGCCCGACCTCCAGCAACCTGACTGAACGCCCTTAAGAACTCGCCTTCACACTTAAAATGGCGACTAAGGAACTGTGCCACCAAATACTCAAAGAGGTTGCCTTTTATTTCATTAAGAAGGGCCTCAGACTGAGAGTGACCTTGTAAATTTTCCCAAACTTTCATGAATAAGCTCACCATGTATTTAAGTAAGGTTTCCTTGGCAAAGCATATCCCAATGTTTTAGACTAATTCAAATCGAAAGAGAGTGGGGACAATGCAGAATTTTCCTTCTGTTTTTGAGTCCATCAAAGACTTAAACAAAAGTCATATTGATGGTCTTCTTAGCTTGGCCGGCAAATTCAAAGGCTATGCCCATGATTGGCAAGGCCTACCTATTCCTTTTATTAAGCGCCCCATCATCGCAACAAGCTTCCTCGAAAATTCCACTAGAACAAAACATTCTTTTGCTATTGCTATCAAAAATTTAGGTGCAACTTATATTGATTTCAATGCGGATACGTCGAGCCTTAAAAAAGGTGAAAGTCTTGAAGAGACCCTAAGAACTTTACATAGTCAGGGTGTGGATCTTTGTATTATTAGAGGCAATATCAGTAACGAGTTAAGTCAATTTAAAGGCCGTGCGCCAATAAAAATTATCAATGGTGGCGATGGTACTCATCAGCATCCAACTCAAGCACTACTTGATTTGTTTACAATGATTCAAATCAAGATGGAAATTTCAGGTAAAACAATTGCCATTATTGGGGATACTGCCCATTCTCGCGTCGGCCATAGCCTACTCGACCTACTTCCTCAGTATGGGGCCAAGATCATTCTTTGTGGCCCACCAGAGTGTCTCCCCTCTGCCGAGGAAATGTCCGCCTATCCAAATGTAACTTTATCAACAGATGTTGATGAAACGATAAAACAATCAGACCTTCTTTATCTGTTAAGGATTCAGAAAGAACGCCATAGTGGAAAGAACGTTGGTTATTACGAAACTTATCCTGAAGATTATGGAGTTTCTGTTGAGCGTTTAAGAAAACACAATAAACTTATCCCTGTCTTTCACCCTGGACCGGCCAACGTCGGTGTTGAAATAACGAGAGACTTAATGGATAGCCCCTTTTATTTTGGCTACGAACAAGTTCATAACAGTATTTTTATGAGAATGGCGATTATGCAAGCCGTTCTCCAAAACGCAGATAAAAACTTAGGAATCCAATTTGCAGGAAGAACAATACACGACCTTATCTAATTTCTTTGATTCCTTTTCAATAAGACAAAGTTTCTTTGTTTTTTGTCATTCTCTTTTTCAAAAACTAACTTTCAAAATTAATAACTCCTTAGGAGCTCTTTTATGAGTCAAATTTTTAATACCGAAATCCATGCAACTCCCTGTTACCTCCACTTTGAAGATGGAACTTCTTTTAAAGGATGGACCAACTTTGAGAGTGACCATCAAGCCCTTCAGAAAGGAATATGGGGTGAATCTGCCTTCACCACCGGGATGAGTGGCTACCAGGAAACGATGACTGATCCATCCTTTTTAGGTCAGCACATCATCTTCTCAACTAGCCATGTTGGAAACTATGAATCCGATATGAGAGCAAACCAATCCTTTAAAAGCCACGCCACTGCTCTCATCGCACGCCACTTTTCACCAAATAGTTTTATAAGAAATATCCACCAAGAAAAAGTCATTCCCCTTTTTCATGGTCTCGACACTCGAGCCCTCGTAAAATTCTTAGCGGCCAAGAAGTGTTCACATAAGTCAGTGATAACCACTAGTGAACAAGGTCCTACTCAAAGTGAATTTGACCAGGCAACTCTAAGTTGTAATCAACTAGAGAAAGTATCTATCCCGACGCCACAAGTTTTAAAGCCCGGTGATAACCCCATTATTCTTATGGATTACGGCTGTAAAGAATCCATCGTTAATTACTTGTTAGATATGGGGCTTCCTTTAGTACGCATGCCTTATAATTCTTCAGCACAAGAAGTAATGAACTACGCCCCACGCCTTATTTTCTTATCAAATGGTCCAGGTGATCCACGTACGTATACTGACCAAGTAAAAGTAATAAAAGAACTATTCAGTAAAAATACACCAATGAGAGGAATTTGCCTTGGCCACCAACTTCTGACGATGGCCTTAGGAGCGGAAACAGAAAAGATGCCTTTCGGCCAAAGAGGCATGAACCATCCTATCCTTGAACATGAGACTGGTGAAATTCTTATTACTAGCCAAAATCATGGTTATGCCTCAAATGAAGAGTCCCTTAAGAAAGTTGCCACAGATAACCCTCTTGGAAGAGAGGTTTATATTAGTCACCGTTCTCTCTTTGACCAAACAGTAGCAGGGCTCGCGACGACCGATCATTTTGTCCGCACCGTTCAATATCACCCAGAAGCAAACCCTGGCCCTGTTGATGGCTTTAAATTTTTCATTGAAATTGAAGAGTATTTAAAGAACGGTCCTAAGGAAAAGGTAGATCTAAAAGCACTCACCCCAATGATTGAGATCAAAGAAGGCATAAAGAAAGATGTTCCTTATAAGAAGATTCTTCTCATAGGTTCCGGCCCGATAAAAATCGGTCAAGCTTCTGAGTTTGATTACTCTGGAACACAGGCCTGTAAGTCTTTAAAGGAAATTGGAATTGATGTTGTCCTTCTAAATTCTAATCCTGCTACGATTATGACTGATGCGGATATGGCCTACAGAACTTATATTGAACCCATCACTAAAGACACTATTAAGAAAATTATTAAAAAAGAAAATGTCGATGCCGTTCTTTCCACCATGGGTGGTCAAACTGCACTTAACATGTGTATTGAGCTCGAAGAAGATGGTTGGCTCAGCCAACAGAATGTAGCACTACTTGGTGCTAACGTAGATACCATTAAGAAAACTGAAGACCGAGACCTCTTTAGCAAAGAACTTGCAGGCCTTGGTTTTCAAACGGGTAAACGTTTTCATGCAAACGACCCAACAGAAGCACTTGATATGGCAAAAACCAAAGTGGGCTTCCCTCTGATTATTAGAAGGGACTTTGCTCTTGGTGGAAAAGGGGCGGCGTTAGTTCATAGTGAAGTGGAACTTAAAGAAGTCTTTTCTACGACGGACGTAAGATTTCCGATCACGATGGAGAAATCCTTACTAGGATGGAAAGAAGTTGAACTTGAAGTCATGGTGGATAGTGAAAAAAATGGCGTTATCATATGCTCCATTGAAAACATAGATCCATGTGGCATCCATACCGGTGATTCAATAACAGTAGCACCCGCTCAAACAATAAGTGATCGTTGTTATCAACAAATGAGAACGATTTCTTTAACCGTGGCCAAGCACATGGGAGTTGTTGCAGGTGGTGCAAATGTACAATTTGCGGTTAATCCTAAAAACGAAGACGATATTGTTGTTATCGAAATGAACCCAAGAGTATCTCGCTCATCAGCATTGGCCTCCAAAGCGACAGGTTACCCAATAGCCAAAATATCGGCCCTACTCTCCGTTGGTTACACTTTAAGGGAAATACTTAATGACATCACAAAGGCCTCTCCGGTGGCCTTTGAACCAACGTTAGATTACGTGGCGATAAAGATTCCTATTTTTCCTTTTAATAAATTTCCTACCAGCTCTCAGATTCTCGGACCTCAGATGAGATCCGTTGGTGAGGTTCTTGCTCTTGGTGGGTCTTTTAATGAAGCCTTTTTAAAAGCACTTCGTTCTTTGGAAATGGGTCTAGAAATACCTAGTCTCAGCCAATTAACGACAACTCCAATTGATATGGACCTTGATTATATAAAAGGTCGTATGAAAGAGCCAAGAAGCTTAAGCCTTCTCACTTGTCTAGAGGCCATTCGCTTGGGCATGAGTGTGGACGAAATTAGTGACACCACTAAGATCACTCCTTGGTTTCTCGAGCAAGTGGAAGAGATCAAAGAGTTTGAAGAAAGAATCCAGAAGAATCCAGAGCAGCTTTTCTTTAAAGAAAATATGACTGCGGCCAAACGCTTTGGTTTGAGTGATAAGTACCTCGCGTTTCTAACAGACAAGGGTCAAAAAGAAGTTTTGGCCTTTAGATTTGATCATAAAATCTTTCCCGTCTTCAAAGCAGTAGATACCTGTTCTGGGGAATTTCAGGCGCAGACACCTTATTTCTATTCAACATATAACAAAGAAAATGAGGCCCATCCTTGGCCCAAAGATTGCGAAACGGTGGCCATTATGGGCTCAGGTCCAAATCGCATTGGTCAGGGTATCGAATTTGATTACTCCTGTGTTAAGGCCTGCCAACGTTTAAGAGAAAAGAATATTAAGGCCATCATGATCAATTCAAATCCAGAAACAGTTTCTACGGATTATGATTCATCCGATCGCCTCTACCTTTCCCCTCTTTTTAGTGAGGATCTCTTTGATATTTTTCTCAACGAAAATCCAGGTGGGATCATTGCAAGCTTCTCAGGTCAAACGGGAATTGGTGTACGTGAGCATATCGAAAAAACCTTCAGGGCCGATTTTAAACAGTTTAACTTCTTAGGCCCGTCATTAGATGTGCTTGAGCAGACGGAAGACCGTAAACTCTTTAATAGAGTAACTAAGAAAGTAGACCTTTCTCATACTAAATCAATGATGGTTCAAGGTTATAAGAACCTAGTAGATGCTATGACGGAAATAGGCTTTCCTGTTATCATCCGCCCAAGTTATGTCATTGGTGGCGAATCTATGTACATCTTTTATGGCCATGACGACATTAACGAATTACCAGAATCTTATAAGACTCAACTAAAAACTTCTAACGCTATCTTTCAGGTTGAAAACTATTTGGAAGATGCCTTAGAGTACGATGTGGATCTTATTCGCGACAAAGAAGGAAATACCGTCTTTACCGTGTGTGAACATATCGAACATGCTGGGGTTCATAGTGGTGATTCTGGGATGATCTCTCCACCAGTAATTTTAACGACAAAACTCTACAACAAGATGAAAGAAATTTCTGAAGACCTGGCCGAAGAACTTGAAGTGATAGGCCCCATAAACTTTCAATACGCTGTAAAAGATGGAGAAATATTTTGCATAGAGGCCAACCCTCGTGGTTCTCGAACCCTCCCCTTTCTCTCTAAGGCCTACAACATTAGCTTGCCCCAAATTGCAACAGATGCCATGCTCGGAGAAATCATCACTCCTTGGCATCGTCAATCCGGAGACTTCTTCGCCGTAAAACAATCCACCTTTCCTTTTGACCGCTTTTTAAAAGACAATATTATTCTTGGCCCAAAAATGCGCTCAACAGGTGAAACAATGGGTCTTGATCGGGATAAGGAAAAAGCCCTGTTAAAATCTTACCTTGGTAACTATCCACGCTTAGATGAAAAAGGGATTATCCTAATTTCATTGGCAGACAAAAATAAGGAGATACTTCTTCCTTATTTAAAAACTCTCAATCAACTTGGCCTGTCCTTTGTGGCGACTCCAGGAACAGCAGAGTATATTTTACGCCAAGGGATTCCTTGTGAAACCGTCGCAAAACTCATGGACGGTAAAGAAGCAAATATTGTCGAGGCCTTAAAGAACGATGCCATCCGCATGGTTTTTAACACTCCTAAAAATACAGGTGAATCAAAATCTGATGGTGAAATAATCAGAAACAATGCCATTGCTTATGGAATTCCATGCTTTACTCGTAAGGAAAACATAAAGGCCGTTATGGAAGCAATCATTGGTACTAAAGCCTATGGAAATGGAGAACTCCTGCCTCTAAGTTTACAAGAAGCTCATATTGAAGGAGGACTCTTTTGACAACTACCGTTTTAAACTCAGCTCGTACCATGGTGGCCCTAGATAACATGGACCAAAACACCATGTTTGAATTTCTTGAGACTATGCCTAAGGAATGCCCTTGGGTAAAAGTTGGGTTGGAGCAATACTTGGCCCACGGAAAGTCCCTTATAACAACGATTCATGATAAATATGAGAAACGAATCTTTCTCGACCTTAAGCTGCACGATATTCCAAATACTGTGGCAAAGGCACTTGGAACTCTTAGCGACCTTCCCGTAGAGTTCATCACCGTTCATTTAAGTGGTGGTAGAGCAATGCTTGAAGCTGTTCAAAAGGTCCGCCAAGAAAAAATCAGTCACGTAAATATTTTAGGTGTTAGTTTTCTCACATCTCTTGATGAATTAGATTTAAGTGAAATGTTCTTAATAGAAAATAGTAATCTAGCATTTAAGGCACTTTTTAACTTGGCACTAGAAACAAAAACTCAGGGAATTGTTTGTTCCCCTTTTGAATTGCCTTTAATTAAAGACTGTGAAAAAGCAAACGATCGTGTCCTCACAAAGGTTTGTCCTGGCATTCGCTTTCAAGATGAAATTAGTGGTGGAGACATTGGAGATCAGAAGCGTGTTCTGAGCCCCCATGAAGCATTTGATAAAGGTGCAGATTTTCTAGTCATGGGTCGTTCACTGACTCAAGCAAAAGATATCAACGGTCGTATTACTCAATTGAATTCTTAATCAGGCGAAGCTACTTTTGCATTTCATCAATAGCATCTTTCCATTTTTTGAGTTTCTTTAAAAACTCGTCTTGTTGTTTTACAGTCGTTAATTCAAGAAATTTACTCATGAAGAGGGCCGTTTGCTGGCGCCATGGATCGTAGGGTTTTAATTCACTCCAAGTATTGAAGAAATCCGTAAGACCTTTAATACGGTTGGCTTTATTCTGAGTAAGATTATCCTTAATAGGATTATTCTCAAACACTGCCAAAAATAATTGCATTCGCTTGACCCCACGTGCAAAGCGAATCATCGGTGAAGTAACTAAGAGAGGAATATGTTCATCGAGGAGTTTTAGTTGCTCTGCAGAGAGTTTTCCAAACCAGTCATCGAGATTATCTTCCCATGTCCCTCTAAGTTCACTTACAATTTGCTCTTGAGTGAGTTTGGTTTGCTCCTTAATTTCATCAATTTTTCGGGTAATTAAGGTTCGACTGCGATCAACTTGCCCCTCAATAAGCTCCGCCAAAAGAGGTATTACTCTTGTTGTTAAGGGAATAAAAGAGTCGAGATAGAGCTGGCGAGTATTTATGAGAAGTTGATATACCTCTTCCTTACTTACTTTCTTTTTGTCTTTTTTTAATGCCTCAACTCTTTTGGCCACACGATCTAATTCTTTGCCATATTCGGGTAGCATCGTGACCTTATGCCAGGCCATATAATCATCGAGTTGTTTTTCTAGATGCTTTTGCTGTGGTTTATAGAGTTTAACGACTGAAAGAATTCTTTTTTTGATAAGCCAATCAGCATAACTATAGCCAATGCCCATAAGTGTGCAACTAGAGCACATCAACAATATTGCAGTAAGAAGAGTAACTTTAAGAGTTTTCATAATGCGGCCATTATATACTAGAGTTCCCAATAAGACTCTTCTAGAGAATCTTCTTTTTCCGGAAGCCCTTTAGACAGACGGGGGGAATTTTGATTAAGAACTTCAAAACTGGCCCTATTAGCGTATTTCGCTACCTGATGCAGGGATGAGTAAGTTAAAAAGGGCGTCTTATGCTTTGGGCTATTTGGGACCATTAGCTTGTGATAACTATTGGACGAAATATCGTGAAGTACAGCACTCAGCGCCGCATCACCAGCACCGTTGGTATTTTCAATTTTACCTGGTCCTCCCAAGAAGGGATTAATATGGGTAAAGATTTTCAGAGGATTTTCGCAGAACTCCTTCGGCATCGCTCTTGAATACTCATGAAGATTATAATTTGGAATTGATTTAGAGTGAAGGCTATCTTTTGTTTCCCTGACTAACTCTTCATCGCAATGGCCACCCAGGTAAAGACCTGACTTCCCCACAGTAAGAAGAACCATGTCTGTAAAATCAAGGGCCTTATTGAGTGCTAAAAGAGCATCCTCCTCACCCATAAGAAAGCTTACCTCTTCTTCATTGCCTGCCATTATACTTATATCGTTTTTTAAAAACTCTAAGAGAAATTCTCGATTTTCTCTTATAATCCCTGCCGTGCCTAACGAAAGGACAACTGGAACATTTGCCTTACGCGCCACTTTCACGGCCTTCATAGTTGCTTGAAAAATAGGGCTGCCATGATCGCGCAATAAATAAGTCGAAATGAGTAAGGAACTAGCACCAGAGATTACCTCTTCCGGTATATAGTCAGGAGATAGTTCATTCATAATTCCTTTACCAATTACAAATGTTCTTTCTTTATCGGGGGTGATGAGACACATCGCCCGTGCCATTGGTCCATCACAAGGCTTTAGGTAGCTCAGATCAACATGAGAATTAGTGGTACAAATATATTTGTAAGCATAATCTCCCACTTGAATATTACGATTGATCGCCCCTAGAGCAACGCAGTCATCATCAGACAAAACAGCATAATTATGAAGAGTGTTTCCTGTGGAACCTCCAGCAAATTCACCGACGATTTTCTGTGATTCTTTTAGTTCTTGATAGATACTTTCAACAAGGTCGGAGTCAGCAATTTGAGACTCTCCCTTAATAAGACCATAAGTGGCCAAATACTCTTCATCGACATGGGCTTCAATATCAACAATGAGCTGATCAATACCAACGGTATATACACGGTTTCTTGCCACCAAGTCTCTCTCTAAAGGGATACGAGAGTCTTCACTAACAGGAAAATAGTGTTTCGTTTTTCTTTTACCAGGAAATTTCATGTGGTGTTTTTACGACGTGCGTAAGGGTCAGTCAAGAGTAACCATGCTACGAATTAATCAATAATAAGAGATTTAGAATCTGTACGACCCTCTCCCTCGTCTTTGCCCTTCTGGAGATAGAATTTAATCTTTTCCTCATTTGATTCAAATTTCTCCACTTCATCTAGGATTGTAATATCTTCGAGGCTTTTTCTTTTAAAGTCCTCCTCCTCCTTGACCTTGCGATCAAGCTTTTCCTTTTCAGTTTCTCTTAGTTTTTCAAGAAGGTTTGAAAAGCTCGTCCCATAGTTCTCATAACCATATTTATAGAGTGGGTCTAAATAAACTTTCTTATTTTTTCCTCGCTCTAAAAATCGAATCATTTGACTTAGAAAATTCTCAGATTTTTTTTGATGAGAGAAGGCCGTATAAAGATAGACGAGACCTCCAGGAGTTAACTTTTCTTGATACCTTAAGTTTTGAAAGGAGGCATATAGAGGAATTGAACTATCGAGTTCACTCAATTTAAATTTTAAATTCTCAAGAAGTCTCTGACGATACTTTTCGGCCATCAGATCTTCTAATTTGGTTTTTAACTCAATTGTATAAACCTGATTTCCCTCTAGGTAATAAATAACTTCTTGAAGGTATTGTGTTGGTTCACCCTTTTGAGACTCTTCATCTCTAACTTCAATGATACCTAAATTGCCTTTTTTCCAAAAATTAATGGTTTCCACTTTAACTGGAAAAAATCTTTCCCTAACAGTCAAAATAAAGAGGTTATAAACCATCTCTGTTAGAGGAATATCACTAGGTACTAGATTTTCAGAAAATGGAGGAGTCTCCAAAAAGCCCGCTTGAAAAATATCCTTTTTAAAAATATCCTGCCAAACGACTCCCAATCCCTTATCTAGAATCATCTTTTCAAATAATGGAAGTTGAAAAATTTTATGATGGTAAAGCTCAAGTTTAAAAGGCTTTTTCTTTCTAATGACGACTCTATTAATAACGTCATAACTATAATTTAAAACCTCAAAACCAAAGAGGTATTCCCCTCCCTCTTTCTCAATATGAGGAGCAATGAGGAAGCTTGGGTGTCTTACAGGAAATGGGATCAGGAAATCGTTAAAGTGAAGATTTTCCCATTGTTTTTCTTTATTTGTGGTTAGCCCATGCATTCGCATGAATTGGTAATCTTGTCCTGAATAAAACTTATCTGGAAGCTTTCTTAACTTTAGAAAAGGACTGTGAATACCTTCATGAACCGCCTCTTGATAAAAATGGTACGGTATTCGCAACGAAAAGAAGTATCCTGCAGTAATTAGAACAAGTAATAAAAGAGGCAAGATAATTTTCATAATCAAGTTTCGGACATTTAGGAAGAAAGTTTTAAAATTTAATAATCATTTTGCCTAAACTCTCATCTTTTTCTCTTAATGGTCGAAAAGACTAAGGCATATATTGTCCAAAGGGTAGGTCATGTTATTCAAAGTATTAGAAATAAAGAGTTTTAAATATATCGCCACTCTCGGAGTGCTCAGTCTCCTCACAATCACCAGTTGTGATGCTCCTAGAGGAGAGAGAAGAGTCGCTGGAGGGTCGGCAGAATCGAATCTTTTTGGCAATCCCTATGGAACGACATCTGGCACGACAAGTAGTGGGACAACAACAGGGTCATCCACCACAGGTGGAGATGATACATCTGGTAGTATCACTGTGCCCTCAGAAGTTAGTCAGTGTAACTGGTCTTCAAACGGCAGCACAGGCTTTCAAAGCACCGGCGCTCACTTGAGCCCCAATGAAGACAATGCCTCAGAAGGAGCATACACCTTATGCCAATCAAGCTCGAACCCGCTAGATATTTGGCTTCAAGTAAAAAATCCAATTACATCGGAACAACTGTGTCTAATTCCTACCTATCACTCTGGAACAAACTCAGTTTATATAGGCGAACCAAAATGTTTATACGTTAGAAGTAACACAACTCTTTATAAAATTAGTATGATTAAGAATAGAAGTGGTTTTTCGACTTATCCTGTAACAGGCGTCATGGTTATGAGGGATAAGGCCTATGAGTATGGTGCCCCTTTTTATCAGGTCATCCTTTCACCAGATGCTTATATCTTTTGTAGTCAATGGTTGGCCCAGTATGGTGATCCCAGCTATTGCATTCCCTTTAAATCTGGTGGCCATTACCAATATCATCAATTCTAAAGAAGCTAGTTCTTGAGGTTTCCACTGATCAGTTCACCCTTACGGTACATTCGATAGAGCTCTCCATCGACAGAAGGAAAGCTAACGACGGGAACAAGAGCATCCGTATTTTCTTGAAAGCCTTCTTTTAACCTCATACAAACAATAAAATAGTAGAAGCTAACACCTTCGCGATCATGGGCCTTAATATAAGTATAAATAGTATCCCCTTCATCATCTACGGTACTATAGATTTCATCGGGCTCCATCATTGTCGGTTCAAAATAATCCTCATAAAGCATAAAGCTTTCAATCGGAATATCTGCAGGACTTCTATCCTCAATAAGTACCGCCAAGTAAGATGACTTCTTACCTTCTACTTCCATTAATGTTTGTTCATCAATTTCAATATTCTTCTTTTTGTCATTTACATCAGAGGTAGAATGAAATTTCTTAGCATCATCAAACTTCTTTCCCCAACGGTAGTTATCTGTCATTGCAGTCTCTTTGGAAGCAGAAGCTGTAATGATAAAAGAAGGTTGGTTTTCATAGGTCAAGCATAAGCACATCAATGAAAAATCTCCATATTTATCATCACTAATTTCAACGATAAAAGAATAGAGGTGCTCACCACCATCAGCAATATAGAGATAAACCTCATCAGGTCTTCTTAAGAGCTGGTCCATAAAGACGGGATGACCAACAACTTCAAGAATTTCTTCATCAAGAAGACTATGTTGTGTGCGCCACTGCCCTTCTAGCTCTTCATAATGTTTTACAAGAGGATCAAAGAACTTCTCGATACATGCTTCAGAGCAAAATCCATTTTGCCCGTCATTTTCAACAAATAAGAGCTCATCGAGCTTTTTAGCGATCTTTTTACACTCGCTGCAAAAGTAGACTTCTTCAAAACAACTCAATTCTTATCCTTGGCAAAAAAATTATTCTAAATATTAAAATTTAATCCTGCGAAAACTCCATTGCCATAAGCGCCATCTAAACTCCACAAGCGTGCCTGAGTAAGATTGCTGTCTTTCAAGCGCCGGGTGCGAAATTTCGCCCCTAAACTTAAATCAACTAAAGGACTAATCTTTAATTGTATCTGAGGGGTCACAGTACTGAAACTAACTTTTTCCTGAAGTCTTAAAAGAGCTCCAGCATCATCAGTACCAGCAATATTATAAGTTGATCCTTCAATGAGAAAGCGAATGTCAGAACTAACAACCCATCCTAACGATGCACTTAATTTAGTTATGTTTCCAATCGCCATTTCATTAGCTCCACCATTGCCCGTCATGCGGTACTCATAACCAAGGCCTAAAGCGAAGTTATAAAAACGCTTTGCTGTAGAAACCCCCACAACCTGATCTGACCTCTCCGTAGCGAAATCTGAATTTGCTTGACCTAGACTTAGACCACCATAAAGATCAACAGTGGCGAGGTCGCTAGCTTTACCAAATTGAAGCCAGTTAAATCCCAAAGTGATTTCGGGGTTTCCTTTTTGAAAGCTTGTTTGCTCAGTTACTAAACTTCCAGACGAACTCTTTGTTTGGAAGTAACTAACGGCCATGAAGATATTATAACGTGTTTGAAAGTGAGCTTCTAACCCCATCGTTTCAACCTTCCCAGTTTGTCCCTCAAGCTCAATATCTTGAGTTCCATAAGAAAGGCCTGTATTAAATCCTAATGGAGTTGAGTCCCCTCCACCACCACGCTTGGGCTTAGTAACAGAACGACTTGCTGGTGCTTTGTTGGCAACAGAAGATGCTCCACTTCTTTGTGGCTTGAATGCTTCATTCTCAGTGTAATCCACCAAAGCAAATGAGAGAGGTGATGATAAGAGCGCTAATGTTGTTAGCGATAAAAGAAAGTTGGGTTTTGCAGGCATGGCTTCCTTCCTTAAGATTGTTTTCTTCCTGAAAAATCATTTGTCCTTCCTTTGAAAGACCTCTTGAGATTGTATCCTTCTCGGCCAATTTTTTCCAATCACGGCAAAAACCGACAAAAACACTTCGCCCAAGTATCTAAATCATTGATTATCCAAAGGAATTAGGTCGGAAAAAGCTACCCCGTACCCGCATATGAATATCCACAGTAAGATTTTAGTAGGTGCTAGAAAGCACCAGTTCAGGAGGATCAATTGGAGTTTTTTCACCGTAATGACCGAGCAATAAAATCACTTGTTACCCTTGCAGCACAAGGCTTCTACCCTCTTTTTGAAGAAAATTGGATGGAAGAACTCTGGCAAGATAAACCAAATAGTTTAACTGGTAATGAAAAGGCAAAAGCCAAGACACTCTTTAAAAGACTTTGTGAGCATCGTTCCCTCGAAAGACAAAGAACCGTCTTTTGGTCGATGTGTGACAAGGATCGCATGCTCTTTAAAAGGGCATTTTTAAAGATGGTTGAAAATAAGATTCTCGACCAAGTCCCGGAGCTTCAATGAGCTTAACAAAATCATTTGTTATCATCTTTTTTTTAGCCGTTATGGTACTTACCGAGACTCACGCAGAATATCGAGTCTATCAGTTTAGTGTAAAGGCCCGTAACCCATTTTCAATGGATCAAAAAACTCATGTTGTAATATCCACACTAGATCCCCAAAGTTACATCGCCTATCACGGTGGTGAAACTACATTAAAAATTGATCTTGTAAGAAGCTGGATGTGTTTTGGAGACACTTCAAAAAAGCAAGTTTGTAAGCCCCCTATTGCGAGGGCACAAACAGCAAAGGTATTTAATTGAAGGTTGAGGCAGCAAAAAGCCAAATTCAACAAAACAAAGGTGAGTTAAAAAAACTTATTCGCTCTCAACGCGATCAAATTGCCAACCGCCAAAAAGAAATCAAAAATATTGAAAATATTTACGATAAAAAGAAAGAGAATCAAAGATTCCAGGGTGAAGTCGAACTCATGGACATCCAACATAGAGATCTTAACCGCCTTCAAGAGGCCTCTGTAGGCCAAGAAGAAAAGCTTGAAGAGATTAAAAAGCAGGTGGCCGATACTCAAGAACGTCTTATTAAAGAAGAAATAAATCTCAAAAAAGGCCATGGTGAAAAAGTAAAAAACCTCAATACAAACCATTCTGAAAGAGCACAAGATATTTTTGAACGCTCACAAGATGAAATAAAAAACCTAAGTTATGATATCAATAAAAAAGTAAAGAATGTTCATCACAATAGTGATCAAACAATAGAAAAAATCCGTCTAAAAAGTAAACTTGCGATTGATAAGGTCGCCCATGAGAACGGTCTGAAAGTCACCCAGGCACAGTCCGGTCAGGCCAATGAACTAAAGTCAGCAGAAGAAAGATTTCAGGCGACTATCCGCCAAAATGAGATAAATCACAAAAATACCATGGCAGAACAACAACTGGTTAATCAAAGTGATTTTTTGACCAGAGAACGCATCCATAAAGACCGCACAAATGCCTCCGAAGTACATTATGGTGAATTACTTAGAGGGGAAAAAGAAGCTTTTGAGTCAAAATATAAGGTTATGATTGGAGAACATCAAGCAGTTCTAGATCGCCTTAAAGGAAAACTTGATGAGCGCTTCAACCAAACGATTGCTGACAAGGCCTCTACTTTAAAATCACTTGAAACAGAGCAGGCCGACAGTTTCTATAACTTAAAAACCTTAGAGCCTACGATTAGGGAAGATGAATTAAATTATTTTGTAGATATTTTAGTTTCTCCCCACGAGAAAGAAAATTATAACCTAACGGCAGATAAAAGAACTGTTCGCATTTCTTTTAACCGACGCTCTGAGAAAAGACTTGATGCTCCATCTGGTGAGGTTGAAAGCAGTAGAAAGTCCGAGACCATTACTAAAGAATTTAAGGTTGCCCAAATTGTGGACGATAAAGATTTAAAAGTCGCTTACAAAGACGGAGTGCTTTCCTATCGCTTACCAAAAGCGTAGAATAGTTTTATGAAACGCCCTACCCTAGTTCATTTTTTGGCCATCATGACGGAAGAAAACCTAAATATTAAGGCTTCCATCACCATGAAGGAAAACCTTATCTCTGGTCATATTCCTCAAGGATTTGCTCGAGAGGTGGCACAGGGAATTGTCCGAGAAATTGAAAAAGAACTACCAACACCGCGCTTCCCTATTCAAGCCTATAAACTTCTAAGTGGCAGTGCCTTTCAGATAAAGCTTGTTGGTATCGATCAGAACCAACAAGAGGTCTTTAAGAAAAACTATGATTCTGATAGTTTTGGAAATTTAAGCTTTAAAATACCCCTTAGTAAGGAAAAGGCTCAAATAAAAGCCCTTCAAGTATACGAGATAGGTAAAGAGCCTGGTCTAGAACTTCATTTAGGTACTTTTATCCCATTGGTGATTGGGAACCCTAAGAAAATCATTGTTTGTGATTTTGATAAAACCCTCGTGGACACTAAATACTCTACAACAAGCGACGTATACAACTCTCTTACCAAACCGCTAGAGTTCTTTCCTACAGTGACAAATAGTGTTGATATACTAAAAAATTATATCGCTGATGGTTATCACCCTTTTATTCTTTCGGCCTCTCCTCACTTTTATGAAGAGGCCATGCGAGACTGGCTCTACAAAAACCAAATTTTCACAGCGGGAATTTTTCTAAAAGACTACCGCCAACTCTTTAGTCTTTTTGAGTTGGATCTGACTCCTAAAGACCTCAAAGTCCAAGGACTCTATAAGCTTAACCATCTGTTGGACATTTTACTTTTAACAGGCATTCCTAATGAGCTCGTTTTAATGGGTGATAATTTTGAATCAGACCCAATCATTTACCTATCTTTGACGGCCCTTCTTAAAGAAACTCAAGATCCTTGGCAATTATGGAATTTCTTAAGGAAGCTAGATGCTTTTCAAATGAATAAGAAACAAAACTCTAGCCTTTTGAATAAGATCTACCAGATGTCTAATTTACTCTCTGCCTGGAAAGAACATGGCCAGGAACAAACAAAAATAAAAATCTATATTAGGAAGAAAGTAGCTGAAGATAAAATCGAAGTGCCCGACAATTTAACGCCACTACTATCCCATATGGAACTATATGAGGGACTGCCTCCAAATGAGGCCATAGAACAAGCAAAACTACTGCAAGAGAGTAACCCTAAGGAAAGTTCTTAGCCTAAGAGAAGATTAGGGGCAAAGAGAACGATAAAACCAACAGAAAATATCAGACCCATACGATGAAACCGTTTAAGAGCTTCAGTTCCCGCTCGACCGGCCAGACCTTTCGTAAGAGGTAGCTTTAAAAAGTCAAAACCTACTATCTCAAGGTAAATTCTTAGGGCCGCGAGGCACATTAATCCAATCAAGACTTCTTGGTTAGGATTCATTAAAATAGAATACATAGACATCCTTTATTAATGGGTATTCCCGAATAAAACGCTAAACTTTAATGACTAAGACTAAAGACTTTCCCATTCACTGCCTTATCGGAGATACCCTAGAGAACTTCTATCAACTAGGTCTTGAGGACAAAGGTAGGCATACTTTACTGCTAGATCACGCAACCGGACTGTTTCGAACCCGTTGGACAGGTCTAAATAAAGGTATGCAAGAAGTTATGAAGGCTTTGCTTACGCCGGCCATAGAACTACACCCTCGTTTTAAGAAACGACTTGAAGCTTATGCCGAAGGACTTGGTGCCCGACCGTCAGAAGTGGCCATGGGCCTTCTCGTTCCTGAGATGATGTCCTTTATGGAAAAATGGATACCTGGAGTTCCCCACACCATGTTGGGATGCAGCTCTTATTTTATATGGGACGACTCTAGGGATGCTCTTGTTCATGGTAGAACTTTAGATTTCCCCTTTCATGGCAGCTTCGATAAATATGAAAGAGGTATTCAAACAACCTTAGACGATGGTCCCGTTACCTTTAGCTTTTCATCAGCGGGGTTTCCCTTCCCTTCTATTACCGCGATGACAAAAGAGGGAGTTACCCTTTCACTCCACCAAAAGTTTAGTAAAACCTTTAATTATCAAGGTACACCTATTTTCGATATTGCTTTTGAACTACTACAAAACTGTGGCTCGCGTGAAGAGGCCATTCGTTTTCTCAAAAAACAAAGTTCCATCACATCTTGGGCCTTCTATATGGGGTTTTCAGGAGGTCAAATTCTCTCAAGTGAGATTGCAGGTGATAACTTTGACTATAGCGTTCATCAAGCTGTTCCTGAGAGATGCCTTTATTTTTGCAATGAAAGAGAGAATAGAGATTTAATTACTCATGATATTCTCCCCTATGGTTTTCAAGCCTTTAATGAAATGCGTATTAACATGAGGGATAAAAAATTACGTTCCTTAGGATTTAAGAAAAATACCCCATGGACAGCTGAAAAACTGATTCGTTTTATGGGCGTTGCTGATGAACAAGAAAAGGTTAAATCTCAAAACTGGCAAGCAGATCCCATGACGCCTTCAACTCTTCAAAACATTTGCCTAATACCAGATAAAGAAGAGGCCTTAGTTATTACTGGAACCGCTCCTAAATTTTTTACTGGAGAGGTTCTTCAAATAACAGATGCATTCTCAAGGCCTCAAAGCAAAAATATTAAGATAAGAGGAAAGACAAACTCTCCTACCTATCAGAAGGCCCTCTTTCATTATATGCAGGCGCAAGTTGCCCAAGACAAGGGTGAATACCATCAGGCCTATCACAACATTCAAATAGCTATTGAATACTTTGGAAAGAACCCTTATGGCACGATTGCTCGTTTTTACTTTTTCGTTTTTCAATACATGCATGAAACTCATCGAAAATCACTCTCTCAACTTTTAAATGACTTCAAGTCTCTTGAGGAATCTTTGCCCCCTTACTTACAGGATCACAATAGTCTTTTTATTGCTCGCCTAGAAAAAATTCTCAAGGGAGAAACAACTATAGGCATTGAAGAAATAAAACATCCTTCGTTACAGCGAATATATGATTTTGAAAGAAAGATGCCTCGCCTACTATTTCATTCTCTTACGAAAGAGCTTATGGCGCCTCGGCTTGAACTATTGGATGTCATCTATCCTCACGTAAAAGCCTAACTTTGAATTATTGGTTATTTATAAATCTTTGTATGGAGCGAAAGTTATTATTCACACAGTTAACATAACTGAAGTTTAATGCCCTACGATCAAAGTTAGAACAATACTGGAGATAAAGAGCTCCATTTGACCGACTTTCAATACTCCTAAAGTTTGATTGCATACAGCTCAAGAAAGAATAACGAACTTCGTCTCCTGTATTGATACAGTAGGAACTAAAACTACCGAGCACTCTCCCAACAGAACCAAAATTAGAATTCGCACAACTAGAAAAAGAGAGGCTAACACCCTGACCAAAGTTACTGCAGTGGCCTAAGTAAACTTTATTAAAGCGATTGTTATTCGCCAAAAGAGGCGCCGAAAGTAATATTGTCCAACAGAGAAGCAGCTTGATTACTTTATTCATGTAAATATTCTCCATTTCAGTTTGTGCTAGAGCATAAGTAATAAAACTTTGGGGGCTTTGGCAAGGAATGCCCATAATCTCTGTTCACTAAAAGAACACACGTTCTTTTATTAAAAGTACAAAACCTCTTTAACTATATGAAATTATTATAATCGAGAGGGATATCTTTAACTTTCTTCAATAATTTCAAGGGGAAACAATATCTTCCGATATAATTGACAAATAGAGTCAAGTTTTTAGATTTAATGCCGATAAGCTCAGGGAATTGATTTTAGCTAATTAGTTTTTTGTGAAAGTTCCGTGGAAGTAAAGAGGATACCTTAGAATGACCTTTTGTAAATTGATTGAATTAAATAGGGAGGAATAAGAGTGAGAATTCACCTTTTCCTTCTTTTTATTAGTGTCTTACTCGTAGGGTCTCCAGAGGCCTTAGAACGAAGTACCTTTGACGGACTCATCATAAATGAAAATGCTATTTTAGGCTTATGTGGTGAAATGAATTTTAGCCGTCAAAGAAGAAACTGCTTAAATCCCAATGTCACGGACTTAAAGCACTGCCTGAAATTGGATTCTACAGACCCCCTCTTTAAAGTCGATGAACGGACCCTATACAATTGTGTGAATAGCTCTAGCTCAGGCGGTGCTGAAGTAATAAGATCCTTGCTTGAAGAATCTGAATTGAAAGACAGCTGCCTGGCCGCTGATGTACGCTTTTTCTATGAGCAGTTAATTGAATCAGAAGACTTTAGAGAGTTATCTTCGGAGTTTGAAAATAACCTTGGATTTCCTCTTGTCTTAAATTTTGCTATCGATACTAGAGACTCTATTTCAAGTCTTCAGCTTGATCTAAGCGACGCAAATATTGAAGGCGTTAAAAAGGAGCCAGTTAATCTGAGTATTTCATCCTTTAGTAAGAGTAGCCCCTGCCAAAGAATAAGCCGAGAAGCTATATTTAATAGAGTTACAGAAGAACTCACTCGCTTAACGATGATTAATTCGCGTAAAACTTATGATCCCTTGGAACAAGTTGATTACCAAAGGCCTGGTCAACAGGTTTTTGATGCTGGAAGATATTCTAAAAAAGAAGAAACTAGTCGAACAGGAAGCGTTCGTCCCAACACAGTAGGCAATTCAAAGAACCGTTAAGGTTTAGTCTTAATGCTACCATTTACTTTCAAGAGTTCATTAAGAGACTTTAAAACACTTTGTAGAGAGTCGAAGTTTTCCTTTAGCTTCTTAATTTCTTCTTCTTGTGCGATCACTTTCTCTTTTAATTCCTTAAGTTCTGCCCCGCCACCACTCTTCTTTAATTCGGCGATCTCTTCAGTCCTTAGCTGTTCAACTTCACTTTTTAACTTCTCTAATCTGCCTGACATTTCCTCAAAACGCTTATCTAACTTAGAACGAAACCCAATATCTTCTTTCTTAAGGTCACTCGAAAACTTCGCCATCTGTTTATTAAATTTACCTAAAAAAGTCTCAATATGATTGATACGCTGATATTTAGAAACGCTCTTATCCTGAGTAATTTCGTACGAAAAATCCTGACAATGAGAGCTTTGTGACAAAGAGAAGAATAATATTAAAAACATACTTTTCATGTTGTTATTTTAACGTGCCACTTCGCCAAAAACAATTAAGACTAGGCTCGTCTTTTAAAAAAGGTTATCCTTTTATCAAATGAAGGCTCAAATTTATCTCCTCATATTTATGATGTCCACAATGACCTACTCTCAGGATCAAGTTCCTTCTAATGAGGCCGGGAATGAAAAAGTATGGGACTGGACAACATCTGGGCCCATGAATGACAAGAAATGGGCAGGCCAAGAAAGTTTCGCCTTTCATTCTAAAAGAAAATGGCAAACTGATGCAGTTCTCATTATAAAAGACGACAACATTGTTTATGAGAAATATGCCCATGGATTTACCCAAAATAAACCTCATCGCCTGTGGTCTATTTCAAAATCTTTTGCGAGTGCTCTCATTGGAAAAAGGCTATCCCAAAAAGGATGGCCAATTATTAAAAAGGCCTCAGAAGTTTTAGAGGAACTTAATAAACCTATAAAGAAAAATATAACCTTCCGAGATTTTCTACAAATGAGTAGTGGTTTGGCATGGAATGAGTTTTACGAGGGTAATCCGTTTGAAAGTCACGTCGTTGATATGCTCTATATTGAAAACTTTAAAGATATGGGCCTTTTCACGGCAACAAGGGAGGCCAGAGCAAGGCCCGGTAAAATCTTTAATTATTCAAGTGGCGAAACAAATTTATTGATGAAGCTATTAAAACAAACATTTCCCACTCAGGAAGAGTACGACAATTATCCATGGGATGTACTATTTAATCCCCTAGGAATTACGACAGCTACGTGGGAGCAAGATCAGGCAGGAAACTTTGTCGGCTCCTCCTACCTCTTTATGACAACACGAGACCTAGCACGATTTGGTAGACTCTACATAAAAAAGGGTCAATGGAATAAGGATAAGCAAATCATTCCACAAAACTTTGTGACAGATTCATTAAAGGTGGCTCCGACCAGCTGTCAAACCTATCGAAAGGCAAAAACAGATAGCCTCACTTATGGTTATCATTGGTGGCTAAATCAAGAGTGTCCAGAAAAGAAGAAAAGGTCCGTGCCAGGAGTAACGAAAGAACTCTTTATGGCCCTAGGTCATCAAGGTCAAGTTATGGCCATCTTTCCCAAGGAAAAAGCAATTGCCATAAGGCTTGGTGCAGATAAACTGGAAAAGTTTGATCGAAATAGTTGGATTAAAAAAGTTTATAAAGAATTGGAGGCTCATTGAAAGTATTAATCTCTGTGATCGCCTTTTTAACTCTCACTGGCTGTCAAAAACCTTTTTTTAAAGTTGTATCAAGCTCCTATGCAAAGGAGTTTTGTTCCTGTTATTTCGTTGTCGAGCAGGACCAAAACTATTGTGAAAAAAATGCAGAACAAATAGTTCCCGTTTCAAAATATAAAATTGATAAAGAGAAAAAGACCATTATGGGCTTCGGTCTAGGTCAAAAAACTTTGGTAGAGTACAGAGGAAAAAGACTTGGCTGTCGAATTGTAAACTAGAAAATATCCAATCGCTTTAGTCGATTTTTAAAAGCATCTGCAATCATCTTCTTTACTTTAATATTTAAAGCCTCCTCCCGTAAAAAATCTTTCTTTTCAAATTCAGGGTTATTGTTGGTATTTGAACGTAGGGGAATTCCCTTATCAGGAAAGGTAGGTAGCGGATGATTAAAAGGATCATTTGGCCCGTAAAAGGGCTTCAAATTAAGTGCCATGGCTAAAAGTTACCATGTCGTTAGCAATTGATACAAAATCAGGTAATTATAAAGACATTAGACTATATTTTCGCCACGTTTTAGCCTTAAAGATATGGTAGTGCCCGAATTATCAACTCCCTCTTCAAAGGTAGTTGAATTTATATGGATCACTCCACCGAAGAGTTCTACGTAGCTCTTCATTAAAGGCATTCCAAAGCCCGTTCCCTCTTCTCCAAGAGTTCCTAAACGAGATGTTCGTTTATCCGAATCAAAAATCACATCTAAAATCGATTTCTCCATACCCATTCCATGATCTCTGACTTCTAAGATGACCCAGTTTTTGTCCTCTGAAAAACAATTCACCTCAATAGTTGTATCTGGAAAGGAGAATTTAATGGCATTACTAATAATATTGTTAAAGACGTGATTGCTAAAAGCAACTTCATCGGCCCAAAAGGAGAGATCATCACTCTCTAAATTTATTTCTAACTTAAGGCCTTTTTCACTTAATCGATCTTTAAAAATTAAATGCGCACGACTAAAGACACTCTTAAACAAGATCTCCTTTGACTGTACTTCTATTTTCCCACCTTTAAGAGCCTCATTCATACGAACATGTTCAATAACCTCTTGCTGAAAGGTTCCAGCTTTTTCAAGTCTTTCAAGACTGGCCTTAGCTTTTGTCTTATCCCATTCTCCTTCTTCCATTTTTCTAAGGCGAGCAACACTGGCCTGAATGAGTATCAAAGAGTTTGAGAGATCATGCGAAAGAACTCGAATGAGTTTCTTTCTCTCCTCATTTGCTCGAGTGAGTTTTATACGACCTTCTTTTAAACGAATGTTTGTATTCTCTTTTTCAAGAGCGGCCTTAAATTGTAATTAAAGGCCTAAGAGAGAGAAGATTACCGCCGTTACAAAATAAAATAATAGTGAATAACGAGTGACTTCACTGAGCGCTAATATCCAACCATGGTCTAAGATTACGCCCCCTAACAGCACAAACACTAATGGTATGGCGTATTTGACTTCAGAAACCGCAATCATTGGATACAAAACAAAAATAAAGCCAACACCACTAAAGTAGCCTAAAGGGTTCTCGGAAACAGAAGTCATATAGAGGATCACGGCCACCATTAAGGATAAGATGAGGCTATTTATTCTTACATGATTATGAAAATACCAACTCGTTTTTCGAAGGAGAAAAATGGAGCTACCAAAACAAAAAATAAACAACCTTAAAATGAAGAAGAGAAGAGCAAGTGGCTCTTCTAAGACAAAATCAAATAACGTCCATAGCAAAAAGGCACTACAACCGAAGAGCCCCACCAAGCTATTACGCTTAAAGTGGGTCTGATAGACAGATTCAATGAGATACCTATCGGTGCCTTTCATACTCTCCTATTGAAAAATTAATATCCGTTCACTTGTAGTGATGGGTCACCAAAAAGATGGTACCACAAGAGGTTCTCTCGAGATGCCTCTATATCTTCGTAGTTTTCGATTAAGTACCTTTGACCTTTCATTATCAATTCAAATAAACCTTGGGTCTTTTGTGTGGCAAGCTCCCGCCCTATGGCCACGGCCATTATTGCAGGAGGGTCCCAACTAATATCAACTGAACCACCGTAATAAGCTACAGCTCCTACTGGTTTTCCTTTATAGCTGGTATTCATAAAACGTTCACCAAGCTTACCTTCGTAGCTAAAGCGTCCATTTTGACAAGCAACATCTATAATTACCGGCTTAACAGCACCTGGTCGCAAGGCCTTAATGTCATTAGAGTTATATTCCCCATTGGCAATCGATGACCAACTATTACCAGAACCATGCCCTATATAATTAAACCAGCGTGCCCCATCATTAAAAGACTTGTTAATGTTCTTCACGATTGCGTTAGAGTTTTGTTGAAAAAAATAATTTGTTGTAAAACCAAGAGAGCTCTCTAAAGGAAAAAGCATTCGTTGCATATATTGCACATCTGTTGGGTCCCAGCCTTCATTACTCGCAATACCAATGGCCTTCTTAGCACCAGAATTATCACTCCAGCTTTTATCTCGGTACTCCTCCATCTTTTCAATCTGGAGAATTACTTCATCATTAGTATCAGCAACAATACGCCCGTAAAAAACATCTGGAAAAACATCCTGTGATCCTCCCATCGTAAAATAAGGATAGTCACTTGGGGTTTTAGGATCGGAAGAAGTAGCAACACTTAATGCAGGTAGAATACCAGAGTGACCCATAAGCACAGTATATTGAAAACTAGAGCGCTTATACTCACTATGAATATAATTTTTAAGTCCTGTAGCATTTGTAGCAACATCTTCAAAGTAAACTAGCCGAACATTCAGACCCGACTCTTCTTTGAATACCTTAAAGGCCTGAGCACCTTTACTTAAAACTTTTGGTGCTACGACTAACATAGAGTTATTAGTTGTCCCAACTGCCGTTGCCTTAAGGCCAAATGGGTTATGAATTTCAACCTGAAGATCTTCATAAACAGATAGTCCATTAATGTTTTGTAAAATGGGCCGCACTACTACTTGAGTCAGTCTTTCTCCACGGAAATCCCCTAGATCAACCAATTCGACTAACTTGCCCTCATCTTGGTTATAGGCCTCAGCATTTACAGGATAAAGATTTTGATTGGCCTTTAAACTTTTCTCACACCGACAAGGTTTGAGAGGAGCTGGCAAACTCTTGAGCCCCTTAAAGAAATGTTTTTTCTTAAAAGAAACATCTAGTTTTAAGTCTTCAGGCGCCCCTTTTACTAAAAATGATTTATAGGGAAGTTGAGGCTTTCCCGGAGTCTGAGCATTCTTCAACCCATTAACTGAGAGCGAAACAAAATCCCCTCTTAAAGGAGATGCAATAGATTTCTCTGCCACAAACTTGGAAAACGTTGCGTAGAGTTTCCAGGTTTTGTCATTTTTATGAACTAGCTGTGAACGCTGCTTAACGTTAATACCCGAGCCTAAGTAATAAGTTTTAGCAAATATGGGGTTTAAAAATACAACAATTCCCACTAAGACAGAGAAGGTTCTGCAGTAACTCATAGTCTATTCCTTATTAAAGCGTATGAGAGACTCCTCGGTACATTGATTGCTTGCACGTAACGCAGAAAGACTAAATATAATTCCTAGGCAAAAAATGCGGAAACAAAATGAACTGATTAAGAAAACTAAACTGACAATTTCCGACGATTTAGATATAGGTTAGCTCTTAGTAAAAACCCCACCCACCGATAGACGATTAGGAATAAGCCTTATGCCTTCCCTACTTAAAAACTTTCTCAGAAATACCTCGGTCATCTTCTTCTTACTTTGCGTATTTGGTTGTCAAAACGATGCCCCACTAGGAACAAAAGATAACCCAGTTAAGCTTTATTTCACCCCTTCAGTGGATGCAGATACGATCTCTTCAAACTCTCGAGAGTTTATCGACTTTTTAGAAAAAGAAACTGGCCTCATATTCAAAACAGGTATTCCAACCAACTACGTTGCAGTCGTTGAGGCATTTGGTTCTAAAAGAGCAGATATTGGTGTGATGAATTCATTTGGCTACCTTATGGCCAATGATAAGTACGGAGCATCGGCGAAGTTAAGAGTCCTAAGATATGGTCATGATTACTACCAAGGTCAAATTCTTGCCCATGTCGATTCAAACATTAATACAGTCTCCGATCTTGCTGGAAAAAAAATGGCATTCGTAGACCCTTCATCTACTTCAGGCTACATGTTTCCCCTTAAGATGATGAAAGACGCTGGTATTGAACCGGGAAACACTACATTTGCTAATAAACACGACAATGTCGTTATAATGATTTACCAAAAACAGGTAGAAGCAGGTGCAACTTACTACTCTGCTCCCAGTGAAGATGGAACAATTCGAGATGCACGCGCGCGAGTAAAAGTTCAATTTCCTGATGTAGAAGAGAAAATTAAAATCGTTACGACTACTGGAAAAATCCCCAATGACCCATTTGTATTCAGAAAGGATTTATCTAAAGAAATCACAGATAAGTTTATCGCTGCTGTTAAAAAGTTTATTGGTACTGAAAAGGGTAAAGAGATCTTTAAGCGGATTTACTCTGTTGAAGGTGTCGTTGATACAACAGATGCTGATTACGATAGTTTAAGAAGTATGGTTAAGGCCATCAACTTGGATACCGCCTCCTTAGTAAAATAATAAAGAAATTAATATTTAGAACAAAAAAAAGGTCCCCAAAGGGACCTTTTTTATTATACGCCGAAATTCCTTTTCAGCTTTAACAAAGCTTCGTTCTAGTATGACAATAATGCTTCTTCTGCCAAACAAGTGCGAATTGCTTTCTTAAGATCTTCATTCTCTGAAATTACTGTAGCAGCGTTTGAGCCCCCACGAGTAGAACAGCCACCATTAGTGTGAATTGCAACGATCTTTTGATCACTCTCACGAATGATTGAAGAACCACTGTTTCCACCCATAGTATCTGCTACATGGTACATAGTACTTCCACGAAATTTTACAACTTCACCAGTGTGAGTTTGTTGAGCAAGATTTCTATCTGGATCACTACGATCTAGGCCATATCCAGTAATTCTTACGACTGTCCCGGAGTTTGGCTTATTAAACTCAACGTCATAAGAACCTTGTACGTCACCAGCAAATAGTCCTGTCACAGGATTAGCTTTTACTCTTACAACGGCCCAATCGTCTCCAAGACCAGTGTAAGTATATTCTGTTGCAGCTTTATCAATAGGGTAAATATCTTCTTCAGCGGGGTGTTGAATACTTCCTCCTATACTTGGAGGTGTATTAAACTCAGCAAAACCAAAAGTTCCACTACAATGCCCTGCAGAAATACCACAAGTTTTACTGATCATAGTAACTGTACAACCACCACCATCTGTTCTTTGACCGAGTAAGCGGCCAATACTTGGAAGTGACGAAGGAACTCTGTCATCTACACCACAAATTGATTTTTCATTTGCCATTACGCCAGACGTCATTACTGGTGTAAGAAGAATTGCCGCTACGAGGCTGCCGATGCCTTTGATATTCATACTTCCTCCCTGAAGTTTCTTTTTAATTAAGAACTGTTAATAGGTTAAGGTGCGTAAAAACACTCTGGCGACTGACAACTTCTTACCCGAAAACAAAAGATTCTCGCCAAAATTATGACAGAGGCCTTCTTCCTTGCGATTAGCTCAAATCGCCTCCAGAAAGAAGAATAAGAGAATCGTGGACAATTAAAACCGACTCTTTTACTATGCTTATCACAACTAAATGTAAGAAATTGTTGATTAGTGATGGTCTTAATGTTTCCAAAATTAACTCGGTAACAGTGGGCAATCCTTAAAAATTACAAATTCAGGAACAAGTTTATGACCCAAAAAATTCTTGAAGTGGAAAAACTTAACAAGGTTTATCCAAACGGTACTCATGCACTAAGAGGCGTAAGCTTTGATGTTAACAGAGGTGAATTCCTCGTCGTCATTGGTCTCTCTGGCTCTGGGAAGTCCACCCTTCTTCGCTGTATTAATCGTTTACACGAACCAACCACGGGAAAAATCCTTTTTGAAGGGAATGACATTACCAATATAAAGGGCAAGCCCCTTAGAAGTTTGCGCTCACGTATTGGGATGATCTTTCAACACTTCAATCTTATTCCTAGAAAAACGGTACTTACAAATGTTCTTACCGGAACACTTGCAAGAACTGGGATTGTAAAATCAATCTTCGGAATCTTTCCAGACGAAGAAAGAAAGAAGGCCATGGATCTCATTGCTCTCGTTGGTCTTACTGGTAAAGAAAATAGACGTGCTGATAATCTCTCTGGTGGTCAACAGCAAAGAGTCGCCATCGCTCGTGCCTTAATGCAAAACCCTAGTATTCTACTTGCTGACGAGCCTGTTGCCTCTTTAGACCCAGCAACAAGTCACTCGGTCATGCAATATCTTAAGAAGGTAAATGAAGAACTTGGGGTTACCATTATTTGTAACCTCCACTTTCTCTCGCTCGTTCGCCAATATGCGACTCGTGTAATAGCCCTTAAAGATGGAATTTTGATCTATGAAGGAAACCCATCTGAAATTGATGAGAACTGGTTTCAAACCATCTATGGTGAAGACGCTGTAGAAGTTACTATCGATTAATTTGACTCAAGAAAAACTCAAGTGAGAAACTGAAGAGAGTACCTATGAAAGCAACACAAGAGACACTTCAACTTACATCTGAACCAAAAGGTCTTGCTCAGATGAAAAAAGTCATGACTGCCTATGCAATTGACTTGATTCACTGGGCGTACATAACTCTCGTCACTTATAAAATCATTTATCAAAAAATAATCATGGATTTAAGAAATCCAGATTTTTCTTGGAATGAGCCCGTTTACGCATTGGCGATGGGTGCCTTACTTGCAATTGCCTTCTTCTTCACCAAACTATCACTTGGCCGTGCGGTAAAAGGACTTTATGACCTAGATGAAAACCAAGGTGTTTTAAGAGAGCCGTTTACCATATTGGGCTATTTTACACTCTTTCTTACTTTCATAGCTGGTCTCTTTATTTCGCAAGTCTCTATCAGAGAGTTCTTGTCTGAGGCAGGACTTCTTGGAGCGAAGAGAATATTTACGGCACTTCTACATCCTAACTTCGGTATTATCGAGCCCGCAATCTTTGCTGCTATTGAAACTATTTATATGGCCTTTATTGCCACAATCATCGCCTTGCCTTTTGCTTTTACCCTCGGCTTTTTTGCCGCGAGAAACTTAATGAATGGCTCACCTCTATTTTTCTTTCTCTATAATCTGACTCGCTTTTTCTTAAATATGACTCGCTCAATAGAGCCATTAGTTTGGGCCATTATCTTCTCTGTTTGGGTTGGAATTGGTCCTTTTGCCGGGATGCTTGCACTATGTCTCCATTCAGTTTCTTCCCTTGCAAAACTATACTCGGAGCAAATTGAAAATATCTCCGATGGTCCTATTGAAGCGATGACTGCAACAGGCGCTCACCCCATTCAAATAATATGGTTTGGTGTTGTCCCACAAATTATTCTTCCCTACCTCTCTTTTACAATTTATCGTTGGGACATCAACGTTCGTATGGCGACTGTTATTGGTCTCGTCGGAGGCGGCGGTATTGGTACCATGCTTATGCAGTACCAAGGACTAGCGAAGTGGAATGAAGTTGGCCTGCTTGCCATAACCATTGCCGCTATTGTCTGGGTTATGGACTACTCATCCTCTAAAATTAGAGAAGCAATAAAGTAGTTAATAACATACATAAAAACAATATCTTAGGGCCCTTCAAAGGCCCTTTTTTTTTCTAAATATCTAAGATTTAACCTTAGGTAATCCGATAAGTTACCTATGAATTACCTAAAGATAATTTCATTTGTGCTTGGCTATTTAATCTCTCTTACCGTTAGCAGTAACGATAATTTAGACCGAGAAAGATTGAATAACTTGTTACGCGCCCCTCTTGGTGGAATATCAAATGGTGTTTGGAGTAGCGCCTTAACATCTTATCTTTCTCAATGTGAAGGAGACTGTCCTTGCGCCTTAGTTATCGCTGAGGGCGACAGTGGAGATAAGCATTCTACAGATATGTGGATTGGAACATTTAAAGATGGTCAACCTACTGAGCTGTGGGCAGGTAGAAGTGCTAGGCATGCAGGAGAGAATACAGTAAATGTCAGCATGAGCACTGACCGCTGTAAAACAAGAAATGGTGTAGCGGAAGTTAGAGGCAATCAAGCATGCATTCCTAATAGAGCTTGTCGTCCAGCTTCTGTTTATAGGGCGCTCATTCGTGAGCTCGGTCTGCCAGATGGAGTCGCTTTAACTTCATTTTATTTTAGTACCCCAATGCAAAATGAAATGTATAAGTTTCATGATTTTTACGCCTGTTCCGAATCTCGCTGTCCAAGTACTTTGGGTTGCTTGGGTTTAGAAAGACAATCTATGAAGGCCTTATGCTTAAATCATATGGGTTCAAATGGAAGTAATGGAATCGACGCGCCAGAGAGAGGTGGGGTTTGGCTCTACTTTCACAACACGGGCCGACCTCAAAGTAATTCAGGTTCTGAAGCTCAAGCTGCAAGAGGATTGGCCAATCTGGCAAACGGCAAATGTTCAAATGTTTCAACTGCTCACCTTTCGTCAGGTCAAATAATGTCTCCCACAAGTATTTTGGCGACCAATAGAGGTTCTCGATCCTCCGGGCGTGGACCCGCCTCGAGTAGTGGAGGTGGCGGATACGCGGCCATGCAGCAAGGCCTACAAGGTGTGCAACAAATTGGGACTGCATATCAACCACAAGATGAAAAAGAAGAAGAAGAAGGAAGTCAACAAGAACGGGAATCTTTTGAGGTCATCTCAAATCAATGCGCAGAAACCACAAGCAAAGCGTGTCCTAATGTAGCAAATACAACCATTAGAGATTATTGCCGAGACGTTGAACGCTATGACAGAAGGGCCTGTGAATTTGAAGAAAAATAAAAAATGAAGAATCACACAAATATAAATTTCATTATCTACTCATTTTTGATTTTCCAAATGGAATCTGTCTTCTCACTACAGCTTGGTTCAGAAAGGTTTCAAGATTTCACTCAAGGAACGACTGATTACGGTATTCTTGTGGATATGGGAAATAACCCAGAGATTTCAAGCAATATGTATTTTACTGATACTAACTTCGTCAGTGGAATTGCCCCCCATGCCTTTCCAAATGGCTCAGGTGAAAAATACTTCGTCGCCAATATGATGAACTTTCAAGGCAACTATGTCATGGCCGGTGCCAAGTCAGACCCAAGAAGTAGTGCCTTCATTATGAACTCAATGGATCGCCTCCTGACAAATCCCCAAGCAGAAATAGAACTATCAGAGGGACTAACAGCAAGTAAACTGTCAGCTGCGCAGGCAGGAGAAAATGCGCAGAGGTATATTGTCCCCGAGATTATCACTCCTGAAGTTGGTTACTACCAAACAGCAGATAACCAACAGTCATTTGAATCAGCTTATGAAAATGTCCTTCTAGGGCAGGCCGAAGAAGCTCTCTTCAAAGGAGATGAGAGTGATTCAATCGCCTACTTTCAAGAAAAAGTTGCTAATTACAAAGAAAGTGAAGACAAGCAAAACGAAGCGCGTGGTTATCAAAGAGATGGTCTAATGAGGTCAAAGAAGACCGCTGAAACTTTTCGAGACTTTTTTCAAATGAAGGCGTCAATATCTGACACAAATCTCCAGGCCATGCCAACTCAAGAGAGCATCCTCAATAACTGTAAGGCGAATACGCCTCGTGGAGAAAATCTTCAGGCCATCTATAACTCTTCTATGCCACAAGATGAAATTGCCTTTTATAACTTTCCTCCTCCCCAGTATGATTTTGATTTTTGTGAACAATATCTTCATAACGAAAACTCTTTTCTCATAAGAAATAGACCGGTGCGAACCCAACTTAATACTCTTGTTGAGGATTCAACGAATATGGCCGAGGGTCTTGATGAAATCTCAAGAGAGCTGAGTAACCGTAATTTATCATTAGAAGACATCGCCAACTTATTATCAAATAATGAAGCATGGAAAACCTTGGCCGAAAGATCCAAGGCGTATAAAGAATGTGGTGAAAAAAACTGTCTTGCTCCAGCAGAAAAAACTCTTGGCGACTTAGTTAACTTTCCAGGAGCAGAGAACCATCATAGTCCAGAGCGAAAGGAGATTAGAAAACTCTTATCGATGATCAAGGAATCAGGAAAAATGCCAGGCCAAGAATCATCTTTCATAAAGTCTCTTAAAGAAAAAACTGCTTCCATAAACTCGCGACATAGAGATGGCCTAAAAAATCTGAGTTCTAACAGAAATAAATCCCCCAAAATTGGAGGCCTTTACGATCCCCAAGACCAGAGCGACCTAGAGACTCGACAAGAAAGAGACCTCGCCTCCGTTAAGATAGGCGACGATAATGTCTATAGAGGAAAACGCTCCCCGCGCGGCGGAGGTTATTTTCGCGGCGAAAAAGGCGTTCTAAGAGGCCCAAGTGGTAAACCTGTCCAAGGGTATGCCGCCCCTCATAATGTCGATCTCTTTGAAATCATAAGCCGTAGATACCACATAAAGATGCTTTCCCAATAGTTAAGTCGTGCCTATTAAGACCCTGCCCACTACCCCATAAAATGATACATGAGACATATTCCTAATCTGAATACTTCTTTTCCATTTAATTTCCTATAAAGGACTCCAGCGGAAAAAGGAGATCATTCTTTGTCCGTTAACAGAGTTAACCTCAGGTTATGGCTCGCGTGATTTTATTTCATTTTTAGAATCCCAAAAGGATCCTTATAAATAGATCACCACAAACCCTTTGGAGGAGTTATGAAATTTAAAAAATGGACATCAGTTATCAGTTTTTTTGCCCTTTTATGGAGCACACTCGCCTTTGGTCAAGTTGACCGTAATAGTGCGGCCTACAACTTAGAAGCAGGCCTGGCCCTTAAAGGCTACGACCCTGTCTCCTATTTTGCAGAAGGTGGATCCCTTCCTCAAAAAGGAAAAAGCAGTCTATCTCTAGAACATAAAGGTGTTACCTACTTCTTTGCTAGCAATGACAATAGAGAAGTTTTTAAAACAATTCCAGAGAGATATGAACCTACTTATGGTGGTTTTTGTGCTTGGGCAATGGCCAATGGATCGGCGATTGATATTATTCCTGAGATTTTCACAATCAATGGAAACCGTTTGCACCTATTCTTTTCAAAACGTGCAAAACGAAATTTTGACAGAGATGTAACCAAGTACGAAGGCAAAGCAGATTCGAACTGGAAGAGTCTCTCTGGTGAATCACCAAGACTTTAAAATTTAAAAGAATGAGGTGGAAAATGTTCCCAAATATTAGGTCTCAAAATTTAATTTTTAAAACACTCTCAAGTATTTCCCTGATCTTTATTCTAAGTGGCTGTGGAAACTATGAAGAGTTTAAAGAGGACCCTTCCACCTTATTTTCAAGAGTGTCCCCTTCACAGGGGCTCACCTTCTCTGAAATAAAGTCTCAAGTTCTAACCCCGAAGTGTATTCGCTGCCACCCGGGTTATGAAGACTACCAAACTGTGATTAATAGTATTGATTCTATTGCGGCCCAAGTAAGAAGTGATCGCATGCCAAAAGATGGACCGATGGGAGCAGAACTTAAAGGTCTACTTTTTAGTTGGATAGCAGCTGGCACTCCTCAAGGGGATGTCATACCCGTAAGGCCCTCTCCAAGTGATGAGCTCGCCCCAAATTACGAGAGTATTGCTAAGAATATTTTAGGGAAAAAATGTGTTGTCTGCCACAACCCTAAAGGTCAGGTTCCCTTTCTCGATTTCTCTACAAGAGAGTCCATTTGGAAGAAAAGAAAACTACTCTTTAACTTTGAGAAACCCGAGAGTTCTTATATTTTAGAGGTTATTCAAGACCCAGTGGAACCAATGCCGCCAATTAATAGCCCCTTTGAGCAGTTGAACCAAGAAGAGATTGATGTCTTAAGAGAATGGATAGGCCTAGGCCTCCCTTAACAAATGTAGGAGAAGAAATGAAAAAACAAATCATCACAATGGTAACAAGTATAATCCTCACACTTTCTTCTGCATGGAGTGCAAGTTATAAAGTCAATCAAGGCGAAGTTGAATTTACGGCAAAGGGCTTTCCAACCTTTATTACCATTAGTGGCAAAAGTCAGAATGTCTCAGGTGAGCTAGGACTTGTGGGAAAAAAGGCTCAAGGAAAATTTAAGCTGCCTTTAAATACACTAAAAACCGGCATGGATTTAAGAGACGAGCATATGACCCAAAAGTACCTTGAAGTTGGTAAGTTCCCTGAAGCAACTCTTACACTTAATGAGTTTGATCTTCGAGACTCTGGTGAGGTTCAAGGTCTTCTAAAACTACATAATGTGGAAAAACCCATACGAATTACTTATGAGAGTGAATTGACGGAAACAGGCATTATTATAAAAACTGAATTCTCTCTCCAATTAAGTGACTATGGTATCGACATTCCTTCCTTTCAAGGAATTACTGTTGCAAAAGATATCAAGCTTAGAGTGGCCTTCAGCACAGGAGGACCGGATGGAAACTAAGACAGGCCTGCTCTTTGCCCTAGCGATTTTAATCTTTGTTTTAACAGCACCAACATTCGCCTATGTTGAGAATGTTACGAATGGTTATCCTAATTGCATGGCCTGTCATATTAACCCGACAGGTGGTGGCATCTTAACTGACTATGGTCGCTCTTTATCTAGTGAATTAATGTCGACGATTAAGACGAAGAATTTTCAGGATCCCTTTTTTGGACTTGTTAAAAATAGTAACAGAGTAAAGTGGGGAGGGCATGTTAGAACTATTCAAACTCGTTTTGAAAATAATCAGATAAAAAGAGGCACTGGCTTCATCATGCAAAAAAATATAGAGACTGCTGTTTATGTCCAAGATTTTATTTTTGTAGGTTCTGTGGGAACAAAAGAAGGACCCAAGGAAAGAAATCCAGAAAAAGGAGACTTTATTTCTGAACGTCACTTTGCTCTCTACCAAGCAGATAATACCGTCAGAGTTAAAGTTGGTAAATTTCGCCAAAACTATGGTCTTAATGATCCCAATCATACACGCTTTACAAAAAGAGATTTAGGGTTTGGTTCATATTCTGAAACATATCAATTAGAAGTTTTTAAGATGCTAGAAAATGGAGAAGGAATTCTTTCAACTAGTCTTGGTCGCCTTGATCTTCCAAGAGACCAACGCGAAAAAAATATAATGGGTCAGTGGACCCATTATCTAAATGGGAAAAGCCGTCTATCAGGAAATATACTTTTAGGAGAAAGTTCGACTGCCAGAAGGTCACTATATGGAATCAACGGTGTATTACCCATTTTTAATAAGAATAATATATTTCGCTTTCAACTTGATTACCAGGTAAATGAGGCGATAACGACAGGCCCTAGGACGGCAAAGACCAGAGGGATATACGGTAATGTCCAAATTGGTCGCAAGTTATTTAACGGGTTCTTTCCCTACTTGGTTTACGAACACAAGCAAACAGATTTGGATCAAAGTCGCCTTAGTATGACAACCTCTCCAGGCCTTGGGTTTCAGTTCTTTCCCATTGCTCACTTTGAAGTTCAGGTGGAACATCAGTATCGAACCAATCTTATTCAAAAAGATAACCCTGAACATAGAACTTTTGCAGTCCTACACGTTTATCTGTGACGAACTTTTGATAAGACCAGATACTTTGTGGTTAGTTTTAAGGTCTCCCTAACCACAAAGCTTACCTTTCAAAACGGTCCATATACTCGCTTAATTAAGATATATGGACCGTCATGCATTTTGCTGACCGACTAATTAGTAGGCAAAAGATCTTATCTAACTCTCTATAATTACATTAAAAACATGGTCTCTAATATGCACTAATAATAGATACCCATGAATATACGTAAAAAAGGCCTAAGATTTGGCCTTACCCTTCTATTTACTTTTCTTTTATCTGGCCCAATTGGATCGCAAGAACAAAATCCCATACCTGAAAGACTACCAGAGAGACTAGAAGATGCGATCATTATTGATGAAGATCGCCTTACCCTCCCCCGTCTTAACGAATCAAGCTTTTATCAACGTATTGATCGAAAAACTCAGAAAATATTAAAGGATATGGGCGGTAGCTTTACGGTAGAAGAAAGACACCTCCTTGAAAGGATAAGAGCTAAAGTACTCAAGTTTTTAAAAGAACAGAATCCTTACCACCATGTGAGAGAGTTATTCGTTAAACATGGCCTAGGAGTTGGGGTTACAGCTGGAATCACAGAGTTTACAACAATAGTGGTACTACCTGCTATCTTCACAGTAGCAGAAATGCCAGAGCTAGCAGTAATGTCTGCTGCCACTCCAAGTTTTTTGGCCTCAGTACCTGCATATCTTGGTATTAAAACTATGCGCATGAAAAGGAAACTAGCGAAGAAACTATTCATAGATAATATCGAAGAATTAGATAGTTTAAGAAATAGTATTTTAGGGTACTCCAGTAAAAACCGACTACTCTCTGTGATCATCGCAAGAAGTAAGAGAGAACTTGAAATTCATGTTATTAAAAGACCATTTTCAAGATTTAAAAACTCTCCAATGGGCAATATTGTAGATATTTCTGAATTAAAAAGCATCGTTACCCAAAGGGAGGGAGTTGAGGTTGTTGAGCTTATCAAAAAAGCATCCCATGAGGACGATGCACTCTTTGCTCATCTACTATTAAAACAAATTCAAAGAAATCCTGAAAGCTTCAACCATTTTAACGAACTCATTAAAAAACGCGTAACAGAGTTACCCGTTACTCAACATCAGCTTACCCAGATTCTTCTTACACATGAAAAAAGGGAAGTAATTAAGTTGAGAAATAACAGAGTAAAAGAAATAAAATCCAGTCTTTTGAAGGAGGCCGAGACAAAAGTGGAAAAGACGGTCATTCGTGAGTGGAGTAATTCTCTAATGATTGATCTTCAAAACTTAGATTTCGACATTCAACGCTTTGAATACAATCTACTTAGTCAAATTCATGCCCAAGGAGACATAAGCAATCTGGATCTAACATCCTCTCATACAAAGGTTGTAGAAAGAATGAAAGAGATTCGTCTTCATTTGGAGAAAGTTCAATCTTGGATAGTAGGAGAAGAGAAGCTTGCGAATAATAAAATCATTTTTCGCTTAAAAGAATTCAATCGTCTGTGGCTTCCCTTAGAAGTTAGACTTACCCCGCGTGGCGATTGTTATAGTTGGATGAAGGCAATCCTCAACCACTCGGGGCACATTTAATTAGAACCTAGTGTAGTAATCATTCCAAAGTTTTTTGGACTCTTCTTTTGCGATACAACGACATTTCTTGCTAAGGCCACATCCCCACTCATCTCTGAGTCTTTTCTCAATGGTCTTTAGCGTATAGTCTGGAACTATTGTTAAAGAAGAATAGGCCTTCTCAATTGTGTTTCTTAATTTATCTGAGATAAAGAATAAACCATCGTGATCAAGAAGCTCTCTCTCGGAGAAGAAGTAAACAACATTATCAAGTTGATTAACAGGTAAATCGTTATTCCAAAAAGTTGCATCTGTCATAACATCACGGATATAGATAAAGTTATTAACTAAACCCAACTTCTCCGTAAGCTCTTTATAGACAATTGCATCCTTTGAAGAATTATCTCCAAAAAGATAGATTGTATCATTTGCACTTGCTGCCTTTAAAATAGCACCAATTGTATTTGTTTTATATTCGTAAGTATCCCCATCTCCAGGTCGGCGTAGTATTGCTTGTCCTTTTGGAAAGTTGTTTTTATTTAGCCATTTGTCTTGATTAAAAAGAATGTCAGGAGCTGCTGAAACATAGTGAAATTCTACTTCTTCCCCAAGTTTTTCATAAATAACTTCAAGTTCGTTAAAGAGGTCTCTCATTTCAGGATAAATCTTCTTTCTAAAGAAGTGATACGCTTGCCCTACTCCCCCATTAGCACTGTTTGCCTTCTTAACCGTGTCATCAATATCGCTAATAACGTAGACTTTTGAGTGAATAACTTGGGTCGATAGACCAAGAAAAATAAAGAAAATTTTCAATAACTTCGACAATTTCATAAAGGGTCCTCCAAGGTTTATAATGTTTTACCCACCCATGCGCAGAGGGTCAACTTAAACGACTAAATCATTTGTCTTTTTTGTCTTAATTCTTCTTTCACTTAACTTGTCTAAGAACCACAAGCATATTAAGTTGCTGTTTATGGGTCTAGTATTTCAAACACCAATTGAACTAAATGATTTAGACGACCGCATCAAAGTCGTCGACGAAAGGCTCATATTAAGAACCTATGGCCTACCTATGATCTTCTGGGGTTACCTACTCGCGGTATTCGCTGTTCTCTTTTTTATGATCCTTGCCATAAAGGCGCCCCTCATGACGGTCTTAAAAGGTGATGATCAGATCAATAGGATTTTGGGTATATGTGTTCTCACCCTTTTTATTGTCGGACCTTCCGCCTTACTGGCCTTCTATTTTTATGAAAAAGAAATATCTAAAAAAGGTTATCAACTCATAGTTAAACACAAAGTATTCTTCATACCATTTAAAACGCATAGCCTATCTCTTGAGAACCAGGAAATACTGCTAGAGCACTTTCTAGACTCTCCGAATATGGCAGTCCAAGAACAGCGTGACGGAATGAAAGGTTTTGAAAATCGTGGATATTTTAAATTAATCGCTAAGAATCAATCTGGAAAAGATATCCTCATCGACCGCAATGGAAGAAGAGGAGAGATGAAGAAATTAAAATCTTTGTTGGATAAGTATTAAGAGTCTTTCTTTGGTTCGTCTTTATTAGGTTTTTCAACTTCCACATGGTCATTGTCATTATTGATATCAACCTGCTTACGAGCAAAATCCTCTTTTGAATTTTCAATTTCTTCAAAGTCTGTGCGAAAGGTTTTTGGCCGTCTATTTCCACCGCTACCACTAGCTTTCGAAGGGTCTTTATCCCTTTCCCAGTGTTTCTGCCAAGAGTTACGTTTTTCTTCTTTTTCTTTAACAAGGTCGTGACGTTCCTTCTTAATGGCGTCAATTTGCTCACGAGAACGTTTACGGACATTACTCTTTGATGGATTAAATCTCTTCGCTTTAATTTTTTCTGCATCAGCACTTTTATCATGAGCAGAAATATCAACTGACACAGGACCAAGTACTTTTGTCTGACAACTTAACCTTTCTTTAGTTATGTGAAAAACATTACCTATAAGTTGAGTCTCTTCAAAGCTCGGTGGATTCAAGTTATCTACACCTTGAGTTATTTTCACTAAACAATCAGAACAAGTTGCATGTCCACCACAACCAGACTTCACATAAATACCCGCTTCACGGCAGGCCTCTAAAAGGTTTTGGTCTTCCCTAATAGAGAGGGTTTGACCGTTACTCAATGTCACAAGGTGTTCTTTCATGTTCTATATATGCCTTTTAAGTTTATTTTCAATTGTATCTAAAACTGTCTTTTTAAAGGGTCTTAGCATAAGAGAAAGGTCACATTTAACCTGCGCTTCTGTTTCCTTAAAAACAAGTTCTAAGGTAAAGCCTTTGCCTGTGGCCTTTAGTCGATATTGGCCGTCATCATAAGCAATATCAGCTTTTATCTTCCATTTCGCAATATACTCAGGAGTTATAAGAGAGCACGCCATTTTATAGGCTTCTTCTCTATCCGTTAAGTTTGAATAAGGTACACGTAAGTCCACGATACTCTCCTTTATCTACTTGGTTCCTGTGGAACCAAAGCCCCCACTCCCACGTTCTGTTTGGGAAAGATCACCTTCGACTATAAAAGATGCTTGGATCACAGGGGCCAAAACTAACTGGGCCATCCTCTCACCGTGTTCAACAGTAAAAGCCGATTTACCAAAGTTACCAATGATAATCTTCACTTCACCTCGATAATCACTATCAATAGTTCCTGGGCTATTTACCACCAAGAGGTCAGTTTTCAAGCTTAATCCCGAACGGGGACGTACCTGAATTTCAAAACCTTTTGGAATCTCCATTGCCAATCCAGTAGGCACAAGAACTCGCTCTCCAGGACCAATAACCATACCTTGAGAGCGAATATCTAAGGGCAAAGAGGCACGTATATCCGCACCTGCTGCCTCTGCCGTTGCATAAGCTGGCAGAGGAAGTTCGGAATCAAAGTGTTCTAAGGTAAGAACTTTTACTGTTTCCACAAGTCGCGCCTTTTTATTTCTTTGGAATAGGCTCTACTGCTTTAATCGAAAGTTTGAGGCGTCCCATACGGTCAACTTCAATAACTTTAACTTTTACAGTATCTCCTTCTGCAAGGTATTCAGCGACATCATTCACACGATCTTCAGAAATTTCAGATACGTGAACTAGCCCACTAACACCTGGAACGATATCAACGAAGGCACCATACTCTTTAAGAGTAACAACCTTTGCATCATATACTGTACCAACAGCTGGACCATTAATTTGAAGTTGAATAAAAGAAACACAGTCTTTAAGAGCTTGAGTATCTGTACCAAGAACCTTAACAGTTCCATCTTCCTCAACTTCCATTGTCACGCCGTAATCTTCTTGAGTCTGCTTGATGTTTTTCCCACCAGGACCAATAAGAGCACCAATTTTATCCGTTGGAATCTTTGTAGTCTCAATTCTTGGAACACCCTCTTTGAATTCACCACGTTCTGAAGAAATCGTCTTCGCCATTTCTTCAAGAATATGTAGACGACCTTCACGTGCTTGTGCCATCGCCTTCTCAACGATTTCACGAGTAAGACCAGTAATCTTAATATCCATTTGAATCGCTGTTACACCTTCCGCTGTTCCAGCAACTTTAAAGTCCATGTCACCAAGGTGATCTTCGTCACCAAGAATGTCCGTTAAAATTTTATAACGATCACCTTCTGTAATAAGACCCATTGCAATACCTGCAACAGGAGCCTTAAGAGGAACGCCAGCATCCATTAATGCCATAGAGGCAGAACAAACTGAGCCCATAGAAGAAGAACCGTTAGATTCTAGAACTTCACAGACAACTCTAGTTGTATAAGGAAAGTCAGTTGGCATTACCGCTTTAACACCACGTTCAGCCAAGTTTCCATGACCTAGTTCACGACGACCAACACCTCTTACACCACGGGCTTCACCAACAGAATAAGGAGGAAAGTTATAATGAAGATAGAACTTATCGTAACTAATACCAACAATACGATCATTCATTTGCTCACCAGCACCACCACCGATTGTAACAGCAGCAATAACTTGAGTTTCACCTCTAGTGAAAAGTGAAGAACCGTGTGGAGTATTAAGAACTGAAGTTTCCGTTTCGATATCGCGAACTTCATTTAGTTTACGGCCACCAATACGTTTTTCTTCGTTAAGAATATCCCCTCTCATCATATTATAGAGAAGTTCATCCACTCCTTTGTAGGCTTCACGACCAAATGAATCACCTTCTGAAAGACCAAATGCTCCAGGGTTATCGGCCATGGCAGCTTTAACTTTTGTTTCAACTGCTTTTACAGCATGTTGTCTTTCGAGCTTATCAACAATAGTCACGGCAGCACGAGCTTCCCCTGCATAGTCAGCAGTAATCTTTTCAACCATTGTTTCGTTGGCAGCAGCAGAAATGAATTCACGTTTAGTTTTTCCAACTTCTTCGCGAACTTTTTCCATAAGGCTTACATAATCGCGGATATTGTCATGAGCAAACCAGATAGCTTCTAGAACATCTTTTTCAGGAGCAATCTCTGCTTCACCTTCAACCATTAAAATTGCATCTTTAGAGGCTGCAACAGTGATCTCCATATCGGACTCTTCCCACTGCTCAATGCTTGGGTTAAGAACAAATTCGCCACCAATACGACCAACTTTACAAGTACCAATAGGACCAGCAAAAGGAATATCAGAAATTGTTAACGCTGCAGATGCACCTAGAGAAGCTAAAACCTCAGGGTCTCCACCTTTTCCATAAGACATAACAGTACAAGAAACAACAGTTTCAAACATATATCCATTAGGAAATAAAGGTCTTAAAGGACGATCGATCAAGCGAGCGTTTAATGTCTCAGGATCTGTTGGGCGACCTTCACGTTTTCTAAAACCACCGAGGAACTTACCGGCAGCATAAAACTTTTCAGTGTATTCCACTAGTAGTGGGAAAAAGTCTTGTCCGTCTTTCATTTGTCTTGCAGAACAAACAGTCACGAGAACTTGAGTTCCTTCAGAGCTTACAAGAACTGAACCATCGGCTTGCTTGGCCATACGTCCAGTCTCAATCGTTACTTCTTTGCCGCCAAAATTTAGCGACCATACTTTTTTGTTTTCGTTCATCACGAAATCTCCTTAAATAGTGATGCCGTAAAGGACTGAACCTTTTTAAAAGGCACCACCGTGTTAATTAATATTTGATAGGTAGGAATTCTGGGCCTGGGTCGTAACAAAAACCTTCCCCTTAGACCTAAGGTGAGAGCTTCCAGGACGGATTCAAAGAATATTTCAAAGTTTAAAAACAGTTAAGATGTTTTAAACCTTCAAATATCCCTTGATTCCTATCAGCTCCTTACCTATCTTGCCAAAATCATTATAAATTTAAATCTTTGCCTTGTTAATAGTAAAAAAGGCAAAAAAAAAGGAGGCTAAAGCCTCCTTTTCGCTTTTATTTTCTAAGACCTAGGTCCTGAATTACTAACTTATAATTTTGTTCACTTGTTCTTTTTAAGTACTTAAGAAGAGAACGACGACGACCAATAAGCTTAAGTAGACCACGGTTTGAATGGTAATCATGCTTATTTGCAGCGAAATGATCTTTAAGACCATTGATTCTCTCAGTCATGATAGCAACCTGAACTGCTGTACAACCGGCGTCTTTTTCACTGGAACCATACTTTCCGCCAAATGTTTTGATAACTTCGGCTTTTTTCTCTGTTGAAATCATTTTTGCTCCTTCACAAACCCTCGCGGTAGCTTTAACCACTTGCGGGGCGATAAAATCCTTAAGAATTCGGCAATTTACCGAATATACTCACCCATGTAAACCTTTAAATTTTTCATTAACCTTTCTTCAATCTGACGCACCCGTTCACGACTAATACCATAATCATCTCCAATACTTTGTAGACTCGGTGGAACCTCACTAAGTAGCCGTTTTTTAAAGATATCCTTATCCCTTTCTTTGAGATTATCTACGAAGTCTTTGAGGTGCTCCTGTAAAAGCTCAAGGGACTGACTCTCCTCAACCAACTCTTCAGGTCCTAGTCCGCCATATTCCAGAAATTGACCATAGCTGCCACTACCTTCATCTCCAACTGGAGTGTCTATACTAACCTCGCCACCACTTTGAGGATCAAGTCGCTTGTCCATAGTGATAACAGATTTCTCACTTACTCCTAAACTCTCAGAGATTGTTTTGGCATCGGGCTTAATACCCTGTGACTCCAGACGTCCTTTTTCTTTCATTAAGTTAAAGAAGAGCTTTTTCTGCTCATTAGTGGTGCCAATCTTAACAAGACGAAAGTTGTCCAAAATGAATTTTAGGACATAAGAGCGTATCCACCAACTAGCGTAATACGACAACTTTGCGCCTTTATCAGGATCATATTTTGAAACGGCTTTCATAAGGCCGATATTACCTTCCTGGATAAGGTCCATCGTATTTTGCCACGCCGTTTTATATTCCATAGCGATTTTTACAACTAAACGAAGGTTTCCAACGACTAGTTTCTTGGCAACATCGACATCACCTGTCTCTACAAGGGCTTTTGTGAGTGCCTTTTCTTGCTCCTCAGATAATAGAGGGTAGCGACTTATTTCGCGCATATAGGCCGTTAGAGGGTCTTTACTCTTAGCAGAATCGAAAGGAACGAGGTCACTACTACCCTCTAATGATATAAGGGCCTTTGAAATTTTCTCAATTTCTTCTTCAAGTTCGTCAAAAACACCTGAGCTATCGGGAGAATTTACTTCAATAACCACATCGTCATTATCGCTATCAATATCAGTATAAAGCTCAGTTTTCTCCGCCTTCTCCGCTTCGAGAACTTCTCCTTCTAAAGAATGTGATTTTTTCTTGGCCATAAATTAGACTCTAAATAAACCCATTAAAATTAATTCGGATTATAACACGAGGAAGGTCATCCTCAAAGCCTCAGAGATCTCAACTTTTGTAGATCACTGACTACATCACCTTGATTTTTCTTGATAATATAACGATCCCGCATATGGCGAAGAGCGAAAATACCATAATTAATATAAACAGGAACTTCGATTAGTCCTGAGACATCTTTTAAAAAGAAGTCGCCTTCATAAGTTGTCAGCTGATCAAGAAGTTCGACCACAATCAGTTCATCAATTTTGGTAGAAATGGGAACGACAGGATAGCCAGCGACAAGGGTTGCAACCTGATCCTCCACCATCTTACGAAAAGGAATTTTTATTCTTTCTGCTTGTTTTAGGTCTTTGCCCTGATCAATGGACTTCCACTTCTCCCGTGCCCACTTAAGAAACTTCTTAGAAAAGGTAAGCTTCATTTTTGTACGCAGCTTTCCAACGATACTGATCACTCGATCAAATTCACCTTGGTTGATATCCAGCTCTACGGAAAATTCGGGTTTAAATTTTCGAAAATATAACTCTGACTCCACAACCTGAATTTTCAGAGGTTCTTCATAGGCCAAGGCCTTCTTAAAGGTATTTTTTTGAGTACTTGCCCAAAAGTCCCATGCGCGATCCATCGAACTTCTCAATAACTCTTTTAAATTAGAAAACTTTGGTGATTGAACTAAGAAGTCTGGTACACCTGTGGCCAGAGAAATAAATTGACCTACAAGTAGATTTTGCTCGTCAAAAGTAATGGATTTAACTTTTTTTACAATTTGAGGCACTTGAAATTTGATTAAATAGTCAGCATCCCGAAACTCATTACAATAGAGCCTCTTGAAATCATTACCAATACTTGTGCTACCGACACTTCGAGGAGTAAGGCGCAAGAAATTTTCCAAATTAGATTTACGACAAATAAGATTTTGACAACTAACTCGAACAGCTTGACTAGATTTCTCTATCGCTGGCTTATTCAATTCATCTACCCATGAGAGAGCATTACCGCTCAATTCTCTTACGACCATAGAAGAGATAACCGGACTCCTCAAAAGAGGCACCAGAAGTCCATAATTTGCAGGATCGTTCCCCCAAGAACAGGCACTTTTAAAGAGCTCCACGGTCCAGGCAAATTCATTCTTTCTTGCTGAAACTCGAGACTCACTTCTTGCCAGTTTTTCAGGAAAGTAAGGGTTCCCTTTAATACTTGGTAATTTTATATTACTTGGGCGATCATACCTCTGAATCATATTCAGTCTAAGTTGCTTAAGAGAGACTGTAGTTAAATTCTGACTACAAGAGTTTGAGATAAGCCCATCAACAAGATTGTTATAATCATCTTTTTCAAACTCAAAATATTTGGCATATAGGGGTAAATAATGACTCGTTAAATCCAAAACTAAGTATTGAAGAGTGGCCAGGAACGCTCTTTTCGCCTGAAGTTTCTCACTAGGTATAGCAAAATTAATTTTTGGTCTTTCTTTACATATGTTATCGAGGTTATAGCCTTCCTCGATAAAGCCACGGTAAAGACCAAGCTTGATTCGCGCCCGTAAAAGATCTTTCTTAGAGACATTACTCTCTAAAGTTATACCTATGGGATTCTTTAGTACCCCTGAGTTGACGACACTTTGTTCGTAGCGAAGAAAGAGGCCTTCAATAGGATCAGATCCTTCCACGGTGCTTTGTTGGGCGTAGTTTCCTAGCAATACATTCTCAAGTGGAATTAAGGCAAACGCGGATTTCCCTTGGATAAAAAGTCCAAGCAAAAAGAGTCCTATAATAGGCGGTAAATTTTTCCGACGAAGGCTCATCATAATATCTCCAACCTTAAGCTTTTCGGCACAACTCACCGAAAAAGCACGTATGAGTATTGGAAATAACTATAATGGAAAAATATTCCTGATTATCTACGCTTATATGATGAGCGCACTTCTATGGGCGACCCCCCAAGACCTAGTTCCCTTAACATTTGATAAGGATTGGTCATATTACTCTGACGGGGAAGTAGATGCTTACAAAATTAAAAGAGAATATGATGAAAAAAAGCTCACCATCTTTGCATTACAACAGGCAAAGAAAGGCATAATAAATGGTGATTTAGAACTCGCAAAATTCTTCCTTACTAAGGTCAGTGAACGTCGCTCAAGTTTAGGCCTTATCAAACGCCGTTATCAATCAATCATTATGTTCATTGAGGGAAAATATACAGAATCCCTAAATTTGATATCTTCCGAAAGATATAACAACAAAAATAATTATCGACAGGTATGTTTACTAAGAATTCTCAATTTAGTGGCCCTAGATAAAATTGATCAACTTATTGAAGAAGTAGGAAGTTGCCAAAACCTTACTCTTGAATACAGTACTTCAAATCAATTTTGGCTGACTCAATTAACCAGAATTAAAAGTAAAAATGAGGATTTATTAAAAGGTAACTTAATCGAGAACTTAAGAAATGCTCTAGGATCAATTGAATTTACAGAAATATGGATGAAGATGGCCCTCTTTTTAAATAAAGAAGAGATTATTATTAAATACGTGGCCACCTTCCCTCCTGCTGTTTATCGTTCAAAAAAAGTTAGGGAACTTATAGGTTTCGCCTATTATCGACTAGGCCAAAAAGAAAAGGCTTTAGAGTTCATAGAAGATATAGAATCTCCAAACACAGACAATATTCGCGGAAATATCAATTTATTAGAAGGTAAGTACGAATTAGCCTTTGGACACTTTAAATTGGCCTTAAAGAAAAAGGAAAATTCCCAAAATGCTCTCCAACGGGCCATCCCTATCGCCTATACTTTAGGTTTATGGGATGATGGACTAAAGATGATCAAACGAATCGTTGGTAATGATCTTAATGAAAGAAGAAAAATCACCTTAGAAACACTATTTTTAATAAGAAGAAATGATCTTAAAACGGCCCAGGAGAACCTTTTATATCTAGAAGATCTCTACAATAACAATTTTCCAAGAGAAATTAACTTAATGAACTCTTATGTGGCCTTACGAAATGGGGAAAATGAGAGACTAGAGAAGGCCTCTGGAGAGGCCTGTGTTAATTATGATGGTCTTAATTGTTGGTTAAATCTACAAGTTATACACTGGGAAAATATTGGTCTAACCATTAATCGTGATGAAGACACACTCGTATTAGATAATTTCGATATAGAGAGTTTAAAACAAGTAAAGACCAAGGACCCCCTTAAAGAAAGTGTCTTTGTCGATCAGAGGGATATCGAAGAGCTTGATCGCGAACAAATCACCATTGACCCTCGCAAGAACTAAAAATAAGAAGAGATTCCTAAATGAAGGCCACTTGAAGAACGAGAAACATCCGCCTTATAGACCTGTGATGTCCCTTCAACATTATAAGATTCACTTATGCCTTGCAAACCAAATGAAAGAATATACTTTTGAGAAAGCCAGTACCTCATCCTTGCAAAATAATTCACATTGAGACCAAGTCCGTTGAGTTTATGATCTCCTGTCGTCTTGGAAAGATTCGTTCCAAGAAAGAAACCTGTATCAAGAGAAAAGCGACCAGACTTGATTAAAGAACCTTCAATTCCGGTCACAAACTTTGGAATTGTAACCCTAATAAAAGAACTTGTTGTCCCAGAGGTGCTCGAAACATGATGCAAGAAGTATTGCTGATCAAGGTTTGCCCTAGCAATAGCATTCCACCTTGGATTTAGTGAGTACTTTAATCCAACTGAGAGGGAGTTCATCGCTGTGCCTGTTTGAGAAATGGATGTTCCTCTTTGAGATTCTGGAATTGTTAGGCTCCTAAAAGTAAAACTTGTTGTTGGCTGCCACCGTGAACCTGAAGCGTAGTCCAGAGAAAGAGTGACGTCTCTTGTTGATTCACTAATATATTCTCTATTTGAACCAAGAAAGGTGTCTTTTTCCTGACGAATCGTTTGAGTATAAGGCTCTAGATTTAAGGAAAAAACATTTTTAGAGATAAGCTCTCGACTACTAAGTGGCCGAAAGGAGCCTTCAACAGTTTCGGAGTGGCCTTTCCCCGTAATAACATCCTGAGAGAGAGATCTATTCAGAAGTTTTTTATTTTCCGAGACTCTCGCCACAAATTCAGCAGGAGCATTTTTTTTCAGCCTTTGAGAAACAAAGCCCTTTTTCGCATCAAGGTCAATTCCGATAGGCGGAACATAATTTCCCGTATCCTTATCAATCTCACCAATATTCTGTGCGTAATAGACTTTATTTTTCTGATCAAAAAGAGAGTCCGCTGATGGAGCAATATAAAGACCTGTTGTTCGATCTATGAAGCCTCCAGACTTGGGCGCATAAAGTTTTTTTTCAAGATCATAAATGCCTTCGAGAGGAACATCTTGATCAGCTGGAGTAAGAGACAACCTTGCCGTTGATGAATCTAAATTTGCTGAATTTACCTTATTTCTAGGCTTCTCAGCGAACTCACGATTAGCATATAGAGCATTTAATTGAACGGGAGAAATTTTAACGGGCTTACTCATTGAATCGATTTTCTTTACGGTCTGAGAAAACTGACCTCTTTTCACTAATACCGGATCTTTTTTTAATAGCTCTTCCAGCTCTTTTTCATTTATGGGCTTTAGTGCAGGTTCTTCTTCCAAAATGATTTTGTTATCAAAGTTTCTAACTACTCTTTTAGCTCTTTTTAAGTTTGTTTTAGAATCATCCTGGCTATCATTAGTTTTTACCATGGCCACTTCCCCAGTATAGGTAACGAGACTGGTTATCTTATTTTCAGGATTATAAATAGTTTCAAACTCAGTTCCTCTCACACCAACGGCAGAGTTTCTTGTCCTGACATAGAACTTCTTATTTCCCTCTTGGTTTTGTTTTATGTTGTAGCGAACTTGGCCCTTTAAAAGGTTTATCATTCCATCACCGCTTTTACTCATCTTTGACACAATGGCCTTTGAATTGGGACCAATGTTGATCATCGAACCATCATCTAATCTCAATTGAACAAAGCTTTTATCATGGGTTAAGATTGAAGCCTCTTCCCTAATCCGCTCTTTTAAACGAACTGTTCTGGCAAGGCGCTCACCTGGTGCAAGTTGAGTAACCTTTCCTCTGATCTTAATAACTTCTGCAACAAGACGCAGAGAAGTGGCTTGGAGACTGAAGTTGAGTCCAATAAACAATATAAGTGTCTTACATAGAGACCAAGATTTCATAAGGTAGCTTATTTTATGATTAAGGTTTAGATATTATTGTGACTGAATCAAGCTTACTGGTCAACGAAAGAAGATGGATCTAAACCGAGCAAATGGCCCAGTATTCGCAAATTGAGGAAACTTCTTTGTGTAAATTTTAACCATCTTTACTTGAGTGGTTTCATCTCTTTACCATCATGGATATAGGTAACTTCCTTGCCTTCCTGAATAGTCGTAAGATTTACTGGTCGGCTCCAAATACCTGCAATATTTCGCAAAGTATCTGTTGCAAAACCTATATCTAGGTCCACTCCTTGGTGATGGTGAACGAGATGAAGTTCACCTCTATTACCAAAGTTACCCGACTCTACTTCGATCACTGGCTGGCCAAAGTTTGTAAGGCTCAAAAGCAGCTTTGACTTTATAGACTCAAAGTCACGAGTGTCGATCTCATGGCGAGATGTTCTCGGATTAAATTTATAGGTAAAGAGTTGCATACGTTCACAAAACTCTCTCGTAAAAAATTCATCGATAAAAGTAACATCATTGTGTGTACGGCGAACTTCAAAGATTTTTTCTTTTCCGAGACCTGCACCTGTGTTCCAATTCTCTCTCGTGTGCATATCGGTGCAATCATTAAACTCTTTTCCAAACATACCTCTGTCCCAGCGGTATTCGATGTCGCGGAAAAGCTCAATTCCTATTTTATAGGGGTTAATTTGCTGCCGACTCATGGCCATAACACCGGCATGCTTATCAGCAAACTCAATAATCTCACTAGATTTAAGTGCTTTTTGAGTCATTATCGTAGAGTGCCAATAACTTGCCCAACCTTCATTCATAATTTTGGTCATTCGTTGGGGCAAGAAGTAATAAGCTTCCTCTCTTAAAATACCAAGAATATCGGCTTGCCACTCCTTTAACGGCGCATGCTCGATCAAGTACATCATGATGTCTCTTGGCGAAATATAAGATCGTTTAGGTCTTACAACAGAAGCTTCTTCTCTTTCTGGAAGTGGTTCCTCAGTTTCTGGGTTGAAAAGTTTTGAGCGCATGAAACTTTTTAATTGATTTGAGCGCCCATCTTCATCATCATCATGAAAAAACTGATTTTTAAACTCAGCCTCTTTATTGTTTCTTGAGTGCTTAACTTCAGCTGTCTCAAAGAGAACATTAATATCAAGAAGAGTTTCCAATGAGAGCACACGGTCAATAAATTCTTCTACCTTATCCTGACCATACCTTTCCATATAGCGGCGTATCTTAGTGCCATGATTCGCCATGACGTCCATCATGGAGCGATCTGTAGACTTAAACCAGGCATTATTCTTAAAGAAGTCTGCGTGTCCATAAACATGGGCCATCACAATTTTTTGATCTACAAGATGATTGGCCTTTAATAGATACGCATAACAAGGATCGGTGTTTATGACCATCTCATAAATTTTTTGTAGGCCATAAGCATAGGACTTAGAGAGTTGATCGTAATCCATACCGAAGCGCCAATGTGGGTATCGAGATGGAAACCCACCTTGTGCGGCAAGAATGTTAATCGTATCGTAGTCAACAATTTCGAAAACTACTGGATAGAAGTCAAGGCCGTAATCAAGAGCATATTGGTGAATTTCTTCTTTCAAACGAAGAAGCTCTCCTGTTATGGGTGCAGATCTTGTGGTCATTTCCCCTTCCCTAGAAAATCTTTAATTGAGTCCAAAATAGCTTCTTTATTTTTAATTTTAGAAAGAATTACTTTGTCATGATCTTCTTTATAATGACCTGAAAGATCTTTATAAAATTGTCCAGAACCATAACGACTCTCCACCTGACCGTAGCAAAATACGTTTGAGGCCGGCAGTATGTCATTTTCAAGAATATCTAAACAGAGTTTAGTGTCATCAGTCGACCAGTTATCCCCATCACTAAAGTGAAAAGGATAGATATTCCATTCTGCAGGATTATAATCGGCTTCTATAATTTCACGACACAACTTAAATGCGGAGGATATTAAAGTCCCTCCACTCTCTCTGGTTCTAAAGAATGTATGTTCGTTGACTTCTTTTGCCGTTGCATCGTGAATTATGTAACGAATTTCGATGTCTTTATATTGGGACTTTAGCCATAGGTTGATCCAAAAAGATTCAGTCCGAACAATTTCTTTTTGCTCATCTCCCATGGAGCCAGAGACATCCATCATATAAATAACAACAGCTGCGTTATCGAATTCTACTTTCTGGGTAGAGCTCCTATAGCGCATATCCGATTTAATCGGCACAATAATTGGATTTTCAGGATCATAAGTCCCTGTAGCAACTTGTCGCTTGAGGGCCTCTTTGTATGAACGTTTAAAATGTTTAAGTGAATCTGGACCGACAGTACCAATTGATGTGTACTTATCAGTAGTCGAGAGCATCGTCTTTTTGCCCTTTGGTTCAATATTAGGTAGCTCAAGTTGTTCACCTAAAATACTTGCTAGCTCTTCTAGACTAAGCTCAACTTCAAGCTCTTTATTGCCTTCACCTTCACCGGCCTCTCCTTCTCCAGGTTCGCCTTCACCTTCTTGACCATCAACAGGATCCCCTTGCTGTCCATCACCTTGCCCCGTTCCGCCTTGGCTTTGATCACCAAACTTAAATCGAGGTGTCTCAATAGAGGGCATTGGAATCTTGTAAGAGCCATCGCCTTTAGGTAAAGGCATCTCACCGTTAGAAACATACTTTCGCAAATTGTCTCGGATCTTACCCTTAACAATATTGCGAAAGCGGGAATGGTCTCTTTTAATCGGATGATCCATAAAGGAACCTCTCCTAATAGTTACTTAAGACTTGGCCGAGTCACCCTTGGCAAAAATAGATGCCACAAAGTTAAGGGCATCAGTTGCACAAATCTCGCAGTAGCCATGATTTTTCATTAGTCGCGACTTAACCACATCAATCTTCTCTTGAGTTTCTTTATCCACAACCTTAGAAATAATCGTTTTAAGCTTGATAGTGTCCTTTTGATCTTCAAAAAGTTTCAATTCAAGAGCACGATGAAGTCTTTCATTCATTTTGTAATCGAATTGTTTACCTTCAATGGCCAAGGCACCAATGTAGTTCATGATCTCCCTTCTAAAGTCGTCTTTACGTGACTCAGGAATATCAATCTTTTCTTCTACACTTCTCATAAAGCGCTCATCAGCGTCTTCAAGACGATTAGAATACTTATTTCTAATTTTTTCTCTTTGTGTGTAGGCCTTTACATTATCAATAAAGTTTGAACAAAGCGTTTGAATAGCATTCTCATCGACGCTAATTGCCTTTTGAACATCATTTTTAACAATGTCTTCATATTCTTGCCTAGCGATGGCCAGAAGCTCACGGTAATTATCAAGTTGTTCCGAAGAGTTGATAAGAGAATGATGCTTAAGACCCGCTTCGAGTTCATTGAAAACCATAAAAGGATTCAAACAACCCGATGCTGCATTTTTAACCAAGGCATTTGAAAGCTTATCTTGAATATAACGAGGAGAAATTCCTTCGAGACCTTCGCGAACAGCTTCTTTTCTCAACTCTTTTACGTTGTCTTCGTTATAACCTGGAAGTGTTTTTCCATTATAAAGTTTCAACTTTTGGAGCTTGGTGAGGTCAGATTTCTTTGGCTCTTCAATACGAGTAAGAACAGACCATAAAGCGGCCATATCAATCGTGTGAGGGGCCACGTGCATATGTGGAATTTTTTCCGTATTAAAGTCACGTTTATAAATCTTAACTTCATTATCAAGACGAGTAATATAAGGAATATCGATTTTTACAGTACGATCCCGTAGCGCCTCCATAAATTCATTATTTTGAAGTTTTCTAAATTCGGGCTCATTTGTATGGCCTAAAATAACTTCATCAATATCTGTTTGTGCAAACTTCTTAGGTTTAATTGATTGTTCCTGAGAGGCACCAAGAAGGTCATACAAGAAGGCCACATCTAGCTTTAGCATTTCGATAAATTCAACAATTCCGCGGTTCGCAATGTTGAACTCACCATCAAAGTTAAAGGCACGAGGGTCAGAGTCAGAACCATAAATCGCGATTTTACGATAGTTAATGTCCCCTGTTAGCTCAGTTGAATCTTGGTTCTTCTCATCTTTCGGTTGAAAGGTACCAATACCAATTCTGTCTTTCTCACTTAAGAGAAGTCTTCTTATTCTGACGTGATTCATAACTTTAGACCAATCACCATCATACTTTTCCATATAGGCCGTGTAGATATAGCGATCAGCAGGATTCAAAGAACCCTTAATATTGATTTTATAGGTACCTTCCGGACGAGACTTATTTAATTTAGCCACTAGCTCCGGACGGACTTCTATAGGTATTAGTTTAAGAGGATCTTCGTGCATAGGAGAAGGAAAAGACTTTTGACCACCTAAGAGTTCAGGAGCTTCTTCATCAACCCAATCAAAGGTGTACATGGCACCATCATCAGTACGACTATAATGCTCTAACCCTTTTTTAACGAGTCTAGAGATTGAGGACTTCGCAGAGCCAACAGGACCGTGTAGTAGAAGAACCCTTTTCTCGGTACCGTAACCAGCAGAAGCGGACTTAAAGAAGTTCGCAAACTTCATAAGATGAACATCAATTCCAAAAACGGCATCTTTTCCATTTTCAATTGGATCATCAAAGAAGTGGTAGCGAGTAATTTCTTTTTTATACTCAGTGTATTGTGAAGTTCCATAGGACATGACCATGTCATGAATTCTCTGGAAGGCATTACGAGCGATGCGAGGATCCTCGGCAACCTTATCGACATACTCTTGAAAAGAGCCTGTCCAGTGCAAATGAGAAAAATCCTCTGCTCGATAGTTCTCTTTAATAAAATCACTTATATTAACTGTGCCCATTCTCTCCCCCATCCGTGGTTTTATGGCCAATTGGTAAAAATTTTTGAAGGACAAAATGGAAATTTCAGTCCTTTCCTCTTTATATAGTATAGCAAACTGTAGGCCATATTCTAAAGGAATATATTGTCATTTTATAAGCACTTGACTCAAAAGTGGTGGTGTCGTTTCGCTACTAGTGATGTCAATTTCTCTGTTTGACAGGAACGCGACAAAAGTTAAACTTAATATTAAGAAAATAGTAAAATGGTTTAAAGCAACCACAAAAACCGAGTAAAAAGGACAGTCAATGGGACTTGTTGCCTCAGGCATTACTGATATTGGAATGAAAAGAAAAAGCAATCAGGACGCTATATATCTCAACGCCGAGAAACACCTTTTTGTGGTTGCCGACGGAATGGGTGGACACAATGGTGGTGACATTGCCTCACAAATGGCAGTTGAATTGGTTCCCAAATATATTCTTGACCACTTTGATGATGATCCCGCAAAAACTCAAAAAGCCGCGGTCCTCTCAGCTAATAAATCTATAAAAGTTCATGGTGAAAAAAATGAAGACCTTGTTGGCATGGGAACAACCCTCGTCAGTTTACTTTTTCGTGGCCCTTATTTGTATACGGCCAATGTCGGTGACTCGCGAGCCTACCTTTTTAATAATAAGAAAATTTATCAACTAACAAGTGACCACTCCCTCGTTCAAGAAAAACTAAATCTAGGTTTCTACACCAGGGAACAGGCCGGCGATGATCCACAGAAAAATGTTCTGGTGCGCACAGTAGGCTTTGAAGAAGAGGTCGAGGTTGATGTTTTTACCTATAAAGTTCACCGGAATGACATTTTCTTAAGCTGTTCAGATGGACTGCATGGAAAAGTCAGCGACCCAGACCTTCTTTATATAGTTAACCACTTTATACCTGACCCCTCAAAAGCGACTCAAGAGACTCTCGATAAGGCCTGCAAGTACATGGTTGAACTTGCCAATAAAAATGGTGGCCAAGATAATATCTCAGTTGTTCTTGTTGTGGCGCAATAGATTTAGCCTTCAATCTTTAGCGAATTTGTTTTGTTGATAGGTGTCATCTTTGGTCTCCTAAAACTAAAGCATTTCCATTCATTGGAAAAATGCTAGCCCATCGGCCTTAAGTTGTTTAAAATTAGTGCCCATGGATCGTTACTTTACCATTATGGTAGTCCCAGAAAGAGAGAAAGGTGTTAAGTCCTTTCGAATTCCCCGTGTTGTCTTCCACGCGGCGCTGTTCTTTATGGTCGTTTTTACGGTCCTATTGGGGATTCTTACTTATGACTATTGGAAAATTTTGCGCCAAGTTTATGAGAATAAGCATCTGACCATTGAAAACCGACAACTGAAAGAACAAGTTCAACTCTTTCAAATGAAACTCAACACTCTCACGGAAGACTTAGAGCGAATTCATACTTTTGAGAAAAAGTTACGCATTATTACAGGTATTGAAGAAGCAGACCTTACTCAAAGTATAAAAAGCTTAAATACTGAAGATGAGTATCCTTTAAATAAGACTGAGGAAAAAGACCAAGACATTTCTAAGGAAATGGATAAGGAAAAAAAGCAGACAAAGATTTTTGATAATCTAGATCAGCTCAAGACCTACTCTGAGGCTCCTGAATACAAAAAACTTAAAGATTTATATGAAAAGAAAATTGCGACTATATTTGGTTTGCAAACTAGTTACTCCTACACCAAAGAGTGGAGTAATTTAACAAAACAATCTTTTACGTTGGCTTCGGACTTTGCTGAATTTGATTATAAATTTTCAACGGTTAAAGGTTTTGTTAAAAATTTAGAAGTAAATATACATAAGTTGGACCAGTTTCTTTTAGATAAGGATTCTTTTTTGCGGTCAACCCCTACTCTCTTGCCAACCAAGGGTTGGATAACAAGTTATTATGGTCCGCGAATAAGCCCTACCTCCAAAAGACTGAGGATGCATGAAGGTGTTGATATTGGAGCTCGGTCAGGTACGCTCATAGTAGCTGCGGCCGATGGTCGAATTACTTTTGCTGGAAAAAAGCCTGGCTTTGGTAACTTTGTACAAATAGACCATGGTTATGGCGTAGAAACTTTCTATGCTCACGCCAAAGGGCTCTTTACAAAAAAAGGTCAAATCGTATCAAGAGGAGACCTTATCGCCTCCATCGGTAATACCGGTGCCTCCACTGGTCCTCACTTACACTATGAAATTAGAGTAAATGGGACCCCCGTTGATCCCTTATATTTTGTATTAGATTAAAAATTTACCCCAAGATTATTGGGAGGAGTAGAAATGAACCCATTGCGCGCCATATTTGGTTCGAAGAACGATCGCGACATCAAAAAAATGAGACCCCTAATAATGCAGATTGGCTCATATGAAGATGATATGAAGAAGCTCTCTGATGAGGAACTTCAAGCGCAAACTCCTAAGTTTCGTAAAATGTTAGACGAAGGGGCAACGCTAACGGATATTTTACCTGAAGCCTACGCAACCGTTAGAGAAGCTTCGGTTAGAGTACTCGGTATGAGACCCTATGATGTACAGCTAGTTGGAGGCATTACCCTTTTCGAAGGTAATATCGCAGAGATGAAAACAGGTGAAGGTAAAACCCTTACTGCAGTTCTTCCTATGTACCTCCATGGTCTTACTCAAAAAGGCGCCCACCTTGTTACAGTGAACGACTATTTGGCCCGTCGAGATGCTGAGGAAATGGTTGGACCACTTTATAATTGGCTAGGACTTAGTGTTGGCGTCATCATCGCTGACATGGATGAAGAAGATAGAAAAAAAGCTTATCAAGCAGATATTACCTATGGAACCAATAATGAATTTGCCTTTGATTATTTAAGAGACAATATGAAATTTGACCTTGAAGATTACGTTCAAAGAGGTCACAACTATTGTATTGTCGATGAGGTTGACTCCATTCTTATTGATGAGGCCCGAACCCCTCTTCTCATTTCTGGTCCCAGTGAAGGAAAAACTGATCTTTACTACACGGCCAATGAAGTAATGCCAAAACTCACAAAAGATGAAGATTTTACTGTTGATGAAAAATCAAGAACAGCAACTTACACTGAAACTGGCCTTGAAAAAATTCAAACTATTCTCAACATTGACGACCTTTTTAATCTTCAACACAACGACCTACTCCACCATCTCAATCAAGCACTCAAGGCCCATCACCTTTTTAACAAAGATGTCGATTACGTAATCAAAGAAGAAAAAGTTATTATCGTTGATGAGTTCACCGGACGTTTAAAGGATGGCTCCCGCTGGAGTGATGGGCTACACCAGGCAGTTGAGGCCAAAGAAAATGTTCCCATAAAGTCTGAAAATCAAACTCTTGCCTCAGTTACCTTTCAGAACTATTTCCGCTTATATGACAAACTCGCCGGAATGACTGGTACTGCGGAAACAGAAGCAGAGGAATTTAGAAAAATCTACAAGCTAGATGTACTTGTCGTACCAACAAACGTCCCAATCGCCCGTAAAGATCAGCCAGACGTTATCTACAAATCAAAAGAAGCAAAAACAAAGGCCGTTATAAAGCTTGTAAGAGAACTAAATGAGAAGGGACAGCCCATTCTCATTGGTACTAACTCGATTGATAGTTCTGAGCATTTCCATAAGTCCCTAACCCAAGCAGGCATTCAACATGAGATGCTTAATGCGAAGAACCACCAGAGAGAAGCTCAAATTATTACCAATGCTGGACAACGTGGCTCCGTTACAATCGCGACCAATATGGCCGGTCGTGGAACTGACATAAAGATCAATGATGAAGTAAAGGCCTTGGGTGGTCTTTTTATTGTTGGAACTGAAAGAAATGAGGCCCGCCGAATTGATAATCAATTAAGGGGTCGTGCTGGTCGTCAGGGTGATCCAGGTCATTCGAAGTTTTTCTTAAGCTTAGAAGATGATTTAATGAGAATATTTGGTTCAGACCGCATCAAAGGAATGATGAATACTTTGGGTATGGAAGAAGATGAGCCTATTGAACATAAAATGATTTCTAATGCCATTGCTAAGTCTCAAAAGAAGGTAGAGGCACACAACTTTGAAATCAGAAAACACCTTCTTCAATATGATGATGTGATGGGTGAACAAAGAAGTGTTATTTATAGACTAAGAAGAGATATTCTCTCTGACAAAGCTAATGAAGAACTTCTCCAAAACTTTGTTGAAGACGTTGGAGAATCCCTAGTCGATGCCTATAAACCAGATAAAAAGGTTCCCCTTGAGTCGTGGAGTTGGGATGAAATGACTATAGGCTTTCAAAATACCTTTCATAGTGAATTAGTTCTTAGTCATGAAGGCTGTATAAAAGAAGGCGATGGTGAACCAGAAGTTTATTTTGCGAACAAGGCAAAAGAGATTCTTGAACAAAAGTTCAGCCAGTATGATGGTGAGCAGGTAAAACTTGCCCTAAGAGAGATTCTACTTTCAACTTTTGATCAACATTGGAAAGATCACCTACAATCCATGGATCATATCAAAGAAGGTATTAACCTCAGGGCCTATGCTCAAAAAGATCCACTCACAGAATATAAGAGAGAAGCTTTTAATCTCTTTGAAGATATGAGACTTGCTGTTAAAAAGGCCGTTGTTAATGCAGTTTTTAGCGTTAAGCTCTATACACAAGAAGAAATTGAAGAACTTCAAAAACGTCACCAACAAGAATTAGAAAGGCAGCTTGAAGCTCATAAAAGAGCACAAGAGATGGCGGAAAAAGCAGAAGTTACAAAGGCCCAGCCATTACAAAGATCGACAAATAAAGTCGGACGTAATGATTCTTGTCCTTGTGGAAGCGGAAAAAAATTCAAACATTGTCACGGGGCATAAGCTTGCCCCAAGTGGCCTCTTAAGTGCTATACTAAAAAGGTATGAGCACAGAAAATGATGACCAAAATGACGGTGAATGGGATGACCCTTCTGATCTAACCAGATTAGAAGATCTTTCTGAATTTCTTCATGAAGAAGACCCAGATGTAGAGGCCAAGTTAAAGGCCGCTAAAGATGATATCGACGATGCCCTACCTCCACTTCCTGCAGAGGAAAACGAAGATCTCTTAGTCCTAGAAGATTTAGCGAGTGATACCGAACAGTCCTACCAAGAAGATACCGAAGATTTAAATAACTTTTCAAGTGAAGACGAGACCAATCCCAACCTTAACCTTTCAGGTGTCTTAGATAGCAGTGTCGAAGACAGTAATGACGAGGATAGCACTGATTATACTAGTGCAGATTTTTCTTCAGAAGATGAATTAGCAGAAGATGAAGAAGACTTAAACTTTGGTTCTGAAGGAGAAACCTTCGGTGATACCAATGAATTTCTCAATAACGAAGAAGAAGGTACAGAAGGCCTTACTGAAGATGAGTCAGAAGACCTCTCGCTAGACTCAACGATTGAGGAAGAAACAAATTGGGATGAGGATGATCTAGAAGACGAAGACAGCATCTTAACTTCAAGCGAAGAAGAAAGTGGCCAAGACCAACACGAAGGCGAAGACAATAATATTGAAGATGAGGAAGACCAGTTTAGCGCAATTGCCGATGATGACAGTGAAATCGAATCTATCGAAGAACAAGCTAGTAACTTCACTTTACCTGATCCTCAAGAATTAGAAGAACGTCCCCCTATCTCTATTGGAACACCAGAAAATAATTCAACAGCGCATGTTCCACGAGAAAACTTTCAAGACCTAAGAGATTTTGGTAATGCAATTACCTATGGTGTTGTCACAACGGGTGGCAATCCACCCTTTAGCCTTATTTTACGCCAAATTAAATATGAGGAAGATGCAGAGGATATAAAAATCGTTTTGCGTGAGCACGGCCTCGTAAGTGATGATAATGAAGAAACAATTGATCAAGGCCTAGAGCAAGGTAGTCTTTTAATCTCTCAGATAAGTGAATATTCTGCCATTTACCTTGCCCACAAACTAAGACGCTTTGATGTTGAAATGAGAATTGGTTTAAGTGACCAGTTACACCCCTCTAAATCTTATTCTTCAGAAGGAAAGGGCCTCGTCAGCAAATTTAATTTAAAGCAGAATAAATCAGAGCATCTAAATACCATTAGTGCAGAGATCGATATTGAAGACATTAAAATTACCACGACCCCTACTGTTGATGGATACAATATTCATCGCTACATAGAAGTTATTACAAGCCACTCCTTAGTCGAGGAAGATGAGTTAAAAAGACTTCACGACATTACAAAAAGTAGTCCTCCAGTTGAAGAAGATGAGATTCTCCTAGGGGGAATTCTGGATCAATTTCCAAAGGAAGAGAAAGGATCACCAGTTGATCAGTTTGATTTAGGGCTCAATGAAGTCTACAGAGAGTTAGTGATAGAGCTTAGAAATGAAGCTTTTAAGATGGAAGCGAATGCAGTGGTAGGCGTTAATTTCAATATTACTCCTCTGATGTTTCGTACAGGAAACAGTTCTTCTGTTCAATATAAAATAACATGTTCAGGTAATGCCGTTTGGGTAGTGGATCATCAATAATTCATGAAAAAAAATTCTGAAAAATCACAATTAAAAAACTTACCTTCCCATCTTCCTGTTCTTATTGTTGGCGGTGGCATTGCAGGAGCTGGAGTCTTTAGAGACTTATCACTCCATAATATTCCTTGCGCTCTTATTGATAAGAAAGACTTTACGTCACAAACCAGTCAATCAAGTTCAAAAATGCTCCATGGGGGTATTCGTTATTTAGAAAACATGGATTTTGCTCTCGTCTGGGAAGCCCTTCATGAGAAAAATCTTTGGCTAAAGCTGACGCCTCATCTTGCCTATCCAGAAAAGTTTTATCTACCTGTTTATAAAAGTAGTTTGCGTCCCCTATGGATGGTTCGAATTGGCCTCTTCTTATACGATGCTCTTTCAAGCTTTCAAAATCTCCCTCACGAAGTTGCTTCCGTTAAAGAAACACTAGAAAGATTTCCTACTTTAAAAAAAGAAGGTCTAACAGGGGCAGGTGTTTACTCTGACGCTGTTGTTGAAGACGCAAAGCTTACCCTTGAATGTATTTATGATGGACTCGTAAGCAAAAACTCATATGCTTGTAATCACACTTCCTTTACCAATTGTGTAAAAGAGGGTGATATTTATCGTGTATTTATTAAAGATGAACTCTCAGGGCTTGAAAGAGAAATTACCTGTGACCATCTGGTTTTTACAACTGGCCCCTTCACTGATGTCCTTTTAAAAGGTCTTGATCTTTTTCCATGGATTCCAAAACTTATGCTAAGTCGAGGCTCTCATCTATGGTTTCAAAATGACATGCTTAAGGCCAAAGGGCCGATGGTTCTAACACCAAAAGATGGCCGTGTCATATTTGTCATTCCTCAAAATGAAAAGACCCTTGTGGGTACGACAGAAGTTCCTGGCGAACCTAATTTTGATCAAATGCCCTCTGATGAGGAAGTCACCTATCTTCTTAACAACTTAAAAGACTTCTTCCCTAATGCTGATATTTCAGAAGAATATATTTTGGGTAAATTTGCAGGAGTCAGACCATTAGTAAAAGAGGACCCTAATGCCACGCTTGGAAAAGTCGCAAGAGACCACAAAGTTTATCAACCAGAATCCAATATTTTTATTCTCTTAGGTGGCAAATACACAACGTTTAGGATTATGGCGAAAGATGTAGTAAAACCCCTAGTCCATAAAATGAAGTTACCCTACCGAGATGACTTATCACTACAACCTCTTAGAAGAGTGAGTCATGTAATACCTTGGCATGAAATCAAACTCACAAAAGAACTCATTCAAAACATCATAGAAGACGAGTTCCCCAAAACTGAAGAAGACCTCATCTATCGAAGAATGGGCCTAAACAGTGAACAGGAGTATTTAGATATGAAAAATCAATTAAAAACTTTAAATATAACGTGGCCTTGGTCATGAAGCTCCTAATCACATTTTTCATTTTACCCCTTTTATTAGCGAGTCCGGCCTTTTCTCAAGGACAGATATTAAAGGTCATTGGATCGGTTAATATCTCAGGAAAAGTCGCAAAAAGTGGTGACTACTTTAAGCTGTCCCAAACCCTGACGACTGGACCAAAATCTTTGGCCTTAGTGCGTTTTGCCTCAGGTAGTACTCTAAAGGTGAATGAAAACTCATCTCTAAAGTTAGAACAAGTTTTAAAAAAGAAAAAGGTTCGAATATTTAGACTTTTAAAAGGAAGCTCCTTTTTTAAAAAAGATCCTAAGAAAGAAGAGAAGCTCCAAGTTCGTGCAAAGAATGTATCGATGGGAGTACGCGGGACAGAATTCTTTGTCTCGTTTGGTAAGGAATCTATTGATGATGTTTATATGTGCGTGCGAAGTGGTAAAGTTATTATAAAAGGTGCAAAGCAAAAAAAGGTGACACTTGTTAAGGCCGGGGAAGGAGTTGTTGTCCCTAAAGGCCTAGTCTCAAGTAAACCAAGACCATTACCATGGACAAAAGATCTCAATTGGAGCCTTGACCCAAAGGCAAAAGAACTTGAAAATAAGGCCTCTATTGAAGAAAGTTATCAGGACCCAATTGAGAGAGATTATGACTAAATCCTTTTTTATTGTCCTGGCCTTAACTTTGTCTACTAACATCTTTGCTGTAGTAAAGCCTGTTAATGAAGAGGCAACGAATACATCACTTAGCCTAAATGCCTTCATTAAACATTCCAAAAGGTGGACCACAAGCATTCAAGCTCGTCTTCAAGACAATGAAGTCCAGAGCAAAGAGAAGAGTCTACAACTTGGCCTTCGCTACAAACTTGCTTCAAATTGGAAAATAGGTTTCTTCTTAAAAAGAGAATATGGGCTAAGACATAATGAGGATTGGAAATGGTTAGGCCCAGCAAACTATAAATGGATAGACACTGAAGATCGTGGTGAAACGAGCCTGATTCCTTTTGTACAATACAAGGCTCGCTTACCATTTAAAACAGATATGGCCTTTAAGTTTAGGCTCAATTATCAGCACAATACTTTTAACGAACAAGAAGACATCCACATAAGGTCTGGATTTATCAATATCCTCTCTCCTGACTTTACCATGATTAACCAGATAAACATCATTATACCAACCAATTACTCCCAAAGATTTATCACTTATTATGGATACTATTTCTCTGTGGGTTGGCAAATAAATCGCCATTTAACTCTAGGCCCAGAGGTAAGGTTTAATCAAAAGTTTTGGAATGAATCAGTGTCTTTTAGGTTAAGAGAAAATGATACCTATGAAGTTAAGCTAAATAACTTCGATTATGGAATTGTTCTTAATTCTTATTTTTAATTAAAAGCGATAGCTAATACCTAAAAGTAATCTAGGACCAGACACTATCTTGGTGAAACTATCCGTATCATCAAACTGATAACTCTCAGATCTACGATAGAAATCAATCATCGCCCGCGCTCCAAAGCCTTGTCGGGTATAATACTTTATCCCAGTTGCTAAAGACAGAAAGCTGGAACTACCATCAAGAGTTTTCGATACCTGCGTACTATTATTACTTAATACATCAACTGTATCCGTTACAGAGCCTACACCTAATGACACCCCCGCAAAGCCAATCAAACGATTATAAGAAAGAGCTGGTGCTATATAATGAAAATGAGCGCCTACTCCATATTCAGTTACAGACGTTCTTGTCTGTTGACCTTGAGCAGAGGTAATTGAATTAGAAGAGTTATGAAAAAGAGCAAAAAAGCTAACTTTAGAGAGAAAACTATTGGGGTTATTAAAGTACTTTTCAAGCCCAAGACTAAAGTCAATATTAGCATCTTCACCTATAAAAGAGCCTGCATCCCCTTCGTCCACACTAGAAGAAAGTGAATTAAAGTGAATCAGACCATAGGCCTCTAACGTTTTATCGGGAGTTAAGCCTGGTCCTTCTACGACGGGAAAACCTGCCATATCAACAGTACCGAGAGAGTCTAGTTCTCGCTTGTCATCATCGTTAAGCCCTACTCCACGTACTCTTGCTGGTCGGCCTCGAGAATCTCCTCGAAAAGTCATAACTTCTGTACCGGCCGTCATCGTTGCATTTGAATTATCGTATAAACTTCGACTTGGATCTGTAGTCATGTTTAAAGGCTTGGTAATCTTAATATTCACAACACTGTCGGGAATCATTCTATTGTCATTTATTATACGATAAATACTCCAAATACTTCTCGTGGGAGAAGCTTTAACAACAGTCCCTCTAGCAATTACACCTGTAGTAAGAAAAAACTTAGCATGATCCCCCACCACAATTCCGTCCTCAAGCCCACGGTTTAAGAGAACTGTTTTCTTTGTACGAGATATTTTTAAAAAGCGAGTTGTCAGCTTTTCATCTAACTCTAATGCCAATGTAGAGCTAAGTCCGTAAATCGTAAGAATTAGTAATGAAAAAACTAATTTCATTTTTCTTCCCTTTTAAAAATAAACATTAAATCCAACACTAAAGCGTGTCTGATTACTGCTAATGACAGGCTCAATATTGTCGATAATTGTATCTGTTACGTTGTATCTCATAGCTTCGTATTTCAATTGAAAATTAACTCCATAACCAATTTTTAAATTAGCATCCTTTTCATCGCCTGCTTTAAAGCGATACTTCATCCCAAAGTGCATTGAGGGAAAAGCTGTTTGCTGAACGGTGTAAACAGTATCAAACTCTGCACTCTCCAAACTGCCATTTCCTCTTTTAAGACCGATACCAACATAAGGCATATAACTATGAAGAGAGTAAGGCACTCGTAAGAAGTACCAATTTAAGTAACCCTTAAGTGAGCCTTCTGAGATACGACCGTTAACTCCCCCACCAATATCATAATGAGAAATCCCTCTTTCTAACTCAAACTCAACCGTAAAGTTTTTAAAAAAGCGAGAGGTTCCGACCAAATGCCATTCATATGAGAAGGCCAACGCATAATCGGTCCCTTGGTAGTTAGCGTCTTCCGCCGTTGTATTCGTCGTTAAGTTAGAGATGTATTTTAAAGTAAACTCATGACCGGCCTTTTCACTGAGCGCCCGTTTTTGTCTTTCGTATTCTTCAGCGATTCCAGAATCTATAAGGTAGGCCCTAAGCTGCTTGTCGGACATATCTTGAGACCAACGAGGTCCCTCTCTACGGATACGAGCAACCGTAGAAGGCGAGATTTTCCTACGCTTTTCATCTTCAATCATCGCCTTTTCACGTGAGTTTAAGGTATCCATGGAAATTTTTGTATTTGTACCAGGGTCTCTCATCTGAGATTTATAAAGAGTTTTTAATCCATATTTTAAATCATTAAACTTACCTACTGAGTTTTCTGCTGTTGAATCAAAAGTATTATCCATCGCCTTTTTCTCAATAGACTCGATCAATGCATCATCGCCACCATCAAAAGGCACCATTCGCCCTTCGGCAATTTGATCAAATTCATCGTCATATTCTTCACCCATATCAATATAGGGTGTGTTTCGAGTCACCTCGATATTTTGATTTTTTAAGGTCTTGGTGGACTTGTCTTTACCACCTTTGAAAAAATCATCTTCTTCAAAGATTAGATCCACAGGTACACCTTTATCTTCTGATACTTGATAGTATTTCTGATCCTCGGCCCGACCCTGAACTCTTAAAGTTCTCTTTGTGACAAAAGGTCGCCTAGGATCCTTCGCCTGCCTCACCATGACCAATTTCTTTTTCTTTTTAATATTTTGGAAGTTTTTAATTTTCCTTAGGAACCAATAGCTAATCGTGTTCTTAACTTTTATCGCCTCGCCCTCACCTACATAGATGAACTTGGGATAATCAATACCATCATCTAAATTTTTGATATAAAGCTTGCCACGATCACCATTTCGAAGCCCCTCGGCATGGCCAAGGTTGAGCAGAATGGACTTTTTTGAGGAGCTTACTTCTAATACTTCGACCCCTTCCATGGACTGACTCCAAGAAGAAAGGCTCAAAAATAATAAATAAATAGTAGTAAGAATCTTTATTCTTCCCACCTAGCCCCTCCATGGTCCGTGCGGGTTTGCCTAAGCAAAGTCTAAAAAAATCAACACATTGAATATGTTAACACACAACAGCTTTGGTCTGGAGCACTAGGTTTTACGGGAAAATATTCCTCACCTGAGCCAAACGCTCCGCAACAAAGTCAAATAGCCCATTGAATTATCCTGATAAATCACCTATAAATGGTGAAAATCATAAGAAAAGAGGACTTTGTGGCCAGAAGAAAGAATATACAAATTTTCCGTTACAACTGCACGATGACTGACGAAGAGTACAAAACGACGGCCAAGGCCGAAAATCCAGATGACCTCATCTCTATCAGTGCTTATTACGAAATGAATCCTGATAAAGATGACAGGCCAGAGCATATTAAAATAGAGCTCGGTATCATCGACGGGGAATAAAACTTAGTGCTGTGGCCTTTCGGCCATAGTGTTCCTAATTGCCTATTTAAAAAACCCATCGTCTTTAAAAACTAAGAAAGGAAGAAACTGTGGAAAAAAGAAATGTTATTATTGTTGGTTCTGGACCTGCCGGTTATACAGCTGCCCTTTATGCTTCTCGGGCCAGTCTAAATCCACTAGTTATTGAAGGACTTGAGCCAGGTGGTCAGCTAACAACGACAACAGATGTTGAAAACTTTCCAGGCTTCCCTGAAGGTGTCATGGGACCTGAACTCATGAGTAAGATGAAGGCCCAAGCCGCTCGCTTTGGCACTGAATACTTAAACACATTTGTTAAAGATGTGGACCTTTCAAAGCGTCCTTTTAAAGTTACATGTGAAAATGGCAATGAGTATCTTGCAGAAACCCTAATCATTTCAACTGGAGCTTCGGCAAAGTACCTAGGCCTTCCTAACGAAATGGAACTTATCGGAAAAGGTGTTAGTGCATGTGCAACCTGTGACGGTTTCTTCTACCGTGATAAAGTCATCCACGTTGTAGGCGGTGGAGATACGGCAATGGAAGAGGCAACCTTTCTAACAAAGTTTGCATCTAAAGTTTATGTTCTTCATAGAAGAGAAACGCTTAGGGCCTCAAAGGCCATGCAAGAGCGTGCTTTTAAAAATGAAAAGATTGAATTCCTTTGGAACACTCAGGTCGAAGAAATTCTCTTTGACGACACTGGCGTAACAGGTGTTCGCGTAAAAAATAATCAGACTGGTGAAGTAAGCGATAGACCAACTGATGGCTTTTTCCTCGCCATTGGTCATAAGCCAAACACGGACTTCCTTGGTGGACAAATTAACTTGGATAACCAGGGCTATATCGTCCCTACAAATGCACCTCATCCTGATACTAATATTCCCGGTGTTTTTGCCTGTGGTGATGTTCAAGATCATTATTATCGTCAGGCAATTAGTGCTGCGGGTTCAGGCTGTATGGCGGCCATTCGAGCCGAAAGATTTATCGAAGACGTTAATGACGTCTAAGATACCGTTCATAATGGGTCATATAGAGAGAGAGTCCCTACATGGCCATTTTTAAACAACTAAAAATTATTGCTCCTCTCATGCTTTCCCGTGCCCTCAAAAAGGATTCAGCACAGAGAAAGCGTGTGAACTCTTTTCTTGTACGGCAAATGGGAGAGAATAAAGGTCTTTGGCTTAAAGTCGGCCAAATGCTTAGCCTTCACCCCGAGTCCTGGGAAGGACTAGAGGATCTTCCAAAAAGTGAAGAAATTCCATCTATAGATCAATCGGAAATCACTCCCTACCTAAAGCAACTTTTTAATTATCATCATTTAGACCTTGAAGATATCTTTCCCGTAATTCATCACCCCGGTCTTGCCGCCTCCCTATCTCAGGTTCACGAAGTAAATACACCAACTGGCGAAGTGTGGATGCTTAAAGCAAAGCTACCTGGAATAAAAGACGTCATCGAAGATCAACTAAGTATTTTTGGACTCCTTCAAAAAGCAGAAGGGTTTCAATCAGAGAAGAGATCATTCTCTACTGATGCCTACCAAAAAACCATGACCAATAGCTTTGCCAATGAACTGGATTATGAACAAGAGCGCCAAAACCTCAATAAGATGAAAAATATTGAAGAGCGCTTTGCCTTGGCCCATGTACCTAAACTTCATCCCACGATCCAAGGAGATGACTTTATTGTTATGGAAAAACTAACTGGGGATTCATGGTCATTTGTCCTAGAAAAATATTCATTGAAAGAAAAAGAGTTACTCGCACGCGAATTGGTTAGACAGGTTCTTTATCAATATTTTTGTCGTGGTCACTGCCAGGGAGACTTTCATCCGGGCAATTTCTTTTTTAACAGAACCCAAGAAGGTGTAAAAGTTGGTTGGATCGATTTAGGACAATGTCTTCATCCAACAACCATTGAAAGAAGGGCAATTTTTTTTGCTATCGATGATCTTATGACTGGAGAGAATTTAGCTTTAGGTCCCATCTTTGCGGCGTGGAACTTTGACCTTAAAAAACTTGGGCCTATCGCTGAGAGGCTCCCCCTTCTCTTGACCAAACTCTTCTATCCATTTTTATACCCTCATAAAATGGATCTCAAAACTTGGCACTTAAAAAAAGATATTGATGAGATATTAGGCGAAGATCGTTGGTGGTTCAGAACAGCAGGAAGTCCAGACTTGTTTCTTAGTATTCGTTGTTGGATTGGTTTATTTTCAATGATAGAAGCGCTGAATGTCTCTGTTTTTTATAAAGGACTTTGGTTAGAGCTAAGAGCAGAAATGCTAGAGCTTATCCCTAATGTTGAACTCCCAAAAATGAATCTAAAAAATGTTTCTTTTAATGATATGGCCAAGCACCTCCATGTAAAGGTCTTTGAGAATGGGAATGAAAAAGTAGCAGTTCAACTACCGGCGAGAGCGATTACAGATGTATCAGATTTTATTTCAAATGAAACTCAAGCCGAAATGAAGAGAGTTGGAATTAATCTTGATGACTTAGTAAAGAAACATCTAAAAAGTGGTCTCATTCCAGGTACCGTTGTTGATTTTAGCGAAGGTGAGAAACGCTACCTCGTTACCTTGAATTAAGCTTATAGTCACCCATTCGGTACTTTTTGCCCCTACAGCTTGCCCCTACTCCCCCCATTCTTTCCTATTTTACCAACTAACTTCATCAACTAAAGACTCACTTTTTGACAGAAAGATTTCCACTTGAAACAATCATTAAAGCGAAAGCAAAGGAATGCTTTTGTAAGCGGCGAAGAGCTTAAAACCTATGGATTGATAGGACCAAGTTTAGAGAAGACTGCATGACAAGACCAAGGAAGGTAAAATGAATTTCAACTACAACACACTAGAAGTAACTCTCAACAAAGACACTCGCTCCATTAATGTGGCCCTTAACAGACCAGAAGAAAAAAATACCATCAACATTGAAATGCTTTTTGAACTCGAAAGTCTATTTGGTTGGTTAACAAGTCACCTAGAGGTAAATGCTGTTGTGTTAACAGGTGTTGGAGAGGTCTTTTGCCAAGGCTTTGATCAAAATGAACTCAAAATTATGAGTGAAGAGAAGTTTCAAAAGTATATTGTTAGGTTTCAAAAAATAGTCATGGGAATGCTAAGCCTCCCGCAAACGATCATCTGTGATTTAAAAGATGGTGCTGGTGGCATGGGGATTGAGCTCGCCTTAGGCGCAGATATTCGCATTGCCCGCTCTACGGCAACGGTAAATTTTAATACATTAAAAACAGGATGGGTTCCTTGCTGTGGTGGCATTAGCCTTCTAAGCCAATGGGTAGGAGCTAGTTCTGCCCGCTTTTGGACTCTAACAAGTGCTCGTGTTGGCTCAGAAGAAATGCTCAATAAGGGACTCATCGGAAAATCATATTCAACCAGCGAAGATGCCCTCTCTCCTATTTTAAAAGAAATTGCGGCCCAAGCACCAGTTCCTAGAATACAGGCCAAGAGAAGTTTCCTTGAGGGGATGATGAGCGAGTTAACGCGTGGACTTGAGTATGAAACCGTCTTTGCCTTTGCGGCCATGAAAACAGAGGACTGGAAGAAAGACGTCTCAGACGAAAAAGAGTGTTTTGCTTCTGCAAGAGACTTAGCACGAGAACTAAAGAAAGCCGTTAGACCTGAGCCTATCCTTTCTTAAACTTTTATATTTTAAAGATTGGCCTTATCTCAAGAGAATCAAGATCTTTGGTAAGGCCTTTAAAGTCTCGAGTCATCCCCATAAGAAAACCACCTCCACCAGCTCCGCATAGCTTAAGAAAGTATTCTTTACTCTCAAGACCTTGCTCCCACAGATCAATATAAAGCTTGGGAATCATCGGCTTAAAATGCTCAAATTGAAAACGAGATAGCAAAGAGAAGTGCTCCCAAAGAGCAATATTATCATGATTTAAAAAGGAATCGATGCAATTATTTGTAATAGGAGTAAGCTCTTGTTCACATAGAAACGAATACTCTTCACTTTTACATTTTTCTAAAAACAAGTTTACTAAAGGTTCTGTTTTTCTACTTCGACCGGTATTAAGAAGAAATAAGGCACCTTTAGCAGATGGGTCTTCTTTAAATTGAACCGATACAAGACCTTCAACTTGTTTTTTTAGAATTGGTCTATTCAAGTAGCTCACCAAAGGGTCAAAACCACTACTAGAACCATGAAAATGAGACTCCATAATAGCAAACTGATTCTTTAGAGAAGATATGTTTTGGTTACCTTCGTAGAAATTTTGTCCGTATCGGTCATAAATAGCAGCAATAAGAGCACCACTACTACCTACCCCATAACCCTGCGGGATCGTACTATCAAAGAAGAGACCTTGACCTACGTCAAAGGAAAATGAACTCACATCAAAATCAAACTCCAAGTCTCCTGCTTCTTCACATTTTTTAAGGTAACGAGCGAGAGCACTTAACTCTGCATCTCTTTGACCTTTATTTTGTTTTTCAAAAGCAAGTTTCCCCTCAAATAGGTGGTAAGGAGTCGCCAAGGCATCAGAGTTTTGTATAACTGAATATTCTCCAAAAAGAAGAACTTTTGAAGCGAAGGAGCGACTCACAGCTGCTCCTTTTCTTTAATGCGATAAGGGCCGGTGCCAACCTTATCATCAATAATTGATACATTTGCACCAAGCTGATCTTTCAAATCAACTAAGAACTTTGAAACATCAGCTCTATATTCTTCAGGATATAATAGGTGTAAATTAGGTCCAGCATCTAAAGTAAAGTATAGCGGTACTCCTGTTCTATAACGATATTCTCTTACGAGATGAATTGCCGTTATTGTCTGAGGTTCCATTAGAATATAGCCCGGTCGAGACGTCATCATCATGGCGTGTAGACTCAAGGCCTCTTCTTCAACAAGGTTTCCAAGGTTGTCCCAAGAGCCATCTTTGAGCCACTCAATGCTATGGTGCCAATTGGTTAATGCATGATGATAGCGTGCCTTACCATAGAAATGGTCATTCATTAGACCATGACCCGCGCGTGAGCTCACCTTTTTCTCTGAAGCATTAACAACCACAATTGAGTCATACATTGATTTAAAGATAGGATGACATTCCACTCGCTCAGCAAAGAGATCGCTACCGAAATTATCGGTTTCACCCCAACTCGCGGCATGAGGAAATACTGATCGACAGGCGCTACCACTTCCCATCCGTGCAAGAAAACTCGCACGCTGCCAAAACTCAGTCTCAGAAAAGTTATGCCCTTTTACGGTTTGTTCCAATTCAACTAAATTGAGCGCCAAGGCCGCCATAGAAGACGCTGAGCTAGCAATACCTGCACTATGAGGAAAGGTGTTCTCTGTTTTAAGAAGAAATTTGTAATCGTTCAAAAAAGGTAACTCTTCACTAGCATGCTTGAAGAATTTCTCTATTTTCGGAATAAAACTAGGCATTTTTTTGCCAGAAAAATAAAGGTCTATCCAAGGAGTGTTTTGAGAACACTCTTCAGTCTTTAATACATTTAATTCTACTCTCGTCTTTGATTCATTAAGAGTAAGACTTACAGAAGGGTTCGCCGGTAATTGATGGCCCTCTTTTTTACCCCAATACTTAACGAGAGCAATATTTGAGGGTGCCCACCATGTAAATTTAAGGCCATCAAGCTTTTTGTGAGTCATGATGCTTGGATATCCTTAGTGAATGCTCTTTTCTTGTTCTTGATTAGGAAGTACAGAAGGTGTTTTTAAGATTAGTTCTTTGAAAGGTATCACAACGTTAAGACCCTTATTTTGAAAATAAGATTTAATCCCTTCTTCTCCTGACGGAGAGGTCACCATTACAAAGTCTCCACCCCAAGCACCTAATGATTTAATATGGCCTTGAAAATCAGAAAAACGCTCTTGCTGAATTGAAGGAAGGCCTAACTGAGCTGATAGAAGCTGCTCGTGAGAGCTCAGCAGATGATTAAAATCTTCAATATTATCAACTTCTAGCATTTCTCTGGTGATGGCCGAAACTTCCCTAACAACATCAGTAGGAAAAGGTCTCTTTTTCTTGTAGTAATCAATCGCCTCACGCGAATCTTTTTTAGAGCCTAAATAAACGAAGAATAGCTCTTCGTGAAAAGGAGGATAAAATGAGATAGGTCCCCACTTCGGCCCACTTGGGTCCAACTCGTATAGAATGGGACCATCACTTTGAGCACAGGCGATATCATAACCGCTGCCGCCATGAGTTTTAAAGAGAAGCTCAAAGGGTGAAACATAGGCCCATTGGGCAATATTATAAATCAACGTTGAACTAGAACCGAGGCCCCAGGTAAGGGGAAATCCCAAACGCGTTTCTACATAAACGTCCTGACCCTCTCTAAGAAAATGTTTATTTTGCAAGCGAGCATGTCTTAGAATTTCACGAAGAAACTTTACTTCCTCGCTAGGGTTTTCATCCAAAATATCGAAGTGCCAAAAATCAAAACTTGCTTCGAGCCAAAGATTCCCATTAACATCAAAGGACTTCCAAGTAAGTTTAGGATTAAAACTTTGAGAGTAACGAACCCCCATAGACTGTCCGACAGTCGTTGGTAGGGCCAGACCAGTAGCACCGTCGAGAACGAAGTACTCTCCTGTTAAAAGGAGCTTTCCATGACCATAGTAATACTGGTCAAACTTCTCTGATGGACTTGGTTTACTTTGGTCTTTATTCATAATGTTGTGGTAGCTTTCTTGGTTTTCAATAGTTAAACCGCCAACAGTTACATTTTCTTTTATTTTAGTATCCTCAATCACTTTGCCTCTTTCTCGCAAAAACTATTGATAATTTCTTAATTGTCCGACGAAGTCACTTACGGCCCTAAACGTTATCGCTTTGTCCTCAAAGTGATCTTTCGCCTTATCGCGCTCTTCTTCATTTGTTTCCAAATGATTAAGAATATTCATGAGATGCATCTTCATGTGACCTTTTTGAATACCTGAGGTCACCAGAGATCTTAGTGCTGCAAAATTTTGAGCTAAACCAATGGTCGCAACAATCTCCATTAATTCAGGTGCACTTGGGCGACCAAGTAGGTCCAAAGACAAGTTTGCCAATGGATGAAGGGCCGTCAGCCCACCAACGGTGCCGATCGATAGAGGAATGGACAATTCAAAACGAAAGATTCCATTTTCTAAAGAGCAACTTGTTAAGCTTTTATAGCGACCTGATCTTGCCGCGTATGTATGAGCGCAAGCTTCGACAGCACGATAGTCATTCCCCGTCGCCATAATGACCGAGTCAATGCCATTCATAATACCTTTATTGTGAGTCGTTGCTCTGTTGGTATCAATTTCAGCGATACGCACACCTTGAAATATTTTTTTTGCAAAGTGCTCGGCATCCATCCCTAAGGATTTATCAGCTAAGTCTTCAATCGGACACTCAACCCATGCCTTCACTAAGCAATCAGGTGTATAGTTTGAAAGGATCGCCATAACGACTTCAAATTTATTACTGGCCTCTTTGCCTAACTCTGATTGCACAAGAGCTTCCAATTCTTTGCCCAGTCCCTCAAGAACTGAGTTGATAAAATTGGCCCCCATGGCGTCACAAGTTTCAAAGGTTACCCACATTTGGAAGTAACCAGGTTCAATATCTGTTAGGTCTTTAAGTTCAAGAGACGTCATACCGCCGCCTCTTTTTTCCATATTGATCATTAAGGGCTTCACAGCAGAGATCAATGTATCTTTTTCTTTGTTAAAAAGGTTTTTAAGTTCTTCTTCAAGACCACCGGCCATTAAGTGAACTTGTCCTACTTTCTTAGTGCTCACAACTTCAGTGTGAAATCCACCACGGTCCAACCAGAATTTAGCGGCCTTAGAAGCCGCCGCCACAACACTCGATTCCTCAATAACCATAGGAACACAAAAGAGCTGATTATTAATTAAAACGTTTGGCGCTACACCAAAAGGCAGTACAAAATTTGTCAGGGTATTTTCAGAAAATTCATCAAGTGTGCGCTGGAGCTCAGTATTTTTGTGCCAGAAGCTTTTAATGAGCTCTTTCTCTTTATCCGAGCCCGTAAAAAACTTTGAAATGATTAGTTCTATTTTCTCTTCTTTTGATAGCTTGGAAAAACCTGAAACTGGTTTTTGCGATGAAGAACTTACAGTTCCCCCTTCTCCATTAGATTCAGAAATGAGCGGCATTTGCTTTTGCTCCTTTTTCCAGTCCATAAACCTATTCTCCCTTCAGGGGCTTAAGCCTAAGAAATGTCTGAGCCATCTTTAAACTATCCAGCTCCCTTTGAACAAATTGGGCAAGATCACTATAACTTCCTTGGGAAGCCTCTAAGAATGGCTTTGCCATGCCGTAACATGCCGGAGCTCTTAGACTTTCAGTGAGGAAAAAGCCCTGTAAAAAGGAACGGACACCACCAGAGACGATAAAAAGTCTGTCACCAGTTTTGACGCTCTTGTCATTTAAAAAATGATTGACGAGTCTTACCATTTCCAAGGCCGTATGGCCAACGTAACACAGTTCTTTTGGCTTAATTAACTCATTAGATTTATTAGTATCTTCATCTCTAACACTTTCCAGAAGGCTGAAATTGGTTCCACCATAAGCGGCGAATTCAATCACTGAAATAGGCAACTCCAGGATGGCCTTTAAGCTTGCTGGTCCCATTCCCTGTCCAACTTCTTTAATGCCAAGAATTAAACTCGGTGCCTTCGAAGCTATTAGTTCAGCGAACTCTTTCATTATCTCTACAGGAGAGCGAAACCAACGATCACCCTCATTTTGATACCATTCTTGAAGTGGGTTGATATGAATAAAAAGACCATCAACCTCCAGGCGCTTACAAACTTCAAGCAATTTTTGGGCACTATCTTTTTGTAACTCTTGTTCAAGTTGGGCGACTCCAAAGTTTGCGAAAAGCACGCCATCACCAATGATGGGACGTAAATAAAAGTCATCAAAGAACTCATCACTATGCAGAAGAGGTCTGCAAGAGCCGAGTCCTAGGCCCAATCCAAACTCACCCGCAACTTTTGCTAAATTTTTATTAATGGGACCGGCCGCAGATGTACCGCCAGTCATTGAACTAATCCATATTGGTGCTTTGAGGTTTTTTGGACCTACTTTTATGGGGGTAAAAGAAAAGTTTTCTTCAGGGAAACCAGAGAGCATAGGCTCATAATCAAAGTAGTCATTGATTGTACTTCCTGAAGTCTGTGCCATATTGGCAAACTCCAGATGGTGCGACTTTCGCTGAGCGCTGGCGTCTGACTGTGAATGAGTAGTACGGTGATCTGACATACTGCTTCCTTTCTTGTTTTTTAACACTCAACATTACTTAGGTCATGGTTAAACTATAAGACAACCCTTTGAAAAGAGTATTTGTCAGGCCTGGAGATTTTATAAACTATCGATATCACTTAGGGGCGACAACTAGCACGAATTCTCTTTTCCCTAAGTCCTTTAATTTCAACAAATTCTTTAGAGTACCCCAAAATGATTGCTCCTCCTCGCGGTTAATGTCCATGAGAAGAAAGTGGAGCCTGCTGCGCCCAGTTTCAGGACAGGCATGATCTAATTCCTCTAAAACTCTCTGAAGACGGTAGGGAGTGTCCATAAAGACCTGACAATGAGCTTTACTATAGACCGCCTTAAAAAAGGATTCCCTTTCCTCTTTTCCCTTGGGTGGAAAACCTAAGAATTCAAAAGCACCTTCCGTAAAACCACTAAGAGCAACTGCAGGCAGCAACGAGTTATCACAAGACAACATCCTCACCTTAAATCCCTTTTCTTGGCAGCTATAAATCAAACTTCTTCCAGGATCACAAAAACCTGGCGTTCCCCCATCACTCATGAGGAAAAAGTCTTTTCCTTGAGCTAACTCTTTGAGGATTTTAGAATCAAGCTCTCCACGGGAGTGCTCGTTATAAGGAATAAAGTCATCAATAGCGGTCCTAGGAAGTCCCCAAGCAAGCCAACGCCGTCTTCCAGGTTTCTCATCTTCAATTAAAAGACCTGAACCATTTTCAAACGCCTGTTCTAGGGTTTCTTTTAGAAAACCCCCAAGGTTTCCTTTTTCGGCCACTGGGGTAGGTATAAGATGTAACTGGCCTTGTTTAGCCTTCATAATTATCCTCAAGCATCAATTGTTAAAATCACCTATAATATATATCAACGATGAAAGAAACATTTTTCCTCCAAGTAACGCCCGGTTTTGAAAAACTTGCCAAGCAAGAGTTTGCTCTCAAGTTTCCAGGACTATTCCCTTCGATAGCAATCCCAGAAGGGATTATCGAGAAGGGAGGCATTACCATTGAGTTACCCATGGCAGCGGGATTTCAACTTAATTATTGGCTAAAAATTCCAAATAGAATACTTCTCAGAGTTTCTCAATTCAAATGTAGGGATCTTCCCAAGTTTTATAATAAAGTCTCTAAGATTAATTGGTCCCCCTACTTTGCTGGCCAAGATTACGAGTTTCATATTTCTAGTTCTGAGTCTCGCCTCTTTGATTCCCGTCGCATTGAGAAGGCGTTAAAAGATGGGCTTGATAAATGTCTCAAAAATCAAGAACCTAAGAAAAAGGCCCGTCAAAGAGTAGAAACAACAAAAGACTGGCATCTCTTTTGTCGCTTTGAAAATGACTGGTGCACTTTAAGTGTTGATACCTCTGGAGAAAGATTAGGTAAGCGTGGATATAAAAGTAAAGTTGGACTTGCCCCTCTAAGAGAAAACTTGGCCGCAGGCCTCTACCTCTATACTCTCTTATCTTGTCCTCCAATCGAAACCCTTGAATGGGAAAAGCACTTTAAAGAGTATGGAACTCCTTCACTAACACTCGTTGATCCTTTTTGTGGTAGTGGCACCCTTCTTTTAGAAGCTGCTCTTTTTTATGAACCGAACCTCTTTAGGAATTTTTCCTTTGAGTTCTTTCCACTTTGGGAGAATAAAAGTACTCCACTTAAAAAAAATAATCGCCCCTCTGCTTTAAACCTAGACCTACCACTTTTCTTAGTAGGAAGTGACATAGAACAAGATCGAATCAATGATACTGAGGCGAACTTGAAGGAGGCCGGCCTTCAAGGAACTCACCATGCACTAAACTTAGGTGATATATGCTCCAAAGAATTTGGCCAAAAATCAGCGCGGGAAATTTTTAGTAATTCCCAAATAGTTGCATGGTGCATGATGAATCCACCATATGGAAAAAGAATTAAACAACCAGTTGATCATTTTGACCTCCTGGAAACCTTAAGTAATTGGGGTCCATGGCAAAGGATAGGTGTCCTTTTGCCACAAGCTCAGAAGCTAAAGAAACTTCCGAAAGGAGTAAAACTTATTAGTTCGCTTCAATTTGAAAATGGTGGAGAAAAGGTCAGCTACTTTCTTTATGAAAAAGAGTTATCCAAGTAAACCATAGATCGAATCGAAATACCTCCGATTGGGGAGACAAAAACGATGTCTCCATTGGATGCCTCTTCAACCTCATTTCTTAAAGCATCATACATATATTCAACTTTAAGGACCTTCTCATTTCCTTCAGGGCTCATCAAACGAAGACGATCACCGAGCTTCAAGGAATTAAGAGGAGACTTAATTAATAGCCCAAGATGTTTCTTCCTTTTCACATCAACAATCTCTCCAAGATAGTCTTCATTTCGATCTTGGAGCCGAGAGTTTTTGAGTTTTTTAAAGAGAACATCTGTCTTATTAACTCTGAAAAAACCTTTCGTAACAGACCTTCCATATTTAACTTTTAAATCATCCATTCTTTCAGTCTTTGCCTCTTTTTTAAGAACATCAAAAATCTGGGAAAAAGTTTGCTTACCTTTTCCTTGGATAAAATCTAAACGCCAACTAAGCTTAGTTGTGGCCACCAATGAATCTTTAAGTAAATCTCTTTCTCTTTCAAGTAAAAGGTCATCGAAGATAAACTGGTCCTTAGTGTTAAGCATAAAAGTACCATGAAGGTTTTCTCTAATAGGAAAACCCTTATGGGGACTTTCTTCTGAGGTGCCTAGGACCTGTATCTCGTCTTCGTCACCATAAAGAGGACTGATTAGGGCCCGAGGGGTATAAAATAGCAGGATCGGTCCCCATCCTAGAACTTCACATTCACAAGGAAGACTTTCAGAGTACTCAAGAACTTTTTCTGCTGGTAGTTCTGGGCTTAAAATGATTTTTTTTATTTTTTCGGGCCAAACATTATACCAAGACTTAAGACCGATAAGATTGTGATTACCCTGTTCACAGATAAAGTGGATATCGCCTTGGTAATTAATTTCCTTAAGCGACTGAAGCGCTCCTGGATCTTGCACGCGAATCCCATCAAAAAGAGGGTTACTTAGAAGGCCTTGCCCTTTAAGTCCGTGGAAAACACTTTGAAAAGTATTTTCCGTCATCAAGATATCCCATTGCAAAAAGACATGAACCTTTTTGTCTTTTAATTTTCGAGCGACACTCAAGCATTCATCTTTACTAAAGGAAAAGAAGCGACTGATTTCTTTAAAACCAATAATTACCTCGTGCTGACCATTAATAGAGTCTAAAGCGAGAAGGTAATCGTTCACCATATCTAAATCGTATAGGGCCACACTAAATTTCACTTCGGCCCTCCAGGATACACACGTATAATATTATAAGGTCTCGCCCCCATTAAAGGTGGTAAACGCCACAACATACCAGGACGAGATTTTTCAAAAGACTCTCCACTAGCATCAATTATGCTCTCAATTTGAGTCGTCACTATAGGTCCGCTAAAAGGCAAAAATTCAAGTGTGTCACCGACATAGAAAGGACTTCTTACTTCGGCAAGAATGTATTGACCTTCCTTTGCTTCCAAAATCATTGCTGCAACCGTTGTTTCAGATTGCTTATGCTGACGTTCATCATATATAGACTCATCATCAGCAGGTTTTTCCAAACTCGCATTTGTATAAGAACGATGACCTACCTTAGAGAGCTCCTGCTCCCATTGATAAAGGTCATCACTTAGAAAGCTTCCATTATTTTTATAATAATTTAAGGCCTCAGAATAAACTTTAGATATTGTTCCTGCATAGTGATGCGATTTCATGCGCCCTTCAACTTTTAAGGAGTCTATTCCTGCACTAATAAATTCCTCTAACTGGCGTAACCCTTGCAAGTCCTTAGAACTCATAAAGTGAGCATATTTCTTTTCTTCATTCTCTTTGCTTAAAGAATATTCGAAGCGACAACTATGGGCACACCCTCCCCTATTTGAATCGCGCCCTTGGGTATAATTTGAAATTACACAATTACCTGAATAGGCCATACACATAGAACCATGAACGAACATTTCAAGCTCTATATCAACTGACTCTTTTATTTTTCGGGCCTCATCAATTGTAACCTCTCGGCCAAGAACAATACGGCTTACCCCAAGCTCTTTCCAGGCTTTCGCAGCAGCAGCATTTAAACAACTTGCTTGAGTTGATAAATGGATGACGAGGTTACTGTGTTTCTTTATGGCCTCTATCACACCGCGATCACTAACGATGACAGCATCAACGCGGCATTCTTCTAAGAGAGTCAAAAACTCTGGAAGGTCTTCAAAGTCTTGGTCATGAAGAAAACTATTAAGGACCACATAAACGTGGGAACCATGGAGATGAGCAAAGCGCACTCCCTCTCTTAACTCTCCAGGAGTAAAATTATCCGCAGCTGAGCGTAGCCCAAACTTCTGGCCACCAAGATAAACAGCGTTTGCTCCGTAAGATACAGCTACCTTTAATTTTTCTAGCGAACCAGCAGGTGCAAGGAGTTCGGGGACCCAGTGTGTCATTAAATTACCTTAAATGCTTTTTCTTCTTTCCTAAGTTTTGGTTTTTACTAGCAGAAAAGTCCGATACAATAAAGGTAACACTGAAAATTATGTATTTAATCCTACTAAATCAGGGCAAGTTACTAATAAGACGTTAGAGGGTCATGAAAAAGGTAAAGACAATCATTCTACTTATTCTCATTGCCAGCTTTGGCTACGGAATATGGCGTGTATTTAGTAATCCAAATCAGGTCTATCCCTACCCCTATATAGTGGGGGAATTGGATCAAGAGGAGATCAACAACGCTTCTCAATGTGACGTTCTCATCCTTGGCGATAGTGCAGGTGTTTACCTCAATAACTTCCTTGAAGACTTTAGAACAAAGACCGGCTCTGAGCTTAAAAAGCCCTTAAAAGTTTTTAACTGGGCACGAAAAGGTGAGACCCTTGCCCATACTCTAAAAAAAGCAAAGTCTCTCCAAAGAATGCCATTGCTCATTATTTATCATGGAGGCCTTGATGAAATGGATCAGGCCCGTTTTCAAATCAATCAGATCCCCACCATTTTAAAAAATATAAAAATCACGAAAAATGATACATTGTTAACAAGTATAATTAGTTTTCCCTTAATTGGACGCCTTCTTTATTGGCCGCATAAGAGAGTTAACCTAAACTTTTTTAATGGTACAGAAAAAGAACTATTAACTCCCCTTCCATCAGATCTAGCACCAAAATACTCACTAAAAGCAATGGAAGTATTTTATGAGATTTACAGCTGGGAGGCCAAAGAGTTTTTCTCTTACCTTAAACTTAAAGATGCCCATTTATGGTTTATCCCACAGGCGTATAACCTAAAAGTTCCCCCTTCTCGTACCTGTGAAAATGCAAGTAATCTCGAAATTGAAAATATTTTAAAAACAGCGTCTCAACTTATTATCAAAGGCAAAACAAAAGAGGCCTTTAGTATCGTCAATACTATTTTAAGTGAGAATAAAACCCATGCCAGAGCACTCTATACTATGGGAAATCTTTTTATGAAGAGAGGAGATTTCCCCTCTGCAAAAAGGGCCTACTACCAATCGATGGTTTATGACTGTGGTCTAAGAAGATCGAATCCATTGTTTCTTAAGATACTCATGGAGCAAGCCGAGAAAAAAGACTTTAAGGTTATCAATTTTAATAGAACTGTTACCAACTACTTAGGGAAGAATGTATTATTTCAAGACCTGAGACAACCACAAAACATTTATTATGAAAGACTAATTGAGACCCTTATTTCCGAATTTAAGCGGTTTCTAAGAAGGTAGGAGTAATACTCATGAGTAAGAAACAAATTTCAGGTCCTCTCACTAAAACAATTAAAGCTGGAGAAATGATCTGTGTTGCAGGTGAGAGAAACTCAGACCTTTTCATTATTCACTCGGGAAAACTTCTAGTCTTTGTCACGGATGGAACAAAAGTGACACCATTGGCTTATCTTGGTGAAGGCGAGTACCTGGGAGAACTTAGCTTCTTTGATAAGGAGCCAAGAAGTGCCCATGTAATAAGTGTTGAAGAAAGTACACTCATACAAATTCCAGTTAGTGAAATTGATAAACAATTTCCAAAATGGCTCGTTACAATGGCACTATCGATAACCAAGAAACTGAGAAGTTCATCAGATCTCATTAGGCAAAAGGGTATACGCCGCCAAAATGTAGAATCGATAAAACCCTTATCAATTGATGAGCAAAGAAAAACTTATCAATCACTACAACACTATTTAGAAATGAATCCCATTATAATGGATGATGTTAGCCAATAGTTCGATCTTTCCTGACTATTTCATTCGGTGACAACCTTTTAAAGACCTGGGTCATATTGGCCACTCTTGTATCAAATTCGATGTTTTAACGACGATATTATTGGCATCAGTTATGCATCGTTAATACACATTAGGCCTTAATTATAACCATGGAGGGTTATAAGAGTCCTCCAATGAAGCATTCAACAAGGAGGTTTGAGTGACTTCAAAAATCATTGCAGGTTTTCTGCTTTTGAGCATGTTTTTCGTTCTTGAGGATAGTTTTGAAAAACGTGTTCCTAAAGATGACGAAGGGTTCTATGACAACCCTTCTCAGCAGAAAGTCGCATAAATTTGTTAGGGGTCGGGCGTAAGGATTTCGAACGACTCCTAATTTATTTCCTTACGACAATAATTACACCGGAGGCTATCAAGAAAAATGACATGGCCATTCTCAACGTAAAGATTTCTCCTAAGAAAAAGACCGCTACAGTCGTTGCCACAACAGGCTGAAGAAATATAAAAAGCCCAACAACATCACTATCCACTTTAGTTAGGACAATATTGTTCAATAAGTAGGTTAAACAAGTAGCACCAAAAATACTGTAGAGGAGCGCCGGTAAGAATTGACCAGTGAACCCTGGAATAAGAGGTTCAGATAAGAATAACCATGCAGGGATAAGTAAACAGCCTCCCAACCAAAACATGTGAGCACTCCCCAAGAGCGCAGGGACCTTTGAATAAAAGTCCTTACTCATGGAAATTAACCAGCCAAGAGAAGCACAGGCCATAAGAACAAAGAGGTCTCCGACAAAAGATTGATTCGATAAACTAAAGTCCTCTACATTTCGAAGAATAAGAACTCCAAAAAAGCTTAGACTAAGACCAAAAACTTTCCCCTTAGACCATGTACCAATATTTCTCAGCCTGTTAATAATAAAGACAAAGACTGGAATAGTGGAACTGATCAATGCTGTGTTAGTGGCCGTGGTATTTTTAAGTCCCCACAGAAAGCAGCTTTGGCTAAAACTAAGACCGATTAAGGACAGCATAAAGAGTGGCCTCCAATGAACCCTCTCAAGCTTTAAGCTCGATCCTCGTAATTTAAGATAAATCAGTAGAAAAAGACCTGAAATAATAAAGCGCCAAGAGGCAAATCCAAATGCTGACCAATTACTTACAACTATTTTTGAAGCAACAAAATTGAGACCAAAAAGCACTTGGACGAGAATGAGAAGAGCATAGTTTTGCATTCTTAGATTATAAACGTCACCGTCAAAGGAAACCATCACTCATTTAAAGAATTTGCTCTTTATTAACATAGGCCCACTCTCCAACGGCCAATGACTTAATTGAAAGCTTCCCCACTTTAGAGCGAATCAAGCGCAAGCAGGGAAAACCAATGGCCGCACACATACGCCTCACCTGGCGATTCTTTCCTTCAACTAAACGAACTTCAATCCATGAGGTAGGAATATTTTTTCTTTCTCGAATCGGTGGCTCGCGTGGTGGTAACTCAAAGTCAGAGAGTAGGGTCGCCTGACAAGGAAGACACTTATAACCCTTTATGACTGGCCCTAAACGTAGTTTAGAGAGATCGCCCTCTGCAGGGATTCCCTCAACCTGGACCCAATAAGTTTTTTCTTTATTCGACTTTGGGTCACTAACTTTTTTAATAAAAGGTCCATCGTTGGTAAGAATTAAAAGACCTTCAGAATCTTTATCCAATCTACCAGCAGCATAAACTCCCGCTGGTAAATTAAACGATGCCAAAGTTAATTGATTGGACTCACCAGTAAATTGAGACAAAACACCAAAAGGTTTGTGAAAGGCGACGTATATTTTTTCCATAAAAAAAAAGCCCCTCAAAGAGGGGCTGATATTTTGTTAACTAAAGATCAAGTGGCAATGAAACAGACAGTAGAATTTCTGAGAGGTTAAGTTTTTCATTATAAGTACCTAGAGTGGCACCGTTAAATTCTAACTTGTCATACTCAAGGTTACGATACTCGAGGTTAATGGAGACAAATGGAAGCCCTGTGAACCCTGCTCCAAGAGCAAAACCACCACCATCAGAGAACTCATAGCGACTATCAAGAAGAGTATTAGAAGCACTTGGATCGTCTCCATCAACATTACCTGAAAGGTAGTACGTTCCCCATACTCTCAGTAGTATTGGAAGATTATAACCAACAAAAATCCCTAGTTGGTTCTTCTTCACGCCATCTTTATAAGTGGTAGAGCCTATTTCTGATTCCAAATCAAAAGTTTGCATCGAGTAATCAAGTCCGGCCATAAAACCAAGCATGCCATAGCCAAGGCGCCCACCAATTGTAGGAGAGGAATATGAATGGTCATATTTATTTGTACCAATAGTCGTGTCACCCGTACCCGCAAAAGAGAATCCAAGATAGGGCTCAATTAAAATACCCGCTCTGGTATTGCCAGAAAAAACAAAGAGACTTAGAAAAAATAGTATTAGAAAACTTTTTGTTAGACGCATGTGTTCCTCCTTGAACAGCATAAGACCGCATACCTTATTATTATAAGGACTTATGAGATTTAAGCAAAAGTTAAGGTAAAAAAAGTGGGATTTAAAAGGGATAAAGACCTCCTTGAGAGAGGCCCCTGTTTTTCTCAAGCCTATTATTTCACCATAAAAACCGAGTGATCTAGGCGGAAAGGATTGCCCCCACGTATTTTACATGGAGGCATAAGATATTTTATCAATATATTAGATAAGCCCTGCAGATTTAACAGACTCACGCTCTTCAACAAGTTCCTTATGTGTCACATCAAACTTCTCTTTACCGAAGTCATTAAGCTCGACACCTTCAACTACTTTGACGATGCCATTTTCAGTGCGACATGGATAAGAGAAGATCAGACCCTCTTCAACACCATATTGACCTTGAGAGGCCAAGCACATTGAGAAAGTTTCACCAGCAACAGTATCGTGAGTAAGATTATAGATACCACTAACCGCTGCATTAGCAGCAGAAGCCGCTGAAGAAGCGCCTCTGGCCTCAATAATAGCAGCGCCACGCTTTTGGACAGTTGAGATAAAGTCACCCTTTAACCAGTCTTGATCACTGATGACTTCAGTGGCCGGCTTCCCACCAATTTTTGCATTATAGAAGTCCGGGTATTGAGTCGCTGAGTGGTTACCCCAAATCGTCATGTTAGTAACTTCGGTAACGTCGACCCCTGCTTTTTGGGCAAGTTGAGTTTTTGCTCTCTTTTCATCAAGCATTGTCATGGCAAAAAAGTTGCTCTTAGGCAGACGAGGAGCTGAGTGCATAGTAATTAAGCAGTTCGTATTACAAGGGTTTCCAACAACAAATACCCGAGCATCATCAGCACCATGATCATTTATCGCTTTACCTTGTTTGGTAAAAATTCCACCGTTAATATTTAAAAGGTCAGATCTTTCCATACCTTTTTTACGAGGAACTGCACCCACAAGAACTGACCAATTAGCATCTTTAAAGCCAACATTTAGGTCTGCAGTACAGGTAATTTTTTTGAGTAAAGGGAATGCACAGTCATCAAGCTCCATTGCCACACCATTAAGTGCACCTAATGCATGCTCTAGTTCAATAAGTTGAAGTTCAACTTCAGTGTCCGTACCAAACATTTGACCGGATGCTATTCTAAATAGAAGAGCGTAGCCGATTTGACCCGCAGCGCCAGTAATTGCTACTTTTACTCTTTTGTTGGTCATTTATATCTCCTTAGTATTAATTATTTAAACTTTTGTATTAAACACGATAGACAAACTTTTGGGAAGTCGCAGGAAGTCTTTCCCTCTCTCGTATTTAATATTGTCGCCTTCAACCTATCTCAACCAAAAATGGCCACTGGCCGACTTTTTAACTATCATTGAATCTTAATCATTCAGGAGTGTTGATTGAACCAAACAAATCGATCAGATAAATCAAGTAAAAGTAGAGGCAATTCTTCTAAGAAAGGCCGGCCCCAACGTAGCCCAAAAAGCGCTAACCCTGCTAATAAAAGACGCAACTCGCGCCCCCGTCGCACTGGACCAAAGCTTAGTGGCTTTGAAAAAGTAGAAAGGGGTTATATAAATCTTTTAGAAAAACACCTAGAGGCGCGCAAGAAATACTTTGATCTATTCCATCGCGCTGATCCTCGTCAGCTGGCAAAGCTTGAGAGAATTTTTTCTAGCAGTGCTGATGAACTTAGAGAATATGAAGATTCTATAAAACCAGAATACAAAGAAGAATTTGAGAAAAAATATAATGGCCTAAGGCTTGATACCACTTATTCAGAAAACCATGAACTACCAGTCGAAGCGGCTCAAGTCGCAACCGAGGGTGATTTTGAAGATCCTCATTTATTACAGACGCAAGTGGATCATGAATTTAAAGGTGACCAGGAAGAAAGCGCTGGAAGTATTGAAGACTACCAGCGATATAAAGGCATCGAATCAACTAATGATCCAGACTAATCAAGGCTCTCTACCTAAGCGATAGGAGCACTAACCTCTTCACGTGTTTGGGGTGAATTAACAGTCCCATCACCTGATCTTAGAAAGTTTTCCAATGTTTTTTCCTGATCTTCAAGAATGGCCTTCTTAAGGTCTTCATGTGGAATACTTAGAATTTCAGATACACGACTAAGCATTTTCAGAGGTACATTACAAAGGGCCCTCTCAACATTCGATATGAATTGGCCATTTTTGTATCCAAGTAGCTGACTAAGCTCAGATTGTGAATAACCTTTAGGGTGGCCCATTCTTTTTTCTCTAATTAGTTTGGCAATACTTTCAAAACTTCTCATGTTTAGTCCTATTGTTTTTTTAGTTACTGAGTCTCATTAGTAGTAATGTTAATAAAAAACACCTATTTATTTGTGTACGCTCATGCTTTTCATCCTAGTTCAGTTAAGATAAAAACCAAACAAGAATAAGTTAAATTTATTGATAAAAAGTTTAAGTTAGGTCTAAAATCAATACCTTAAGGCATTAAATTAGTTTTATTAGCTGACAATAATGTCGTTTTAAAAACTAAGCAAAGAATAGAGAAATTGGTATAGTAACCAAGTCAATCAATATAAAGGATTAATATTGTATTCCAAAATGAAAGGAGCCCTTTCTCTCCTAATTCTGTTTAATTTCTCTGTATTTCACTCCTTTGCCCTACAGGCCCAGGATAAATTGATAACGGTACAGTCGATCTCTAGGTTAGAAATCAATAGTTCAATTAACCCCGCAACCCTGAGCTATTTAGAGTCCAGCTTTAAAAAGGCCAATCAAGAAAGTTCTGACCTCATACTTATTGAGCTTAATACTCCTGGAGGATTGGTAACAACAACCAAAGAAATCCTTACTCTTTTTGGAAACTCAGACCGGCCTGTCGTTGTCTGGATTAAGCCTGAGGGTGCCAGCGCCACTTCGGCCGGAGCAATCATTGCATCGGGCTCCCACCTTCTTTTTATGTCTGAAGGAACTAATATTGGAGCGGCAACTCCCATTCAAATGGGAAAAGATATTGAAAAAGAATCTGATATGAGAAAAAAGGCCATTAATGATTTAGTGGCCCTGGTGCAAAGTCTATCCGAAGCTCGTGGACGCAATCCCAAACTCTTTGGTGAGATGATTGAAAAGGCCAGCTCCTTTAAGGCAAAAGAAGCACTCGAGAAAAACTTGGTTGATGGTATCGCCAATACCCGCAGTGAACTTTTTAGAAACCTTGAAGGAAGTAAACTCAGACTAAAAGGTCAAAATTACGCGCTAAAACTTAATAACCCTCAGATCACGAATATCCCTATGGATCTGGGTCAAAAGCTATTAAATGTTTTTGCCAATCCTTCCACCGCCTACGTGCTGTTTCTCGTAGGCGCGGCGCTACTCTATCTTGAATTTCAAGCAGCAGGTGGTTTTATTGCAGGGAGTATCGGTGCCATTTGCCTGCTACTCGCTGGTATTGGTTTTCAAGTGCTCCCCTTAAACTTTGGCGCACTTGGATTGATTGTCGTGGCCTTTGTCCTCTTTATCATGGAAGCTTTCATCACTAGCTATGGCATTTTATCTATTGCTGGAGTGGCCAGCCTTATTGCTGGCTCTTTATTCCTCTTTAGAACGGATGATGCCTATATAAGTCTTTCTCATTCCTTAATTTTGGCCGTAGTCTCAGCGATTACCGCCTTCCTAAGTATTTGCTTATATCTCATCATTAAAGAGAGAAAGAATGTCGGCAAAGAAAAGTTTAATGAAACTGTGCAACGCCATGGAGTTGTTGTTAAGCATTTAAGGGAAGAAGCTGGCCTCCATATTTACCAAGTTAAAATTGGTGGCGAATTTTGGAGTGGTCAAAGTTTAGAAAAATTTAATATTGGCGATGAAATAAAAGTCGTCGCAAAAGTACCAGAAACAATGAACCTAGAAATTAAAGCTATATAAAGGAGCCGTTATGTATAACCCAGTCTTTTTATTTGTCATCCTTCTCATTATTCTCCTTTTTAATACGATCAAGATATTGAGAGAGTATGAAAGGGCCGTAGTCTTTAGACTAGGACGCTTCACAGGGCTAAGGGGGCCAGGCCTTATTATTTTAATCCCTGGTATTGAAAAGATGGTTCGAGTTGATTTAAGAACAGTCACTATGGACATTCCTTCCCAAGATATTATCTCAAGAGACAACGTCACCTTGAAAGTTAATGGCGTCGTTTACTTTAGAGTCGACAACCCTGAAAAGGCCGTCATTGCTGTTGAAGAATATTATTCGGCCACGGCCCAAATTTCTCAGACAACTCTGAGAACAGTTATTGGTCAATATGAACTCGATGAAATTCTTCAGCACAGAGACAAAATTAATGCTTCACTTCAAGAAATTCTTGATGAACAAACAGAGCCTTGGGGTGTCAAAGTTAGTGCCGTTGAAGTTAAGGCCATTGACCTTCCACTAGACATGCAAAAGGCCATGGCACGTGGAGCTCAGGCAGAACGTGATAAGAGAGCAAAAATTATTTCTGCCGAAGGTGAATTTGAAGCATCAAAGAAGCTAGCGGAAGCCGCAGCTGTTCTAGATGCTCAGCCAAGCGCGATTACTTTGCGTTACCTAGAAACGATGCAGAATATTTCTGTAGGTGAAGGAAAAACAACCACTTTCTTTCCTCTGCCGATAAAGTTAATGGAAAGCTTATTTCATAAGTAGAAATGAATTTTCATAAAAAAGTTGCCCTTCTCCCCTTTGATTCTCAATGTCCTTGGAGTGTTGAGACCCAAATCACAGGGGAAGAAGGCAAATGGATTCTTCACTATAAAATTAACGAACCGACTGACACCCAATACATTGACCAGCACATCATTTGGCCCTCCAAAAAGGCGGGCACCACTTCAAGGAAAGTTGGTCTTTGGAATGAGACCTGCTTTGAAGCCTTTTTTCTTTTCGAAGATAATACCTATGAAGAATGGAACTTCGCGCCCAACGGCGGCTGGAATTGTTTTGATTTCATTGCGTATCGCTCTCCTGCCGTTCAAAAAGAAAAGGACTGCTCTGCCCCACTCATTAATAGAGTCACAGAAGGCCGCTACCACTACAAGGTAACTATTCCAAAGAGAGAAAACGTAAAAGCCTATCAATTAACAATGGTGTTAAAAATAGACATCAATGGAAAAGAACAAACCCATTTTATGGCCTTTCAACATGATCCAGAAAAACCGGATTTTCATAATCAAAAACTCTTTTTACCTTTAGATAAGACCACTCTATAATGACCAAAACTTAAAACAGACTAGGAAAAAAAATGAGAGTTCTCTCTTTCTTCATGATTTTCTTTATCAGTGGTTGTGCTTATCTCACAAAGAACAGTCATCAAATCAAAGTCGTTCACTATAATATTTTTGAATTAGACTCTGCTAAGTTAAATGACCCTAATAACGAACAGATAAAGGCAGTAAAAGAAATTCTTAATGAACAAGAATTTAATATTTTATCTATTAATGAGATCCAATTTGATCGCCCCCAAACACCTCATAAAAACCTTATGACCTTTGGTCAAAATATGTACCACTTGACCAGAGGACTTAAGAAAGTCGATGACAAAGACGATTGGAGTTTTAGCTTTTTTCAGGCCAATACTGGCAATAAGGCAAAGAGATATAAAGGAACGTACTTAAGACCAAATGACCCACGTGTTAAGAATGTTAGAAAGTTTGCAGACCCTATAAACTATGGCCTTTTCCCAGGACAATATTCCACGGGTATGGCCACGACTTATCCAATTATTAAAAAGGTTGTCATCACTGACCTCCCTTGGCTTCGCTTTAATCCTAAAGCTAACCTTAAAAGGTTTCGCGATACTAGAGGGAGGCGCCTTCCTAAGGATATGCCTCTCTTTGATAAGAACTTTGTTGATACCGTTCTAGATATTCAGGGTAAAGAGGTCCATGTCATTACTTTACACACTGTGCCTGCTTATCACTTTGGTAACAAGGTCAGTCCAAATTACCAGAGAAATGCTGACCAGCTGCGTTTCTTAGAATGGTACTTAACAGGCAAGACCAGCGGGGCGATCGATCTTCAAGATGAATTTGTTCCACTCCCAGAAAACTCCTACTTTATCGCTATGGGTGATTGGAATACTGAAATTAACAATACTAAAAATCCAGGCGGCCACGTCTTGAAGCGCTTTGCCTCTACAGGTCGTCTCTTTCCTACGAAAGGCACCACTCAAGAAGGCCGGGGCTTCGGAAAACGCCGGCTAAAGATGTTACTAGACTATCTTTACTACTCTCCTAACCTTGAGCTTGAAGAGGCACAAGTACTTCGTCCGCTAGAGAAGCGCCTCTTTTTAGGCTGTGGTCCTAACTCACTAATGCAAATTGATGAAGCTGGTCGAGTCCCCGTGCCCTACCAGGAGAAGGGTAAGACATGCCATGTCACAATTAACCAAAAGTTTTATCGCAACAAGATTGCCTCAGATCATTTTCCCCTTGCTGCAACGCTTCGCTTTAAAAACTAAAATGTCTTCCAAATTGAACCAATCTTTCATTGACGGTTAACCCCATCCCGCTTTTAATAGCATTTTGAATATTTTGTTTTTGTAATATTTAAAATGACGGCCCTGTTATTGGACGGCGAAACGAGTATGCCCATTAAAAACGAAGGTATCATTGAAGATCAACTGCTAGGCGAAATCCCCGTCTTTGAGAACTTCCTATATAAAGTTGGGTTTAAACGTAACGAAGGTGCCATCTATGGTCTCCTTGTCCTTTGTGAGCGCCCCCTAACTAGCGAAGAAATTGAAAAAGTACTTGGCCTCTCACAAAGTGCAGTAAGCCAAGGTCTTAAATGTCTTACTCTCTATGGTGCCGTCGAAACAAGAGAATCCCGAGACCCTCTAAGAAGAGTTAAAGAGCATTATGCGAAAGAAGATAGTCTCGCCATAGTT
>Ga0129324_10000021_pt1 | contig 115157 bp, 117 predicted proteins | sample CPBDNA_7_FD_96879 | JGI IMG/M metagenome (GOLD analysis project Ga0129324, IMG submission 96879) | Freshwater to marine salinity gradient microbial communities from Chesapeake Bay, USA - CPBay_Spr_15_0.2_DNA | ecosystem: Environmental > Aquatic > Marine > Coastal | place: USA: Chesapeake Bay... | reverse complement strand
GCCAGGAGACAACACTTCATTTGAAGTAGAGTTGATTCAACCAATAGCGATGGAAAAAGGTCTTAAGTTCGCGATTCGCGAAGGTGGACGTACTATCGGTGCTGGAACTGTTTCAGATATTATCTCGTAAATACAAATAGTTACGGGGCGATTTTAAAAAGCCCCTAAAAAAAATGCGGCCTAGCGCAAAAAGCTATGAAAAGCATTTGACATTGGGCCGCAAAAACCTTAAAAGTGTGCTTCAAAAAAAATTAGGAATGGTTGAGAATGAAAGCGTCTAGATTGCGAATAAAATTAAGAGCCTATGATCACAAGTTACTAGATAATTCTGTGAATGAGATTGTTCAGACTGCGAAAGAGACTGGTGCAAGAGTTGCTGGTCCTATCCCTTTACCAACAGAAATAAATAAGTTTACAGTTCTTCGTGGACCTCACGTTAACAAAAAGTCTCGTGAACAATTCGAGATGAGGACCCACAAAAGATTGATCGATATCGTCGATCCAACACAGCAAACCGTTGACAGCCTAATGAAGCTTGACCTGTCCTCAGGTGTTGATGTTGAAATTAAGTACTAGAGAGTGATTTGGGTTTAGACCCGCTATAAATTATTAACCCATGCACGCATCCCTGAAGTCAGGGTGATGCTGTGGAGGCCGAATGACCGAAGAAACAAAGTCAGTCGAAGAGACTGAAGCAAAAAATTCCAATGAAAGTACAGCTGCTGCTGTAGAATTATCTTCTTTTTATGGTATCAAAGCTGGGATGACTCGTATTTTTGACGAAGAGGGTAATCACGTTCCCGTTACAGTAATCAAGCTTGAGCCAAACTTCATCACACAAATCAAAACAAAAGAAAATGACGGATACGAAGCCTATCAGGTTGGTTATCAGGCAAAAAGAGAGAAGCTTGTTAACAAGCCAACTAAGGGTCGTTTAGCGAAAGCTAATATTAAGGCTGGCTTAACAAAGTTTTCTGAGATTCGTGTTGAGGGCGTAAGTGATGATGCTCTTGGAAAAGAAGTTTCATTAAATATGTTTCCAGCAACAACAATGATTGATGTAACAGGAAAATCAAAGGGTAAAGGTTTTCAGGGTGTAATTAAGCGTTATAACTTTGCTGGTGGACCAAAAACTCACGGATCAAAATTCCATAGAACTACAGGTTCTATCGGTAACAGAGCCACTCCTGGACGTGTTTGGAAAAATAAGAAAATGCCTGGTCACATGGGTTGTGAAATAAAAACAACGCAAAATCTTCAAGTAGTAGAAGTAAATGCAGACAAGGGATATATGTTAATTAGAGGTTCGGTTCCTGGCAGTAAAAATAGCTGGGTAAAGATTTCTAAAGCAGTAAAGAAGTAACAGTTTAGTTAAGAGGATAATGAAATGACTGATATAACAGTTCTTAACTCAAAATTTGAAGATTCAGGGAAAATGTCTACAGCTGTAGCATTAGCTGCTGAAAATATTAAGGGACCTGCTGTTCATCAAGTTGTGAAAGCGACTCTGGCCGGTAGAAGACAAGGGACGCATTCCACTAAGACAAGAGCTTTTGTAAGCGGTGGTGGAGCTAAGCCTTTTAAGCAAAAAGGTACTGGTCGTGCTCGTCAGGGTACAATTCGTTCAGGTTTAATGGTTGGTGGTGCACGTGTATTTGGCCCATTGCCAAGAGACTATGATCAAAAAGTTAATAAAAAGGTAACTAAAGTAGCCATCCAGTCAATAATCGCAGACAAGCTACAGGCTGGAAAATTAATTGTCGTTGATAAGTTTGAGTCAAATGGCAAAACTAAGGAAATGTTTAAGACCTTGAACGACAAGGGTCTTTTGCCTGCCTTAGTGGTCACTCAGGAAAAAAGTGATCCTGCTTTAAGAGCCGCTAAGAATATTGAAAGAGCAACCTCATTACCTGTTGAACATTTTAGTGTTTATGCAGCAGTGAAATATGAAAATTTAATAATTGAAAAACAAGCATTGGAAACTTTGCTTAATCGATTGGTGTAACTATGGCCCAGTTAGAAGAAGTATTGAAGAAACCACTTATTACTGAAAAAACATCTATTATTGGTGAAAAAACTAATAGGTATGGTTTTGTTGTTGATTTAAAAGCAAACAAAAATCAAATAAGAGCCGCAATTGAAACTCTTTACGATGTAAAAGTTCTTAATATTAAGACAAGCATCATGCCTGGCAAAATTAAAAGAGCTGGCAAGACTGTTAAAAAAACATCTAAGACCAAGAAAGCTTATGTTCAATTAGCTGAAGGTCAAAAAATTGAGTTTTTTAAGGGCGTTTAATTAGGCTTGAGATAAGGAATTAGTAAAATGGCTATTCAAAAATTTAAACCAACCACTCCATCTCAAAGAGAAAAAGCAGTTGTAAATAGTGCGGACCTTACTAAAAAAGCAAAAGTCCTCAAATCTGCAATAGCTCCTCTTAAATCAAAAGCTGGACGTAATAACGCGGGTAGAATTACCACTAGACATAGAGGTGGTGGTGTTAAGAGACGTTATAGAATTATCGACTTTAAGAGAAATAAGGAAAATATTCCTGCATCTGTTGAAGCTATTTCTTATGACCCAAATAGAACCTGTAATATCGCCTTAATTGTATATGCTGATGGGCTTAAGACTTACATCTTGGCTCCACAAGGCTTGAAGGTTGGTGACAAGGTAATTAGTTCTGCAGAAGCCGATATTAAAGTAGGCAACTCAAAGCTACTTAAGGACATTCCTGTTGGTACCCTGATTCACAATGTGGAAATCAATCCAGGTGCCGGCGGCCAGATGGCTCGTTCAGCAGGTGCTTATATCCAGTTAATGGCAAAGGAAGGAAATGAAGTTCTTCTTAGAATGCCCTCTGGCGAGTTAAGACGTGTAAAAGACAACTGTCGAGCCACGATTGGCCAGGTTGGAAATATAGATCACGAAAAAAGAAACTTAGGTAAAGCTGGTGCTACTCGTAAATTAGGCTTTAGGCCAAGTGTACGAGGTGTGGCTATGAACCCTGTTGATCATCCGCATGGTGGTGGTGAGGGGAGAACTTCTGGTGGACGCCATCCAGTGTCTCCTTGGGGTATGCCAACTAAAGGTTATAAGACTAGAAATAACAAGAGAACTAACCGCTTCATCGTTAAGCGTAGAAAGTAATTAGGGAGAATTAGTATGGCCCGTTCATTAAAAAAAGGTCCATTTGTTGATACATCGCTCATGAATAAAGTAATTGCTGCTAGTGATGATAGTAATAAATCAAATAAAGTTATTAAAACTTGGTCACGTCGCTCAACGATTGTACCTGAGTTTATTGGATTAACATTTGCTGTTCATAACGGGAAAAAGTTTATTCCAGTTTATGTTACAGACAATATGATTGGACACAAGTTAGGTGAGTTTGCATTGACACGTACCTTTAATGGTCACGGTGCAGATAAAAAGAAAAAGTAATTTAAGTCGAATTAATAGGAGAGGGTCATTATGGCCATTTTAGTAAAAAACAGTAGAGTCGGTATTGCACCACGCAAGGTAAGACAAGTTTGTGACCTAATTAGAAATAAGAGGGCTTCAGAGGCGTTAAAAGTATTGAGATTTTCTGAAAAAAAAGAAATCGCAATCATGCTTACTAAGCTTATCAATAGTGGACTTGCAATTGCTGCAGATTCTGAAAAATACGATATTGATAATCTCGTTATCAGTACTATTTTCGCTGACGAAGGACCTACTCTAAAAAGGATCCAGCCGAGAGCTCAGGGTCGTGCATTTAGAGTACGTAAAAGAACAAGTCACGTTACAGTTGAAATGAAGGAAGCGTAGGAAAAGTTATGGGACAAAAAGTACATCCATACGGATTTAGATTAGGTTATATTAAGGGTTGGAACTCAAATTGGTATGCTGATAAAACATCATACGCAAAAACCCTTCAAGAAGATTTGGCCATCAGAAAGTATATCGAAAAGCAAATGAAGAACGCTTCAGTTGCTAGTGTAGATATAGCCCGTACTTCCGACCAAGTAAAAGTGACTGTTTTCACGGCCAAGCCTGGTGTTGCTATTGGTAAGAAAGGCGCAGGTATTGAAAAGATAAGAATCGACCTAAAGAAATTAACTTCAGGAACTCTTATTTTTAATATAGCTGAGGTTAAGAGACCTGATGCAGATGCAAAACTTATCGCAGAGAATATTGCATCTCAGTTAGAAAAACGTGTTGCTTTCAGAAGAGCCATGAAAAAGGTTATTCAGTCAGCCTTTAGAGCTGGCGTTAAAGGAATTCGTGTTAGAACGGCTGGTCGCCTTGGCGGTGCTGAGATGGCAAGAGCTGAAGGTTACTCAGAAAGAAAAGTTCCACTACACACCCTTAGAGCAGATATTGATTACAATACTGCCGAAGCCCTAACAACATATGGGATTATTGGTGTAAAAGTGTGGGTATATAAAGGTGAGATTTACAAGTAAGTAAGTCTAAACAAAAAGACTATTGATGAAGTCGAGGTAGAATATGCTTAGTCCAAAAAAAGTTAAGTGGCGTAAACAGCAAAAAGGTCGCATGAAAGGCAAAGCCTATCGTGGAAATACTATCACATTTGGTGATTTTGCTATACAGGCCATGACATGTGGGTATATAACGAATCGCCAAATTGAAGCAGCTCGTATTGCAATGACCCGTAAGATTAAGAGGGGTGGTAATGTCTGGATCAAGATTTTTCCAGACAAGGTCCTAACTCGTAAGCCTGCGGAAGTTCGTATGGGTAAAGGTAAGGGGTCACCGGATAGTTGGGTGGCAGTTGTTAAGCCAGGGCGTGTTCTCTTTGAGATTAGTCACTTTGACCACGATCTTGCTAAAAGTGCTCTTAGGTTAGCGTGCTATAAGCTCCCTGTTAAAACTAAGATTATACAAAAAGTAACTGCTGAGAGTGCAAGCTAAATAAGGCGCGAGGATATTATGGCAGAAGTAATGAAGTTCACTGATTTAAAAAAGATGGATGCAAAAGCGATTGATGCAAAAGTGTCTGAAATTAAAAGAGAAATCTTTAATATGAAAATGGAGAAAGCAACTTCTGGGCTTGAAAAACCTCATAAGTTAAAGGTTCAAAAAAAGAACATTGCTAAACTCTTAACAGCTAAAGCAGCTAATAAATAGAAGAGATAAGGTTTTAAAATGACTGTAGAAACAAAGTTTAAAAGAAAATTATACGGTGTAGTTACTTCAGATGTTAATGACAAAACTATTGTCGTTAATGTTGAGAGAAGGTTTAAGCACAGAACTTATAATAAGTTCGTATCTCAATCTAAGAAGTATCATGCTCATGATGCAGAAAACACGGCAAAGGCTGGAGATAGAGTAGCTATCATTGAATCTAGACCTTATTCGAAAAAGAAGAAGTGGGAACTCCTTAGTATTAACTAGGATTTAAAAGTTAGAAGTGGTTCGGAGATAAAGTCATGATCCAAATGCAGACAAAGCTAGATGTAGCAGATAATTCAGGTGCCAAAGTTGTTAAGTGTGTAAAAGTGCTTGGTGGCTCAAAAAGAATGAGTGCTGGGCTTGGCGACATTATAGTTGTAGCCGTTCAACAGGCATTACCTGGTGGAAAAATTAAAAAAGGTGAAGTTAAAAAAGCGGTAATCGTTAGAACTTCTTATCCAATCAGAAGAGAAGATGGTTCATATATACGTTTTGATAAAAACAGTGCCGTTATTTTAAACGCTAATAATGAGCCTGTTGGGACACGTATTTTTGGGCCCGTAGCTCGTGAGTTAAGAGCTCGTAATTTTACAAAAATTTGTTCACTGGCTCCAGAAGTACTTTAGTCAGAAAAAGGTTGATATATGCAAAAGCTAAAAGTTAATGATGAAGTGATTGTTGTTGCAGGAAAAGACAAAGGGAAAACTGGTAAAGTTGATAAGATCAACTTTAAAAAGAACGAAGTGATCGTTGCCGGTGTAAACATTGTTAAAAAAGCACTTAAGCCTTCACAAGAAAATCCACAGGGTGGATTTGCAGAGGTAGAAAGACCTCTTCATGTTTCTAATGTAGCGGTTGTTAGTCCTAAGACTAAGAAAAGCACAAGAGTAAGAATTGAAGAGAAAGATGGGAAAAAAGTAAGAGTAGCTGTAGCGTGCGGTAGCGTACTCAGTTAATAAATATAGAGGCTATAATGAGTAGATTAAAAGAAAAATACAATAGCGAAATTAAAAAGTTAATGCAGGATAAATTTGGTTATAAAAATGTAAACCAAATCCCTAAAATCGAGAAAGTGATTGTTAACTGTGTCACTAAAGACTGTGTTACTAATTCAAAAGTTGTAGAAAGTATTAAGAATGACTTGGCTGCGATTACTGGCCAAAAAGCTATAACTGCAAAAGCGAAAAAATCAATTGCTTCCTTTAAAGTTCGTGAAGGGATGGATTTAGGGGCTTCTGTAACTCTTAGGGGTGAAAAAATGTATGAGTTTTTAGATAGACTCATCTCTATTTCATTACCACGTGTACGTGACTTTAGGGGCGTATCGCCTAAGGCATTTGACGGAAAAGGGAATTATACTCTGGGCTTAAAAGAGCAGATTATATTCCCAGAAATTAACTACGATAAAATTGATAAAGTTAGAGGAATGGGAATTTCAATTGTAACAACGGCTTCTAATAATGAAGAGGGTCGTGAGTTATTAACACAATTTGGAATGCCCTTCAGAAAATAAGGTGAGATGAGATGGCAAGATTAGCGCTAGTTGTAAAAAACGAAAGAAGAAAGAAGCAATCTCAAAAGCAGTTAGCTTTGAGAAAAGAGCTTAGAAAGAAAGTTCGTGATGAAAAGGTTTCTGAAGAAGAAAGATTCGAGGCTCAATTGAAGCTTCAGTCGCTTCCAAGAAATACATGCGAAAATAGAGTAAGAAATCGTTGTGAACTAACAGGTCGTTCACGTGGTTATTACAGGGCCTTTGGTCTATCAAGAATTAAGTTTAGGGAACTCGCTCTCCGTGGCATGCTTCCTGGTGTTACAAAGTCAAGCTGGTAAGGTCGGAGAATAAAGTTATGATGACAGATCCTATAGCAGATATGCTAACAAGAATAAGAAATGCAGTGCAGGCGGGCCATGATCGTGTTGAATTCCCAGCCAGTAGAATGAAAGCCAATGTTTGTAAAGTTTTGAAGGACGAAGGTTATATTCGTTCATTTAAAATTATAGCAAAAGGTAAGGCTGATATAAGAATTAAGGTCCTATTTAAAGAGGACGCTATTGTTGGATTAGAAAGATATTCAAAGCCAGGTCTAAGACAGTATAGAAGTTATAGAGCAATGCCAAAGGTTTTAAGTGGTCTTGGTGTATCTGTGATTTCAACTTCTCAAGGTGTGATGAGCACAAGAGAAGCAAAGTCAAAGAAGATTGGTGGAGAAGTAATCTGTAGTGTTTGGTAAATACTAAGATAAAGAGGAATTAAAGATGTCACGTATTGGAAAAATGCCTGTTGGTGTACCAGATAAAGTTGAAGTTAAGGTTAATGGTTCTCACGTAGCTGTTAAGGGCCCAAATGGACAACTTGAGTATACATTTACTGACAGTGTAAACATTGTTTTAAAAGATAAAGAAGTTACGGTTACTCCTATTGATAAGACTAAGAAAAGTCTTTCGTTGTGGGGAACGACTAGAACTCTTATAAGTAATATGGTTACAGGCGTGTCCCAGGGATTCACTAAGTCTTTAGAATACACAGGTGTTGGTTACAAGGCTGCAGTTTCTGGAAACACACTTACTTTGAGCCTTGGTTATTCTCACCCGATTGAGTATGCCCTTCCTGCGGGAGTAAGTGCAAAAGTAACAAAAAACGTAATTGATATTAGCGGTGCAAATAAAGAACTTGTTGGATTTGTTGCAGCTAAAGTTCGCTCATTTAGACCACCAGAGCCTTACAAGGGCAAAGGTGTTAAGTACATTGATGAGCATATTATCAGAAAAGCTGGTAAGACCGGTGGTAAAAAGTAATAGGAATTTGAGTAAGTAGGACAATAAAAATGAGAAAGCCAAACGGAAAAGTAAAAAGCGAATCGCAAAGAAAACGTCTTAGAAGAAAACTTTCTATTAGAAAGAAAATTTCTGGCGATTCTGAGAGACCCCGTGTTTGCATCACTAAGTCTAGCAAGAACCTTTTTGTACAAGTTGTTAATGATGATGAAAGTCAGACACTTTTTTCAGTTCAGACATTTGGTAAAAAGGCTGTTGTGGCAAAGGCTAATAAAGATGGAGCTAAGCTCGTCGGTGCCAAGGTAGCTGAAGAGTTAAAAGGAAAAAATATCTCTAAGATCGTTTTTGACCGTTCAGGTTACAAGTATCATGGAGTTATTGCAGCTCTTGCTGATTCAATTAGAGAAAACGGAATTCAAGTTTAATCCTTGAGGAAAGATATGAGCGAAGAAAATAAAACAGAAGAAGCCCAAGTAAATGCTGAAGTTAAAGTTGAAGCTACTGCTGATAAAAAAACTGAATCAAAGGGTAAAAGACGCCCTCAGGCTCCTAGAAAACCAAGAGCGCCTATGGCACCTCCTGAATTTGAAGAGAGAGTTGTTGCTGTAAATAGAGTTGCAAAAGTTGTTAAGGGTGGTCGTCGATTTTCATTCTCAGCACTAATGATTGTTGGTGATAAGAAAGGCCGTGTTGGTTATGGTTTAGGTAAGGCAAAAGAAGTGCCTGAAGCTATTCGTAAAGCTACACAGTGTGCACAAAAGAATCTTATCCATGTTCCATTAGATGGCGGAACAATCCCACATGAAATTCTCGGTGAATTTGATGCAGGAAAAATACTATTTAAGCCAGCAGCTCAAGGTACTGGTGTTAAAGCAGCCGGTGCTTGTCGAGCAATACTTGAGCTTGCAGGTGTAAGAGATGTATTAACAAAATCATTGAGAGGAACAAACCCTCACAATGTTGTTAAGGCAACTTTTAAGGCATTGTCTGATCTAAGATCAGTAGAAGAAATTGCAAAAGTTAGAGGAAAAGAGGCCAAAGGCCTTAGGTTATAAATAGGGTAAAATCATGACAAGTAAAAATATTACAGTTAAATTGAAAAAAAGTGTGATTAGCTGTACTGAAAAGCAAAAAGCATGTGTTAGAGGACTTGGTCTTAGAAAGACAGGAACTTCGCGAACTCTGGAAAATACTCCTGCTGTTCGTGGCATGATTAAAAAGGTTATTCACCTATTAGAAGTTGCAGAATAAAGCTCGAGAGGAAATTATGCTTACTTTAAATAATTTAAAAAGCCCAAAAGGCGCCCACAGAAATATAAAAAGAATTGGACGTGGGCAAGGTTCAGGTCAAGGTACTCAGGCTGGTAAAGGTCACAAGGGTCAAAAGGCTCGTGCTGGCGGCGGAGTTAGAACTGGTTTCGAAGGAGGGGCAATGCCTCTCTATATGAGATTACCAAAAAGAGGTTTCTCAAACGCTCCATTTCGTAATAACTTTTCTGAAGTATCTTTACGCCAAATTGAAAGTAAATTTGACGGTGGGGAAGTTACAAAAGCTGCTCTTATCGAAAAAGGCTTAATCAAAGGTGCTAATAGACAACTTCCAGTTAAGATTTTGGCAAATGGAGAGCTTACAAAAAAGCTTACTTTTGTTGGCATTGGCAAGTTTTCAAAATCTGCTCGCGAAGCTATTGAAAAGCTTGGCTGTGAGATCAAGGAATAAAATTCTGCTACAAAGGGAAGTCCTATAATGTCATCCGCTCAAGGAAAGATTGAAGAGCTAAAGAAAAAGATCTTTTTCACTCTCTTATTATTATTCGTTTATAGAATGGCATCACAAATACCAGTACCTGGTGTTAATGGTGCTGCTGTTCAATCTTATTTTGCCGAGTCTGGTGGCGGAATTTTTGATCTTATTAATACTTTTTCTGGTGGTGCCTTTAAGCGATTCTCAATACTCGCTCTAGGGATAATGCCTTATATTACGACATCAATTATCTTTAGCCTGTTAGGTGAGGTCATTCCTCAGCTTGCCGAGCTACAAGAAGATTCTGATGGGCACAAAAGAATTCAAAAGTGGACAAGATATGCAACTGTTGTTCTTTGTTGCGTCCAAGGTTACGGAATGGCTGCAGTTTTTGAGACTTTTAAAAGTCCTGGAGGCGTAGCTGTTATTCCTGAGCCAGGAATGCTTTTTAGATTAACGACAATGATTACTTTAGCTGGTGGGACAATGTTCTTACTATGGCTTGGTGAGAGAATTACAGAGTTTGGTCTAGAGAACGGTGTATCCTTAATTATTTTTGCAGGTATTGCTGTTGAGTTACCTACTGAAGTGATTCAAAAATTAACTCTTTTTAGAAACGGAGAGCTAAGTGGATTCAATCTACTGCTTTTCTTTGTAGTAATAGCAGTAGCATTCTATGTCGTAGCTTTTATTGAAAGGGCATTCAGAGGAATACCAGTTCAATATGCAAAGAAAGTCGTTCATAATCGTGTATATGGTGGAACTCAAACTCTACCAATGAGAGTTGATACTGGTGGAGTTATGCCAGCAATTCTTGCAAGTTCTCTATTGGCAGCTCCAGCAACATTCGCAAGTTTTGTACCGGCTGATAGTTGGATTAAGCCATACGTTGATCAGATTCAGCAAAGCCTTTATCCTGGCCAGTTATTATTCAATATTTTATTTGGCTTACTTATTATTTATATGGCCTACTTTTATGCACCAATTCAGTTTAAAACTAAGAAAGTTTCTGAAATGTTGCAAAAAAATAATGCTTTTATTCCTGGATATCGACCAGGTAAGCAAACGAAAGAATACCTTGATTACATGCTAAATAGGCTGACCTTTTTTGGCTCTTTATTCCTAGTCGTTATTTGTATTACACCTTCTCTAATTAGTGGCGCTCAAACGCGCTTCGGCGGTACGGCCATGCTGATCCTTGTATCAGTATCAATTAGAGTAATGATGAATATTCAATCATTTATGTATGCGGATAAGTATGAAACCTCACACAAGTCGAGAGGTAAATACAAGGGTGCAAACAGAAGGTTCTAGCTATGAAGCCACAACTGATTCTATTGGGAGCTCCCGGTTCAGGCAAAGGTACGCAAGCTGCTCGTTTGGTAAGCGAATTGTCATATAACCATATTTCAACGGGCGACCTTCTTCGTAGTGAAATAAAATCAGAATCTGAACTTGGAAAAAAAGTTCAGGGAATAATGAACGCAGGAAAATTGGTTGATGATAATACCGTTCTTGAGTTATTGAATGCAAATTGTGATTTAACGGCGAATGCTTATATTTTTGATGGTTTTCCAAGAAACTATGAGCAAGCAAATTTACTTGATACTGAAGTCATGAAAGATGCGAAAAGTAGTGCAGTTTATTTCGATATAGATCTTGATAAGCTAGCAGCACGCCTCACCAATCGCAGGACTTGTTCTGGATGTGGTGAAATATATAACCTTCTTTCAAAAGCTCCGGCAAAAGAAGGCGTCTGTGATCTTTGCGGTGAATCCTTGGCGCAAAGAAAAGACGATAATGAAGAAACGGTAAAAACGCGTCTTCAGGTTTTTAAGGATACTATAGACCCTGTGTTGGCCTATTACGAAGAATCTGGTCGGTTAGCGAGGATTGATGCCTCTCTAGCACCAGATGTTGTATTTGCTGCACTTAGAGATTTAACAGAAGCATAATTTTTAGTAGTAATTATATAACACTGTTACGTGGGCTTGCTTTATGGTTTTCAACCATATATATAGGCTAGACGTAAAAAAGGCTAATGTTTACTTATGACAGATAAAGAAGTCATCGAAGTTGAGGGAGAGGTTACAGAACTTCTTCCCAATACGAAATTTAAAGTAAAACTACCAAATGGGCACAATGTAATTGCTCATATTAGTGGAAAGATGCGAATGCATTTTATTAAAATTCTTCCTGGTGACAAGGTCTTGGTAGAGATATCTAGATATGACTTAACTAAGGGAAGAATAACTTACCGTAGTAAAGGTAGATAGCGAAAGCAAAGGAATTTGAAATGAAAGTACGCGCTTCGGTTAAGCCAATTTGTAAAGAATGTAAGGTTGTAAAAAGAAAGGGTATCCTTCGTATAGTTTGTAAGAAGAACCCTAAACATAAGCAAAAACAAGGTTAATACCTTAAAAGTGGGAGTGTAGCTATGGCTAGAATACTTGGTGTTGATATTCCTAGAAATAAGGTCATGAGAATTGCCTTAAGATACCTATACGGCGTTGGTCCATCCATTGCAGTAAAGGCTCTTGATAAGGCGGGTGTAGATCCATTAAAAAATTCAAATGATCTTACGGAAGAAGAAGTTCAAACCATTCGTAAAATTTTAGAAGAAGATTTCACTGTAGAGGGTGATCTCAGAAGAGAGGTAGGCCTTAACATCAAACGTCTTAAGGACATGGGATGTTATCGCGGAATCCGTCACAGAAGAAGCTTACCAATGAGAGGACAAAGAACTCATACAAACGCTAGAACGCGTAAGGGTCCTGCCGTCTCAATTGCTGGTAAGAAGTCTATTAAGTCTTTGAAATAAGGTAGGAGCGAAAAATGGTTAAGAAAACGGCTTCAAAGAAAAAAGTTAAAAAGAATATTTCCAGTGGAGTATGTCATATTCAGGCATCTTTCAATAATACGATCGTTACATTTACCGACACTCAAGGTAATGCTCTTGCATGGGCAAGTGCTGGCCAGCTAGGGTTTAGAGGATCGAAAAAATCAACACCATTCGCTGCACAGTCTGCTTCTTTAGAAGCTGCTAAGAGAGCAATGGAGCATGGTCTTCAGACTGTTGAGGTTCGAGTAAAGGGGCCAGGGGCTGGACGTGAAAACGCAATACGTGCTCTTGTTCAAGCTGGCTTGAAAATTACTGCGGTTGCTGACAAGTCACCCATTCCGCATAATGGTTGTCGTGCACCGAAGAGAAGAAGAGTATAAGACCTAAGTTTCACAGGAGACTAACAGAATGGATACATTTGTAGAAAAAAACTGGACCAATATGATTAGACCGGTTTCCCTTGAGGGAGACGCTGAAGGTACTAATTCTAGCTATGGTAAGTTTGTAGCAAGACCCCTTGAAAGAGGTTACGGTCAAACACTTGGTAACTCCCTGAGAAGAGTACTTCTTTCTTCTCTTCAAGGAGCAGGTATTGTTGCAATTCGTATTGATGGTGTAGATCATGAGTTCGGTACAATAAATAACGTTAAAGAAGAAGTGTCAGAAATTGTTCTTAACCTTAAAGAAGTTCGATTTAAGCTAAAGAGTAAAGAAGACGTGATACTTACATTAGAAAAGTCTGGCGAGGGTCCTGTTCGCGCAGGTGATATTGCTGATAGTTCAAATGTTGAAGTTTTGAATCCTGATCATGTGATTTGCAATGTTTCTTCTGGTGGTAGTATCAGAATGGAAGTTAAGGTTGCTCGTGGTAAAGGTTACGTTACAGCATTAGATAATAAACAAGAATATGATCTACCTGTAGGTTGGATTTATATTGATACTCTCTTCTCACCTGTTCAAAGAGTTAACTTCACAGTTACAAACTCTCGGGTAGGAAAGAGAACTGATTATGACAAACTTACTCTTGAGGTTTGGACTAACAGTGGAATTGACCCTAATGATGCGGTTGCATTTTCAGCGAAGATTTTGAGAGATCAATTAGCAGTTTTTCTAAACTTTGAAGATGAAGATGAAGCAGTGAGAGTAGAAACAACTCAAGCGCCAACTCAGCAAACACCAACAAATAACTTCCTTTTGAAGCCAGTTAGTGAGCTTGAGCTGTCTGTAAGATCTGCAAACTGTCTGCAAAATGCTAATATTAAGTATATATATGAGCTTGTTTCTAAGACTGAAGGCGAAATGCTTAGGACTAAGAACTTTGGTCGTAAGTCCCTAAATGAGATTAAAGAAATTCTATCTCAAATGGGTCTAGGACTGGGAATGAAAGTAGATAGCATCATGAAAGAGATGCAAGAGAAGAAGGAAGCTGAATAAGCTGAAGTTGTAGGAGTTCCTTATGAGACACCAGAAGAAAAAATACAGAATTGGTACATCACCAAGCCATAGAAGATCACTTCTAAGAAACTTGGCGATTGAAGTTATCGAGCACGAAAGTATCAAGACTACTCAAACTAAGTGTAAAGCAGTTAGAGGGTATGTTGAAAAACTCGTAACTTTGGCTAAGGTTGACACTGTTGCAAATCGTAGACTTGCATTCAGTAAACTTAATAACAAAGACGCTGTTAAGAAGCTTTTTGATGACGTTGGTCCTCGCTTTAAAGAAAGAGCTGGTGGATACACTAGAGTCTTGAAGCTAGCTGATGGTCGTGTAGGTGATAATGCTCAAATGGGCCTCATTGCCTTTGTTGATTAATCGTCTATAGCCTTAAGTTAAAAATTGAATTATCTTAAAAAGACCTTCTCGATGGGAAGGTCTTTTTTATTATGTCAGAGATAAAATCCAAAAAACCTGTAAAAGGTATACCATTCACTTTCAAGCTCGCTATTATCGCTTTGATATTGGCATCCACGCTTGCCTATTCAATCGTCCAAAAAAGAAAAATTGATAGTTTAACTAGTTCTGAGAACAACCTTATATTAAAAACATTACCAGAGTTTAGCTTTCCTGCTGTAAAAGGAAACGAAAATAGCAAAGTTGTGACGAGTGATAATGTCTTTAGTGGGGACTACGAAGCAGTTCTTGTTCACTTTTGGGGGACCTGGTGTGCTCCTTGTGAGGCCGAGTTACCTGATTTTTTAAATTTCGTAAAATATTACAAAAATAAAAAGGTCAGGGCCGTTCTGTTAGCAGTTCAAGATGATGATATTAAAATAAACAAGTTCTTAAAAAGATTTGGAAAATTACCTGAAAATGTAGCTGTCGTTCATGATAAATCCGGAAAATCGATGTTGAATTTTGGTACAGTCAAAGTACCGGAGACATACCTTTTCTCTAAAACTGGTAAAAATTTAAACAAATATATTGGTCCTCAGGACTGGAACCATAAATCTAATAAAGATCGAATGGACTTCTACCTAAATTCTCTTTCAACTGGACAGACATCTTACAAAATTGAATCCCACTAAGAATTTGTGACACCCTTATTTGCCATCCTAAGTGCATGAAATTACATTGTATTTAACGCTGGGTGATCAAAACTTTGCCAATTTGCCTTTTTTTATCCTCAAGTCTACGAGTTGTATTGCCGAAAAGTTAAACATATTGGATGGGCATTGTTCTAAATTTGTTCAAATGGTCCATTTTAAAACGTTTGGGAATGTACCTGGATGAGGGGAAAAACATGATTAATTGGAAAGAAATGAAGAACTTGCATGTGATCTCTAAGCTTTCTGAGATTCTTAACAAGTGGTACGGCACAGAGCTTATTTGGACTGATTCCCATGCGAAGATTCAAAGTGGTCATTTAGAAAAAGGTAGGGAACATAAAAACCTTTTCTTTAAATTACAGCTAGGAATGAATCATGGTCATGAGTTTATAAATCAGGATATAGAAAATATTGATGAGATGTTGAAAGATGGCCATGATCAAACAGTAATATTTGATAGCTATTTTAAGCACATCAAAGGTGTAGCCTCTAAGGTCATCGTAGATGGCGAATATATGGGCACAGTAATAGCTTATCCCTTTATTCTCGACTCAGCTACTGAGAAAGAAAAAGGTGAGCTGGTGGCGCAAATGGCTGAGTCTGGTGTAAGTGAAGCTGATGCGAAATCAGCAATAGCTCATCTGAGATCAATGAACAAAACGGACGTTGAGTATCTTCCAGAGTTGGTCGAACTTGTGTCTGAAGAAATCGTCGAGTTCCACGAGGAAATCACTAAAAGAGAAGAAAGAATCCAAGAGCTAAATTCTGAGCTTGGGGACAAGTACCGATATCATATGATGATTGGTAAATCGAAGAAGATGCAAAAGATCTACAACCTACTTGAAAAGGTTTCATCAAGTGAAGCTTCCGTATTTATCCAAGGGGAAAACGGTACAGGTAAAGAGCTTGTTGCAAAGGCAATTCATTATTACTCCCCCAGAAAGGATCATATGTTTTTGGCCCTAAACTGTTCGGCTTTTAATGATAACCTCCTTGATTCTGAACTATTTGGGCACGTGAAGGGCGCTTTTACTGGCGCTATTAAAGATAAGAAAGGTCTATTTGAACAAGCTAATGGTGGAACTCTCTTTCTCGATGAGATTGGTGATACATCTTTATCAATGCAAGTGAAGCTTTTACGAGTTTTACAAGAAGGAAGTTTTCTTCCTGTTGGAGCAAACTCGCCCAAGAAAACAGATGTGAGAATAATCGCTGCAACAAACCGTAATATTAAGAAAATGATGGAAACTGGTGAATTTAGAGAAGATCTCTATTACCGAATTAATGTTTTCCCAGTCGATCTTCCGCCACTTCGAGAGCGAAAAGAAGATGTGCCTATCCTTATGGATCACTTCCTTAAGAAAAGATGTGATGAGGCCGGTCAGGCAATGAAAACCTTTTCAAAAAAATGTCTAGAGAAAATGCTCGATTATCATTGGCCAGGTAACGTCAGAGAGCTCGAAAATGAAGTTGAGAGAGTTGTTGTTTTAGCTGGTGAGGATAAGATTATTACGCCTGATCTCCTGAGCCCTCGAATTCTTGATGCTGTCGGTGGTCCACGTGGTGGAGCTGGCGTTGTGAGGGGCATTAATACAAATGGTTCGCTAAAAGCTGCCCTTGAAGAGCTTGAGGCCATAATGATCCGAGAGGGACTGAAGCGCTGTAACTTTAATAAGTCTAAGCTTTCAAAAGAGCTAGGTATCAGCCGAGCGAGTTTGATAATGAAAGTCGACAAATATGACCTCGATAAGCGTAAGAAAGCTGCAAACGAGTAGCGCAAAGAGTTAAATAAATAACGCAGAGAAATAGCCTCCTAAAGGTCCTAAAGGTATATTACCTGGGCCCTCAGGAGGTTTTTTTTATGACCATAAACGTTTTAGAACAGAAACGAAATGTTCTCTCTAGTCTTAGAGAGCAAGCCGAGCTCGGGGGTGGTCCCGAGAGAATCGAGAAGCAGCACGCCCAAGGGAAATATTCAGCGAGAGAAAGGATCGAAAGGTTATTAGACCCGGGTTCTTTTTTAGAGTTTGATCGCTTTGTGGTTCATCGATGCACTTCATTTGGTATGGATAAAAATAAGTACCTTGGCGATGGAGTAATCACGGGTATCGGTGAAATTAATGGGCAGAAAGTCGCTCTCTACTCCCAAGACTTTACCTGCTGGGGTGGAGCACTTGGTGCTGCCCACGCAAAAAAAATCTGTAAAATTATGGACTTTGCTCTTGAAAATAGAATCCCTATCATTGGTATGAATGACAGTGGTGGAGCAAGGATACAAGAAGGTGTTGAGTCTTTAGCAGGCTATGCAGATATATTTTATCGCAACGTAAAATGCTCTGGGGTTATCCCGCAGATCTCTTTGATCATGGGTCCATGTGCTGGTGGTGCCGTTTATTCTCCAGCGATAACAGACTTTATTTTTATGGTCGATAAAACATCCTATATGTTTGTTACTGGACCTGATGTTATAAAAACTGTGACTCATGAAGAAGTAACAAAAGAAGATTTGGGTGGAGCAACTTCTCATAATGAGAAGTCAGGTGTCGCTCAGTTTAAATGTTTAGATGAAGATGAGTGTTTCGAGCGTGTTAGGGAGTTAATGACCTATATACCGGCTTCTAATTACCGTAAGCAAACGGCTAAAGAGACAGCAGATTCTGTTTTTAGAGATAATAACAAATTAAAAGAAGTCGTTCCAGCTAACCCTAAAAAGCCTTACGATATGAAAGAGGTAATCATTGATATCGTTGATGATGGCTCTTTTCTCGAGGTACACAAGGATTTTGCAAAGAATATTATTGTGGCGTTTGCAAGTATTGGTGGCATAAAAATTGGTATTGTGGCCAACCAGCCTCAAATTCTTGCTGGCGTTTTAGATATTGATTCTTCTCGTAAAGCTGCACGCTTCGTACGTTTTTGTGACGCTTTCGATATTCCAATTTTAACTCTTGTTGATGTTCCGGGGTTCTTGCCTGGTACTACACAGGAGTATGGTGGAATCATAACCCATGGTTCAAAGCTTCTTTTTGCTTATGCAGAAGCGACTGTTCCAATGATCACTTTGATTACTAGAAAAGCTTACGGTGGCGCTTATGATGTTATGGCGTCAAAACATATTAAAGCCGATGTTAATCTTGCTTACCCCACTGCAGAAATTGCTGTTATGGGTGCAGAAGGGGCAGTAAATATTGTCTTCAGAAATGAGCTTAAAGGTTTAGAGGGCGAAGCTTTTGATAAGAAGAGAGCGGAACTCGTCGCGGATTATGAGGAAAAATTTAATAATCCCTACCGTGCAGCAGAACTTGGTTATATTGATGCTGTAATTTTTCCTGAAGAAACAAGAAAGAGGTTGTTCGAATATTTTACAGTATTAAAAAATAAAAAAGTTGAACTTCCACAGAGGAAACATGGGAATATTCAGCTATGACTATACGACTACATAAGACAAAACATAAAAGGGTTATGATTGTAAATCGTGGGGAAATTGCCTCGCGTGTAGCAAAAGCTTGTCGTGAGTTAGGTCACACGGCCGTTGGTTTATGGACTGATAATGAACCAAATGCTGCTCATCTAGAGTATTGCGATGAGTGGATTCATTTAGAAGGCAAAACCAATGCGGAAACTTACCTTAATGTTGAAAAACTAATTCAGGTCGCAAAAGTTAATGAGATTGATGGGATTCATCCGGGTTATGGTTTTCTTTCTGAAAATGGTGGCTTTGCTAAGCGATTAGATGAAGAGGGGATTGTTTTTATTGGCCCCAATACAGAAGCGATTAGGGTAATGGGAGACAAGGCAACATCTAAGGCATTGGCCAGAGATGCTGGGGTTCCCGTTGTACCAGGAACTGCTGAAGCTGTACCAACTGTAGAAGGTGCATTGAAGGTTGCTAATGAGATTGGTTATCCAGTGTTATTAAAAGCCGTTGCCGGCGGTGGTGGCCGTGGGATGCGTGCCTGTGAAAATGATGATGAAGTAAAAAAGCAGTTTGAAGCCGTTGTTCGTGAAGCAGTCTCTGCTTTTGGTAACGGAGACTTACTCGTTGAAAAGCTTATCGTTAATCCACATCATATTGAAGTTCAAATCATGGCCGATAAAAAAGGCAATGTTTTTCACTTTTTTGAAAGAGAGTGTTCTATTCAGAGGCGCCACCAAAAAATAATAGAGGAAGCTCCTTCTCCATTTATAGGTAGTGATGAGGAACTAAGAGATAGGATTTGTGAAACCGCTGTATTGCTGGCCAAGACGGTAAATTATGACAGTGCGGGAACTGTTGAGTTTATCATGGGAGAGGATAAGAGTTTCTATTTCCTAGAGATGAATACACGTATTCAGGTTGAGCATCCAATTACAGAAGAAATTACTGGGGTTGATTTGATTATATGCATGATCCAGTCTGCCTTTGGCGAGGACCTACAGATACCTAGTCAAGATTGGATTAAGAAAACTGGCCATGCTATCGAGTGCCGGATATGTGCGGAAGATCCTATTACTATGCTTCCTGCTCCTGGAACAGTTACTGGTTTTGAAACAAACTTTCCTCAAGGAGTAAGGTTTGATCATTGTTTGTATCGCGGTCTAAATGTTACACCAGATTTTGACCCGATGGTTGGAAAGCTCGTGGCAAAAGGACTTGTTAGAGACGTAGCGATCAGAAAAATGAGAGCGGCTCTCGAAGGTCTTTATATAGAGGGTCTTAAAAATAATATACCCCTTCATAAAGTGATAATGGACGACTCTACTTTTGCAGAAGGTAAATATACGACCAACTATATTTCAGAAGTCGCACCTCAGAACAAGATTAATACGGATATTAACTTTGATTCTATTTACAGAAAACTTGCTGCTGCTGAAGCAAGAAATATGGGGATGTAATGAGAAGTTATTTATTAGATTCAGAAAGTAATGAATATGTTGTGGACCTTGTCAAAACAATTCAACATTCAAGTGAGCTTGTAGAGTTTGAATTCTCGGCGATACAGGAAAATGAAATTATTGATAAGAAACATGTTTTCATTAGGAAGTTAGCAGGTAACTATTACTGCTCATTCAATAATAAGGCATGGAGAAAACTTGCTCGTCAACATGTGCCTAAGAAAGTGCTGAATGTTAATAAAGTATTTGAACTTTACCGTGGATTTAAGCCAAGTGGATTAAGTTCAGGATCTTCAGGTGAACTCTTAACACAAATGCCTGGAAAAATTGTAAAGTTAAATGTGAATATCGGTGACCTTGTAGAAGAAGGGGATTGCGTTTTAATTTTAGAGGCCATGAAAATGGAAAATGAAATTAAAACAAGTGTTGCAGGGAAGGTGAAGGCCATACATGTGAATGTAGGTGATGCACTAGAGTCTGGCGTTTTAATGATTGAAATAGAATAACGACAGGAGAAGTTGTGAACGATTGGGATAGAGCTAAAGATGATGTGCAAAAGGGACTGCGTTTTGCAGGACCCGTGGTAATCATTTTATTTTTATTAGGAGTGGCCAATTCGAGCTATTATACAGTTGACCCGGATGAGGAAGCGGTAATTATTCGTTTTGGTAAATATGTTGGTACCTCTCAACCTGGACTTCACTTCAAACTGCCCTTGGGCGTTGATAGCGTAACTCTCGTAAAGACTAAAAGAGTTCTTCAGCAAGAGTTTGGCTTCAGAACGAGGACCACATCTGGTCGCCGAACTACCTATGATGAAAAAAACTTTGATAGTGAGTCACTAATGCTTACCGGTGATCTCAATGTGGCAGATGTTGAATGGGTAGTTCAGTATCAAATCTCTGATCCTTTTAAGTTTCTTTTTCAGACATCTTCTCCAGAAAGAAATATTAGAGATGTATCAGAATCTATAATGAGGAGAGTTGTGGGTGATCGGTTGGTGACTGATGTACTTACAACAGGAAGGGTTGAAATCGCTGGCGATGCTCAAGTCTTAATGCAAGAGATTCTTGATAAATACGATATGGGTGTCAAAATTGTTACTGTTAAACTTCAAGACGTAAACCCTCCGAATGTTGTTAAGAAATCATTCAATGAAGTGAATGCTGCGAAACAAGAACAAGAGAAGGTTATTAACCAGGCAGAGGAATCTTACAACAGAGTAATACCAGAGGCTCGAGGTAAGGCGGAAAAACTTATTAGTGAGGCCGAAGGTTATTCTATGGCAATGGTAAACGAAGCGCAGGGTGATGCTCAGAAGTTTACTGAAATTTTGGTAGAATACAAAAGGGCGCCATATATTACGAGAAAAAGAATTTATCTCGAGACCATGCAAAATATTTTAAAAAGAGTAAAAAATATCACTGTTGTTGATACCTCTGTAAAAGGGGTTTTACCAATATTTGGTGGAAAGGGAGTTTTAGGTGAAAAATAAAACGATTGTTTTTATTGTTGTTCTGGGTGCCCTTGCGATTGTGATGAATGGTGCTTTTTATGAATTAAATGAGGGCCGCCAGGCGATCATTACTCAATTTGGTAAGCCAATTGGTGAGCCTGTAACGGAGGCAGGACTTCATTATAAGAAGCCATTTATACAAGAGGTAAGGTTTGTTGATAAGAGAATTTTAAGTTGGGATGGTTACCCAAATCAAATTCCAACAAAAGATAAGAAATACATAAAGGTCGACACGACAGCTCGTTGGAAAGTTGTAGATGCTCTTAAATTTATTCAAACGGTAAGAAATGAATCCGGTGCCAAGGCCCGCTTAGATGCGATTCTTGATTCTGCGACAAGAGATGTAATTTCAAATCACAACCTAGTAGAGTGTGTTCGAAATTCAAATAGTATTCTTCAAAAAATTGATGAAGAAAAAGCAATTATTGCCAAGTTGAAGGCAGAGGGTAAACCAGTTATTGAAGAAGGTGTATCTGGGGAAATCGAAAAAATTGCTGTTGGTAGAGAAAATCTTTCTGAGATGATTGTAAAATCAGCGGAAATAGAACTTCAAGCTTTTGGGATTGAACTTATTGACGTTCAGTTGCGAAGAATTAGTTATGAGAAATCTGTTGAGAGCAAGGTTTACGAGAGAATGACTTCAGAAAGACAACGTGTTGCTCAAAAAATTCGTTCAATTGGACAAGGTGAAAAGGCCAAAATTGAAGGACGATTAGCACGAGACTTGAGAGAGATTAAATCTCAAGCCTATAAAGAAGCTCAAATCTTAAGAGGACGTGGCGAAGCTAAAGCTTTAAAGATTTATGCCAAATCACTTTCAAAAGATCCTGACTTTTACCAATTTACTAAGACTATGGAAGTTTATAGAAACTCTCTAAATGAAGACACAAAATTCATTATGAGTTCAGATGGAGAGTTGTTTAAGTTCTTTAAAAAGATTAATTAATTTTTCAGATAGGTGTAACTGGTTAGGCAATCCTCATAAAAGTCTACCCATCTTACACCTATCCGCGGTGCGAGTTTTCCTTCTGAGACAATCTTCGTAACACTCTTCTTCATTTTTTGGGCCATATATTCTGGATTGTACTGCATCGTGGATAAAACACTAGATGCGGTATTTCCTTTGATAATTTCTTCAATATAAAATCCTTGAGGATCATCATTATCCCCATAGACGTGAACTTCATGAAGCCTACCGAAAAGGTTATGCATGTCACCCATAACATCTTGATAGGCACCAGTAAGAAAAATACCAATGAGGTATTCTTCTTCTGGCTTTAATTCATGAATCGCCATTGTTGGTGTAATACCATCTCTATTAATAAACTTATCAATAATGCCATCACTGTCGCAGGTAATATCGGCAATTGAACAACTAACAGTGGGCTTTTCATTAAGCCTAGTAATTGGAATAACAGGTAATAGTTGGTCAATGGCCCAGTGATCAGCAGCAGATTGAAAAACTGAAAAGTTACAAAGATATTGTGGCGAAAGTGTGTTCTCAAGTTCTGATAAAGATTCTGGAACAAATTCCATTTTACGGCAAAGGTCTAATAAGTTTTCAATTATTTGCCAATAAAGAGTTTCCAGCTTTGCTCGGTCTTTTAACGAGATAACGCCGAGGTTAAATGCACTAAGACTTTGTTCTTTAATTTGAATCGCTTCGTTGTAAATCTCTTGATAGTTTTCTTCGCTCATAACCCAAGAGTGCATAACTCTCATGTTTTCGATAAGGATATGTTCACCTTCGGTGACAGATGTATCGTAGTTTGGTTGAGTAACGCTGATCTTATCAACGACATTTGTAACTACTAGAGAGTGGTGAGCGGTAATTGCCCGTCCGCTTTCAGTGACAATATTTGGATGTGGAACATTTTCAATGTCACAAACTTGTTTGAGTCCATAGACAATGTCTGCTACATATTCACTTAGCGTATAGTTGACTGAAGAGTCTGAGGAAGAACGAGTCCCATCATAGTCAACTCCCAGTCCACCACCAGCATCAAAGTACTCTAAACCACAACCTAGTTTATAGAGCTGGGTGAAAATTCTTGCACCTTCACTTATGGCCTCTTTAAACGTTCTTATGTCTGAGATTTGTGAACCAATATGAAAATGAAAAAGCTTTATGCAATCTTTTAGCCCGTGTTCTTCCATGAGTTCAACGGCTTTAAGCATCTCTGAGATAGATAGGCCAAACTTGGCCCTGTCGCCTGTTGATTTTGCCCAGCGGCCACGACTTTTAATGGACATCTTTCCTCTGAGTCCAATGAGCGGCTTGATATTGTGTTCTTGGGATAATTTAAGGAGCTTTGGGAGCTCCGAAAATTTTTCTATAACGATGATAATCTTACGTCCCAGTTGCCGTCCCATAAGAGCTAGCGTGAGATAATCTTCATCTTTGTAACCATTTAAAACAGTAAGGGAGTTAGGGTTTGAGTTGTAGGCTAAAACGGAGAGTAGTTCTGGTTTCGAGCCGGCCTCTAAACCGTAGTTAAACTCTTCTCCTGCATCAATGATCTCCTCAACGACTTCTCTCATTTGATTTACTTTGACCGGGTAAACGCCACAGTATTTCCCTTGAAAGTTGGCAGTTTTAATAACTTCTCTAAAAGTTAAATTGATCTTCTTTACTTGAGAGCGAAGAACATCGTGAAAACGAATAACTGCAGGAAGACTGACCCCTTGGGCACGCATTTCTTCAACAACTTCCCTGAGAATAATATCTTTTGATTCATTAGAGGGTTTAACTACTAGATCTCCATCAGGAGAAATGTCAAAATAGCCTTCACCCCATGTTGTAATATTATAAGTTTTTTCAGCTTCTTCTCGGCTCCACTGGTCCATTATTTATTACCTTTGTAATTTAAGGCCAAAATAGTTTCTCTGGTAACTTTTGTAGCAAATACACTACTATTTCCTGAAGCATCTAGTGGTGGAGATAATTCTACGATATCCGCACCGACAAAGTTCTTTTCTTTTAATATCTTCATAAGCTTTATAAACGAATGGAAGGTTTCTCCTCCAGCCTCTGGTGTACCTGTTCCAGGTAGGTAGGCGGGGTCAAAATAATCTAGATCAAGAGTAAGATATATCGGTCTACTATCTGAAATATCTTTAACCTCCTGAATGAATGCATCTAGGTTTAATTTTAGTGTTCCATGCTCTTTCATCCAAGTGTATTCGTCTTTTGTTCCTGAGCGAATTCCGTATTGAATAAGTTTGTGTTTATCAGTCATATGATCCAATGACCTTCTTATTATAGAGGCATGTGAATAGTGGTAACCCTCGTAGCCATCCCTTAGATCAGCATGTGCATCTAGATGTAGAAGGACAAGATCATCGAAGTCATTAAGGTACTTTTTAATTGGAGCATAAGAAATAGAGTGCTCACCACCTAAGGTCACAATCTTAATATTTTCGTTTTTTAAGTTATGAGATTCTGTTAGCTCGAAAAAAACGTCAGTTGCCTGTTGCCAGTTTTTTTCTTGATCTTCACCATCACCAACTGGCAAATTCCCTAAATCTATTAATTCTTCATTGATGTCTTCGAGGTCAAAGTCTAAGTAAGGGCTATAGGACTCAATTCCACTGCTATCTTTTCTAATAGCATCAGGACCAAGACGCGTACCCTTTCTAAAACATGCCGTACCGTCATACTCAAATCCGATTAAGTGAGTGGAGTTTGGACGAATTTTATCCCCATAAGTGAAAAAATCATAAGGGCCCGTTTGTGGGTTTTTTAAAGAACTATGGAGGTTCATAGAGCTCTTCCTGCTAGACGTCATTAATATAATTTCAAAGGTTTATATCAATTATATATTTTTTGGAAGGCTTTAATTATGAGTTTGGACAAATTTTGAAATTGTTTCAGATTGAACATTTTTCAATATTCTTGTTTTAGATAGATTGATGTTGGTAATTAAGTGATAATGCGCTGCATAGCCGGAGTAAGTACTGAAAATCATTTATTTTATAACCATTATAATTTTGTCTATCCAGCCTTTTGCTCTAAAGGCCATGGATGTCTTGTCTCTTTTTGATGAGGACCTTTCACCAACCATGGATATTGTGGTTGAGAACCTTGATTACACAAGAAACCCTGATGAACTATAGCCCCAAGGAACCTTTTCTTTTAAAAAGTTTAAGATCATATCATTTGAAACAAATGTCGAGCTCAACAATACTTCTCATTTTTATGATTCAAGAATTTATAGAAGAGGAAGGTTAATTGGTTTTCAAGGGCCAGCGGCTAAATTTGTTTATCGCCTAAGAGAAGAAGACTTTAAATATCTCGACTCATTTAAATGGTTGAAAATGGAAACTGTTAGCTTATTTATGGATCGAAAAAGTATTAAATTAAGTGGTGAAAATTTTGCCATGCGTGAGCCTAAAACAATACTTCTTACTAATAACTTTAACATGCTTTGTTCACGTCACCCAGGATACCCTCTAAATGATGGTGATGGCTTTTTGGTAGGATGTCTTAATTATGGAGAAGTTAGACCGCTGGAGGGACAAGAGATTGGCATGGAGTTCAAGCTTTTAGAAGGGGGCGGAAATAAAGCGATCGATTTGAAGGGAGTCTTTAAATATTTAAAACTAGAAAAGAATAGGGTTTCAACAGACGTTACGAGTCTTTTATCAAACTTTAACGATAAAGTTATTGTTGATGCCACAGAAATTCAAGGAAGTTGTTTTAAAGAAGATAACGTAACAATGGTTACAACAGAGGGGCTTGTTGAGCCTTGTTTAAGTAACCTAAGTGCACAGGGACGCTTTCTTGTCGCCAGCTTTTTAGAAGAGAATCATAAAATGTCTCTTACTAAACCTGATATTACAAATATTGGTAATGAATTAACATTAGGCTTTGAAGACATTATTTTTAACTCAAATGAAACACGATTTAAGATGTCCTCATCGTCACTTCATTGTAAGACCTCTAGAGAAGAGGATCCAATCGAAGTAGAAACCTACCTTAAGGGTTGTCTGAATGAGTCAGAACTCTTTACAGAAAAGCAAAATATACTTTTTGAATTTGATACGGCCACAAAAGATCAGACTTTAACCCTGAAGGGGGATTTGAAAAAGCTTAAGCTTTTTCCAAATCGAGTTCAGCTTTTATCTGAAAACACAGCTTTGGAAGTAAATGATAACCTTCAAATTAACTTCAAGGGCATTGATTTGTCATGTCAGAAAGAAGAGGGGTTAAACCGTTTCAATGCCAAGGATATACTTTCTTTTTGCAAAAAAGACTTAGAAATAGAGCTTCAATCATTTTCATTAAAAGGTTTTGAAGATAAAGAAAAGCCTATCTTGGCAAAGACAGCGCCCGATCTTGTAAGCAATAAGGATGACCTTTTAAACCTAAATTTACCCGAGTTGAAGCTTGTCGATCGGGAGGACTTAACTCTTATGGAAAATGTCCGTGTTTTGTGTGAAACGAAGTCTGAAGAAGACATCTTTATCCCAAATGAGGTCATTCAAGCTTGTGTAAAAGCAGGTAAAATCGAAATTGAGAACTTGTATACGACCGACTCTACCTATACACCAGCTCAAATAATGGACCCAAATTTACTGGTTGATAAGATACGTTTCAATAAGTCAAAGCCTAGTCTGTACAACATCAGTATTATTGCTAAGGGTGGTAACGTCTTTATAAGGTTAGATACTAAAGTTTTAGGTTTGAATTCATCAGTTTCTTTTTCTGGTCCAATTAATTGGGATATAAAAAAGGAAGAGTTAACGATAAAGGTTACAAAATCTCGTCTACCTCTCGGAATAAAATCGGAAAAGGTATTTATGTTCTTCTTGAAGAAGATGTTTGTCGCTGAAATGATTTCTTACGAAAAGAATAATGTTATTAAGATTTCATTATAAGATTATTTTTAAGCTCTTTTATCATCTTTAAGGCACCCTCTCTCGCGGTAAGTTTGCCATCAATGACTTCTGATTCGATTTCATTGAACGTTTTATTGACCTCTTTGTTTTGCTTAATGTTTTCATTAAGTGTCTGATGAAATAAATGAGTGAGCCATGACTCAGTTTGCTTTTTTCGAAGAGTAATCAAATGATCATTTTTCTGTGCTTTATTATTAAAGCTTTCAATAGACTCAAGAACTTCTTTGAAGCCGGTTTTCTCTAAAGAGCTACAAGTAAGAACCTCGGGGTTCCAGAATTTTTCTTTTTTAATTATTTGTAATGCATTTTGATAGGTGGTCTTAGCGTTTTCTGCGAGAATTTTTGTTTCACCATCCGCCTTATTAATGATTAGTAAATCAGCTAATTCAATGATTCCTTTTTTAATACCCTGTAGTTCATCTCCTGCATTGGGTACCATCAAAACCATAAAGAGATCTACCATAGAGGCAACTTGATATTCTGATTGGCCAACACCTACGGTTTCAACAATTATGAGGTCATATCCGGCAGATTCACAAAGATAGATTGATTCTCTCGTTTTATTGGCGACACCCCCAAGGCTTCCTGTAGTTGGAGACGGTCTTATAAAAGCATTGGGACTCTGGGAAAGCTCTTCCATCCTAGTTTTGTCACCGAGAATGCTACCTCCAGATATGGGAGAACTTGGATCAACCGCTAGTACAGCAACTTTATAGCCTTTTTCAATTAGCTTAAGTCCTAGAACTTCAATGAAACTTGATTTACCAACACCTGGAATGCCTGAGATTCCAATTCTTAAACTTTTTCCTCTTTTTGTTAAAGCCTTCTTTAGGATTATATCAGCAGAGTTACGGTCTTCTTCTTTTTGAGATTCAATAAGGGTAATCGCTTTTGCCAAAGCACGGCGATCTCCCTTGAATAATTTCTCCTGAATCTCATTTGGGTCTTTCATTATTTTCCTTGAGCAGTTTTTATGGCCTCTAGTACCGACCTTGCGGATACTGGTATAGGAGTTCCTGGGCCAAAAACTCCTTTAACTCCTATTTCTTCAAGAAAAGGATAATCCTTTTTGGGAATGACTCCACCAACAACGACGATTATATCGTTCGCCTCAAGCTTTTTTAGTTCGTTTATTAGAGCAGGAACTAAAGTTTTGTGTCCAGCCGCCTGGGAGCTTACTCCAACAACATGAACATCATTATCTATGGCCTGCCTTGCAACTTCTTCTGGAGTTGAAAATAATGGTGCTAGGTCAATGTCAAAACCAACGTCAGCGAAAGCCGTTGCTATAACTTTTGCACCACGGTCATGACCATCCTGTCCCATTTTAGCAACAAGCATTCTTGGTCTACGACCAAAAGAACTCTCAAATGTTTTGATATCTTCTTTAATTCCCATCCAGTTTTTATCCTCGGTAAAAGCACTTCCATACACGCCGCTTACGGTTCTTGACTGGTCTTTAAAGCGAGTCCAGTGCTTTTCTAGAGCATATGTGATCTCTCCTACAGTTGCTCGAACACGTGCCGCCTTAACTGCTAGGTCTAAACCATTACCCTCACCATTCTTAGCGTAATCCTCTAAAGCCGCTAGCGCCTCAATAACTTTATTATTATCTCTTGTTGATCGAATTTTCGCTAGGGCCTTGAGTTGTCCATCTCTAACCTTAACATTGTCGATTTCAAGAACTTCCATGGGATCGTCATTTGTATTCTTATATTTGTTAACGCCTACAATGACGTCCTCTCCACGGTCAATCCTAGCCTGTTTGGACGCAGCAGATCTCTCAATATTTAATTTTGGAACACCTTTTTCAATTGCCTTGGCCATTCCTCCAAGTCCATCAACCTCTTTAATAATCTGTCGTGCCTTCTCAGCAATCTCTTTTGTGAGCGATTCCATCATGTAAGAGCCACCCCAAGGATCAACGACATCAGTGATACCGGTTTCCTCTTGAAGAATAATTTGAGTATTACGAGCAATTCTAGATGAAAATTCAGTCGGCAGTGCAATCGCCTCATCAAAACTATTTGTATGTAAAGATTGAGTACCACCGAAGACGGCCGCCATGGCCTCAATGGTAGTTCTAACGATATTATTATAAGGGTCTTGCTCGGTCAGACTCCAACCAGAAGTCTGACAATGTGTTCTTAGCATTGATGACTTTGAACTTTTAGGTTTAAACTCGCTGACAATTTCGTGCCATAGTAATCTTGCTGCACGTAGCTTTGCTACTTCCATATAGAAGTTCATTCCAATACCAAAAAAGAAAGATAACCTCGGAGCAAAGGAGTCGATTGCCAAGCCTGATTCAATCGCAGTCTTAATATATTCCTTCCCATCGGCAAGAGTGTAGGCAAGCTCTAGGGCAGCGTCTGCACCTGCTTCTTGCATATGGTAACCGGAGATCGAAATACTGTTGAACTTCGGCATGTTGCTTGTAGTATAAGCAAAAATATCTGAAATAATCTTCATTGATGGTTTTGGCGGATAGATATAAGTATTTCTAACCATGAACTCTTTTAAAATATCATTTTGAATTGTACCGGTAAGCTTGTCAGAGGAGACTCCTTGCTCTTCGGCCGCAACAATATAGTTTGCCAATATTGGTAAAACAGCACCATTCATTGTCATTGAAACTGATACTTTATCTAAAGGGATACCGTTAAAAAGAATTTTCATATCTTCAACACTATCGATAGCAACACCGGCTTTACCAACATCTCCAACTACTCGTGGGTGATCGGAGTCGTAGCCGCGATGAGTGGCCAGGTCGAAGGCAACGGAGACACCCTGTCCTCCGGCCTCAAGTGCTTTTCTGTAAAAGGCATTTGATTCTTCCGCTGTTGAAAATCCAGCGTATTGTCTAATGGTCCAAGGACGACCTGTGTACATTGTTGCTCTCGGCCCCCTGATGAATGGTGCTATACCTGGGGTCGTGTCAGTATGACTGTTATCTTTTAGATCTTCAGATGTATAAAGTGGTTTAATGGTTACACCTTCAGGACTTAGTTTTGCCAGATCCTTCGATTGTTTGCCCCTAGTTTCCTTTTCGACAAGTTCTTCCCATTTTTCTTTGTTGAAAGTGGTCATTTATTTAGCCTCATTTTAATGATTATATTCAGACTCCCTTAGTACCAAATGTACCCTAAAACCTCAAAATTATGTGGTTGAACACCCCGTAATCAGGCAGGAATTACCATATTTATACTGCGCCGCTCACTTTCTGTTAAAATAGTAGAGTGAAGTAGTTGAAACCTGGAGGTAAAACAGTGTCAGGCAGCGATCAACCTACTAAAGACTTTGTTTTTGAACATTCCTTGCAAGCTTATTTCTACACTCAGTTGCAGGAATTTAACGAAAAATCTCTTGAGCCATTACCTAATGAGACCATTTATTACTCAAGTCTCGTTATGGATAAGTTTGGAGATGCCGGAAAGTATTTCGAAACGATTGAAGGCAGGGTTAGGGATAAGGTTCTAGGAATCAAGTTGCTTGAATCTTCTGGAATGACGAGACAAGAGAAAAAGAGAACCTTAAAGGATATAGGCGATACAGCACTTTTAATTTGTGGATTTTTTTCTGATTCATTAAATAAGAAAATTCTCGATACCAGATATTATCAAGAATTAGGACAAACAGCTTATCGTCATTTAAATTCTGAAGTTCCATCAGCATACGATGTGCCTTCATTCTTCAACCAACTCTCTTCCCGGTTTGATCAACTTACCACTGTCATGAGTTTAGTTTCCGAAAAAACGCTAAGCCAAGGTTTAGATAGCGACTCAGCCTACCTAATTGTTGCCAAAAAGTTTGCAGGCTAGCATTAGTCATTTATCTATTTGGAGCTTTACCCTAAAGGCATCTCATCGAAACCTTCTGGGCAATCTCTACCAACAACAACGGTACTCCACTTCTGCGAGAGAATTCGTTTGAGGTCAGTATTAAATTTTTCGTAATTTAGGTTTTCGATCTCTTTATTATTCAGATGATAATAATCTAAGGTTTTCCCCTGCAGTGATGTTACAGAATAAATATTGGCATAGTCATCGTTAGTTTGAATATTTAACAAACTCTGACCGGCAATCATTTTCTTTACACGATCAAATTCTTCGCGACTGAGACCATTGCTCTTTAGGTTTTCAATAATATCTCTAATCGCCTTTAGTGCAGCCTTTACTTTGTCGTGTCCACTGGCCATGTAGATGCCCCAGTGACCCGCTTCTAAAGCTGAGAAATGGATTGGTTGAGCGGTATAACATAATCCTTGTTTGTCTCGAACTTCGACAAAAAGCTCAGAACTCTGGCCAGAGAGGTGAGTTGTGATCATTTTTAAAGCGGTATTGTCTTTGTTTCCTAAGGCCTTCGCTGGAATACCTGTGAATATTTGAGTTTGTTCGCGGTCAAACTTTAGGTAAAGATTTTTATTCTTCTGAACTTTTAACTTACCAGTTTTGGCAGGCTTTTCTCTTCTAGACGGTAGTGAATCGAAAAGGTCTTCTAGTTTATCGTAAACCTCATCAAAGCTTTTATCTCCGCAATAGGTTATAAGTATTTCGTTATTTTTAAGGTTTTTAGTATGTGTTTCTTTAACTAGTTTTCCGGTGAGTTTTTTAAGACTTTTTTCAGTACCCATCAAAGGCATTGAATAGGGATGACCTTTGAAGAAAGTTTCTCCAACCAATCTAAAACATTGTTTAACTGGATCTTTGAGTTGGTTCTTTAACATTCTAACGGTCATCTCTTTTTCTTGGCGTATATGCTCACCCTTAAATGTTGGATGAATCAAACTACCTGTAAAATGTTCTAAAAGAGTTTGGAAATGTTCACTTTGACCATGAAGAGTAAGTCCATAAGCATTTTTGCCTGAAAATGCACTTAGTGAGGCCGATAAATAGTCGAGTTCATTTTTTAGGGAAGCGTAACTAACTTTTCCATAGCCTCTCGTGATTGTTGAACTAATTAATTGATAGAGGCCATTGGTATTTGCATTCTCTTCTGTGATGCCACCCTTTAAGTAGGCATGCATGACAAAGGTCGGGTTCATTGTATTTTGACGATAAATAAGCTTTATTCCAGGCTTGATTTGGTAGAGCTTAACTTGAGAATCGAATTTGGACTCAGTCGGTTTCTTTAATTTGGGATGAGCATTTTTTATTTTTTTAAGTTTGGTCTCGAGGCGAGTTTGAAAGTCTTTGACCTTTTTTTCTACTTGCACTGATGTCTTTCCATCAGGAAGCTGAACGCCTAGGTGGAAAGATCTTTTAAATATTCGCCTTAAACTATCGTTAACTTCAGCTACTGTAGTTTTCTTGATTCTGTTAATGAACTCTTCCTCGGAGTTAATATCTCCGGTTGAAGCAAAACTATGCCCAAGTGAAAATGCATAAGACTCAAGCGACTCCATGTCATATACTTTCGAAGCAATGTATTGATTTTTAATCTTTTGTATCTCATCGTCGGATAGACCGTCTTTAAGAGTCGTCAGTAAAAGTTTTTCAAAAGAGGTGAGTACCTTATTAAGGTTCTCTACAGGAAAAACAAACTTAAGATAATGAAGACCACCATGATTCATAAACATTGTAGAAGAGCCACAACTTGTGGCGACACTACTGTTTGCAACAAGCTCTTGGTAAAGCCTGCTAGACTCGCCATGCCCTAGACAGTTAATGGCCAAGTCTTCTTGAGGTGCTTGGTCTTCTTCAAAGGCGGGTGCTTGTAAACAAAGGCTAAGTTGAACCATATGAGTATCTTTCTCATAAATATCAATACTGGGTTTTGCTTTTAATTTAAATTTTGGAAATTCAGAGCGAGGGCCCTGGGGAAGTTGATAAGACTCTATTATGCCTTTTATTTTATCTTTTGCCTTCATGTCTCCAGCGACGACAAGAAGAGCATTACTTAAATTATAATAGTTATTTCTAAAGGACTTTAATTGGTCTTGGCTGAAACTAAGAATTGTTTTTTCATTTCCTAGAATTGGGTGGGCATAACCATCGGTGAAGGCTGATTTTTGAAGTCTTTGAAAACCAAACTGATTGGGGTTATCAATTGAACGTCGAAATTCTTCAAATACGACACCCCTCTCAGGAACAATGTCTTCTTCTAAAAACCGTGGGTTTGAAACCATGTCGAGCAAAATTTCGGTTGTCTTGTCGAGTTCAGTATTTGGAGTGTTAATGTAGTAGCAAGTATAATCAAAACTTGTGAAGGCATTGATTTCACCTCCAAAACTTTCAACTTCGTGTGCAATAGCAGCACCAGGTCTTTTTTCTGTTCCTTTAAAAAACATGTGTTCGAGAAAGTGGGCGATACCATGATCTTCTTTATTTTCTAACGCAGAACCTGCACGAAACCACACTTGTACGGTGCCAGCTGTACTGCCGGGCGCGTCAACAAAGAGAGTTTGGAGGTGATTATTGAGTTTTATGAGCTCATGCTGCATTTTTAGAATTCCTTTTAAAGGTTTTGGTTGTTTTGTTTGAGACCTTCATTATAAACAGAGGTGTGCATTTAACCCACCACTATTTTTGGACATTTTGGACATAACGATAAATAAACTTGAATCACTCTATATTCACTTTCCCTTCTGTCGGCACCTTTGTAATTACTGTGACTTTTACAAAAAGGTGCCCAAAGGAAACGATCTGAATGAATTTCATACATTCTTTGATGAAATGGTTTCCAAGCATAAAGAGTTCCTTTTAGAGAATCATTATGAAATGGATACTTTGGATACCCTTTATATAGGTGGAGGGACCCCATCCCTTTGGGGTAAGGCAGGGGCTGAATATTTAAGACAGTTATTTTTAAGAGAGCAAATTACTTTATCAGAGTCATGTGAGTTTACCCTAGAGGTCAATCCAGGGACATGGACCGAGGAAAGTATCACTGCATGGAAAGAGTTAGGCGTGAGTCGCTTTTCTCTCGGTATCCAATCATTAAGGGCCGATTATCTAAAGATACTTGACCGAGTCCATAATGTTGAAGATGTATTTGATACTCTGACCTATTTTAATAAAATCGGTGCAGCCTTTTCAGTCGACTTTATGCTGGGACTACCTTGGTCGGTCTCTAGGGAAAGAGATATTCTTTCTGAATTAAAGGAAATTTTATCATTTGAACCAGAGCACTTGAGTCTTTATATACTTACAGCAAAGGGCGGTTATCCTCATAAAAAAAATCTTCCCGAAGAAGACTTTTTGGAAGAGGAATATTTAAAAGTTGCAGAATATTTAAAATCAATTGGATATAAACATTATGAAGTATCCAATTTTGCGAAACCAGGAAAGGAATCAAGGCACAACCTAAACTATTGGAAGACAAGCTCTGTTGGGGCATTAGGACCAAGTGCAGTAGGCTTCCTTTCGGACGCTAAAAAAAGATACAAATGGAAAACATCTTCAGCTGAGTTTGCTCTAGAAGAATTGGACTCCGAGGCGATGGCCCTTGAACGTTTATATCTAGGGTTAAGAGTTGATAGCGGTATAGAAAAATCTGATCACTTCTCTGATGAAGAAAAAGTTGCTTTAGTGCCCGTGTTTCAAAGGTGGCAGGCAGAAGGTTTGGCAAAGGACTCTGATGATCGGGTTAAATTAACGTCGAAGGGACTTTTGGTCCTTGATGGCCTTGTGCAACAACTTTTTTCTTATCAAAAATGAAAGTATTTTTAAGCAGTTACGAGGCTTTTGCAGACTTTTTTCTGCTTAACATTGACATTTTTCTGATGCCTACCATCTTGTAATTCGAGAAAATACTAAACAATTTGTCAGGAAGTTTTTAAGCATGTCAGAACAAGAACAAGGCGATACGCCGGAAAATGTCGAAGAAAATACAAAGGCACAAGAAGGTGCTCAAGCAGAAGTAGAAGAGGTTAATTTAGCTGAAGATGATTCTGTTACAGAAGAAGCTGACTCTGAACTTAATTGTTCTGTAAAGGAAGAGGAAGATTTTAAGGCAAAATTCTTTTATCTTGCTGCTGAAATGGACAATATGAAAAAAAGGTTTGAGAGAGAGAAAGAAAACCTTTTGAAGTACGGCAATGAAAAAGTTCTTAACAATCTTCTGGACGTTGTTGATAACTTGGACAGAACAGTTGATGCCATATCTGCAGATGAAGATGAAAAGATAAAGAATATTTATTCTGGCATAGAGATGGTTAGAAAGCAGTTCTTAGATGTTTTAAAGAGCAGTGGATTAGAAAAAGTAGAAGCTCTTGGTGCAATATTTGATCCAAATTTACACGAAGCTTTGGCCCAACAGCCAGCAGAAGGTAAAGAAGACCAAGAAATTATTCAAATCTTTCAACATGGTTATGTTTTGAATGGAAGACTCTTAAGGCCTGCAAAAGTAGTAATCGCAAAAAATGATTAATAATTAAATTAATAAGGAGAATGTCATGGGAAAAATTATCGGAATTGACTTGGGTACTACAAATTCATGTGTAGCGGTACTTGAAAACGGAAAATATAAGATTGTTCCAAACAGTGAAGGACACAATACTACACCTTCAATTATTGGCTTTGGAAAGAATGAAGAGGTTCTTGTTGGACAAGTCGCCAAGAGGCAAGCGGTGACTAACCCAGGGAAAACTCTCTACGGCATTAAACGTCTAATCGGAAGAAAATTTAATACTCCTGAAGCGTCTAAATTTGCTGCGGTTGCGCCATTTGAGATTTTTGCTAATAAAAATGGTGATGCTTGGGTAAAGGTTGATGGAAAAGAAATGTCTCCTCAAGAAATTTCAGCAAAAGTTCTTCAAAAAATGAAGAAGTCTGCGGAAGATTATTTGGGAGAGGAAGTTACTGAAGCTGTTATCACGGTTCCAGCTTACTTTAACGATGCTCAGAGACAAGCGACAAAAGACGCTGGTCGAATTGCTGGACTTGAAGTTAAAAGAATTGTTAACGAACCAACAGCTGCAGCTCTTGCTTATGGCCTAGAAAGCAAACAAGATAAGAATATTGCAGTATTTGACCTTGGTGGTGGTACTTTTGATATCTCTATTCTAGAAATTACTGGTGATGGAGTTTTTGAAGTTAAGGCCACTAATGGTGATACATTCTTGGGTGGTGAAAACTTTGACGAATCTATTATTAACTTTTTGGCTGAAGAGTTTCAAAAGCAAGAAGGTATCGATTTAAGAAAAGATCAGATGGCCCTTCAAAGACTTAAAGAGGCCGCTGAAAAAGCTAAACATGAACTTTCAACAACGAATACTACAGATGTAAATCTACCATTTATTACGGCAGATCAGTCTGGACCAAAACATTTGAATATCAATATAAGTCGCGCAAAGTTTGAGTCATTAATTGGGGAATATATTACGGCCCTATCAATTCCTTGCGAAACTGCCATTAAAGATTCAGGCTTAGCGAAAAATGAAATCCATGAGGTTATTCTTGTTGGTGGTTCTACGAGAATTCCTGCGGTTCAAGAAAGAGTAAAAGAAATTTTTGGAAAAGAAGCTTCTAAAGGTGTAAATCCAGATGAGGTTGTAGCAGCAGGTGCCGCCATCCAAGGTGGTGTTTTAGCTGGTGATGTTAAGGATGTTCTTCTTCTCGATGTGACTCCACTATCTCTTGGTATCGAAACACTTGGTGGTGTATTGACCAAAATTATTGAGAAAAACACAACTATTCCAACTAAGAAATCACAGGTATTTTCAACAGCAGCAGACAATCAACCAGCTGTTAGTATTCACGTACTTCAAGGTGAACGTGAATTTTCAAAAGATAATAAAACTCTTGGCAAATTTGACCTTACAGGAATCAATCCTGCACCACGTGGCGTTCCTCAAATTGAGGTTACCTTCGATATTGATGCAAACGGTATTGTAAATGTATCTGCCGCTGATAAAGCGACAGGAAAATCTCAAGAAATTAAAATTACTGGGGGATCAGGCCTTACAGATGAAGAAATTGAGAGAATGGTTCGTGAAGCTGAAGAAAACAAAGAAGAGGATCAAAAGAGAAGAGAGGTTGTTGATACAAGAAATAGTCTCGATGCGATGATTCTTGGAGCTGAGAAAATGGTTAAGGATGGCGAAGGGAAGATCTCTGATGCCTCTAAATCAGAAGTAGAAGCTGCAGTCACAGAAGCAAAAACAAAGTTGGAGTCTGAGTCTCTCGATGAGCTTAAGGCGGCATCAGAAGCACTACAGAATGTTACTCATAAGGTTGCGACAGAAATGTATCAGGAAGCTGGTGCTGGTGGAGAAGCCGGTCAAGAAGATATGGCCGGAGCTACTGGTGGCGGAGCTCCTGGGTCTGAGCCGAAAAAAGACGATGACGATGTAGTTGATGCGGACTTCAAAGAAGTGTAAAAAAGAAGACGATATTTTATTGGGCTCCCTTCTGGGAGCCTTCTTTTTTGTGGAATCAATTGATTAGGAAAGACCATGAGTAAACGTGATTATTATGAAACTCTCGGCATTGATCGAAATGCATCAAAGGATGAGATTAAAAAAGCTTATCGTAAGCTAGCTCTAAAACACCATCCTGACCGCAATCCAGATAATAAGGACGCTGAAGCTAAGTTTAAAGAAGCTTCTGAAGCGGCCGAAATTTTACTAGATGAAAATAAAAAATCTCGTTATGACCAATTTGGACATGCTGGTGTTGATGGCCAAAGTGGATTCGGCCAAGGTGGATTTGGCGCCGGGGGCGACTTTGGTGATCTCGGAGATATTTTTGGAGATATCTTTGGCGATATTTTAGGTGGAGGACGCCGCGGTGGTGGCGGTGGACGTCGCCGTCATAGAGGCACTCCTGGTAATGATCTACAAATGACACTTGATGTTACCTTTGAGGAAGCAGCATTTGGAGCAGAGAAAAATATTTCACTTACACGCTTTGTGGAGTGTGAAACCTGTCATGGTTCTGGTGCTAAGAGTGGTTCTCAAGCCTCGGGCTGTGACATGTGCCAAGGAATGGGAGAGGTAAGAAGGCAGCAAGGCTTTTTTACTGTGGCCACAACTTGTCCTAAGTGTCAGGGAAGCGGTCAAATGATTACTGATCCTTGCGGAAGCTGTTCCGGTCAGGGAAGAAAAAAGAAGAAGGTCGATCTGGCCGTAAAGGTACCAGTTGGAATCGACACAAATCAGCGCCTTAAGCTCTCCGGTGAGGGAGACTCTGGAACTCAAAATGCACCAAATGGTGATCTCTATGTAGTCATTAATGTATTGAATCACTCTATCTTCGAAAGAGATGGATTCAATCTTCATTGCATGGTGCCTATTAGTTTTTCTCAAGCCGCACTTGGTGATGAGATTGAGGTTCCAACCCTAGACGGAAAAGTAACAGTCACTATCCCTGAAGCAACACAGTCAGGTAAGAAAATGCGTCTAAAAGGTAAAGGAATTCAACGCTTAGGAGCATATGGTGTCGGTGACCTAATTTTGACGATTCATGTCGAAACACCATCAAAGCTTTCAGGTGAACAAAGAGAGATCCTTAAAAGGCTTGCTGAACTTGAAAGTAATGACAAGAGTCATCCTATGAGCAGAGGCTTTTTCGACAAAGTTAAGGACTTATTTCACTAAAGTATTGAATTCTAAAGTCTTTATCGTTGGAATGTATGCTTTATAGAGTATAAAATATCCTCTCAGAAACGGATTTTGAGGATATCAATGAAGATGCTACCAAAATATTTAGTCAGTTCTTTTATAATTATACTAGTACTATTATCGGGCTGTTCTGGGATCAGGATGATTTCAGGCCCATCTACAGAAGATCTTTACTCGACTAAGTTCACTAAAGAAATTGAAATTATTAAAACTCAGTATAGAAGAGGTCAAGTTGATCAAGCTTTAAAAGCTCTTCAAAAAATGCAGGAGGAAAATTTAGAGCCTGCAGAGAAGGCCTTAAGGCGAAATCTCGTTGGGGTTATTTATTTTGGTAAGCAAAATTTTGAACAAGCAATTTTTAACTTTAATCAAGGCTTGGCCACATCTTCTGATGATGCATCTTTAACAAGTCAAATAAAACTAAACCTCGGTGGTTCCTATTATAAATTAGGTATGGTGGAAAAAGCTTTTAATGTAATGGGCGAGGCTCCCTATGGAAGCTTGTCTCAAAATGACCTTGTGAAATTTCATAAGCTTAAATACCGTTTGGCAAATGAGTTGGGTAAGGACAACGTAGCAATTCGTTCGCTTATATGGACTCTCTCAGGAAAACAAAAGATTAGTGAACTGAGAATTGAACCATTTTATGAAATCCTTACGAATAAGTTTCGAAAGCTCGAGCAGGGTCAGAAGTATAAGATCTTAGAAGAGTTTGAGGAAGTAGCTCCTTTTGTTGTGGGTTATATGTCCTACTTAGAAGCTGAGAAGATTTACTATAGTGGGCGAAAAGATGATGCTCGGGATATGATTCGTTGGACAGAGAGTAACTTCGGAAAATACCCAGAAATTGTAACCTTAGTTAAAAACTTTACCTTTAAAGTAGAAAATTATGCTCGTTTAGATTCGTTAACTATCGGGGTTATTCTTCCGTTGAGTGGTGAGAAAAAGTCATTTGGCGAAAGGGCACTATTTGGCATTGATGCTGCCCTTAGGGATTTTCAAGAGAAAAACAGTAATCTTCCAGAGTTTAAAATTATTATAAAAGATTCTGAAGGAAGTGGTGTTGTTGGAGCTCATCAAGTTAAAGAGCTAGTAGAAAAAGACTTTGCATCAGTAATTATTGGAGGATTATTTTCTCTAGAAGCGACGAAAGAGTTTGAGGTTGCTAAAAGGAGAGGGGTTTTCTTTGTTAGTCTTTCTCAAATATTCATGAATAAAGAAGATAAAGACCATTTACTATTAGAAGTACCTGGATCAATTGAGTCTCAAGTTAATCAGCTTTTTACATCAGAAATAATTAAAGAGTTTGGCCCCCGTGCCGCAATTGTTTATCCAGAGTCTAAAAGAGGTCAAGCTTATGTAAACGAGTTTTGGCGAAAATCTAATTTATTAAATATTTCTGTAACTGGTGTTTACAGTTATGACGATAAGGCTTCGGACTTTCGTGAACCTGTAAAAAATCTTTTGGGACTCAAGTATCCAAGAGTAAGAAAAGAAGAATATAAAATTTTAGACGAGATACACTCTCTTGAAGCAACACGTTCAACGAGAAGGATACAAACTTTAAAGCCAAAGATTGATTTTGATTGGGTATTTGTTCCAGCTTATCCTCTTGAAGCCATTCAAATTATTCCATCATTTACCTATTTTGATGCTTTTAACGTTCCAATAATAGGTGGGCCGAGTTGGAGAAGTCAGCGACTTAGCAGGGAGAGTTATAAGTTTAAAAATATTTTCTTTGTGGGTGATGATGTTGAAGCCATTTCGGATAGTCTTTCGCAAAATTTTTATGACAAGTATGGAAAGAAACTTCGTCTGATTGAACTTCGTTCATTTGATAGTATGAAAATTGCTATGAATATTTTAAACAATGGAAAGTTCACTTCAAGAGATGAACTTGATATGGCCATCAGAGGACTTGGGGAAATTGAGGGTCAGACTGGTAGTTGGTCTTTAGTGGATGGAGTGTGGCTTAAAAAACTTGCGAGCCTTCATATTAGAAATGGTAAATTCTCCGAGTTACTTCCGAAGGCTGAAAATCCAGAAGGGCCAACAAAGTAGGCCGTATATTACGCCTAATCCGTAAAAAATGTTTAAAAATATTTGATAAAACAACACTAGTGGCCAAAGTAATGCCTCTTTGGCGCATATTTTAAAAGATATAAACAAGCTCAAACTTAAGTAAAGTTTCAAAGGAATGAGATAGTAGGGCACAGTTGAATAGAAAAATAAGCTTAGAATATACAGTACCCAAATTGATGGAATTAAAAACAAGAAGTTAAAAAGCTTTCTATTAAAGATAATAGATTTAATTCTGTGCTTACCACTAGAAAAGACTGCTTTTAAGAGAGAATCTAATCTAGTTTTTCTATAGTGATAAATACTTAATTCGGGGTGATATTCAGCTTCACCACCAGCTTGAAGAATCTCTTCAATAAGAAGATTCTCCTCATTTCTAAAAAGGTTTTTATTAAAAAGAATTTTATTATCAACGATAAAATTTTTCTTCACCCAAAGATTACATAAAATAAGGTTACTCTCATCACCTGACCTTATGCTTCCCATGGTCTTAGTGTGACGTAAGCGAGTGTGAGCTGTGGCCATTGGTGATGTGAGGGCTAAACTCAAGGCACGTGAAAAAAAATTACTGTTGGGAGGCTGTTGGTCGGGGCCTCCAAGAGCGACGATTTTATCTGTCGTTCTTTCCAGTATACTTACTGCTTTCTTTGAAAAATCGTCAGGTAGTGTGATGTCGTCATCTAAGAATAAAAGCCACTTTCTCTGTGACTTGCTCAATCCATAGTTCCTCGCCAATCCTGGGGTCTCAAAGCTACCCTCTAACCATATAAAGGAATATTTTTTTCTGAGATCATCATATTGAGAACTGGCGTCTCCGTTGATGACAACGATTACCTCTGAAGAGGGAAACTGTTCAACAACTTGCTCTAAAAGTTTAGATAAATGACCCAACCTCTTATGAGTGACTAAAATGATGGAAACATCTTTCATTTAAAAATGTTATCATTAGTTTGTGATAGTAAAAAAGCACTTCTTTAACTTTTATGGATATATCGTAGAAATTGAGACTGATTGGACAGAAATTAGTTCTCGATTATGCCAAGATTTTTCCTTTTTTAAAGTTTCTACTGAGGACTCAGTACAGCTTTCAATTCAAATTAAACAGGCACCATTGAGCTTAAAAGAGCCTGAGGCTCGTTATTGCTATGTTAGTGAAAAGGTTTCCTTTTATAACAATGGCAAGAGTCGCTACTGTAACTATCACGAAAAAGTTGAAACTCTTGGTGACTTCAATATAAATAAATTTATTGTTCAGGGTGAAGATCTTCACGGAGTGCATGAAGTATCTTATTTACTTATTCTCTCTCGAGTAGGAAAGGCCTTAGATAAAAAAGGCCTTCATCGGCTACATTCTGTTGGCTTTATATTTAAAGAGACCTTATTTTTGGGATTATTCTCCTCTGGAGTTGGGAAGACGACATTACTTTCACACATTATGCAAAAACCTGGCTTCTCAATGATGTCTGATGACAGTCCACTCATTAGCAATGATGGAGGTGTAAGCCCTTTTCCGATCAGATTAGGCTTTAATAAGGATGGTCATATACCGACCTGTTTTAAGGATAAAAAATATTATGAATTAGAAAGATTTCGATATGGAACTAAAAGGCTTTATTCCTTAGACGAGCTAAACTACTCAATAAATGGAACGTATAAGAAAATAGTTCTTCTAAGTGGACGCCAAGGTTCTGACACTGAGGTTGAGTCGTCGCTAGGTCTAAGTCACGCAATACATATTTTTAGAGAGGGTGTCGTAGGCGTGGGCTTACCAATACTATTTGAATATTTCTGGGAGTCTGGTTTTGAAGATTTAATTACGAAGCTTAAAATTGCCACGATGAGAATATCGGCTTTTATTAAGCTTTGGATTAACGCAAAAAAATACAAGATCACTCTTTCGAGTGACCATGATAAAAATTATGAGTTGATTAAAGAATTAGCTAAAAAGTGATTACTTTTTCTTTCCGGCCTGAATTCTTTTAAGGATTCTAGCCTTTTTCTTGGCTTGACCTTTTTTACGTTTCATTTTTAGTTCGGTGTGTTTTCTGCCTCGTCCCATACGACAAAACCTCTGTTGCTTAGTGTTAAGTAATTAAAGATAGGCACTCATACTATGGCCAAGTTCTCTGCTTGGCAAGCTAAAGACAACTATGGAGCATAATATGGCAAGTATACGCTCCTAAAAGTTGTCATCGAAGGTCTCTAAGTGTTAAATTTTACACTGTAATCACACGGAAGGGTTTTCTATTTAGGAATTGACAATGAGCGTCAAGAAGAAGTCTAGTACTCGTAAAACTTCACGAGTATCTAAGGCAAAAAATATTAAAAAAACTGGTGCGAAGAAAACGAAAAGTTCTTCAGCTGTTAATAAAAAAACGACCATGAAAAAAGTCAGTCAAGGATCAACTAAAGTTGATGATCAGGACTACCTCAATAATCCATTTGCCGTAAAAAAATCATTAATGAAGGCCATGAGAATTCATGGAAATGATGAAAAACGTAGAATCGCCATTGATATGCTTGAGCGATATACCGGTCATAATTTTGAAGATTTTCAAAAGCAAGTTATTCTAACGAACTTTCATTACTATGTTGAAAGATTCAATGTCTTGCTTGAAGACTCTAATTACACTCAAGGTTCAGCTTTTAAAGCTGCGAGTTCAAAAAAAGCTGAAGTGACTATTATTGAATTTGGTGTTGGCTCGGCCATGGCCGCTTTGATCGGTGAGCTTCTTGCTGTTGTTCAGCCGAAAGCCGTATTGTTCCTCGGCCTTTGTGGTGCTGTTCACCCTTCTCTTAGTGTAGGTGACTTTATTTTACCTATAGCCTCTGTTCGTGCTGAGGGAGTTTCAAGACACTTTCTTCCTCCTCAGGTGCCAGCCTTGCCTACCTTCAAAGTTCAGAAGTTTGTTAGCCAAATTTTAGTTGAACATGGGCATGAGTATAGAACAGGAACGATTCACTCTACTGATTTTAGGTTTTGGGAATTTGATGAAAAATTTAAATTGAACCTGATTGAGGAAAGAGTATTGGCAGTTGAAATGGAAACAGCTGCTCTCTTTACGACTTGCTTTGTGAGTAAGGTAAATATTGGCGCGCTTCTTTTAGTTTCTGATTGCCCACTTAAGATAGGTGGAATCAAAACTAAGAAGTCTGCTAAAGCAGTATTTAAAAAGTTTACAGATGTACACATTGAGCTTGGTATTGAGGCTATGGCCGATATAGCCGACCGAGGTGAAAATATTAGGCATTACCACTGGTAATTTTTATTAAGGAATAGAGTATGTTTAAAAAGTTTTTGGATTGGTTTTCAAATGACTTGGCCATTGACCTAGGAACAGCTAATACGCTGGTTTACGCTAAAGACAGAGGCATTATTGTTAATGAACCTTCTGTTGTTGCCGTTCACCAGGGAGTCAAAGGTATTTCTAAAGTATTGGCAGTTGGTAAAGAGGCCAAGGAGATGCTGGGCAGAACACCGGGGTCTATTAAGGCAATTAGGCCAATGAAAGATGGAGTAATTGCTGACTTTGAAGTTACGCAAGCGATGCTTCGTTACTTTATTCAGAAGTCATTAGCAGGTTCGAAACTTGTAAAACCTAGAATTATAATTTGTATTCCCTTTGGTATCACACAGGTTGAAAAAAGAGCGGTAAAAGAGTCCGCGGAACAAGCTGGGGCAAGGGAAGTTTACCTTATTGAAGAACCAATGGCAGCTGCGATTGGAGCTGGTCTGCCTATTACTGAACCAAGCGGTAACATGATTGTAGATATTGGTGGTGGTACTACTGAGGTAGCCGTTATTTCACTTGGAGGAATTGTTTTCTCTAAGTCGGTTCGAGTTGCGGGTGATAAGTTTGATGAAGCCATTACTCAATATATAAAGAAAAAATACTCTCTTTTAATCGGTGAGCGTACAGCTGAGGCCATTAAAATTAGTATCGGTAATGCCTATCCTTTTGATGATGAGGTTAAGTCCTTTGAAGTTAAGGGGCGTGACTTAATTGCGGGTGCACCTAAAATTATTGAAGTAACTAGTGATGAAATTAGAGATGCATTAAGTGATCCAATATCAGAAGTAGTTGAGGCCATTAAAATTTCATTAGAAAAAACACCGCCAGAACTTGCGGCTGATATTGTTGATAATGGAATTATTCTTGCTGGTGGAGGCTCGCTTCTCGCCAATTTAGATATTCTAATTAAAGAGAAGACTGGTTTACCTGTTAGTCTAGCAGAAGATCCATTAACTTGTGTTGTAAGAGGTTGTGGTAAAGCTTTAGAATCGATAGATCTACTAAAGCAAGTAACAACGCTTTCATAAGGGCAATTTATGGCCGATGGAAATGCTAGTTTTATCAAACTATCTATTGATGAGATGGGCCCAAAGCTTAATGGTCTGGCCAAACAAAAAGAGGTCATTAAGGTTTGGATTAAAGGTGAGACTTCAAGTTTATACCGAGTTTCAGACTACACAGTTTTGAAAACACCTGAATCTGCTGATTATCTCCTCACTCTATTTAGTGAAGGTGATGAGAGTGATGAACTCTATATTGGCAAAAGTGTATTATTTAACTTTACGATAAATGAAGCTGATTATTTTTCAGAAGGTTTCATTAGTCATGATGATATCCATAAGACTCTTGTCATGCGTCTGAGTGAAAGTTTTTATCGAACAGAAAAACGAGATAATGAAAGACTTCTTACCTTTCCTCATCACCAGGTCTACGCCTACTTTAAAGTTTTAAATGATAAAGATGAAAGTAATGTAATCGAATTGAAGAGAGAGGAAGATAAGCTCTATATTGATTATAAAATCAAACAAAAGAAGGAACTCAAAGAAAGGTTAAAGAAGAAAATTAGTGACGTTGAGGACCTTATTGGATTTCGAGCTTTGGATATTTCTCGTTCCGGCATTGCTTTTATGATCAATAATGATGAGTCTAAATTTTTTAAAGATAGTATTAAATATTCATTTTATATTCTTTTTGATGGAGACATCTTTGTCGTTAAAGGAGCTAGCTTAGTCTACAAGGTGGATTATGTTGGTGGTCCAGAAGGTAAAAAACGTTTTAAAATTGGTTTAAACTTTAATCCTGTTGAAAACCTTACTAAACACATTGTTGATCTCCTCAGGGAAAGCTCAGGGGCAGGCTCTATTCAAAGGGAATTTGAAGACTTTGTAGATGAATAAACTCCTTCCTTTTATCTTTTTTCTATTACTCATTATTGGTTCTTGTTCTTCGACTACAAAGCTAGCGGGAACAAAAAACTATGAAGTTAAAATGAACTTAGAAGATAAGTCCGGAAAATTTTTAGTTGTTCGTGAAGGCGGAATGGCCAAAGACCGCAAACATGTTGTTTCTAAGTATAGAGTTTATTCGGTTGAGAATGGTGGTCAAAAAGTTCTTGAGCAATCAATTGTATTTTCAACACCTGGTGTTCTAAAAAAATCCATTAGACTCTTAAGACCTGAGAGGAGTCAGTATAAGGTATGGTTTGATGCTAAACTTTATCAAACGGAAACTTCGTTAGATAAGAAATCAAAAAGCTTGGTTATTGAAATGAAAAGTCCAGAAAAGCAGTGGAATGGAAGAAGGACTTTCCCATTTCCTGGAGGTACAGGCGTATTTTGTTACTTCACCCAATTAGTAGATTGCGTTAAATATACGGGGTTTATTGAAAAAGCAATAAAGGCAAAAGCTGGTAAAATGCCATTTCACGTTATTTGGGACGGCTATCCATTTATACAAGAACAGTATTTAAATATAAATAATGAACCTTTTGCTGCAGCAGTTCTAGAATATGATGGTCAGACAAACGAAAAGGATTATCGTTTTTCTTTAAATGTTTCAGGTAATGTAATCTTTTATCTCTTTAATGAGAGTTATGAGTATGCAAAAATCTTCTGGCCTGCTCAAGGGTATTCCCTTTATCACAAGTAAGAGAATACCTAGTGACTCATGACTTTTTGCGGAGTGACCCCATACTCTGAGGGATTAGAATAGAAGAGGGTGGTTGAAATGAATGAAATAGGCCAAATGATAATGACAGGGGTTAGTGGAACAGCTTTAACTCCGGAAGAGTCGAGTTTTCTTGAAAATGAAAATATCGGCGGCGTTATATTATTCAGTAATAACTATGATAATCCAGCTCAGTTAGCAGAGCTTGTTAATAGTATTCAGCAAAATAGAAAAGAATATCCACTTTTTATCGCCGTTGATAATGAAGGCGGGCGTGTCTTTCGTTTTAAGAAACACTTCACTCAATTTCCTCCCATGTATCACGTTGGCTTAACAGACAGCCCTAAGCTTTGCTTTCATATCGCTAAAATTATGGCCGATGAACTATTGGCCTGTGGGATAAATGTTAACTTTGCTCCTGTATGTGATATTTGGACTAATCCGAATAATAAGGTCATTGGTGATAGAGCATTTGGAAAAGATGAAGATACTGTATCAAAGTTTGTTTCTTCAATCATAAGAGGCCTTCAAACGAATGGTATTTTGTCTTGTGCTAAGCATTTTCCAGGTCATGGGTCTACAACTAAGGATTCTCATTTTGATCTTCCGATAGTGAAAAGAACGATTGAAGAACTTAGAGACTTAGAATTTAAACCTTTTGTTAAGGCTGTTAAGGCGCGTACAGAGTTTGTCATGATGGCCCACCTTATAGTTGATGCCATCGATTCAGAATTACCAACTTCATTAAGCCCAAAAGCTTATAAAATGCTAAGAGAGGAGCTGAAGTTTAACCGTCTAATCATAACTGATGATATGGAAATGAAGGCGATTACTGACAATTACTCTGCAGAAGAAGCAGCTGTTTTGGCGATTGAGGCCGGAGCTGACATTATTGAATACCGCTCAATGGACTTGGCCATGCAGGCACTGGAAGGCATTAAAGAAGCAAAGAAAACAAAAAGAATAAAAAATGAAAGATTTAATGAATCAATAGCTCGCATTGGTGAAGTGAAGAAGGAATATTTAAGTGAATATAATCCAGTCTACATCCCTGATATTACCAAAAAAATAAATACTGGAGCTTCTCAATCACTCATTAATGAAATTCAAGAACGAATTGACCAGGTTTTGGGCCAGGAAAATCAGTAATTTAAAATTATCTAAACCTCATAAGTATCCGTAATTAAATAAGTGGGCAAGGACAATCTTGCCTCTTTGTCTCACCGAGTAAACCTTTTGATATTATATACTTATAACTGCACAGGAGTGCCAAATGCTAATGTATGCATCCTTGGTCTTGGTGGGTCTTTCCATTTTCTTGGTTACAAATTTAATGTTCCAAGAGGAAGACGAATACAAGGCCCAGGAAAAACTAGAATCCGGAGCTGGTTCCGATAAGGAATCATTAGCGCAACATGGAATTGTGTTGAGATATTCTCGGCCTTTTTTTCGAAGATACGTTACACCGATTGTCTCAAGCTTTAAAAATAAGAAAAAAATAAGAGAAAAGTACAAGAGAAACTTAGCAGCATCGGGTCTGACTGATATTTTAACACCAGAAGATTTCTTTAGTTTTAAATTATTTTTGATAGTAGGTTTTCCAATCGTCTTTTTGGGCTTGAGAACCTTTCTCGAAGAAACCTGGCCTTTGAATTATATTTTCATCATTTCAATATTTGGTTTCTTTTATCCTGACCTCTGGATAAAAAGCAAGATTTCACAAAGACAGCAAGAGGTTATGCGAAATATGCCTTTTGCTGTAGATATGCTCGCTCTAAGTGTGGAAGCAGGATTGGACTTTATCGCAGCGATGTCCAAGGTTAATGAAAAGGCCAAGGCATCTGCATTAACAAAAGAATTTGAAATTCTCATGAAAGAAATTAGGATTGGAGCTTCAAGAGCTGAGGCCTTACGGAATATGGCATGGAGAGTTGATCTAATCCAAGTGTCATCGTTTTGCGCTACTTTAATTGCAGCAGACTCAGTTGGTGCAAGTATTGGACCCATTTTAAAGTCTTTAAGTATCGAGATTAGACAAAAAAGATCCTCTGAAGTGGAAAAAGCTGGAGCAACGGCCGCGACAAAGATTTTATTTCCAATGTTATTTTTAATTGTTCCCGCTGTTTTTATCATTGTAGGTGCGCCGTTGGCCTTAGAGGCAATGGGGGCAGGCAAATGAGCAAACATATTAAATTTGTTATTAAAAAAGAGCAGGAAGTTATTGCTTCGGAAGTCGAGCTGGCGGATAACTTTTTGTTAAGGGCAAAGGGACTGATGTTTAGTTCTGGTATTGGAGATAGAGATGGCCTCCTTATTGAACCCTGTAATTCTATTCATACATTCTTTATGAACTACCCGATCGACGTCATTTTCCTCTCTAGTGATAATAAAGTAGTAAAAGTTTTTAAGTTTCTAAAACCGTGGAGAATGACACGAATGTACTTTAGTGCTTCAAAAGTACTTGAAATGGTTGCCGGTTCTCTTAAGACAGAGCTTAACCCTGGTGATCAATTGGATATTCAATGTACAAGTTAGTGGTTGTAGCGGGGAAATTAAGAGGGACAGAATTTGTCTTAGAAGAAGGTGAAAATACTCTCGGTAGAGATGATTCTTGTTCTATTCACTTTGCCGTACCTGGAGTATCAAAAAAACACTTCTCTATAACGGTGACAGGTGACACTTGTTATATAAATGATATGGGAAGCTCTAACGGTACCTTTCTAAATGGGAAGGCAATCAAAAGGGCTACCGTCCAAAATGGCGATAAAATTGCGCTACCCGATTCTATTATTCAAGTTGTTTACGTAGAAGAGAAAAAGGTAATCGTAAGAAAAAGAGTCGGTTCAGAAGATGACGATGATAAAGACTTTATGGACCCCGGAGTTCCGCCAGAGTCATTGGTGGCTAAAATATTTTGGGCTTTTAAGTTTAAAGTGATGCCTGTTGTTCACGGTATAAATGAAGAGTATGAATGGCACCATCTAATGGGGATTTTATGTGCTATTTTTTCTGTCGCAGCGATATCATTAACAATCTTTCCGGCATTACAAGATTCAAAAATGATCCTTATAAGAGAAACAGCAACTAGAGGTAGCTCCTACGCGGATATGGTCGCTAGGTTGAATAACCGAGCTCTTGAAAGAAAAGAATTAGAAAAAATAGACACAAATTTTATTAAGAATGAAGAGGGTGTTAAGGAATTTCGTCTGTTTGATATGGAGGGGCGTATAGTGCGTCCAATTGAAGAGCTAAATAATAATATTGGGCGAGATCCATTTTTTGCTACATCACTAAATTGGGCCATTAAAACGATTAATAATAAAGGGATAGTCCTTAAGAAGCTACTAGATGATGGTGAGATTGGGATTGCAAAAAAGATTGTTGCTTTTAACCCTAGAACGGCCACCGAAGAAGCTGTAGGGGTCATTGCAATTAAATTTGAACCGACTTCTTTAAAAATTGAAGCGACTAAGTCTAGAAAGGCTTACTTAGAAGCCTTGGTGACGACATCTTTGGTTGCCATATTCTTCTTTGGATTCATTTATTACCTAACAGTACGGCCTATTGAAGAAATTAACTTTCAAATTGAAGAAGCTCTAAGAGGGCGAAGGAAATCACTGGATAGTAGATTCCTTTTCCAGGAGTTAAATCCACTTCGAAATAGTATTAATGCCTTATTGGCAAGGATACGAGAACTTAACAATGAAGGGGAAGACGAATTTGCTGAGGAAGAAGGCGATGAGATGTACGTTCGTCAGTTGTATGAATTCATGCAGGGGGCAGCTGGACCTACTTGTATACTTGACTCTCAAAAAAACCTATCTCATATAAATTTAGAAGCTGAAGATATAACCGGTATGAGAGAAAGTGCTAGTCAAGGGATGAGTCTTCTTGATGTCTCTCGTGAACAAGGCTTTGCTGCAACTGTAATTGAGCTTTGTGATAATAGTGCTAATAACCTTGGAACAAATCAACAGGGAGAATATGAATTACAAGGGATACCCTACACGATTCATGTTTCTTCCCTTATTGGAAAGGATGGCTTTGCAAAATCTTACTACATAACATTTGTGAGAATTGATTAATGGAAATAAGCGAAAAAATACCAGTAAAGATCGTAAAGAGTCTAAAGGTTCCAAAAGAACCTGGTGTTTACTTTCGTCTTCTTTGTATGACAGGGAAAAATAAAGGCTTTTCCTATTTTATAAATTCAAAGCGTGTTGTTATGGGTAGGTCCGAAAAGGCTGAAATTCAGGTTATAGATGGGAAGTCTTCACGTGAGCATGCAGAGTTAGCACTAGTTGGTGAGAAGTATGTTTTAACAGACTTGGGTAGCCAAAATGGCATCATTGTAAATGATTTGAAGGTTAGTCAGCATCGTTTGGCGGATAATGACAAAATCATCATCGGCCAAACAGTTTATAAATATAATCGAATAGTAGTGAAAAAATCTGAGTTTCCTGTCGCTGTCGATGAGGATGAAGATTTCGAAGAATACGAGGAAGAAGAGCAACCAAAAAAAAATAAAAAGAAGGCTGAAAAGAAAAGTAGTAAATTTATCGTGATTCTAGTGGTTGCCTTAGGGGCTGTTTTAATTTTGCCTGATGATGGGGACTCACCAGCAACAGCGAAAAGAAAGGGAAGCGTAGTTGGTAATGTCCAGCGTGAGAAAATAGCATTATCAGACCCAAGAAATAATGAAATAGAAGATAAAGATGTAAGGGACAAATTAAAGGCTTTTATACATCGTGGACAAAGAGAATATCGTGAAGGCAATTACTTTAGAGCTATTGAGCAATTTGAACTAGCGTTAATTTTAGTTCCAAACCATGTAGATGCTTCATTCTACTTAAGGAAAACTAAAGAGTCGCTGCGAGAGTATTTAACTTCAATAAAAGAAAAGGCTCAGCAAGATCAAGATGGCTTGAAATATACAACGGCTTTAAATCAATATTGTGCAATTATTTCTTTTCTTCAGGAATACCCTGAGGATCCAAGATATAAAGAAGCCGAAAAACAAATTGAACTTTTAGAAGAAAAACTGGGGTACTTAAAAGGTGAATTTAAGTGTTATTAAAGACAATGACCTTCTATTTCAAGTAGACCTCGCTAAAGAGGTTGAGGGGAATGATGGAGCACAACTTACATTTTTTGTAGGACGAAGTGACTCGTGTCAAGTTGTCTTAGATGACAAACAGGTCTCAAGAGAACATGCAAAAATCACTTATAACCATGGGGCTTGGAATATTGAAAAAGCCGCAGATTTTAATACATTAAACTTAAATGGAACTAATTGTGATGAAGCCACTTTAAAAAATGGTGATCTGATAAGTGTAGGTCCTTTCACGATAAATGTTTCATTACCCGATATTATTGTGACGGAATCTTCTTTGACTGGCCCACCTACTGATGAAGATATGGAGTTTATTGACACTCAGACTCAGGATATATCAAGTGTAGATGTTGGTCTTGGGAATGAAGAAGCTACAGAATTACTGACAAACGAAAACTTTGAAAATGAACTTGATGAAGAGGGCCTAGAGTCTGCTGAGATAGAAGAACAGCTCGATGAAGGACTTGGTGGGGAGCTAGATGATGAACTTGGGGGTGGGCTCGATGATGACCTAGGTGATCTTGAAGACTTGGACCAAGAGCTCTCTCCTAATGATATTGATCCTATTTCGGATGAGTTCGCTGATGATTTTGACGGTAATTTTGGTGATGACAGTGAAAATACCACAGTAGAAGACAGCGGAGAAGAGGGGCTCGACGAAGCAGAGGGTTCTGATTTTTCAGACGACTATGGGGAAGGCGAGTATGGAGAGGAAGGATATGAAGATGAAGGCTATGATGTAGAGTCTATTGATGATGAGAAAACACAAGTTCTTAAAAGTTTTGCGAATTTTGTCTTAGAAATATTTGGAGAATTTGCACCTTATGATAAATTCAATATAGAAAAGTCAGAAACCTTCATCGGCAGAGATCCTGAAAAATGCGATATTGTTTTAAATGACCCGGAAGTTTCTGGTGTTCATGCTGTAGTCAAAAAAAATGCAATCACTTGCACTATTGAAGACTTAAAGTCTGCCAATGGAACCATATTAAATGGTGAAAGAATCAATCAACATGATTTGACATCAGAGGATGAATTTCTAATTGGATCAACCTCTTTTACTGTTAAAATTCAATCCGATTTTATTGAACAAGAAAAAGACCGCATTATGCCTGTCGAGGAAAATCAGGTTGTCGAGGTTCAAGAAGTTGTTGAAGTTGATGAAAACTTTGAGGATGTAGACGGTAGTGTTATTGAAGGAGACTCTCTCGGTGGTGGATCTCTTGATGGTAAACCCAAATCCCTTTTTAGTAAGGAGTCGTTAAGAGATCCTGCACAACGAAAAAAAATCGTTTATATTATCGTCGGTCTGTTGGTCTTATGGGCTTTTCTTGGCGAGGATGAGGATTCTAAAACTAACGTTGTCGCCAAAAAGCCAAAAGCAAAGATAGAAGAAAAGAAACTTACAAATCCTAATCAAAAGGTTCTAACTCCCGAAGAAACAGAGTTTGTTGAAGGCCAGTACCTATTATCGAAGCAATATTTTAATGAAGGTAAATATAGTGAAACAATTATGGAGTTGGATAAAATATTTGCTATTACTCCAGAATATAAAAAATCTAAACAAATTAAGGCATTAGCAAAAGAAGGACTCGAGAGGATTTCGCGCCTTCTTGAAGAAGAGAGGAAGGAAAAAGAAAGAAAAGAGCGAGAAGCGAAAGTAAGGGCATTGCTTGTCGAGGCAAAGGACGCTGTTAGTAAAAATCAAGTAGGAAGGGCTGAAAATATATTTAAAGAAATATTAAAGCTAGATCCTGAAAACTTTGAAGTGACTCAACTTAAACTTCAGGTGGATGCGTATAAGAAGGAAAAGGAGAGAGTTGCAATTGAAAAGGCTCAGAAAGAGTCAGAGAGAAAGAGGCAGCTACAAGAACTTAGTCCTGGCAAAACATTTTACTTATCAAAAGATTGGTATAGGGCCACATTAAAATTACAAGAATTTTTAAGAGGTAAAGGCTTAGATGAGGACTTGATTAGAGAAGCTTCCGATATGCTTGATAAATCAAAACAAAACTTAAACGCGGTTGTGAATCCTTTAATTGGTAAAGCAAGGTCTTTAAAAGAGGGGCAAGATTTAAAAGGTGCTTATGAACTTTTTCTTGAAATACTTCTATACCATCCTGCTCATGAAGAAGCCTTAAATGAAATGGATGATATACGAAATAAATTAGAGCTCAGAAGTAAGCGAGTTTATCGTGAAGCAATCATCGCTGAATCATTAAGTCTTTATAATGACGCTAAAGAAAAGTTTCAAGAAGTTCAGCAAATAAGTCCCACAGATTCAGATTATTATGAAAAGGCTACGGAAAAGTTAAAAGACTACCTTGATTAGGATGATCATATGATTAAGTTACAGAGTTATGCAGCTAGAACAGACCAAGGGCCTTATTTACAACTTAATGAAGATGGACATGAAGTAGACCTTGTAAATGGTCTTTATATGATATTCGATGGGTTTGGCGGAGCTTCGGTTGGAGATAGGGCAGTAAGTCTGGTTAATGATACAATTAAAAAGTTCTACACAAGAGTCGGTGGAGATCCTGATTCGACTTTACCGTTTTTTTATAGTCCTAGATATTTAATAGAGGGTAATGCTCTTATAAACGCTATGGAATATGCTCATTATCTTCTAAAGCAGGACAATAAAGATAAGGATATGAATAGTCGGGGGGGAACTGCTGGATTGGCGATCGCTCAAGCTGAGAATATTTTAACTTTTGCTTCGACTGGTAATTGCCTGGCGCTTCTGTATTCAAGAGGTGACTTACAAATAGTATGTGAGCCCGAAAATTTTGAGTTTATTTCAGGTGATCATTTTGAAAAGCAATTTACGACAGCTTCTGCGACGGCCTTTGGATTATTTGATGATCTTCATCTCAATATTAAAGAGGTGAGAATTAACAAAGGTGACCGAGTGATTTTACTTACTGATGGTGTATATTCTCGTGTAAAAAACTCGGAGATTCGAGATATTCTTCAGAAGGAAGGTTCTAAGAATCAAGATCGGATTGATGATCTTTTCGATCTGGCCAATAGTCGTGGTAATTTGGATAATCAAACTGCCATTGTCCTCAATTTCTAGAAACATTCTGACATGTTTAGAATTTTTAATTTTAAGGGCCAAGTCTATTGATTAGACACGCCAATTAAGCGAGAATAATCAAAAGGTTATGTATGAGTGAGAAAATACTAGTCGCTGATGACAGTCCCACAATTCAAAAAGTAGTTGGCATTACTTTGGCCAATACAGACTATGAAATAGTTCAGGCACTTTCTGAGTCTGAATTATTTGGTATATTAGAGTCCGATTCTTTTGATTTGGTATTGCTGGATTTTAATCTATCAGAAGAAATTGATGGATACGAACTTTGCAAAAAAGTTACAGATCTTTCTCCACAATCAAAACTACTCGTTATGCTCGGCACTTTTGATACTGTAGACGACAATCGGTTAGAAGAATTAGGTATTGTCGAAAAAGTAATAAAACCATTTGAGAGCAGTAAATTTATTCAAAAAATTAAATCAGCATTAGATTTATCTTTACCAGAGACATCAATTTTTGATGAAAATAATGGCGAAGAAGAATTTGAAGAGGATGATTCCTCTAATGAAAATCAAATTTTTAATGAGCAGTCAGAAGAAGAGTGGGTTATCTCTGGACCTAAGGTGGAAGAAGATGATTCTTCCCCTATGCCAGAAGGAAACTTTTTGGAAGATGATAAATCACAAGAAAATATCTTAGCGAGCGAAGTGCTTGGGTGGGGAATGAGTGTTCCTGAGGTTATTGGATCAACTAAAAGCCTATCTTCAGTGATGCCACCAAAGATGAGTGAAGCTGAGGAAGTAACAAAACTTCAGAAAAATTCATCAACAAAATCTTACCAAGAGGAAGATGCTACTGGTGAGTGGAAGGCCTCAGAGCTTTTAGAAGCATCTGATGAATCTGATTTACCTGTTGAGGAAGACCTTGATTACCCGACAATGGGCGACCATGCTAATAGTCAGCCAAGCTCAAGCCTTGTTTCACTTGATGAGTTAAGTGGCAATATCGGTATCGATGAAGATGAAGATGAAGATGAAGATGAAGAGGAATTCGAAGATCTAGAGGAAACCGACCCTCAAATAATAATTCAGAAACAAGAAGACGACCCCGATTTAGAAAAAGAATTGAGTGAAGAGATAAGTCCTGATGAATTTTGGGCCGCCGACGAAGGTTACGATGACGATCAGCCAGGCGACGAAGATGAACATACAATTACGATTGATGCTCATGATGATGATGAAGATGACGACTTTAAGCTAGAAAAGCACTCTTCTATAGAACTTGGACCAAAGTTAGAACAAGATGAAAGTGATGATCCTACGGTAGAAGCTTTGAATGATCTTCGTGAGAGAGAAGCGGGGCTTGAAGAAGTTGGTCCCAAGTTAGAAAGAGTTTCTACTGATTCTATAGATAAAGACGCAATTATTTCTTCTTTAAAAGATGAACTTAGACCCATAATTAAAGAAATGGTCCGAGAAGCTATTGAGGAAATGGGAAGAGAGACTTCTGAAAAAGTGGCTTGGGAAATTATACCAGACCTTGCGGAAAACCTGATTCGCAGTGAAGTTGAAAAGTTATCTCAAAAGGTTCAAGAGAAACACTCTTTAAGCTAGTAGCGTAGAGAACCCGTAAGTACCTTTTCTCGATGGTTGTCGCCAGATTCTAGTAGGGCCTCACCGTTTTCTCCAATACCTATAAACTTCCCCATCACTTGATTTTCGTTATTTAAAATAGTCACTTCTTTATTAATATGGACGCAGCTTTTTATAAATTCGCTGCGAACATTTTCGGATGAGAGTCTATTATTTAAAATATAATTCACGATTTTAAGAGGTAGTTCTTTCTTAATATTTGGATCAATTATTTCGTCACTATTAAATAATGAGCTAACTTGATAAGGAAATGGGGGAACTGCCGAGGGCATTTTTAAATTTATTCCTATTCCAACAACAATTGTTTCTCCAACGAGTTGGCATAAAATACCACCAACTTTTTCTCCTTCATGAGATAAGAGATCATTCGGCCATTTTAATTTAAGTTTCGGTGAAAAAATTTTTGCAAGATGAACACCAATCTCTAAAGGAGTTAGGGTTAGTGTTTCATTGGGTTTTAGAGTGAAGCTGAAAGCCAGAGCATTCTCAAATTGGTGCCATTCAGATCCTTGACGCCCCACTCCTGCCGTCTGCTTGTCTGTTGAGACCAAATAATCTCCAGAACCTTGTTTTAAGGCCCTTTTTACTTCCTCTTGGGTAGATGACGTTTGGGATAAATGGATGTGATGCATACTGTTCCTTTAACAATTCACTCCTATTTGGTAGAACTCTATGAATCCAGAAACAAAATGTCACGACGAGGTCGATATGTCCCTTATTGAAAGATCACATCCAAGAGAAGTTAAGTTCACAACAGGGATTAATCCCTATGCAGCAGGTTCCGTTATTGCAGAGTTTGGCAATACTAAGGTTCATATAACAGCAACTGTTGAGGAGTCCGTTCCACCGTGGATGAAAGGCACAGGCAAAGGATGGGTAACTGCAGAATATTCAATGTTACCAGGATCTACTCATACGAGAAGCCGCAGAGAAAGAAGTAAGGTCGGCGGAAGAACATATGAAATCCAGCGCCTAATTGGCAGAAGTCTGCGCGCAATTGTTGATCTTGAGAAATTGGGAGAAAGAAGTGTTCAGGTTGATTGTGATGTACTTGTAGCCGATGGTGGAACAAGAACAGCATCAATTTCAGGTGCATATGTTGCTTTGGCACAGGCCTTTAAGAAACTTATGGCCGAAGGACTTCTGAAAGAAAGTCCTTTCACTGATCAGCTTGGTGCAATAAGCGTTGGAGTAAATAGTCAGGGGAAAGTAATTGTAGACCTTAATTATGAAGAAGATTCAAGCTGTGAAACAGATATGAATATTGTAATGACTCGAAAAGGTGAGTTTATTGAAATTCAGGGAACCGCAGAAGAGAAACCTTTCAATAAGGATCAGTTGGCAGGTTTACTTGATGCAGCTGAAACCTCTCTCTTAAAAGTTTTTGAAGAGCAGGATAGGGTTCTCTAATGGCCTATTCCTTTCTCTTGGCCACAGGTAATGCTCATAAAGCGCACGAGTTCTCTGAACTTTTTCCGGGGGATGTTATAGAAGTAACATCGGCACCGGAAAAGGTAGAAGTTGTTGAGGACGGTCTTACTTTTAGTGAGAATGCTTTAAAAAAAGCTCGAGCCTACTACCAGAAATTCAAAAAGCCCGTAATGGCTGACGATTCCGGATTAAACGTTCTCGCTTTACCTGATGAGCTTGGAATTCATACCGCTCGATTTGGTGGTGAGGGACTTACTTCCAAGCAGAGAAATGAGCTATTGATAGAGAGGCTTAAAGATAAGAGTGAAGGCGAGAGGAGTGCGACCTTTGTTTGTGTTCTTTGTTTTTACTTCTCAGAAGAAGAGGTTTTCTTTTTCGAAGGGCGCTTAGGTGGCTCGATTGCTTCATTAGAGACGGGAGCAGAGGGTTTTGGCTATGACCCTGTCTTTATTCCTGAAAAGGTTGAAGGTGATGAGTCTTTGGCCCAGCTTTCTGACTGGAAGCAAAAAAATAGCCATCGTGCCTTGGCGTGTCAATCTGCATTGAAATTCTTCAAAGAAAGGGTTGGACAAAACTAATGCTCTTCATTATAAATTGGCATTCATAAAGTAATGAATCGGAGCGTAGCGCAGCTTGGTAGCGCACTTGCTTTGGGAGCAAGGGGTCGCTGGTTCGAATCCAGTCGCTCCGACCATTTTAAAAAGCCACTCTTTGAGTGGCTTTTTTTATTTCTAATATTAGTGAAAAAAGGAATCTAATTAATCTTGAAAGGTCCTGTTGTAGGGTTCACCATCTTGGTCTTGCCCAATAATTTGAACCCACTTAACGTTTCCAAACATGCTAACCTTTGAATGAATTCGAGAGACATTAAGGGTCTCTCCTTGGACTTGGATTTGGTTTTTAAGGGTACATAATCCTTCATCTGCGGACTCTATAGTAACCCTAACTTTTTCAGTGCTTAGGATTTTCTTTTTTTGAAAATCCTTCATAGATTCAGTTATAAATTCCACTTCGTACTTGTTACGAGTTCTTATTATAGGCTCAAGTGGCTTTCTAATCATGTCCATGGAGTCTTGCAGAGACTTCCAATTGCCATCTTCCTCATCCATCTTCCATTCGGCGTAGACATCACTCTCGATTTCACAAGTGTCAGGGTCATACTTCACTTTGTAATGAAGAATGTTTTTTGAGTTGATAGTCTTTGAGACCTTCAAGATAGTCGCCTCACTTGAGGCAAAGGTAGAAATGGAAAATAGCAATATGAGTGGTAGGGCTAGTTTTTTCATGGCGTTGTTGTACCAAGCCTTTGAAAAAAGGGTGAAAAAATCGTAATAATTATAGGGTGTCAGTATTTTAGACAGCTAAGGAAGAAGGATCGAGGCTCCAACCATTCTCATTTCTTGAGGCATATAAGTACCACAGGCACCTACCGGCGCTCTCTCCATAGATTCCAGCGCTTCATAACGGGAGCAAAGAGCGATGATAGCTTTTTCTTGATCTAGAATTTCTATTTGAAAGCTAAAGTAACCACCTTGATCTAACTTCTTTGTAAAAGTAAGGATTACTTCAAAGTCCTCAAATGGCACAGAAACTCTACTAAAAGAATTTTCCTTCGGTTCTGGAATAGACACACTTTTTACTTCATCAAAACCACTTGGCAGGCAAATTTGATTTAAGGGGCACTGAGGTTTTTCCCATAAACTAATACGCAGGTCCATCCCTAGTGTATTGAATGAAAGCACTAAACAAAGGGAAAAGGTTATTATTTTGAACATGGATTAACTCTCTATCAAAATTTTTATTAATAATGTTTTTCAAAAAGTAGAGCATTAGTTAACTTATCCTTATGAAATTAACAACGACCCTTATTCTCATACTCGTTTTTCACACAGTAGCTTTTGCAACTGGCATAGACGGTACTTATAATTCTAAATGCCTACCCCACGCTGAGAATCGTTTTTTCAAGAGTGAAGCTATAATCAAAGAGCAAAGTTTTAGTGGCAAGTTTTCCTTGTTTGAAGACCACCTCTGTCAAAAACTTCTTTTAATTGTGGATTATAAGTCAGAGGTTAATTACCCTGCGGCCCTGGAGATAGGTCCAATTGATCATAAGGTGAAGAGCGCTCTTATGTTGGTCTTTAGCCCAGAAGTCAGAAATCGTCTTAACAGCGAAGGCTTCTGTCTTGGTCAGGAGATTGTAATTGGTACGCCTTTTAACATTGAAGGCAAGCTTGGTTGTGGTCCCCTTCGTGTACCTCAATCAGGTAGTATTCTCTTTGATATGTACGAGAAAAAAGCAGGCGAAGTAAGCTTTGGTGCCTTTCCTTTAATGTGGATATTAGAGGAAGAGAAGCGACCAGCTCTAACGAGTCGCATTGCTCATCTACTGAAATAAGCACCCCCGGATAATGACTCCAATATGCGCAAGGCGCAAAGTCACTGATTCCTTGTTTTTATGAGGGTTTCGGCCTTCAAATTACCGAATATTTCTTGTACACTTTGTGAGCATTGTCATAAGATTTTCGGTACACACAACAGAGAATATGCACAACAGAGACAAGACAGTTAACACACACATTGCACGGCAAAGGATTCGCTTGTGAAACTCAAGAGATTAATAATCCAGGGCTTTAAGTCCTTTAAAGACCGAACTACGATCAATTTTGATGACGGTATTACGGGAATCGTAGGTCCAAATGGTTGCGGGAAATCTAATATTGTAGATGCTCTTTTTTGGGTTATGGGCGCCCAATCAGCAAAACATTTGCGAGGAAGTTCTATGAAGGACCTGATTTTCTCAGGTTCGACAAAATATAACCCCGGTGCATTTTCTGAAGCAACACTTGTTCTTGATAATATCAATGGCAAGCACATCCATATCGGAAATAAAGTTAGTTCACCTTCAGAGATTCAGTTAACTCGTAAGCTTTATAGAAACGGTGATACTGAATATCGTATTAACGGTGAGCCTGCTCGTCTTAGAGATATCCAAGAAGTATTTATGGATACCGGAGCAGGGGCAAAGTCCTACTCAATTATTGCTCAAGGTGAAATTAACCGTCTTGTTCAATCTAAGCCCGAAGAAAGACGAGTGATGATTGAAGAAGTTGCAGGCATCACAAAGTTTAAGGCGCGAAAGAGAGAGTCACTTCGTAAAATTGAAGCGACTCAGTTAAACCTGGGCCGATTAAGCGACCTTCAAGTTGAGATTGAGAAAAATTTAAGGTCTTTACAAAAGCAAGCGGAGAAGGCTGAAAGGGCGAGAAGTTTAAAAGAAAAAATTAAGCGTAATGATATTGTGGTTCACTCACACAAGGTTTATGAAGGGTTGAAATCTTATCGTGATGATCAAAACAATTTCAATCAATTAGAAATTGAAGTTGAAACCTCAAAAACTCAAAAGAATAATCTTGAAATTTCTTTAGAGGACGAAAGGCTTCAAAAAGATGAGCAAACGGCAAGAATCGAAGAACTTCAAAGTGAGTACAATGAGATATCAAGAAGCCTAGCTGCTGCAGAGGAAAAGCTTAATTACCTTTGTAAAACACTTACGGAAAAAGAAAATTTAATTGAAACTCGTGAAAAAGAAATAGAAGAAATAAATAGTGAAATTGCTAATCGTAAAGAAAGATTTGAGCAACTCCAGACGGATCTTGATGCCTTTGAGGCACAAAAGGAAGAGGGACTTGATTTCTCTGAATTAGAAGAAACGGTTGAAAACCTTAAGGAAGAATTAGAGCTTAAGGCCGAGAGCTTAGACCAAGTCAAAGAGTCTTTAACGACAGCAAAAGATGAGTTTTCTGAAATAGATCAGACGGTCTTTCGTAACAATTCACGTCTAGAGGAGTTCGCAGGATCTCTTCAGGATATTACGACTGAAATTGAAGCTCTGGAAAAACAATACTCTGGTGTTAGTAAAGACATTGCCGAAGAGAGAGACGCTTCTCTTAAGGCTACTGCCAGAGCAGAAGAACTCTCAGTAGAAGAAAGAGAAACTCGTCAACAAATTGAAGAGTTAAAAACAGAACTGAGAACTAAAGAATCAAGTTTAAAAGAAAAGCAACGAGATTTAATTCAAGGTGACAGTAAGCTGCAATCCTTAATTGAAATTCGTGAATCACTTGAAGGAACAAAAGAGGGCATGGGTAAGCTTCTTGAGGATCACCCTGAGGGCTTTGTGTTACTTGGAAGTCTTATTAAGTGCTCCGATGAATATGCCTCTGGCGTTCAGCTATTGTTAAAAGAGTTTTTAAAAGTAGCAGTTTGTCGTGACCTGACTAAGAAGGAAGATTTCTATCAGTGGTTAATGAATAATGATGGGCTAGGTCTTGATACTCTCGTTCCCCACAGGGAAATGACATCTCATTCCGAAACCTTTGAAAGATTAAAACTAAAGCTCTCCAATGTATTACAAATCATTGACGTTCTTGAGATGGATGAAGGTCTTAAGAGAGCCCTTACACCATTTCTATCAGGGTATTACATTGTTCCTATATTGGAACTTGATAAAGTTAAGAATTTAGATGAGGGAATGGCCTACAAAGGTATTGCTTCTTTTGATGGTCTAAAAGCCATTCGAAATGTTCAAGGTGCTACCTTGATTGACTTTAGTGATCCTAACTCTCAAGGATTAGGAATTGTTGAGAGAAATAACCTTATTGAAGAGCTAACAGGGAAAGTTTCAGTTCTAAAGACTGAAGTTCCTGAGCTAGATGAGAAGGTTCAATTCTTAGAGGGAGACCTCTCAAGCTTAGTAAAAAGGCATGATGAAATTCGCGATGAACTATCTGATAGAAAATCAGACGCAGCTTCATTGTCGAGTGCTCTAGAGTCAAAACTTTCTAATATGGAAGCTGGCCATGCCCGTCTAGATATCTTGAAGAATCGTAAAACTGAGGTTTCAAAACAGCGATTTGACCTTCTTGAAAATGAAGAATCAATGAATAAGACGCTTGAAGAGGCCAAAGAAAAGTCTGAAAGTTTAAGTGAGCAACTTGAAGAATTGGAAGAATCTTGCGAGCTACTTCGTGATGAATACTCTCAAAAAAGAGAAGAACTTCTAGAGAGACAGGTTGAAGCTAAGTCCTTTAATGAAAGGGTAGATAATACGAGTCGTCAGATTCAAGATGTTGAAGGTCAAATTGAAAGACAGAATCAGAAGCTAACTTCTCTTCAGGGTTTGATAGAGGGTTATCAGACGGAAATGGAAGAAATTGGTGTTCAAATTGAAGAGCTTGAAAAAAGTAATCTTGATACAGCTGAGGGCCTTCAAGAAAAAGAAGAGGTTCTTAACACTCTTAAGGATGGCCTAGGAGATCTTCTTCTTGGCATGAAAGAGAGAGAGGACCAAGCAAAGAAACTTTCCACAGAAATAAATAAGGCAGAAAAGAGTCTTGTTGAGATTGAGTCCAGAAGAATTCGTCTTGTTGAAGAAGAAGAACAACATGTTCGTAACATCTTTGAGAAGTATCGTATTAACCTTAGGGAAGCTCTTGGGCGCTACCTTGAGTATGAGGACAGTGATTATGAGGGATTAATTGAAATCTCATCAATTTTCATAATGGAAACGGAGCAAGGGGCTGTAACATTAGAGTCAGAAAGCTACGAGTTTACTAGACGGTATGGACAAGACCTTAAAGATTGTGAATATAAGTTTAAAAACTATAAAACAGAACTTAATCGTCTAGGTGAAATCAATTGGCAGGCCATTGAAGATTACGAGAGACAGAAGTTAAGATTCGATTTCTTGAAAATCCAAGAAGAAGAGTTGAGAACATCTTTAGAAGATCTCGAAAAAGCAATTAGTCACATTGATGAAAAATCAAAATTAAGATTTAAAATCGCTTTTGATGAAGTTAATACTCGTTTTAGAAAAGTATTTCCGATCATTTTTGGTGGCGGTAATGCCGAACTGAAAATTACGGGTGACATTAATGATGCTGAATGTGGTGTTGAGATTATTGCTCAGCCACCAGGTAAAAAAATGCAGAATATCAACCTTATGTCTGGTGGTGAAAAGGCCATGACTGCTGTGAGTTTGATCTTCTCAATTTTTCTTGTGAAACCATCACCATTTTGTCTTCTCGATGAAGTCGACGCCCCCTTGGATGATGCTAACGTTGGACGATTCAATGAGCTATTAAGGGAAATGAGTAAGGAATCTCAGTTCATCTTAATTACTCACAATAAGAAAACGATGGAACTTAATGACACGCTTTATGGTGTGACAATGCAAGAGCCTGGAGTATCAAAAGCCGTTAGCGTTCAATTACATTAAGGGAGTTTTTTGCAAAAATCACAACAACTAATATTAATTTTATTATTGTTCGGAAACTCTCTCCTTACCTTTTCTAAGGAGAGTTTTATCCCTAAAACTTTTGAAGCAAACTTCGTAAAGAAAGAAAAGGCCATCCTTTCGGGTAAAACGATCAAGTCGGAGGGGGAGCTTTATTATCAATATCCCAGCCGCATAAGACTTGAATTTCAAGGGAATGATAAATCAGTCTTTGTTAGTAATCCTTTTAAGACATTTTATTACAAGCCTCCTATTTTTGAAGGAGTACCTGGTGAACTGACTGTTAATAAATCAAATAATTATCCGTTGAGTAAGTTTTTTGATTCCCTTAGAAGTGGTCTAAAATCAAATGAGTTATATTCGGTGAAAAAATCTCAGAATAAGCTAAATATAAAGTTTACGAAAAAAGGCATTCTAGAGCTGAAAATCCTAAGTGCAGAATTAACTTTCAAAAAAAGCTTAATCTTTTTGGAGCTTGAGAAATTACAAATCGAACTTGATAATAATAAAAAACTTAACTTTGAACTAAATAAGATTAAGGTTAACCCAAAGCTAGATAAAAATTTATTTACTTTTGAAGCGCCTAAAAATACTCGAACATCCTACTAGCTAATTCATAATACTTTTCGTGAAGAAATCCTTTTTCTCATACCAGCTATTATTTAATATTCTCTCGTAAGTAGCTAAGTTTCTTAAGACTAGCTTGATGTAATTCCTTGTCTCTTTGTAGGGAATCATTTCTATAAATTCAAATCGATCTTCTCGAAATCTATGCTTGAGCCAACCTCTAACGGGGCGAGCTCCAGCATTATAGGCGCTAACGAGGGGAATAAAGTGTCCGTTATAGTTTTGACTTAAATTTCTAAGAAGAAGGGAGCCCAGTAGAAGGTTTGTTTCTACATCATAGAGATCGGAATAATCTTTGTACTTAATTTTATAACGACGTGCCAGTTTCTTTGCCTTCTCTGGAGTTAGTTGTAGCAAACCAAAGGCATCGGCCCAGCTTCTAACTTTAGGGTTAAATGCAGACTCTTGTCTTGCTATAGAATAGATAAAGGATGAGGGTAGTTTACTTTTTTTGCCAACTTCTTTGACCATATCTAAATAGGGAGCAGGAAAGGCGGCAGGAAGATGTTCTTCCTCTAGATCTTTTCTATTTTCATAATCAAGACTGAAATATTTATAAATACCCCCTTCGTACCATTTGGCAAAGTGATACAGGGGTAGAATCTTCTCAATCTCACCTTTTCCTTGATAAGAATTTTCTATATTCCGTAAAAAATCCTCTGCCAGTTCAAACTTTTCGACGGCGACAAGCCAGTCGAGAGTGGGGAATGGAGAACTTTTGATTTCATATTTATTTTTTTTCGTTTTCGGTAGAGGGAGTGACTGCTCCATTGCTGAAGCAATTCCATAATAACCATAAGAATCATCTTCAATAAGGCGCTTGAATAAAATATTGGCTTCGCCCTCTTGATTCATTTTTTTTAATATTTTTGCCTGCCAAAAGATAAGTTTTTTCTTAAAGCTCTCATCTTCAGTTCTTTCGGATGTAACAAAGAAAATGTCTTTGGCCTTTCTAAACCGAGATTTGAGATAATAGCTCCAGCCAAGACTCCAAGACAGTTCCTCAAGAATTTCACTGTCGACAATACTCTGTTGAAGACCTTTGAGATAATATTCTTCGGCTTTCTTAAAGGCTTTCTTTTCTTCTTCAATTTTTCCAAGAAGAAGGTAAGCATGGGCAGTGGTATTGGAATCAATAAGTGGACTCTTTAAAATAACTTTTAAACCATTCTCCGCCCTACTTCTGAAGTTGACTGTCCACTGGGCCCTGGCCATCTTAATTCTTAATTCAAGGTACTTTTCTCTAATCTCATCTTTATTTAGCCATTCACGGTGGTTCTCTAACCAAGCGACAAGAGATTCTATTTTCCAGCTATATTGTTTTTTTTGTCTTTGAAGTTTGTACGTCATGGCGAAACGCTCAAACGCCTCAATCCTTTCTAAGGGTAGATATTGATCAGACTTATAAACGAGCTTGTAATAATAGCGTCCCTTCTTGAAGTTTCTTACCCGAGAAAAGTCTTTAGCCATCTTGAAGTAGTCAATTTGCTTTGGGGATTTTATGAAACGGGGAGAAACATCAATGAGTTTTTGCCTGACAATTTTTTCAAGAGAAGAGAGTTTTTTCTTTTTTGTGTATTTAATAAGATTGAAAAGCTGTTCTTCTTTTTCTTTATGAATATCAATATGGTCATTAAAACCTAGTGAAAAACGGATGTAATATTCATGAAGTTTCTTTTTTAAAGCAAGCTCCATTGAATTCTTAAAGAATATTTTTTGTAAAAAAGGTTGAACCTCTTTTAAAGAACCTTTCCATAAGACAAGACTTCTAATTGCTAGATAATTACAAACCTCTAATGAACGGATCAGGGCGTATTGGGCCAAAGGAAAACTTTTATCCTTCCCAAGATACTTAAAACGGTCGCAAGCCGCTTTTTTATTCCCCGTCTTTTGAAATTCTTCAGCACTTAAGAAGACAAGCATTTGCCTTTGATTTTCTTGCAAACGGTTTAGGTCGGTATCGTTGAGATAATTCTGATTATTTTTAATTTGTTCAAAAGTTTGTTGAATGAACTCTTCTTTAGGCGGTCTTGTTAGAGAAGTACTGCACGAGGTTATGCTCAGGGTGAGTAAAATGATTAAAATTTGAGCCAAAACAATTTTCATGCTTAACAATTCCCTTTGTTTAATTCCTTATGGATATTATACGAGGCGTCTCGTTGTGACACAACCATTTGAAATTACGTGCAAATATTTTGCCTTTTCTCTATAAAAGTTTCATAAGCCTTTGATTTTTCGTGAATTGGGTATATATCCAAGCAACAAAACATACTCTTAATATTTATAAGGAACACCCATGAAAACTGTGGATTTGCCGACATCAAAAAAATTTGAGGAAAGGACAGTTTTTTTTACAAGCTTGGGCTGTTCAAAAAACTTAGTTGATTCGCAAGTTATGCTTGGTTTTATGGGCCTTGATGGATTCAAAATTTCTCAGGATCCTTCTGAATCAGAAGTAATTATAGTGAATACTTGTTCTTTTATTGAAGCATCTAAAAGAGAAAGTATAGATACAATCTTAGAGATGGCCGATTTTAAAGATCCTGACCAAGGTCAATGTAAGGCCCTCGTCGTAAGTGGGTGTATGGCCCAACGCTATAGTGTAGCGCTTGAAGATGAGCTCCCTGAGGTCGATTTATTAATAGGAACTGGTGAATACAATAAAATTGTTCCTCTATTAAAAGCTTTGGAAGAAGGGAAACTAGAAGCTAAGTCACATGTTGAAATTCCTAGATATATTCATACTGAGTTTGATCCTCGTTTAAATACCTCACCATTTTATACCGCTTGGTTAAAAATTTCGGAAGGCTGTAATAGAAACTGTACCTTCTGTATTATACCAACCCTTAGAGGGCGCTTACGCTCGAGAAAGGTGGATTCATTAGTAGCGGAAGCGCAAAAGCTTGTGACTACTGGGGTTCGCGAATTAAATTTAATTTCTCAAGACTTATCTGATTATGGGGTCGATCTAAGTGATGAAAATAATCTCTACCAACTCCTTAAAGGGCTAGAAGAGGTTGATGGTGCTGATTGGATCCGCTTATTTTATTTTTACCCAGATGAGCTAACAGATGAAGTTATAGAGTTAATGTCTCAATCAAAAAAGATTTGCTCTTACCTTGATATGCCAGTTCAACACTTTTCTGACAGTGTCTTAAAACGAATGAATCGTAAGATTACAGGTGAGAAGATATTAGAGAGGATATCAAAATTAAGAGAAGTGAATCCTGGTATCGTTATTAGGACTTCAATAATTGTGGGCTTCCCTGGTGAAACTGAAGAGGACTTTGAGACATTATTGAATGGGGTTAAGGAAGCGCGTATTAATCACCTCGGGATTTTTCGTTACTCTGATGAAGAAGGGACTCCAGCCTTCAAGTTAAAAGAAAAAGTACCGCAAGGTACAATTGAAGAGAGATTTGATCGTCTTCATGAAGCTCAAAGAGAAATTGCTGAAGAGTTAAATGAAGAATTTCTTGGCAAGACAATAGATGTCCTTGTGGAAGGCTTTCATGAAGAGACAGATTTACTATTAAAGGGCCGTCATGAAGGCCAAGCACCTGATATAGATGGATGTGTCATGATTAATAATACGAATGATATTCCTTTTAGTGTTGGAGATATCATTAAAGTAAAAATTAATGAAATTCATGAATATGACCTGATTGGTGAAGTTATTGCTTCTGATAAGAGAAAGGCTCAGTAGTCGATCACTTTGGTCGCTTATTAATTTCTACAAAAACTTAAAATTTTCATTAAGATAAGAACACTTACAAACAAAGGATGGGTAAGTGTTCAAGAAAATAGCTATTTTACTTCTCATATCACTATCTACTCAAGCCGGTTTTTTTGATGACCTTAAGGAAAAGGTTCGACCACACTTGGTTAACATCATTGGATTAGAAAAAACCAATGAGTTCTTAGGGAAAGACAAATTCCTTATCGAGCTTCCAAATATCCCAAAAGTTATAAGAGACGCTAGAAGTATAAAGAATTTTGGCAAGGGTCCCAAAAATAAAGTGGTCTATAAGAAGGATCAAGAAAGACGTTTTAATTACAACTTTATTAAAGAGGCGTTTCAAGCGACAAGAAAGGTTAATGCTGAAGATAGTGATATTGCTAAGTGGATGAATGTACTTGAGCAAAAGGGCTCTAGAGAGGGCGTTTATCGTGCTCTTGTTTTAGATGGAACTTATCTTGGTTTAGAAAACTATGAGTTTCCGATAACTGATGAAGTTATGAATTTCACCATTACTTACATAGAAAAATATCTAAATAAAACAATTAGCGAAAGTCGTTTAAAGAAAGCTAATTTTTTTACAGTAAAAAGAGATATCACGGAAAAGACTCTCGAAGTGATTGATGAGTTTTATAAAACTGAAACTGATGATATCTATGATTGGTACGCAGTTTTCTCTGCTGATCTGGCCAAAAGATTTCCAAAGGCGATGAACAATCAAACAAGAAAAGAGACAAATCCTTTAAAACACAAGTCTTGGGCCAAAAGTGTGCCCGACCAATATCTAAAGTCAGAAGTTATAATTAAACTGCATCAAGTTTTTAACTTAATTCAAAATTAAGAAAAGAAAGCATTAACTTCTTCGGGATTTAGGCTGAGACCCATGTAGAGTCTCTCCACCCCTAGAGCATTTCCTGCTGATGGTGGTAGGCCTCTTTCTAACGCTTGAAAGAGAATATTTGGTTGATTAAGCTCATAACCATAAAGCTTCTTCTTTTTCTTGGCCTCTTCATCCATGCGGACTCTTTGCTCAGCAATATCGATGAGTTCATTAAAACAATTACAAAGCTCTAATCCATTTAAGTAAATTTCGAACCTCTGGCAAACTCTTGGATTCTTAGGGTTTATCGTTGAGAGCGCGGCAAGGGGGGCGGGAAACTCATCAACAACCAAAATATTATGGTTTTTAAAGCTCGGTTCAATTTCATTAAGAAAGAGAAGATAGAAATAGTCCTCCCATGGGAGATCTTGAGTCTCTTTACTTAACAGCTGAGGAAAGTCTTTAAGGATTTTATTTCGAAGATCTAAAGGCTTAAGGAAGTCTAATATCGAAAAGCCTAATAAATCGTGGAAAAGCTCATCTACTGTGACCTCAGTCACGTTTTGTTTACCCTTTACCTGAATACCTTTTTCAGTGAGGTGGTTGTGAGCAAACTGAATGAGATCTAGCGTGTCCTTTTTAATCTCATGATAAAAAGAATTTGCACGATACCATTCCAGCATTAAAAACTGGGGTCTATGGGTTTGGCTTGGCGGTTCGTCTCTAAAGCAATAACTTAGATTGTAGATCTTTGTGAAGCCTTCACTTAAGAGTTCCTTCATGTGGAACTCGGGGCTTGTATGTAAGTAAAGTGGATAGTCTAACTTGTGAAAGGCGCTTCTAACTTGGAACGGGTGGAGGTGGGCCTCCATTCCAGGGTTTTCGACCATTGGCGGGGTAGGTGTTTCTAGAAAGCCATTTTGATTAAAAAAATGGCGACAGGCAGCAACTGTCTCAAATAAGCCTAATTTACTCAAACAAGGACCCCCAAATTAAGTCTAGATTGATTTTTAAAGTGCCTTGGGTATTATGGCCAGACTCTTATCAATTAGCTTTCGGAGAAAACTATGATTCAACTGTTGCAAAGCATATATGATCTTTTAGGTGTTCAGCAACTCGTCAACCTTGGTGACCTTCTTGGGTTGGCCTCAGCGGCCTTTCTCCTTGTCGCAGGTATTGCACAGTACTTTTCGTCTGGTGGTGGCACGGCAACGATTGAAAAATTGCCGGAGGAGAAGCCGTCAGTAGCAATTCAAGAAATTGTTTCTGAAAAATTAGAAGAAGCTTCTTTAACGGAAGTAATTGTTGATGAAGAAATAAAAGCAGAAGTTATCCCTTGGTCTGAAAGGTTGAGAAAAGGTTTATCTAGTTCTCGATCACAAGTATGGGGGCGCTTAGGTTCTCTTTTTCAAGGCAATGGTCTAACTGATGATCAATTGGAAGAGATTGAGGAGCTATTGTATTCCGCTGATATCGGGCCACAAACAGCAACAGAGCTTACGGAAGCTTTGACCGAAAAAGCAAAAGAAACGGATTTTGGTGAAAAAGAATTTAAAAGCTTTCTCTTTAATTTCTTAAAAGAAAAACTAGCTCCAATTCAAGATAAAGTTGACCCCTTACTTTACCAGTTTAATAAAGACGAAAAAGGTAAAACCAAGGTCATCATGGTTGTTGGAGTTAATGGCGCTGGTAAGACAACGACTATTGGAAAGTTAGCAACGAAACTTACACAGCAAGGAGCTAATGTTGTAGTCGGTGCTTGTGATACTTTCAGGGCCGCAGCAGTTGATCAACTTCAGGTATGGTGCGATCGCGCTGGTGCCACGATGATTAGAGCTAAAGAGGGGTCAAATCCTAGTGGAGTTGGTTACGAGGCGCTTCAAAGTGCTATCACTCAAAATGCTGACTATTGTATTTTGGACACGGCCGGTAGGTTGCACACCAAGGGTAACCTCATGGAGGAGCTTACCAAGAGTAAAAATGTGCTAAAGAAGTTAGATGAAACAGCGCCTCAACATGTACTTCTCGTTATAGATGCCATCACGGGTCAAAATGCCATTAGGCAAGCAGAGGAATTTAATAAAGCATTAAATCTGTCTGGTTTGATTTTTACCAAGTGCGATGGTTCTTCTAAGGCAGGGAGCGCTGTGTCTATAGTTCAAAGTCTAAAGGTACCGATTACCTATATTGGCGTAGGCGAAAGTGTTGAAGACCTAAATAACTTTAATCTAGATGAATATTTGAATGCCCTCCTTGATATGTGATGGTCTAACGCGATGGGAGCTCTCTTTGTTACTGCTTTATGCTTTACGTGAGTGGCCCTAATGGCGTATTCTATCCAAGGTATGGATAATTTTACGAGTAGTATCGAATACGAAATACTAGGTTACAAAGTTAAACTTCGTGAGGGTGATGATTTACATCAGTTATCACCTGATCAAGTAGTGGAACTCGTGCGTAGCGAGTCCGATAAGATAATGCAAAGAGCACCTCATCTTGAAAGAGGAGAGGTTGCCTTGCTAGTTGCCCTACAGATGGCCCAAGAAAAGTTAGTTTTAGATAATCAATATCATACAGAACTAACAGATCTTAAAGAAAAGGCTGGAAAGGCTCTAGATCTTATTGAGGAAGTTACTCCCACAACTATGTAGTCCAATTAAATTTCGATACTCTCGGGGGTCAAAATTGTGACTTCTAAAAATGAATTGCGTCGAGAGATTAAATCAATATTGAGTAACCTCTCTTTGTCAGATCATAAAAAGAATAGCTCTCTGGTCTCAGAGAATTTGCTCGAGTTTTTAAGGCAAATCTCAAAGAGTCAGTTTCCCAATTCCATTCCAACTTTTGGTTTTTATGCGCCGATAAATAATGAGGCGGATATTTTTGCTGCAAAGCAAGTCCAAGAGAAGAGTTTTAGTTTGGCTTTCCCCTATGGTGCTTCTGGAGATATGAGTTTTCGTATCTGTTCTCCGGAAAACTTAGAAGAAAGCGATGTGTTTGGAGTAACAATCCTTTCACCACGGGCAACTGATAAAATAGTTCTACCCGAGGTTTTGGTTATTCCCGGCTTGGCCTTCAGTAGAGATGGTCACAGGTTGGGGAGAGGCAAGGGTTATTACGATCGCTATCTTGAGTCATTTTCGGGCATAAAGGTTGGGGTCTGTTACGAAGAGCAAATGAGAAGTGAAGTGCCGTGTGATGAGCATGACCAAATGATGGATTACGTAGTTACCCAGAATGAGGTTTATGATTGCAAGGTTTTAAAATAATTATAGTTCCCTACTCTTATAAGTAGGCTTAGAAAGGAGAAAGCATTATGGATATATCAGTTGTACTTGCTTCCGTCCTTTTCTTAATCTTAGGTGCCGCATTAGGCTTTTTCATTCGACACAAGCAGGCTACTGCAGAGTTGAAAGAACGAGAAAGCAAGGGTGACCAGATTATTGAAAAGGCCAAGGAATCTGCAAACGACATTAAGTACAAGGCTCGTAAAGAGGCTAAGGAAGTTATTAAGGAAGAGCGCGGTCAGTTTGAAAACGAAATCAAAAACCGTGAGAAAGAGTTCAAGAACCAAGAAAAGGAATTGACTCAAAAGGAAGCCAAGCTTGATTCAAAAATTGAGCAAAATAAGGCTGAAGCAGAGAAGCTCTCTAGTAGCCAAGATGAGCTTAGTGAATTGAAAGGAAGAGTACAAAAAGAAATTGAAAAGTACCGTGCTCGTCAAAGTGAAATCTCCCAAAAACTTAGTGAAGTTGCGAGCATGACTCAGGACCAAGCTAAGCAAGAACTTCTTAAGACGATGGAAGAGGAAGCTAGAGTTGATTTTGCTAAGATGGCCAAAAAACTAGAAGAAGAAGCAAAAGAGGACGCAGAAGCCCAAGCTAAGCGTTTGGTTGGTATAGCCATTCAACGTTTTGCTGGAGAGTATGTTGCAGAGAAAACCATCTCTACAGTTGATCTTCCTTCTGATGATGTTAAGGGTCGATTGATTGGTCGTGAAGGTCGTAACATTCGTGCCTTTGAGCAAATTTGTGGTGTGGATCTCATTATTGATGACACACCAGAAGTTGTTGTCATTAGTTCTTTTAATGTTGTGAGAAGAGAAATTGCTCGTCAAACAATTGAAAAACTAATAGCTGATGGTCGAATTCATCCAGCAAAAATTGAAGAGTTTCATGACAAGTCCAAGAGTGAGATGGATAAACAGCTCTTAGATCTTGGACAAAAAGCTCAGATGGAAATCGGGGTTCATGGTATCCATCCTGAAATTTTAAAGCTGATTGGTGCTCTTAACTGGCGTACTTCATATACTCAAAACCAATATCAGCATGCTATCGAAGCTGCATTTATTTGTGGTGCTATGGCGTCTGAAATGGGTCTAAATGTAAAACAAGCTCGCCGTGCCGGTCTTCTCCATGACATTGGAAAGGTTTTAGATGCTTCTGCTGAAGGTTCACACGCTGTTATTGGCGCTGACTTTGCTAAGAAGTATGGAGAGCCTGCTGACATTGTTCATGCTATCCGTGCTCACCATGATGACGAAAAGCCTGAATCGGTTTTGGCCCACCTTGTGGCCGCTGCTGATGCACTCTCAGGAGCTCGTCCGGGTGCCCGTAAGGCGATGATGGAGTCCTATGTTTCTAGGCTTACTGACATAGAAGAAATTGTAAATACATTTGATGGTGTTAGCCGCTCTTATGCAATCTCTGGCGGTCGTGAAGTTAGAGTCTTTGTTGAGAATGATACTGTTAGTGATGAGGAAACAGTTTTGCTTTCCCGTGATATTGCTAAGAAAATCGAAGAAGAGATGTCATATCCTGGAACGATTAAAATTACCGTTCTAAGAGAGACAAAAGCGATTGGTGTAGCTAGATAATTTTAAATAAAATAATTTATAAAAGAGCCCCTCGTTTGAGGGGCTTTTTTTATTTAGCACATTCGTAAACTCTATCTCCAGCATCAAACCAGTTGAGGAAAAAGTCAAAGGCCCTTTGACATGCTTTTGGTGTTCTTTTGTTCTTTAAAAGTGTCGCAGGCTCAGTAACAAAACCGGTAAAGACTTCAGCGAACTGCTCGTTGTTGTTGTTGTCGGCATAATTCGAAACCATACAGTATCCGTGACCTTTCATGTGGGCCCTATATTTCCCATATACTCCATTATTTCCAATAAGGTGGGCATATTCATGGACATGCTGGGCAACGCTCAAGCCATGAGCTTTCTGTCCTTGTCTTTGAATAAGAATATGATTTCCTCTTTGCCCACTACTGCCATTACCATCGATAATGCGAATTTCGTATCCTCTAACTTTTGGGAAGCCTGACTTCAAGGGACCTTTATTTAAGTATTGTAGCCATTTTAAACCAGCTCCAAGTGTTCGGATTTCTTTGGAGGTTGCGCCCTTTGTTTTTAGCTTTTGTGAGGTGATGAGTTTCTTTGCTTCACTTAGGCTTACCTTGCTAACCGGGTAACAGCCTCGGGAGGGGATATCATAATTCTTAAGGGAATAAGTGTAGCTTTTGGCCATTAGACCTATTGAAGAGGTCATTAACAATGCTGCAAAAACTAACAAAGGTTTTTTCATTGATTTCTCCTTTGTAATCAATCTTGGGTTTGGGTACTGGATCATACAATTTCTTGAAATTATTAAAATGAATTTGAAAAAATTATGGTGGATGTCATTTTTTATACACCCTGTAAAAATGTGAGGCTCAAGCTACTTCCCCTAATGATAATAGAGGCTTATAATTTAAAGAAGATGTAACGGGAGGACTTTTTTGAGAACTCAATATGCTTTAGTCACTGGTTCTTCAAGTGGTCTAGGTTTTGAAATTTGCCAATATCTATTGGAGGAGGGCTTTATCGTCTTCGGTGCGAGTCGATCAGCTACTGACATAGACCATCCAAAGTTTATTGACCTTGATGTAGACGTTACAAATGAAGAGTCAGTTCAGCAAATGTATGACGAGGTTGGAAAGGAAACCTACGGGCTTCATTTGATTGTGAGTAATGCAGGTATATTTGAAATGGGTTCTGTTTTAGACACTGAAAGCGATATGTTTTTAGACCACTTAAAAACAAATACATTGGGACCCTTTCATATTTTAAAACATGGTCATGACTTCATTATTGAAAATGTCACTCATATCGTTCATATCTCCTCAATCGCCGGTAAAAAAGGATTTGAAAATGTCTCCGCTTACTGTGCCTCAAAGTTTGGTCTAAATGGTTTAATTGAGTCTTGTAGAGAGGAATGGAAGGGGTTAGGGGTTCGATTTAGTACCTTGATGCCAGGGGCGATAGACACACCTATTTGGGAAAATATAAGCGATGATTTTGAACGTTCTAAAATGTTAGACCCTGAAGACTTTATTCAAGTATTTGATATGGTAGTAAAAAGCCCACCCAATATGCAATTTACGGATATTACTTTTCTTCATAAGAGTGGAAACCTAGAATAGAATCATGGAACATAAAAAGAAATTACAAAAGTATTATCTCTATGGGCTTATGCCTGTCCTAGTGATTTGGATTTTATTATCCTTAATTGTTAATCAGCTCTATGGTGTGTTTTTTTTATTGGGGTATATTTGGCCTTATATGTATTACACGCCTGGCTTTGCAGAGAAAGCAAGCTCTCGCTCCTATCGTTTTTCTTTGCTTGGAAATCTTTTTAAGTTTCAATCTTATATCTTCACTCTTGTTGGAGAAAAACCTCCTGTTTGGATGATGCCTTTAGCACGGTTGGTTGTTCCCTTCAGCATGACTGGAGTTTTGAGTATTATTAATCCAAATTGGTCGCCACTATGGACTATTCTAGGTTGGTCTATGTTTGAAGTTTTTGTATTTTGTAACAAGAAATTTAAATGGGATTTACTTTAATTCTATTTAGGTTTTCTTGAAACTCTTCGAGGGTTCTTGAACGAAGAAACTTTGATCTCATGGCGTCACCATTAGGGTAATCATCAAAGATATAGCGAGAAAAGGCTTTGAAACGCCGTAAAAGCTGTTCTTGGTCTAAGCCTTTTTTAAAGTAATTTCGCTCTAATAAATGAAAGTAATAATCCAGATTATTTTGTCGTTCATATAAAAGGTATTCTTCATTAACTGCATGAATCTGATCTTTGTTTTCTTCAAAGAGAGTTGCCAGCCATGGTGTTTTTAGTGCACCTCTTCCAAGCATCACCGCATGACAGCCAGTCTCGTCAAACATTTGCTCTACATCAAAAAGATTCCAGCAATCACCGTTTCCGATAAGTGGAATGTTAATTGCTTCAACAGCTTTTTTTATATAAGACCAGTCGGCCCGCCCCTCATACATCTGATCGCGTGTTCTTCCGTGCAGGGTTATCGCCTCAACGCCTTCGTCTTCTAATAACTTTAATATATCTAAGAAATTCTTATCATCTCTAAAACCAACTCTTATTTTAGCTGTGAATAAACCACTAAAGTTTTCTCTAATATCTTTAATGACTTTTTTAAGGGATGGGAGATCGCCAAGTAAATAGGCTCCACCTTTGTTGCCATTAACTTTTTTTGAGGGACAACCGAGGTTGAGGTCTAAGTGATCAAAACCTAGGGCTTCGATTTTATGAATATTTGGGACCGTATTTGCATGAGCAGTTGTTAAAATTTGGTAAGCAGTCTTATTTTTCACTTTTGTATTAGAAAAAGTTCTTTCTCCGAAATGCTCCATGATTTTCTTTTCACTGTATTCCCCTTGGGTAGGGATTCTTAAAAAGTCAGTTGAGAGATACCCCCACTCGGGAAAAGCTTCCTGGATGGCCATTCGATAGGGCTCATCTGTGATGCCCTCCATTGGGGCGAATAAAAGGGACCCTTGTGGGATTTTAGACACATAACGCATTATCACCCTTGTATAGCTAACATAGTAGGCCTTGGGAAGTTGGCAGGGTAAAGGTGCCATGGTAATCACAGCCATTAAGTATCTAATTATTAAAGAAAGGCTTAATTATAGATGATTCTTCCTATATCCATTTGTGTCGCCATTTCGAATGTGGAGGCAGACCATGCCAAGGTATGGGTTCAGATTAGGCAGGAAGATGGTCACTTAGACGGTAAGTGGGAGTTCCCCGGTGGGAAAATAGAGACCGGTGAATCACCACCAGTGGCCGCAAGGCGAGAGCTCAATGAGGAAGTTGGACCACTAATCCCTGTTGAAAGTTTTATTCCTTTTAAAAACTATAGCTTCCACTATAAAGACAGGAGTGTTTGCTTATTTGTTCACTTGCTTTACCTCTCCTCAAAAGGGGAGAATTTTAAAAACTTTGCAGAGTCAGGATGGCAGGAAGTTGGTTATCAAGAGCCCTTGTCGAAATGGGCGACGAACATACCAGAAGCAAATGAAAATATACTGAAAGATTTGGCAAAATATTTAGATGAAGAACGGGCACGGCCCCATTGGAGTGAAACTTGGCAACAATTGTCATGCTAACAGAATTTTTTCTTTTGAGCCTTGCTCTTGGTGTAGGGTTTTTCAGCTTTCTTGCAAACACCAGGGAAACTGGCGCTGGCTTTTTAAAGATAATAAGTGGGTTATGTGGAGCTTCATCACTTGTTGCTCTGATTCTCCATTTAACTTATGGGAGCTATCTAGATAAGCTTTCGATTCTTTACTACCTTAGCCTTATATCATTTCTATTAATTTATTTAGGTCATAGAGACGAAAAATCTGTGTTTATGTGGATCCTTTTTGGTGTTCATAATATCGCACTTACGATTCTGCTCTTCATTATGAATAATGAGAATTTCCAAGAGTTCTTCTTCTCTTTTACATCTGTTATGTTTCTTGGAAGTGTTACCTACGCTATGGTTATGGGGCATTGGTACTTAGTTACTCCACGTCTTTCGGAAAAACCCTTGAAGATTGCACTCTATTTCATGTGGGTATTTATGGCCGTAAAATGTGTTTGGACGGGCATAGGTTACTTGGGAAGTTCTGACTTCTTTATTAACGGTACTGTTTCCGGTGGAGGCTATGCTTTTAATTGGATGATGCTTTTGATGCGCACTGGCTGGGGTTATGTAGTGTTGGGGATTATGAGCTACTTTGCTTATCGCCTGGTTGCTATGCGATCCATCCAAAGTGCTACAGGCATGCTTTATGCGATGACATTTTTTGTCTTTGTGGGTGAGCTAGTTTCAAACTATATGTTTTATCAGTATGGAGTTCATATATGAGCCAAATGGCAGTCACAATAACATGCGGTGAATGTGGGTCTGGTATTCACGTTTTGCCAACAAAGGATGCGGAAAAAACTCAATGTGAAGTATGTCACACAGAGGCACCTCTGAACTTTGATGATAACCACTTCCAGGGGATTTTGAAGGATTGTCCATGTTGTGGGAGGAAAGATTTCTATAAGCAGAAAGACTTTAATCGAAAGGTCGGAGTGGTTCTTTTCATTATTGCTGCGATTGCTTCAATATGGACCTATGGCCTAAGCTTAATTGCACTTTGGCTGGTTGACCTTCTACTCTTCAAAAGGCTTCCGCTCATCGCTATTTGCTACAAATGCCAAAGCATCTTTAGGAACGTATCGAATATAGAAGAAATCTATGACTTTAACCATGAGATGAACGACAGGATTATTTATTCAGATCATGACTTTAAGGGTGAGCAATTAGACCATTAATTGGCTTTTCTTTACTAACTACTTGAAATTATATTGTGTGAGATCTGGACTGATACCGAGATGCATTGTAATATAGGTAATAATTTCTCTTTAGCTAGAGAATTTATAAACTAAGAAAACAAAATGGTGAGAATTTGCTCTGGTTGGTGTAAGTAAACGAAATGACAAGTGAAGCAAAATTGAATTTATTAGTCTCTGTTTTAGAACAAGGAACTGCCTTATAGAACCTCCGTCTATGTTCGGTCAAAATTTTAGAGTTTTGACCACCCCTTCTTTAAAAAACCTTTCAAGGAATTTGTCATGTTAGCGGGCGCAGAGATCTCTGTTACAGAAATCTTCGTACTTTTGGTCTGCTTTGCAGGTTCAGCCTTTTTTTCGGGATCAGAAGCAGTCCTTATGTCTCTTGGTATTGATCGGGCCCGCCAAATTATGGAGGAGGGAGGATCTCGCGCTAGGGCGATGACTTTCATGATCGAAAGACCTAACGAGCTTTTGACCACAATCCTTGTTGGAAATAATATCGTAAATATTCTAGCGGCATCGGTGACTACAGTAATTGCTACTAGAATTTTTAAATCGGATGCCGTCGGTATATCTACTGGGGTTGTAACGGTTGTGATTCTAATCTTTGGCGAAATTATACCAAAGACTTTTGCTCGTGCTCATGCCGAAAAACTAAGTGTTGTGATTATTTATATTCTTAGAATGAAGTTTTATATTCTTTACCCGATTATTCAGGGAATGGTTTATATGATTCGTGCTGTGCTTGGGGAGAATGCCGAACTAACAGGTCGGCTTATTACCAAGAATGACATTGAGTATATGATCAATAGAGCTGAGCAAGATAAAACCATGGACTCCAAGCAGCTCGACCTCCTTAACTCTATTTTAGAGTTTCCTACAATTAAGGTTAAGGACATCATGATCCCTAGGCTTGAAGTTAAATATCTTCAAGATAATTATAAATTCAAAGATATTATAAACTTCGTCGAAGAGGACAATTATAGTCGTTATCCTGTTTGTGATGGAGAGCTTGAAAACTGTTTAGGTTTTCTTCATATAAAGGATCTTGCTTTCATTAGAGGGCTAGACAAAGAAAATTTTGATATTAAGGAACACCTTAAAGACCCATTCTTTGTTTATGAACACATGAAGATCCAAGCGGTCTTTGATCATATGAATAAAAAGAAAGTTCATTTGGCACTCGTTAAAGATGAGAATGGTGTTGTTGTCGGAATTATTACTCTCGAAGATATAATTGAAGAAATTGTTGGTGAAATTCAAGATGAACACGATGATGACGAAGAATCGATCGTTCAAGATCAACTTTTAAAAGAGCTTAGTGAAGGGGTCATTATTGAGGGCTCGGTTTCATTAAGAGAGCTTTACAATGATTTTGATATAAAGATTCCACTTAATGATAATTACTCAACGGTTGCTGGTTTTCTATTAGATATGCTTGGAAACAACTTTCCTGAGCAGGGACAGATTATTGTTTGGGAAGGCTACAGCTTCGAGCTTAATCGCGTTGAAGATTACGAGATTAGAGAAGTTCGCATAAAGAATGTTGATGGTGAAAAACATCTCTTTAATAAGAAAGAAGCAAATGGCGGAGACCGGTCAGATTCATCCTCTGAGAGTGTGGGTAAGTCTCTTGCTGCTGACTTTGATTCATAACGTCCTAATTCCAGCACCTTAGGCGGTATCTTCGGTGCTTGGATATCAAAAAAAAACATGTTTTTAACTGACACGGTGGGCATACAGATTTTACCTTTGAGAATCTAAAGTGTGCAATCGCTAATAGTCTGGCAGAAACCCCTTTAAAATTAAAGGGTTCCTAACTATGCGGTCTCGGCAAAGAAAAATATTGATGGACAAAAATTTACCCTAGGAGATTCGGCCATGCTTAGTTTTGAAAAGCTTTATGCTGAAGGACATGAAGAAGTAGTTTTCTTTAGTGATCCTTCTTGTAACCTAAAAGCAATTATTGCCATTCACGACACGACATTAGGACCAGCATTGGGTGGAACCCGTATGTGGCCTTATGAAAGTATCGATGATGCCATTACAGATGTTCTTCGTCTTTCTAAAGGGATGACTTATAAAGCAGCTGTTTCTGGTCTTAACTTAGGCGGCGGTAAGGCCGTTATTATTGGTGATCCAAACAAGGATAAGTCAGAAGCACTTTTCCGTTCATATGGACGTTTTTTAGAGAGTTTAAATGGACGCTATATTACGGCCGAAGATGTAAATATTGGTGTTGAAGATATTGAACATATTTTTACAGAGACAGCTTATGTGACGGGTGTTGCAGAAACTCATGGTGGCTCTGGTAACCCTTCTCCTTATACTGCTCGTGGTGTTTTTAGGGGAATTGAAGCTTCTTGTACTAAAGTATACGGTGACAGAAGTGTGAAGGGAAAGGTCATTGCTCTTCAAGGAGCTGGCTCAGTAGGTCGTCACCTTGGTGAACTTCTCTACAAGTCAGGTGCTAAAGTTTTCTTCACAGATATCAATGAAAAAAATATAGCCGCGTTTAAAGAAATGGTTCCAAGTGCAGAGCTAGTTGGCGTGGATGAGATTTATGATGTTGATTGTGACATTTATTCTGCTTGCGCCTTAGGGGCCACTGTAAATGATCAAACAATTGAGCGTTTAAAATGTAAAATTGTTGCAGGAGCAGCTAATAATCAATTGGCCGAAAATCGTCATGGAGATATTCTTAAAGAAAAAGGGATTCTCTATGCTCCAGATTATTTAATCAATGCTGGTGGGTTGATGAACGTGTCGATTGAATTTGAAGGTTGGTCAGATAATAAAGCATCGAGAATGGTTGATACTATTTACGATACGACGATGAGAATCTTCCAAATTTCTGATGAACAAAATATCCCAGTTTATAAGGCCACTGATGTACTGGCCGAGGCACGACTACAGTCTATTAAGAACATCCAAGGTAAGTTTCTTGGTGCAGGTGTAAGCCATAGGTTTCCCGGCAGAAAAAATAGAAATAGAGCTGTATAAAGAAAAGAGCCTTTTTCCTCATAAGTTATGTTTTAAAGAACCGGCAAATATTGCCGGTTTTTTATTTTAAGGCAAATGATGCACCACTAATATTAGGCCCATATATTCGCTAGAATAGAGAGGTGAAAATGTTAATGGCGTTTACATTTATCTTAGCTTTTATTGGTGTCTTATTTCCTTACGGATCTGTGTGGGGAGCTATCGACTTTAGTGATGCTGCTTACCCTGAGTTAATTACCTCTGGCCGGGCACTGGCAATGGGAAATGCTTATATTGCAAAGGTAGATGATTCGGCAGCCGCTTTCTATAACCCAGCTGGACTTGGCACTGTTAGAGCTCCTCACTTTCACATTTCATCTCTTCTAGAAGTGAATAAGGATTGGATTGATCTTGGAACTGGTGGAACAGTTTCAAATGCCTTTTCCAATTTTAATAAAGGTTTTAAGGTTGATGGTACCCGCAAGTTATTACAGGATCACCCTGGAAGCTTTTCTCATTCTCGATTTCATTTTGCTCCAAACTTTACGGCCCGCTATATTTCATTAGGTTTTCTCTATTCAAATCAAACTCGAGCAGCTTACGGAACTCAGGATAATGCTAAATTTGAATATGCAAAAAGAACAGACATGGGTCCTTACATGTCTTTAAATATTTCACCCTTTGGTGGGATTTTGAAGCTTGGTGTGACAGGTATCTATTTGACTCGAGAAGAGGTTTTTGGAGAGTCAGATATAGACACGGCCATAAGCTTAGAAGATTCTGACATCAACCATGGAAGGGCCTTCTTGTTAACAACAGGGGCTAAGCTCACCATACCAATGTATGGCCTTCCAACATTTGCTATTAAAATGAGCAATTCAACGTCAAAAGAATTTAACCCAAGTGAAGGTTATGCTGGGGGACCTGACAAGATCAGACAGTCGATTGATATCGGTTTCTCTCTAACCCCTCAGATAGGTAAAACGACCCGTATTCATTGGGAAATCAACTATAAAGATTCAAATAATAAACACACGAGTGTGGAGAATATGAGAAAGTTGGGCCTAGGACTAGAGTTTGATTTTAGAAGAATTTTCTTTATTCGCTTTGGCTTTGGTGATGGATTCGGCTCTGGCGGTATTGGAATTCGCACGAGAAAGCTTGAGTTTGACCTATCTACTTATGCCGTTGACACCACAAATTCTAATTTTCGTGGAGAAGAAGACCGGCGCTTCCTCTTATCTATTGGTGCAGGCCTGTAAAAGCTCCTCAAAACCGTCTTAAACCATTGAAAAGTTTATAGTTGGCCTTTAGACAATTCCCTTTCTTCTAGGTAATGTTTCTACAAGAACTGTTATTTTAGCGCGGTGCGCGACAAGGAATTTGAGGACATTACTATGCTCGAAAAAACAACATCTACTACTTCAGTTAAAACAGACTCTCAAAAGAAAACTAGCCAAAAACTTATAGAAGCAAAGCTTAAGCTTGCTAAGAAATATGGTCTTAAAAAAGAAGACTTAGTGTCCATGCTTAGAAATGTTTATCTCTCTAGAAAGCTTGATGACACCGAAATCTCAATGAAAAAGCAAACAAAAGCTTATTTTCAAATTTCGGGTGCAGGTCACGAGGGAATCTTAACGGCGGCTTCTCGCGTATTAAAGCCGGCCTACGATTGGTTTATTTGTTATTACCGTGACCGTGCACTATGCACTGGTTTGGGAGTAACTCCATATGAAATGCTCTGCCAAGCAAACGGAAATGTTGGAGATGCTAGTTCACATGGAAGACAGATGCCTGCCCATTGGGGTCACGTTAAATTAAATATCGTTAACAAATCTTCTTGTACGGGAACTCAGTTTCTTCAAGGTGTTGGTTTAGCTGAGGGCGGTAAGTACCTTCAGCAGCTTGATGAATCTGGCGTAGACTTAAAGGGAAGAACTTATCAAAAAGATGAGATCACTTATGTTTCAACTGGTGATGGAACTACTTCTCAAGGTGAGTTTTGGGAAGGTATTACAACAGCTTGTGTAAACAAACTTCCAGTTCTTTATCTTGTTGAAGATAACGGCTATGCCATTTCTGTTCCAGTTGAGGTTCAAACACCCGGTGGCTCAATATCAAAAGCTCTTGCAAATTTTCCTGGTTTAAAGATTTTTGAATGTGACGGAAATTGTCCAATTGAATCATATGCCACGATGAGAGATGCTGAGGCTTATTTAAGAGCAGGCCTTGGACCTGTTCTCGTTCATGCTCATGTTACTCGTCCTTATTCGCACTCAATGAGTGATGATCAAACTATGTATCGTACTAAAGAGGAATTGGAGCGCGAAAAAGATCAAGATGTTTTTAATAGCTATCCTAAGCTACTTGTTGATGCTGGAATCCTTACTGAAGACCAGAGAAAAGAGCTTCTAACTGAAGTATCGGATGAGTGTCGTCAGGCCATGAAAGAGGCCATTGAAACTCCATGGCCAGAAAAGAACACGGCAATGGATCATCTCTATAGTCACGATGTTGACATGACTAGTTCAGATTTTGAGACAGAGGGAACATTTGAAGGAAAAGACGATGTTCCAATGGCCGGCGCCATTAACAAAGTTCTTCAAAATGAATTCAAAAATAACCCACTACTAAGAATGTGGGGCGAAGACGTTGCTGACTTCTCTCAATTAGAAAAAATGGAAGACCCTGACTTAAAAGGAAAAGGGGGCGTGTTTAAACTAACCTCTGGAGTACAAAGAGCAGGTGGTGAAAATCAAGTGTTCAATTCTCCTCTTGCTGAGGCCAATATCGTTGGACGTGCAGTAGGCCAAGCCATTCGCGGAATAAAGCCAGTCGTTGAAATCCAGTTCTTTGATTATATCTGGACGGCCTTTATGCAAATTAAAAATGAGATGGCGACAACTCGTTACCGCTCAGGTGGAGATTTTACAAACCCAATCGTAATAAGAACGCCGATTGGTGGTTATTTACGTGGTGGATCTATTTATCACTCACAAACAGGGGAGTCTCTTTTTACTCACATCCCTGGCTTGAGAGTAGCGTACCCTTCTAATGCAGCTGATGCCGCAGGCCTTTTGAGAACTGCGATTAGAGGTGATGATCCTGTTATGTTCTTTGAGCACAAGCATCTTTATTATCAAGGTTATAATCGGACAGCAGATCCTGGCGAAGATTATATGATTCCTTTTGGAAAGGCTCGTGTTGCCAAAGAGGGAAGTGATGCCACTATCGTAACTTGGGGCGCACTTGTTCAAAAGTCATTAGATGCGGCGAAGAAAATGGAGAGTGAAGGTTACAGCGTTGAAGTTATCGACCTTAGGACTCTTGCACCATTTGATATGGATGCTATTGTCACTTCACTTAAGAAAACCAACCGTATATTGATTGCCCATGAAGAGCACAAGACATCTGGTTTTGCAGGTGAAATTGCTGCTAGAGTAAATGAAGAGTGCTTTGAAGCTCTTGATGCACCTATTATGCGTGTAGCGAGTATGGATGTTCATGTAGCTTACTGTCCCAATCTAGAGGAAGAAATATTACCTCAGACAGATGATGTCTATAAACAGCTTAAAGATTTACTAGAATACTAAGTTTTAAAGTTTAAAGAATAACGAGGCCCTCAATGAGGGCCTTTTTTATTTGTAGCAATGGTGACTCCACTCATCGCCTTTTATCCTCGAATAGCAACGCATACCATTCGCATACTTCAAGTGATAGCCATCTTTGATTCTTTTTATATGACTATATGAATGTGGAGGCGGACTAGAAAATACAGCTCCTCTTTTAATAATTCCCAATGGTGTTGCAAAGAATAAGAGACAGAGAAAAAAGGATAAATTTCTTATCTTTTTATTACTCCAAAAATAAAGGACAGGAATAAAACATAAGAAAGGAAAGATGAAGCTAATCAGGCTGACTTTATGCGCCTTTAGTAAGAAGAATGACCACCAATGAGAGAAGGGAAGGCTTGGAAAAAGCGTTTCCAAAATAAATAAGGGAAATACCATGGGTGAAAGAAGAGAGATGATTAATCCGTAAATAGAACCTAATGGGGAAAACTCTCTATTAAACCAAGCGGAGAGAAGAGCTTGTAAGACGAATAAAAGAATGAAGAGCGAGGCTTTATTTCGTGTAGTTAGCAATACTCCTAAGAAAATAAACGACAAACAAAAAGAGAGCGGATTCTCTAGATATTGACCCGCTATAAAAGTGAGAAGGAAAGTCAGGATAAAAGATCTTTCAAGACTTAAATCTATCCATGGATTTTTTCGAAATATACCAAAGACCACCATTCTTTTGAGACTATCAACTCCAGTGTAGGGAAATACCAATCCGCCTATTACGATTAAAAAGGAAAAGAGAAGACCTTTTCTCCTGGTAAATAAACTTATGATTATTAGGAGACTTCCTAGGTGTAAACCTGATGGGGTCATTAAGTGCTGAAGATTAAAAGCTTGATGAACTTTTAAGAGGTCGCGTGAGACTCCTTTCTTACTTCCAAATAAATAGGCATTAATGAGTGGTTTGTTGCTAAGAGTTGGCAGAGGGTTATAAGCACTAAAGTATTGCTTTTTTCCTGGAGCGATTATCAAAAGTGCAAAAAATATAAGAAGAAGATAGCGAAAAACCATAGATAAGATATTGAAAGCTCGATATCGTTGGCTTTTCCCTTAACTTATTAAAAATATTGACCTAAAAAGGTGGAGCCACTCAAAATGAAGGACATAAAGATGGATTTGACGCAAATTTCTCTTGAAAAAGATATTGCTCATTATTTTGAAGAGGATGATCTTCCTCGTAACCTCTTCTATCTTGAAAAACTTCCAAGGGACTTGGTTAAGTGTAACCTCTTTATTAAGTCCGACCTTATCTTAAGTGGACTCCCATGGTTTCAGGGTACTTTCGAATACCTCGGTGAGAAGAGTTTTGGCGCCAATATTATAAAAGACTTTGAAGGCAAGTATTTAGAAAAAGGTTCTGTTATTCCCTTAGGTGACCTACCTTTTTCAAAGGCGCTGACCGGAGAGAGAATCGCTCTAAACCTTTTACAAAGGGCCTCTAATATTTCCACTTTTACTAATAAGTTTGTGGAAAAAGCGAATAAATATAATATCAAGATACTCGATACAAGGAAGACTACACCTGGTTTACGTTCTCTTGAAAAGTATGCCGTTCGAATGGGTGGGGGATTTAATCATCGTTTAGGTCAGACTGACATGTGGATGGTGAAAGACAATCATAAAACTTTCTTTGGTGGTGCCACGCAGGCCATAAACTTCTTTAAAGAAATGGGGGCTTTCTACACTCCTATTGAACTTGAAGTTCATGATGAGAAGGAGTTTGAAATGGCAAAGGCGAATAATATTCAACATGTCATGCTAGATAACTTTTCACCTGAGAGAGTAAAAGAGCTTGTTAAAAAGAAACCAAATTCTATGACAATCGAAGTTTCTGGTGGAATTAATCTTGAAACTCTGGATTCTTATTTAATCCCTGGAGTGGATGCTATTAGTGTCGGTGCTCTTACTTATGGTGCTCCAGCTGTTGATATATCTTTTAAATTTCAAAGAGCGGAATAAGAGCGCCTACTTTATCAATCGATGTTCTTAAACTAGAAATTATAAATCACAGATACATTGAAGTGAGCCCCTCCGAGGAGGGGCCTTAGGGACGTCTGGTTGAGGGGTCTAGATGGTTTTCCTTTACCGAACTCTAGAAGAGATGGGTCATATGCCTCGCCTTTATGAATTGTTCATTGGCAGATAAATCCTTGAGGCAATGATGAATGTCTATCTTTAGCCAAAATTATAAATTTGTTTTAAGCGGCCTTAAGCTTATTAAAGGCCTGTTGAACGGCGCTAATAAGGTCAATTTTTAAGGAAGCCGTGGCCTCTTCATTTGTACCTTTTGATGCAATAAACGCCTGATCTTTTAAAGCTTCATTTTCTAAAGCTTCTTCCCAAGTGACAGGTTCAAGTTCCTGACAGTTGATAATTTTGTTTTCCTCTTTACTTAGAAAGTAGGAGAACTTGTGGTCGTATTGTGTAAAAGCGATCGTGCATTTTTTGATTGGACTAACTGAAAAAGTCGTATCTTCCAATTTGCAACCGTTAAAGCGACAGTGTTGCATCTGAGTAAATTCAAACTTGCAATCTGTGAACGTGCAATTAATGAAATTGCAGTTCTCAAATTTGTTGGCGTAAAACACACAAGACTCGAAGGTAACATCAGTGAAAGTGGTGAGAGAAAACAGAGAGCCAGATACGGCCAAGCTACTGAAATGACGAGACTTTATCTCTTCATTCTCAATGATCTCATAAAGACCAGTAGCAGAGGCCTCATCAATGCCCAGTCTTTCTCCAGCGGTGAGTTGGTGAGAGAGAGAAAGTTGGGCATCAATGAATTGGGTTAGTGTGTTCATAATGTTTCCCCGAGCCTTGTGGTTGTGCTTGGTTGTGTGTTGCGTTATCCAAGCCTGATCCCAGTTTAGAATAGTTGACCATTTGCGTCAAGCAATTTGATTGCACGGTGCAATAAATAATTGCAGAATACTGTTATTTCAGGCAGTTGCATTGCGTAATAAGTTGCACATTGAATTAAGGTCAATAACTGACTGTGCCGATAAGTCCTTGAAGGCCCGATAAAGAAGGCCGTTGCATAGGCAAGGGGTAATCTCATGGCGCAATTTGATAAAGAAAAAATCTCACTATTCCTAGGGGCAGTCCGGAAATATATGGAGATAAGAGGCCCCATGACTCAGAGAGAGCTTGCTGATGCTACAAATACTGGTGTCTCGACTATGAGTCGCTTTCTTAATCAGCAAACTCAAGAGCTAAATCCCAACCTTATAGCTAATATAGCCGCCAAATTAAACATTCCACCTATGGAAATCATTGATTTTGTCGAAGAGGACTATAGTGATGAGTTTCTTCGGCTTGTGAAGTTCTATAAAGGCGAAGAGGCAAGTGAGCCTACCCAAACTAGTGCGAAGCAGCCTGTTGGAGAGGACGAAAGTTTTGATGATGAAGAAGGTCAGGAAGAACTTGCGAAGGCCCTTGATGAAGGCGGAAGCAAGAAGAACGCTACGGCCACGATTAAAGTAGGAAGTAAAAAAACAAAGCTAACTTATGTGTCAGAAGGTGAAGGAAGCTTGAAAGACAAAATTAAAAGTCTTTCTCTTCATCAAAAAGGTTTCCTTAGTGGGTTTTTAACTTTGGATAATGATGGCCGTGATTTAGTGGCGAATGTTGGCAATGAAATAATTAATCATCTAAAGCAAAAGGGATTAGACGATTGGTAAGAATTAAAACGCTTTATCTTATTTGTTTGAGTTTCATCTTCTCCCTTTCTATATGGGGAGATGCTGGAAACATTCACGTCTATTTCCTTTCACGTCCAGGTGTTAAGGGGACTCTTCATAATCTTTCACCTGTGCCTCGTTTTACATACTCTGCAATTGCTCAAGTAAATTTAAAAGAAGAGGAATTTAAATGTGAACCTTTTGGTGAAGGATGTTTTCACCCTCAGCTCGGTTATATTGAAGAACAGGGCAAGGTTATGAAAGCCAGAGAGCGCAAGCTTAAAGATGTCGAGGTTAAAACAATCAATGCAGAAGAGGTAAACCTTATTGACTGCGATAAGGAGTATTACTTTGATATGTATTGTGGCCAAGCAAATAAGAAGAATGCTCAAAAGAGCGTTCCCTCTCACTTTGAATTATGGGTAGATGTTAGTAGTTCTATGCGCCAGGTAGATTTCTCTAGTGATCAATCTTATTGTGAACGGAGAAGAATTGTCGCCAAGCTTAAGGACTCTTGTAAGGGTAAAGTCGATATTTATAGTTTCAATACCTCTCGCAAATCCCTTGGCCAACTAGAAAATGCGTGCCTGAATCATGGAACTAATGATGGCGGTCGTATTGTAAAGTGGCTCAAGCAAACAGACGCTAAAAATGTTGTTATCATCACTGATGTAGATGAGTATATAGGTGAGTTTAGGGAGTATCTAGACCTAGTCGGCGCTAAAATTACAGGCATAGGCGTTGAGCCCTTCTTCGCTGAGAATCTATATTCATCAATTGATAAGTTTTCTTCTTTTTGTCCATCTAAGTAATTTATAAGTCTAAATACCAATCGAATAAGACAAGGTTTATAAACCTGTGTTAAGAATAGTTCATGGATAAAAAATTTGTCTCTTGGTCTAAGAAGGAATTTAAAGACCTTCCTTGGCGTAAAAATCGTTCTCTCTATGGCACTCTTGTTAGTGAAATAATGTTGCAACAAACAACAGTGGGCACTGTTGTTAATCACTTCGATAGATTTTTAAAGGTGTTTCCTGATTTAAAAACCCTCGCGTCTGCAACAGAAGAAGAGGTTTGTGCCCAATGGCAGGGGCTAGGTTACTACCGACGGGCCCGTAATCTCAGAAAGGCCGCAATTTCTCTTGTTGAAGATTGGCAGGGAGAGTTTCCAAAAAGTACGGAGCAATTAAAAACAATACCGGGAATTGGTGATTATACAGCGGGCGCCTTGATGGCGATTGGTATGAATAAACCGGCCTTAGCTGTTGACGCTAACCTTGAGCGCGTTTTGGCCCGCTACTTTGACTTGGGTGAAGCTAAAGGCTTAAAGCTTCAAAAGTTGATTTATGCTCAATATAGAGAAGGGGTTTTTAATGCTCACTTTAAAAACTTAAAACCCAGAGAGCTCAATGAGGGGCTTATGGATCTTGGTCGTGTCTATTGTCAGGCAAGAAGGGCAGACTGTTTTCTTTGTCCGTTAAATAAGACATGTGTAGTTTATACAAGTGGAAAAAATCCACTAGAAGTTCCTGTGGTTAATAGTGCTCAAAAGAAAAAAGAAAGCTTTGAGTTATCTCTTTTAAGAGTGGTTGTTAAGCGGGGTGGGAAAATTTTAGGACAAATCAAAACGGAAGATGAATGGCTTTCGGGGCAAATAGAGATCCCTACTTTTATTTTAAAAAGTCAGGATAAAAAGTTAAAACAATACCCCTCTTTAAAGCTGAAATTGGCCGATTATAAGGATCTTCCCCTTATTAAAACGGCTATCACTAAGTACAAGATTCAAAACTACATTATGGTAGTCAATAATAAGGAATTTCAGTCGCTTACGAAGGACTCAACTGGTCCTCTAAGTTATAAATATTTCAACTTTAATGGACGGGATCACCACTTCTCAACTACAACACTTAAAACTTTTCAAAAGATCGGATTAGAGGTCCCCAAATGAAAATACTAAGTACCATTGTTTTTAGCCTTCTTTGTTTTTCATTAATGGCAAATGCATCTGCCGAAACTTTTAAGGTAACAACTTATAATTTAGGACTTGCTCATACTTTCGTTCCTTTTGCTAAAGAAAGGTTGGAGCCTTTAGCAGAAAAACTTGCGAGTTATGATACTGATATTCTTTGCTTACAAGAAGTCTGGGAAAAGAAGGATCAAAAGAAGCTTAATCGTAAACTGGAAAAATCTTTTCCTTATAGTTTTAAAACCAAAATTAAAAATTTTCGTGAAGGAAGTCGACCGACTTGTAAGATAAAAGAAATTTTTGGTGAAGGGAAATTTGTTAGTTGTATGCAAAGTCAGTGTAGTGGTAAAGAGGGCGATGAGTTCACTGACTGTATTATCGAAAAATGTGGTGAGCCTCTTGATAATTTAAAAGTCACAAATCGTACCTGTGCTACTGCACTTATGGCCCAAGTTGGAAAGAGTCCTATCGCGAGTATCTTGACTCTTGTTAACCCGCTTTGGCGTGCAGGTCTTTTTGCTTATAAAGGTTCAAATGGTTTAATGCTCTACTCTAAATATCCAATTCTTGAAAAACGTCATGTGGACTTCAAGGAAGTTTCAACCCTAAATAAGAGGGCTGCTCTTCAAGCAGTTGTTGATATTAAAGGTAAAAAAGTCCAAGTCCTTTGTACCCATATAACATCTGATTTATCGGAAACGGTTCCCTACACCGGTATTTTTGCTGATTGGGGAACTGAGAACACGGAACAAATGAATCGCCTTTTGCAAACATCAAATCAAAAGCTTTACCCAACCATTCTTTTGGGTGATTTCAACTGCGGGTACGAAGATCTTCCTAATGGATTAGCTTCAGAGCTTCCTGGCAGTTGTAAGCAAACTGAGGATTGGGGCTTTACTGACCCTCTTAGTGAGAGCACCAAGGAGTGTACATTTTGTAAGGATAACCTTCTCAATGATGGTGATGTTAGAAGTCTAGCGATAGACCATATTTTCTTGAAGGACCTAAAGGCCCGTTCTAGTCGAGTTCTCTTTAAAGAGAAGATCCAGATTAAGACCAAAAAAGAGGGCCAGGTTTCGACTCAGCTCTCTGATCACTATGGTTACGAGGTTCTCGTAGAGTTTCCTTAGATATTGACAGTTTATCCGTAGTTTCAGACACTTAACTTATACACGGAGGTATACATGTTAAGAGGCGTCATATTGCTTGTTCTGGCAGCTTTTTTAGGTTCTTGTTCATCAATTAATAAATCACATATGAATGCATCGATTGGAATTTCTATTTCCAGTCCAATGGACGCAAAAATTGATGTGGATATGACGAAAAAGTTAGTGGGCTATGCCTCTGGTGGTTACCTGTTTCACCTCTTAAAGGTAAGTGGAGATTCTAAGTATGCGGATGGAATTGCTTTCAATAGTCCAGGTGGTAAAGAAGGTGGTTTTTTTAACGGTATTTTGAATGCTATTAGCAAGGTAGAGGAAATTAAAGGGGCTGCAGCTTATAATGCGATTAGAACCTCTGATGCCGATGTCTTAATAAACCCACAATATATAGTAGAAGAAGGTAACTGGAATCCATTTTATAAGCTTATTAAAGTTAAGGTTACTGGATATCCAGGAAAAGTTATCTCTATTAAAAACCAAAGGTAGGGAGTCTACTTGAGACTTTTATTCACCCTTTGTTTCATATTGATTTTGGCCGGGGAGGTTTTTGCAACTCTTCCCGAGGACTCAAAGTTTGTCGCCAGAATACTTGGAGCTTCTGACTCCAAGAGAACGATTCTTGTAAACAGAGGTCGTGAAAATGGTTTAACTCCAGACCTCCATGCTAAAGTTTCTATTCCTAGTGGAGTTATTGCTAGGGCAGTAATAGTTAAGCTCTCACCTTCGCGCTCCGTGTGGTCTGTTTATCGAATCTTCAGTAAAGATCAAATTACCGCTCAAACTGTGGCCACATTTAAAGTGTCTAGTCCGGTAAAGCTAACGACAGATGAGTCACGTGCATTGGGTATCCTAGCTGAGAAGGTCGACAAGAAAAGAGAAAAAATTCCTGAGGACCCAACCTTTGATAAAAAACAGAAAACTATTGGTCGCCAAATTTTGAGAAGCCAGAGAATCACCAGCCAGTTTGATAATATTGATTACACAAACCTTGAACAGGACGATCAAATTGTCTCAAATCCTACGCTTGACCCTGACCTTGATTGGGGCGCTCTCAATGGAAAAAAAGATGGTGAGGGTTTTGAAAGAGGGTTAGATTACAGTCAGTTAAGATAATAACGGCCTGTAATTTCTTCATGATTAAGATCTTTCTTTAAAAATTTAAATTAGAATGCCCAGATGAAATTATCACTACTCATTACTATTCTATTTTTATCGCTCTCTACTTATTCAATAGAGATAACAAGAATCATTGTTTTAAAAAGCGAAAGAACTCTGCAGTTGTGGGAAGGGAAGAACCTTTATAAAACCTATCCTGTTAAATTAAGTTTATCTTATAACAATCCTCTTTTTACAGCTGGCCCTAAGAGAAGGGAAGGGGATATGCAGACGCCTGTGGGCTTCTATAAAATATCTAAGAAGCGTGAAAGAACGAGTTATCCCAAGTCTCTTCTGATTAGTTACCCCAATGAAAAAGACCGTCACAATGCTAGGGTCTTAGGAATACCTGAAGATCAAATTGGTGGAATGATTCTGATTCATGGAAATCCTTATCGTCCAAGCCCAGCCGTTAGGGCCTTTGGTAAGAAGCTTGGTATTGGCGAGGAAACAATTGATCAATGGGCCAGAGACTATTTTTATCCTTATTTTGATTGGACCAATGGCTGTATTGCGGTAGCCGATGAAGATATGAATGAGATCTTTGAACTAATTAAAAAAGACACTCTTATAAATATCTATCCTTAAAATAAAAATCCTAATTCAGCTACTTGGTAGCGACCAGCCGACTAAATTGACTCAAAATTGACATTGACCTCATGAACTTAACCTGGAAATAAGGCATATTAATTATGGGCTTACGAGGGAGTCTCGAAGTTAATACTCCAATGTCTCCAAAACTTCTCCCTAAAATGTCCGAAAGATTTCGCCGAATCTTAAACTTCGAGACTCCCTACGCCTTTTCCAAGAAAATTTATAGATTAAAAACCGAGAGTAGGTGTAAGCCGGGTTCTGTCGAGAAACACCATTCATCTAGATCCTTGGTTACCCAAGGACTCGAGCGCCCTACCCGCCTGCTAGGAGTGGCCCCCCTTAAACGCAGGCCTATTTGGACTTGCACCACGTAGAGTTTACCTGGTTTCACTACGGCCGAACCGTACATACTTTCTGTTGCACTTGTCCTCACCTCGCGGTGGACGGGCATTACCCGCTACGCTGCCATGCGGTGCCCGGACTTTCCTCCCGTGACCCGAAGGTCACCGGCGATGCTTTCCCACTCTCGGTAAAAAAGTTTATGGCACTGGGCAATACGTTAGTCAATAAATAGTTGTTTTGATATGAATGCGCGATCAAATCAAAAGAGGAAAACAGATGAGAATGTCAGTATCTATCCTAGCCATTTATCTACTAAGCTCCGCAGCTTTTGCTGGTTTGGAAAATATTGCTAAAGACTTTTTGGCGAATAATGCCCAGGTGAAGGTGGCAGAGTCTCAGGTTGAATTGGCCAGTTTAGATTTAAGAGCTTTTGAACTTACGCGAAACACTTCCCTCACTTGGAATAGTAATCGTAATGAAAATAAGCTGGAATCCTTTTCTGCTTTTGCTGCTCGTTTTGCTGGTGGAGCCTTCAGGCAACCAATTGAAACTACCGAACATAGCTTAGGCTTGAGTAAAGGTTTTGAGTGGGGCGGTAATTTAGCTTTCGATAATTCCTATCAAGAAATCACAGTAGAGGGAGCTCAAAAAATATATGGATACTCTCAGGGTTTAACTTACACTCAAAATATAGGTCGTGATTTCTTTGGAAGCACCTTCTCTCTTCAAAAAGATCAGCTATCTTACAATGTTTCTTTCACGGAATCGAGTTCTGAAAACACAATTCAAAATAGTCTTTTGGATCTTGTCAGGAATTATTACCAAGCGGCCTTAAATAAATCCTTAGTGAAACTTCAGCAAGATGCAAAGAAACGTGCCGATAGAAGATTGGCCTTAATTAGAAAAAGAGTAAGAGATGGCTTAAGAGAAAAGGTCGATCGTATCCAAGCGGAAATTTCTCTTTATCGTGCAGATGAGAATGTAAAGACTGCTCAACAAAACTTTACTTCCACAATTGAAGCCTTGAGCACAGCTGTTCACCGAGTTGTGCCTGCTGACGAGATTGTAGGTTTGAGCGATGTAAACTTTAAAACGACAAAAAGACCTGCAGGGAATGTGAAAGGAAATAAGAATTTAAAAGCACTTCAAGATCAAGTTAAAGCAACTGAATCAAGTCTCGATGTTGCTGATAGAGGTATTTTACCGGCCGTAAACTTAGAAATTGGTGCTAGAAATAATAATTTTGAACCACAAACTGGAGATGCTTTTTCTGGTGGAATTATAGGTGGGTCTAACCATGAGCTGCGCTTAGGAGTTAATCTTTCTTGGGCCCTAGGTTCACAGCCAGAAAAAGTAGAAAAAACGAGGGCCTTGGTAAATTATAATACAACGAGATTGCGCCTGCAGAAGTTTACGAGTGATGTTTTCCAATCAGAAAAGTCGATAAAAGATCAAATCTCTTTATTGTCAGAAAATATGGAGAGTTCAAAAAAACGTCTTGAGCTAGCTCAAACAGCTCTTAAAGAATACAACCGCTTGTATGCTCGAGGAAGAGCTGACTTGGATCAGCTGATTCAAGCCGAAGAGACACTGATAAGTACCGAGATTAACCATGTTCAATATCTGTCCCAAAGAGAAATTCTTCTTCATAGTCTGGCTTTCTTATATGGAGACCTCAGAAGTTATCTTGTCGGTGGGGACAGTAAATGAAAAAAATTATTGAGTTTTTTTTAGACCGTTCCTTACTTGTTAACTTATTGACTGTCATGATTCTGCTGATTGGTGGCATGGCCCTATTCGGTCTTCAAAAAGAAACATTTCCTCAGGTGGAGTTTGACGTAATTCTTGTCAGAACTGGCTACCCAGGATCTTCTTCAGAAGATGTTGAAAAACTAGTGACTATTCCACTTGAAAGAGAGATCAAAGCCGTTAATGGAGTTAAGCAACTTAACGCTCTGTCTGCAGAGGGAAGTTCCATTATCTATTTAGAAGTTGAGCCTGACGCTAACCTTGATGAGGTTTTAGAAGATACTAAGAACGCTATTGATGCTGTTGATGATCTACCTGAGGATGCAACAGTTCCTATCGTAACCTCTCTTGATAATAAACAAAGAGGTATTTTAAAAGTTACATTAACTGGTGGCGATTATAATAATTTAAGAGTCGTCTCAAAAAAACTAAGAGATCGTATTGAAGCCGTTAATGGAATCGCACTCGTTAACTTAGATGGTTACCGTGTTGATGAAATTAGAATTGAACTTAATCCTACTTTGATGAATAAGTTTGAAGTTACAGTCGGTGAGATTTATCAAGCTGTTCAAAAGAGAAACCTAAATCTCTCTGGTGGGACAATTGAAGACCCCGAGGGTGATATCATCGTGAGAACGATGGCGGAGTTTGAATCCACTGAAGATATTGAGGATGTTGTCATCGTTTCTAATACTTCTGGAAGGAAAGTATTAATTAAAGATGTGGGACAGGTTGTTAGAGGTCCTGCAGAAAGTGGGATTCTTCAGCGCTCAAATGGTGAGCAGGCCATATTCTTAGACGTAAAGGCCCGCGAATCTGCTGATATTCTCGACACGACAGATTTGGTTAAGGCAGTTACCACGAAGTTTTTTAAAGACAATAATTATAAGGACATAAACTTTCGATATACCGATGATCTATCGTATTACGTAAAAAGAAGACTAAATATTCTCAAAGATAATGGCCTTATGGGCATGGCGCTAGTCTTCGTGACACTTCTTTTATTTTTAAACGCTCGAACCTCCTTCGTTACCTCGATGGGGGCGCCTATCGCCTTCATGGTTTCCTTTGTGATTATGGATATGATGGGCATAAGCGTGAATCTTATTTCCATGTTTGCCTTAATCTTGGTTTTAGGGATGTTGGTAGATGATTCTATTATTGTGGCAGAATATTATTATCAGCAATTAGAGGCCGGACTGCCGCCTCATGAAGCTGCCAGAAAAGCTGCTTGGCAGACAATTAAACCTGTTACCGCGACCATTGCAACAACCATGGTGGCCTTTGGCTCTCTCTTTTTTATGGGGGGAATCATGGGGAAGTTTCTTTGGCCAGTTCCGGCCGTCGTGATTATTTGTTTGGTCGCTTCTCTTTTAGAATGCTTCTTTATTCTTCCTTCACATTTAGCGGATTTTTGTCGCCTAAATCCAAAAGAGAAAGGTAGACGTTGGTACGATGGCCTAACGGATATATATGCAAAGATTTTGGCCGTTTTCTTGAAAAAGCCTTGGGCCATTTTAATAGGCTTTTTCTTTATTTTTGTCGGCTCCATGTTTATGGCAAAGAGCATGGATTTTGAGTTGTTTCCAGGGGACGATGTCAGAACAGTTTTTCTCCAAATAAAAGGTAGAGTAGGCTCACCGTTAGCTGAAACAGATAAGGCCGTCGTAAAACTTGAAAACTTGGTTCTTAGTGAACTTAAAAAAGAAGAACTCGAGCAGGTGAAGTCTCAAGTTGGTGTATTGCGTGGAGATAATGGCAACAAAACGGGTAGCCATTATGGATCTTTGATAATTTACCTTACTCCTCCGGGGGAAAGGGAGCGATCCACAGATGAAATCTTAACACTATTAACAAAAGCATCTGAGAGCCTAATTCCTGGATACGTTGTAACGACAAAAAAGGTTCAAGGTGGACCTCCTAAAGGAAAAGCGGTTGATATTCAATTAACAAGTGACTCTCTAGATGATTTGAAAAAAGCTTCTCTTTTAGTTCGAGATGCTCTTTCAAAAGAAGAGGGCATAGTTGCTCCTGAAATAGATTTCGAAGAGGGGAAAGAACAAGTTGTTATTCAAGTTAATGATGATGAGGCCAGAAGGCTTGGCCTAAATACTCAGCAAATTGCTCTTGAAGTAAGGCGCATCTTATCTGGGGATTCATTAACTGAAATTAGAGAGTCTGAAGAAGATATTGAAATTAAGCTCTTCTTTGATGATAAGGCGCGTACGAAAATTGAAAGTCTCATGCTCTTACACCTAGTTAACAATCAAGGGAGAAGAATACCTCTCAATCGAGTTGTTACCTTGGAAAAAAGGCCTGGGGCCTTTGTCATCAGACGTTTAAATAGGAAGAGAATAATCTCTGTTACTTCAGATATTGATAAAAAGGTGAGCACACCTGTAAAAGTCGCACAGACCTTTACACCAAAAGTGAAAGAATTGTTGGGCCAGCTTCCAAGCGTAGACTTTAAGTTTGGCGGTGAAAATGAAGACACCCAAGAGTCTATGGTTCGTTTGCTACGTTCAGGCGGTATGGCCTTGGCGGCCATCTTCATTATTTTAGTGATTATGTTTAATTCACTAATGCATCCTATCGTCGTTATGGGAGCAATCCCCCTTGGTCTGATCGGTGTTATTTGGACTTTTAAGATCGCTGGGCAATCTCTTGGCTTTATGGCGCTCATGGGAGTCGTTGCTCTTATTGGAGTCGTTGTTAATGACTCGATTGTTCTTGTTACGTTTATCAATGAAAAACGAGAAGAGTATGGGGATGATATTGCTAAGGCAGTTTTTGAAGCCTCCAAAGGTCGTTTCCGTGCTGTAATTTTAACAACGGTAACAACAGTGGCGGGTCTAATTCCTATTGCTCACCCTACAGTTTCAAGAATCTTATCTTTTGGTGCGAATACAGATAGCGACCCCTTCATTCAGCCAATGGCATTGAGTTTTGCCTGGGGCCTCTTCTTTGCTTCTTTGGTCACTCTTTTCTTTGTTCCCTGCAATTACTTAGTGTTTGAGCGAGTGAAAAGAAAAATTGGATCTTGGGGGAAGCCAGGGGCCAAGACAAAGGCCGAGCGAGAATCATCACCAGAGGCCGTAGAAGCTTAAGCGTTGTAGGGTATTAAAAGTCTTTCACATTGAGAGCAAATTTCGATTGTTTGAAGGAGTTCGATTCTAGACTGGGTGGTTCTATCGAGTAGGAATCGGCATTTTTCGCAGCCTCCCTCCATGACACGAGAAAGAGGGCTTTTAAAGCGATGCTTTTTCCATGCTTTTTTAAATTCAGAATTCAATGGTTCTGGAACCTCTTCAAGTAAGACTTTTATTCTCGATTCATAATTATCAATTTCTCTTTGTTCAGCTGTTGTAACTTCTAGTATTTCTTCTTCAATTTTTTTAAGAGTGCTTGCAGACCCTAAAAGAAATGAAGCACACTCTTCAATTTTCTCTTCAATCTGTTCCTGTACTTCTAACAAAGAAAGAACTTTATCTTGGAGTTTTTCAACATTTTCTTCTGAGAGATCTTTCTCTTTTTGAAGGCCAACCACTTGCTGTTCACTTACCGCCAGTGGAAGTTGCTCATTCGCCTTTGCTAATTTCTTATCCCAGTCGAAGAGACTTTTTTCCCCCTCGCTGATTAACGCAGTGTTTTCATTTAATTCAATTAGGAGACTTTCTTTCTCGGTTTCTCTTCTCGTTCTTAGCTTAAGGATCTGGGTTTTACGTGAAGTCTCACCCTCTATAGTGTCCAAGTGTTTTTTAATCATTTTATCTAATGATTGAACTTCTTTAAGATGAGAAAAATGAATAATATCCATAGGCATTAGATTCAAAAGGTTGAGAGTGGTAATATATGTAATGCTACTTAACCTAGCAAGTGACATGTGAGTCTTTAGGAGAGTTCACCATGAGAGGAAATTCATTCGGTAAAATGTTGTCCATAACATCATTCGGAGAGTCTCATGGCCCAGGAATTGGCGTTGTGGTGGATGGAGTTCCGCCCGGGCTAGATTTTTCTTTAGAGGGGCTTGCCGCAGAATTAAAAAGACGAGCACCTGGACAGGTTGCAGGCACTACTTCTAGAAAAGAAGAAGATTATCCTGAAGTGTTATCAGGAGTTTTTGAAAATAAAACTTTAGGTACCCCAATTGCCGTGTTTATTCGAAATACAAATCAGCGCAGTAAAGATTATGACAATATTAAGTCTGATTATCGGCCAGGACATGCAGATGAGACGACAATGAAGAAATTCGGTATTCGCGATCATCGCGGAGGTGGCCGTTCTTCGGGACGAGAAACCATCGCAAGGGTAATTGGAGGCTATTTTGCGTCTTTAGTATTGCCAGATATTCAGGTTAAAGGTTTTATGACAAAGCTTGGTCCATTTGAGTTCAATGGATTGCCAAGTGATATAAGTGACGACTATTCACCTTATTACTTTCCCGATAAAAGTAAGACAAAAGAGATTCGAGATTATCTATTAGATTTGAAAAAAAATGGTGAAAGTCGCGGAGGAAAGGTTTCTCTTGTTGTAAAAGGTGTACCTCCTGGCTTAGGAGAACCTGCTTTTGATAAGTTGAAGGCCGATTTTGCAAAAGCTCTTATTTCCATTGGGGCAGTCGTTTCATTTAGTTTTGGGCTAGGTGAAGAAATGGCAAACCTTTCTGGTAGTGAGGTCTCAAAAGATAAACAAAATTTTGGGGGCATGGAAGGTGGAATATCAAATGGCGATGATATCATTCTAAATGTTACTTTTAAGCCTACAAGTACCGTCGGGGAGAAGGCAAAAGAAGGACGTCACGATCCTTGTATTATTCCTCGGGCCATACCCGTGGTCGAGGCCATGGTAAAACTAGTTCTAGCAGATCATCTTTTAAGACAAAGAGCTTATGAAAACTAATATTCAAGACTGTAATTTCAGTTCTCTCGGAGAAGAACTTGGTGCCATAGATACTGATAATTTACTCATTGTTGTGGATAGTCGTGTTTGGCAAATTTATGCCAAGGAATTGGTTGAAAATCATCCAAAAGATAAGAAAATCTACCTCTATAAGACATTAGAAGGGGAAGCGACTAAGAATGTAGCAGAGTTTGAAAAAGGGTTAGAGTTCTTTTTAGAAAAAGGAATTCATCGTGATTCTTATCTCGTCGCAATCGGGGGGGGCGCCACAAGTGACTTTGCAGGTTTTCTTGCCTCAAGCCTTTTGCGAGGGCTTAAATGGTCGGTTGTTCCCACAACTCTCTTATCAATGGTTGATGCTAGTATTGGTGGAAAAACGGGGATTAACTCTAAGCATGGGAAGAACTTAATCGGAGCTTTTCATTTACCTGAAAACGTTTGGATCATAGAAGACTTTATCAATAGCTTGCCTAAAGAAGAACTTGATAGTGGGCTAGGCGAAATAATTAAATATGGTTTCTTAGACAAGGAGATTTCAAAAACTCTGACCTCGAAATGTAGTCTAAGTGAAGTTATCGAGGCCTGTGCTAGAAAAAAAGAAGAAATAGTTCAAAGTGATTTTAAAGAAAATGGCGCGAGAATTTCTTTAAATTTAGGACATACCTTTGGTCATGCTCTTGAAAAGATATACGATCTGCCTCATGGAGTAGCTGTCTTTTGGGGTATGGCCCTCATTTTTAAGCTTTATGATGGGGAAAGTTTTTTAAAAACCTTAAGGTCATTTGAAACCAGCTTAGGAGCCGATTTTGGCGCTCCTCCCTGGCTTAATAAGACGTTTCCCGTTAAAAAAATAATGGAATATGTAACAAAAGATAAAAAAAGAAAAAGTAACGAAGAGCTACAGCTCGTGTTGGTCGAAGAAGTTGGCCAATTTAAAGCAGTGAGTTTTAAAATTTCAGATATAAAAGAAAAACTAGAGCAAAGTAAAGATGACCTTAGATCCTTCAACTTTTAAAGTAGATTCTCTCGAATTTAGTAAAGAAATAGAGGTTCCATCTTCTAAGTCTTACGCTAATCGTGTCCTCGTTTTAGCGGCGCTCGCCCCTCAAGAAGTTATAATCGAGAATTTGCCTCTATCAACTGACGTTTTAACAATGATTGATTGTTTAAAACAAATTGGACTTCAAATAGAAGAAAGTGACAGGGGTTTGGTTGTTAAAAACTCCTTCCCGGCCTGTGAGCTTAAGGCAAACACCATTCTTAAGACTAAGGATGGTGGAACGACCAATCGATTTCTTATCCCTCTTCTCGCGCGAGGAAAAAGGCAGTATCAGATCGAGCCGGAAGGCCACATGCGTGAGAGACCTATGGAGGCCCTTCTTGATGCCATTAGTGAATTAGGCGTTTTCGTCGAATTTAAAAAGAGAGACTCCTGGCTTAAGATAAAAGGTCCAATAAATGAGGAAGTTAAATCTGTAGAAATTGATTGTTCACAGACAACACAATTTTTAACAGGCCTTTCTTTGGCGCTCAGTAATACAAATATACAAGTGATTCCAAAAAACTTATCTGTATCATTACCTTATTGGGAGCTAACCAAGAGTCTAATTGACCTTTTTCAAAAGCCCATCGCAAAGTTTTTTAACCCAGTAGATTTTTCATCTTTATCTTATCCATTGGCCTTAGCTGCTGTAACAGGGGATTGCCTTGTAACTAATTGTCACGAGCAAGATAAGAATCAGGCCGATTCAAAATTTATCGAGTTACTATCCTCAATGGGGGCAAGGTTAGATTGGAAAGAAAATGGTCTTTTATGTAAGAGAGAGACGTTAAAGGCAATAGACTTTGATGGATCTCAGTGTCCAGATATAATACCAACATTACTATATGTTTGCGCCTTTGCTGAGGGAACCAGCACGATTACTAATTTAGAAGTCTTAACTCATAAGGAGTGTGATCGCTTTGTTGAGATGATAAAAATGCTTGATGTTTTTGGTGTTAAGCACAAAGTAGATTATAAGAATTATTCAATAAAGATAACAGGACCCACTTCCTTTACTTCTGATATGTTTTATTTGCCTCCTGCCGATCATCGGATGGTGATGGTGGCTTATTTATTTTTGAGAACTCTCGGTGGTGGTGAGATATTAGGAAATACGGAGCATGTCAGAAAATCATTCGCCAATTTCTATGAAGTAATGGGTTGAGAAGAGGATATTTTTTTCTTAGGTATTACAAATATTTTTCTTATGAATAGACTTCAAACCAGGCCTTGAGGAACTCATTAAGGCCATCTTCATCCCACTCAGGAGTATCTTCCCAGTCGTCGATGGCATCCAGCGAAAATTCGATTCCGCTCGCCAAAGGTATTCTTGGCTGCCAGTTACAATGAAATTGAAATTTCGAAATATCTCCCCAGGTTTTTTTGGGCTCGTCTTCTTTATTTTTAATGTATTTTTTCTTTCCCTTAAGTTGATCAGTGAATTCATTAAGAGTCACGGCTTGACCTGATCCTATGTTATAAACTTCTCCATTCTTCCCTTCCAATGCAGCAATAAAAAAGGCGTTAGCGACATCTGTGCAATACACAAAGTCACGAGCATTGCTACCGTCGCCAATTATCGTGAGAGGGTGATTGGATTTCTTTTGTTTCATCCAAATGCTAAAGGCTGAGCCAGGGTATAACTTATTTAAGTCCCGTGGACCGTAGGCATTAAAAATTCTTAGGGAGTTTGTAGGGATGTTGAATACTTCCCCCCAGTGTAAGACCGTTTCTTCTGCTTGGGATTTCGTTAAGCATGAGGGGGTCATAGGGCCTATAGAATCTGTTTCTAATGTAGGTGTACTAGCATCCCCATAGATTGCAGAACTTCCAGCAAAGACAAACTTTTTTAAAGCTGATTGCTTCGAGGCCTGTAAAACTTTGACAGTACCTTGAATATTTGCGGAAAAGAAAATTTCAGGTTTGTTCAAACTTGTGACTGGGCACTCTAGTCCGGCCAAGTGAAATACATAATCTAAATTTTTAAAGTTATCATCATTTGGTTGTAGGTCGAGAATATCCATATGGACTTTTTTGAAGCGAGGATTGTCCTGCCATTGCTTCAAATTCTTCCAAGAACCATTAACTTCATTATCAATTGCCACGACTTCATGGCCCTCCTTCATAAGGAGATCGACAAGGTGGCTACCTAGAAATCCGGCGGCACCGGTTACAATAGAGCGTATAGTTATAGGCATGAGTTGATTCTAATATGATATTTCATATCCGTCTAAGAAGAATCTATTTAATTTCTTAATATGCTTCAAATCAAGAAAACCCGTTGCCTCCAAGATCTTATCGCTTCTTCTATGGTGTTTTATGATCTAGGTTTTTGTTTAATGGTAAAGTATTGAGAACATAGTTAAATTGAATTGTTTAGGTTGAGTTCTTGGATATGGGTCAGTGTGTATGTGTAAGTGCCTGTTTTTACGTTGCTCGTTTTTGGTAAACGAATAAAAACTTATGCTAAAATGGTGAGACATATAATAGCTAAGGTTTGAGCATGTGGGTGATCCTATATGATTTTAAGGGGGGATGCTTTGATCAATACGAGAAGAACGTTATTTAAAAAACTGGGTGCTTGGTCTTGCTGCCTACTTTTTGGTGATTTTCTTAAATCTAAAGGAAGTGACTTAAAGAATTATTACAGAGTAGTAATCGTAAATACATCAGGTGCAAGAATAAAAGAAAAGTCACAATATGAAAATGAATCTGATTTTTGGGATTTAAATTATGATGAATTTGCTGATGAGCTTAATAAGAAATTTATCTCAAGTGGACGTCTCATAAAAATTAAATCGATTTTGTCTCGGAGTAAAAGATCTCTCATTTTAGTTAAATACTACAGATCAAAAGCTGACCATCGTGATTATGTAAATGAGCTAAAGGATTATCACTTGTCGCGTGGTTATTCACATAAGGTACTCTCTAAAGAGCTTGAACTTAAGTCTTAAGAATATCTTCAATGGTTGGTGAATCGAATATCTTTAGGTCCAGGAAAAAGTGAAGACCGACTTTTTGACCACTTAATACTTCTCCTTTGTGATAATAATCTAAATTATTTAACAAGACGATATCTCCTGGTCCATATATACAACTATCTACTGGTTTTTTATCATCAATATTCTCATAGACCTTTAGGTCAAAGGTACCCTCAAGGGGGAGTATTCCGGAAATAGCATTTCCATAATTAATCTCTGGTCGATCAATATGAATAGGAAGCTCTTTTACAGAACCATAGTTCCAAAGGTAAAAAAGACTTTTAAAAATAGGGTGACCAACTTTTTTTTCAAGAATAGATACTGAATCCTCAGACAATTGTAATTCACACCATTGAGTCCCATGTTGACCGTTGTGATGTCTACCATCCATTAAACCTGCGTAATGCTGACCCGATTCTATGTTTTCATGCCAAATTAAACTGCTCTTTTGAGATTCAATTTCTGATGAAATAAGTTCCAGTTTTTCCTCAAGTTGAATTTTGTAAAACCAATGCGCCATTTAGGAAACCTATCATTTAAATGTATTACAGTTATGAGGGTATGAAGCCATTTGTCGTTTCCCTGTAAGGGGGCTTATGCTAATCTTATATGATTATGACGGAGAAATTTAATAAAGAAACAAAAGTTTTTATTCTAGTATATTTCGCATTTATCTTAATCAATACTCTGTTAAGTTTACTTTCTTGGTCAGATATATCGAGAGGAATGGGTTGGGTCGCGTCAATAAAGCAAAATGAAAGTATGAAAATACGACATATTTTGCAGATGGGTCCCCAAATTTTATTATTACTATTACTGGCGCACTTTTATCTTAAACTCTCATTTAAAAAAACGATAACATTAGGGATCTGGACAGGATCTTTCTTGGCGATAGAAGCTGAGCTTGTCCAACTACTCTCTTCTACGAGAATCTTCTCTTATGTAGATATTTTATGGAATTTATATGCTGTAATTCTCGCTATAAGTTTATTCTCTTTATTAAGGCGAGGAGATACCTCTGGATCAGTAAAGGTTTATCCAGTTTTAAGCGATATCAATATTTTCTTCTTTTTTACTTCGGTTCTTTTTCTCTTCTATCAAAGTATATTGTTTGTCCCTTTTTCTGGTGATGACTTTAAGATTGTTATGGCAACAAATAACCCCTTGAATACAAGTTGGGACTATATAAGTTCAATATTGTTAATGCCAACCAATGGTGGTGTCCAGTATCGTCCAATGAGCTATTATTTTTCGGGTATAATGATTAAACCTTTTATAGGTTTAACAACTAAAAATATATCAATTATAGCAATACTAATCTTATCTTCCTCTGTTTTTCTTTATTTTAAATTCCTATTCCAGGTTTATAAAAAATACTCAGTATCCTACTTCCTGGCGACCATTTTATTGCTTGGCCCTTGGTTCACAAAATTAATTACAAGTTTTCGTGGTCTATTTAAATATTCATTAAATTTATTTTTATTAATGTTGGGGCTTAATCTTGTTGTTAACGGAAAGTGGACACCCGTTAAGACTTTGTTGCTAACAGTGTTATTCTCGGTATGCATTTTAAACCATGAAGGGTCTATTGTATTTCCAATGGTCGTATTCTTGGTAAGCCAAAAGAAATTAGTGTTTTTTAAAAAATCCCCTCATAGTTTATTGATATTTTTGCCAAGCCTTATTTATTTATTGTTAAGGTTTTTTAAATGGGGAGTTCCTCAGAAGGGATTCATGGCATTAAGCTTTTCAACAATTGAAGATGTTTTTTTTCACCATATTTCAGTGATTTCAAGTTTCTATTACTCGAGTAGCTATGCTTTAGGTCTTTCCGTTAGCATGTTAATCGTTTTAGCCATAATAGTTTCTTTTAAGAAAAATCAGAAAAGGTTGATGAGTTTTGTCGTATGTTTTTTAATGCTGGGCTTACCTTTCTCCTTATTAGATAACCATGTTTCAAAATCCCATACAGTTTGGCTTGTGCCCTTTTATATATTGATAATCTTTGAATCATTTAAGCTACTTCGCGAGTTTGTTGTTCCCCGTCTAAAGTCCTTTGATTCTATTAAGGTGGTCGTGTCAGTTGGTGTTTTGATTTTATTGTTACAATCTTCGATACAAGAAAAAACTAGGTATTATCGCAATGGGTTGATGTTAAAAACTGTCTTAAGTGAAGTAGACATTAAAATTAAAAACATTAAAAATAAAAAGGATAAAGCTAGCATCATGGTGGAGATCCCTCGCATTTATGATGTCAACCGTTACGATATACGAATGACGGCAGCGGCCCTTGCTTATTATTATCCAGAAATGACATTTCTCGTGTCAAATAAAAGCGTTAACGAGGAGGCTTTGTCTAAAGGGGGGTTTTATTACTTCTTCGAAAAAGATTCTAAAGTGAAAAATTTCAATGAGGAATTTTTGGTAAAAGATCCATTTTGGAGAACTACCAAAACTAAATTACCAAAATCCTTCGACTTTGAAATTAAGCTACCGCCACTTTCAGGTAATTTTAACGAGCATTATCATAGATCAGGTGAGGATACTTATCCACATCAAGTATATGATGTAGATACCCTTTACTAAAATGAAAAGCTTAGGCCTTCAACTCATTTTCAATAAAGTAGTTCGCTGGTTTACTTGATTTATTGAAATAGAAGATACCTTGATAATTTTTTGGATAAATAATCTCGACTTTTGTAGGGTGAATCGTCCACTCAGAAAAAACATCAGGACGGCTTCGCTTTAGCCCTTTAAAAAAACTTGTTCCTCTCTCCCTACTCCAAAACAAAAAAGGAAATTCAGTTGAAAACTCCTCAATGTCGTTTTGTAGTACCTCAAAGTCATCTAGCTTAGAGTAAAGGTTACTGCGGGATGGAATTGTACGGTACTTTTTAAATACATAGTATCTACTGAAAACTCTCGCAGAGTTATCTCCTATTCGTTGAAGACCACTTATAAAAACGGGCTCATTTTCTTCTAGATTGTAGATTATTTTAAACGAAAGCATTTTGTTTAAATGGAGACCATTTAATTGGTAGTTATTAGAGAGGTCTTCACTTGCCGACTCTTCACCTAAAATTTTCAAGGAACTTTTACATAATTCCAGGCTTTTATTTGTAAGCGCTGCATTTTCTTTGCCGTGAAGAATATAGGGTATGGAATGAAAGCCACATTTGAGAATTCTAATTTTCATAAACGAATAAATACAATTTTTCTACGCCCACTAAAAATTTCGGCATCAACTATAGTTTCTTTGTATTCCTTATATTTTTCTTTATAAAGATGTAAGTCATCTTCGATGGTCTTTAATTTTAAACCCTCAATCCAATGTTTTTGATTAGATATTGGTTCTTGAATAATTGCATTTGGAGAATTATAAAAATTCGCAGTAATTTCATCGAAAAGTTTAAGATGTCTTTCAGGTTGATATAAGAGAACACCTGACCAAATTACACAATCAACTGGAAAGCTAACTTTAATGGATTCTTTGTCTTCCCAGCTTGCACAACGATATTCAATGTTTTTAAAGTCTTCCCATACTTCGTTGCTGTAGTTTATTGGCTCTGGGCTAGTATCGAATCCCATGTAGTTATAATTTTCGTAACCTAATTCAAATAAAATGTCGTTAGTTGTGCCTGTCCTACATCCAATATCAATAATACCTTTGAATTGATTATTTATGATTATTTCTGCCTGCTCTTCGTAAATTTTTCTCGCTTGGGGAGTATCTAAGTAATCCATTGACCTAAGCATGTACTGTTCTTTTAAGGGGACCTCTATCGGCCCTTCATTTACATTATTTATTCGTGGCCACGGAATTCCATTAACTAAATGAACTGGTTTGTGGCCATACTTATGCTTATCGACAAGATTCTTTTTAGGCACTTAACTTTTCCTCAATTAAACGTTTGAATTTTTGAAAATCGAAGTCATCATCTAAGCCAATCCACCTCGTACACCAGACTGCTCTAGGGGAAGTAATTGGCTTAACATCATGAAGCCAAGATGTATCTAATAAGGTTGGAGAATCCAAGATATATTTTTCGATAAGATGTGGTTTTTCTAGTTCTTTTAACATCTTCCAATGTGATTTATTATGTCGATATTCCAACTCTTCATAATTGGTTTCATAAATATTGATTTCGGCAGCACCCTGTATTGGTATAAGTAGGTTAAAACATTTTCCCACATCTATATCCACATGAGGAGGTACTGTCTGATTCGTATTCTGACTATAATTTATTCCAGTCGCTAATGGACATAATAAATTATGAACAGTCATGTGCTTTAAAAGAATATCTTTGAAGTCTTCAGCATTTTTATTGTCCGTGTCTATAACCCAGCTTTTAGCACCACATTCTATAAATGAAAGAGGTGTTCTCCTCATGACCTTATTAAATGCTTCGGAAAATAAGGAGGTGTTTATTTTTATATTTAGCGGCTCAATCACATTGTCCATTGATTATTCCATTTTTGATAACTGGTGAGCCATTTGTCTGCATCAAGTGATTTTTGCGAGGTAGTGTCGGGAAGCGAACTGTTTTTACAAGTTAGCGAATCAAAGTCTTCTTTAATGGTTAAACACTCATTGGCAAAATAACTCTCATTGCCTGGTAAAACTGTTTCCCAACAATTATTAAACACTATGGTCTTTCTTACGTTGGCGCCAAACTTAGATTCTAATAATTCTTTGGTCATTTTAAAATGCCTTCCTCCCGATCCTTCAAGTGTAGGAGTAAAGGTTAGGATATATGTTGGTTTTTTACTTAAAGAATATCCATGGCCTAGTTGACTATTAAATCGATTTTTTACGATGAGCCAGTCAACAACATTTTTAAAGGCTGAACAATAATGGCCGCCGGCTTCTGGGATAGCAAAAACAATTCCATCCGAAGCTGAAAGTGTATTATCAAATTTTATAACCGAATCGGGTACTCTGCCATCAGGGGAATTTGAGTAACATAAAGGTATATCAAAGTCTCGCATGCTGTAACAGTGAGTTAATGAAGTGTGATCCTTAATTAGAGAGAGACCTCTTTCTTGAAGACTTGAGTTAGAATAACTAAAGCTGATTCCAGTTAGTCCCATTATTTTCCTTCTGTATTCTGTAACTTAATTACCGAAGACTCACTATAGTCGCAAGCAACTCGCCAGAGTAGGCGATCATTCGATACCGATGATCTTCTATGGAGGGTATTGAGTTGGTCCATTAGCAGTAGGTCGCCAGGGTAAAATACATGATGATATTGATATTGGCTTTTAAAAATTAAAGGTTTGAGTTCCTCAATTAGAGCATTGTGGTCAATTTCTTCGTTTCCTAACCATGCTTGTATTATGAAGTGGTAGGGGAAATATAGGTAGTAAAGACCTGTGATGGGGTGCTTAGAAACGAGTTTTCTTGTGCTGCCTCGATGCATGCTCATGAATTCAAGTTCCGGATCTCCTTCATCTAGATTATAAATAGAGTTGTTTTTAAACTTTAATTTGATTCGAATTTTTTTAAAAAACTCTTGTTTTTCACGAGGTAGGTCATAGAAAGGCAAACTTGTATTGCACACACTTAGCGTTGAGTTTGGATCAGATTTTTTGCAATATAAACCTACGAGGATTTCTTCTACATTGTGTCTGCTGTTACCATTGCTGTGCCAGCCGAGTTCACCTTGTCCAAACATTCCGATTTTATTCCCATGGGAATCTTTCTTTGCGGTTACAATCGATATCTCAGGGAACTCGGGAGGATTCATGAATTTATTTGGTACCTCGCAGCGTCCAATCTTTTTCATAAATTCAATTAATGAATTTTCACTTAGATTTTGATTATAAATTATCGCAAGTCCATTTTTTTGTACTTCATGTATAAGGTTGTAAATATCCTGTTTGGAAAGACTTGGAATATCGCAAATGTATTTCTTAGGATATATCATATGGATTTAATGTCTTCTTGGCCATCTAGGCTAAACATAAAGGCAACTCTGTGTTCATCACTGTTATTGAAAACAGCATGGGAAAAACCGGTGTTTAAAAAGTAGGCATTACCAGCACAGAGGTTTGCTGCAACTATTTCATTACGAACTTTAAATTGGTTTATTACGAGCTCATTCGTATGTATTGGAATAACTATTCTTGTGGCATAGGTTGGGTCATAGTCAATGTGAAAGGGGATGTTAGTGTGTGGAGCCAACTTTGTAATTCTAACCCGCATTTGGGGGCATTTAAATTGTTTTAGAATTTCCTCGAAATAAGTATCCTTAAAATGTTCTGTAGGGTGATTATATAATCGCTCCTCTTTTCTTTTTATTCTTTCTTTAATGTTTTCGGTATAGGGGAGTGGCGGACCTTTAATTGTCGTCAGGTTTATTTGGCTAAAATTATCGTAGACACTGTCGGATAACTCCATATGGTTATCGCATAGAGCAGGATTAGCCTTTCTTACGTCAATGTAGAGGTGCTCGATCATTTTTAGTGAAGTCTTTAGTTTCTCGAGATCTATTTTGATATGCTCTAGTTTCGCATAAATAGGTAGCTCATACTTTCTTCGTTTCATTTAATCTCTTTTATTGTCATAAAACTTCTTAGGTCTTTAAATTAAATGGCCTCATGATTATTTATGATGCCTTAGTATTTTATTAAATTATTTTTAATTTCCATGTCTATTTTTGGTTAATAATAGTGTTTATTTTACCTTTTTCTGACTTATGGCTCCTAAATTATTATAATGGAATTATTCAATTTAGCGAAATCAGTGTCGACCTTAAAGTTTAACTATTTGAATCAAGCTTGTGTTCAAGCAAAGTCTTTGTTTAGATTTATGGACGAGCATTATTATATTTTGAATGAAATTGAATGCTTATGATTGTACAATAACCTACGGATAGAAGTTTATTTTGGTGTCGCGTTGCGCCGAAATGCATTTTACCCCAAGTAATCTTAACCTTGTTGTAAATGTCTTTTAGGAAAGCCCTTGAACGAAAGTATAATAAAATTTCAAGAAATGATTACCCTTGGTAATCACTACTCTTTGGATTTCTTTATAGATGAAACGAATGCAATGGATTGTTTCAATCGCTATGAGTGGAAACCATATAATCCGCTTAAAGAAAGTAAGAGATATGGCCTTAGCTTAACCTCTCTAGATGGGAAAATGGAGGGGGTTCCAGATCTGGACTCATTGTATGAGTATAACAAAAATAATAAGACCAATTATCGTGAGATGGACTTTAATAAACCTACGGAACTCTTTTATAAGATTGATGGATTATCGACCTTTTTGGATCCCATTTCCCACCTACTGGGTCGGTCTCACATTTTGAAGTTAGAGCAGGGTGGTTTTTTTCCTCCTCATCGGGATTTAGATCCAGAAACGTTTAGATTAATTGTACTAATTAATAAATGTGAGTCTCCATACTTTAATCTATTCTTAAATGGGGATCCTTTAAAGTTAGAACGTCATATTCTTTATTTCTTAAATACCAGAATGGAGCACTCTGTGTTCTCTTATGAAAGATGTATCTTTGGTGTGTTCAATATAAAAGTTTGCGGTGAATCCTTAGACTTTCTTAGAGCTAATTTGTCATCGAAGTAAAATTTATGTTACTTCAGCTGCCACAAAGTAGAGTTTAAGTTTCTCTTTAAGATCTTTGTCTTTATCAAAGTGATTAAAATCTATTTTGGGATATATTAGCTTTAGTTCTTCTCTTGCTTCCTCTTGATGATCATAAATGTCGACAACTTCATTTCCTCGAAAACCAAACTTAACTACAAAGTTAGCTAAAAACAAACTCCTTATGATTGTAACTGGCTCCGGTTTAGCGAGGGTGTTGTAGACTGCGGATCTGTACTCATCTAAAAGTCCTTTAAAAAATGGCATTTCGCCACTCTCAATGAGTGTTAAGAAAATCTCAAATTGTTCTTTGGCCGTTTGTTTTGAGTCAAGCATCCATTTGTGTGCGACTTTTGCATTGTAAAGTGCATTAAACCAAAACCACGTGTCGTAAATCTTCATGAGTTCTACTTCATTATAGCTAAAGCATTCATAGATGAATTCTAGCGATTGGTATTCAGAGGGGTCTTCGAAATTGCAAGAAGTCATTATAGGCTTAGAGTTTCTTGATTCATGATAGACGCGGGATTTTAGCTGATAAAGGTCATTAGGGATTAATACTTTTTTCGTCTTTATCTGATACTTATTTTTATAGGCATTTGAAGAGAGCTCTGTGTTGGGAACGACAAATAAGACAAAGCTCTTCTGATGATTAATTTTCAGATCCATATTTGTTTGAATTGTTTGCAGCCACGTCGTTTGTGTTTCACCAGGAAGTCCAATAATCATTTCAGCGTCAACCTTAACGCCCTTTTGTTGAAAACTTTTGGCCATTGAGAAGAGCTTTTCATTTTTTATGTTAGAGCGATTCGAAATTTTTAAGACCTCATCATTGTGGCTCTGGAAACTTAGCTTTACATATTTTCTACCGTGATAGGCATCAAAGTTTTCGTGCATTAGTTGCATGATTTTTTCGGCATATGGGCTGCCGTTTTTGGCCATCCCTCCAAAAATAAGGTTGATTTTGTTTTTACGCTTTTCTTGGCACTTAACCATGTGTTCGATGTACTGAAGATCCATTTCGAATATTCCAAAGTTGGCATCTGCAATTTCGATTTGATTAATTTTTTCATGAGACATGATGTAGGTAATAGTATCTATTACTTCTTTATGCTCCGCCCTTATGATTTTACTTCTAGTCATTCCTCCCCAGTCGCAAAAGGTACAACGGTAAGGACAGCCGCGATTTGTTTCAAAAATAGCGGTTAGAGGTTGGTTTGTATTTTTAATAAGATTTTCAAATATTCCATCAAGGTAGGGCATGGGAATACATGTCTCCTTGTAGTGGTTTTTATCTTTATCAAAATTGAACTCTTGTTGTGTGAAAGTGCCGGGATTTCCTAAGACTCCCTGTTTGGGGAACTTTATTAAGAATTCTTTAAAGGTTTTTTCTGAAGGACCACAAAAAAATAAATCTACAAATGGTCTTAGTAAGGCATATGCTTTTGCTTCAACCTTATCCTCAGGAACATTAGTGCCTCCATATAGGACTATCCCGTCTGGCCGATACTTTTTGTAAATACTTGCAATTTTATCATTGTAACCTTGATTCCAAACCCAATTGGTGAGTCCAAGAATGTCTGCATGTTTTAAGTTTTGGTGAAAGTCTTCTTTATCAAGTGAGTCACTTCGATACTCAGGGTCCATAAAGTTATACATACGATTGATTTGAGGGTCTTTTTTGCAGTAACTAATCAGGACGCCAACTGGATACGGAAGGTACTCATAAGCTGAAAATGATATGCTAGCCAAAAATACTGTCTTCACGACACCCCTTATAAATGAACAGCATAAGAATAATTTGGAAGAAATTAATTTCTTATAGAATAAATACTATTCGAAGTCTTAAGTGTTGGCAATTTGGTGACCGCTAAGTACTCAATATTTAATAGTTTTTAACCTTTCCACAAAGCTTAAAAATGACCGTAATTTAGAAAAGAAGATCTACCTTTTTTCGAGAGCTTAGGAGGTCCTTTTTTGTGCCTAATAATAATCATGTTATC
>Ga0129324_10000020_pt1 | contig 124259 bp, 110 predicted proteins | sample CPBDNA_7_FD_96879 | JGI IMG/M metagenome (GOLD analysis project Ga0129324, IMG submission 96879) | Freshwater to marine salinity gradient microbial communities from Chesapeake Bay, USA - CPBay_Spr_15_0.2_DNA | ecosystem: Environmental > Aquatic > Marine > Coastal | place: USA: Chesapeake Bay... | reverse complement strand
GGCAAAGCTAAGCTCCATGAATTCAAGGAGATGGAGAAAGAGAACGCTCGACTGAAGCGTATTGTCGCCGATCTTGAGTTGGACAAGCTGATCCTTAAGGAAAGCCTTGATTATTTAAAGCCCTAGGCCTGACGATCGCCGATCTGCGTCAGGCCGTTATTCATGTCCGTCAGAAACTGGATACGTCTGAGCGGCGAACCTGCAAAACGATCGGGCTGGCACGCAGTACGCAGCGCTCTACTAAAATCAAAGACCACGATGGCGACGAAGAACTACGTCTGGCGATGATGAGGCTCGCCAAACAGTATGGCCGGTATGGTTATCGTAAGATTGCCGAGCTCCTTCGTATTGAAGGCTGGGTGGCTAATTACAAGAAGATAGAGCGAATGTGGCGAGAAGAAGGGCTGCAACTGCCGCATCGCCATAAGAAGCGGAAACGGCTGTATCATAAGGACAGCTCCGTCATTCGGCTTCGACCGCAGTATCCCGGGCACGTCTGTAGCATCGACTTTGTTCACGACAAGCTGATCAATCGAGTTTCCTCTGAAAAGCTGGCGGCTATACGGCCATTGCAATCGACTTAATAAAGTTTCTTCTGAGAAAGCAGGGGCGGCGCTAACCTGGGAAAGTTGATTAAAAAATGCACATACGAAAATAATGCGCCTAAATAGTCGGCAAAAAATTACCATAATTTAATGCACCAAATTTAGTCCTCAGCGGAAACAATCCCTGAAATCTGTGAATATCGTGCGTGCTCAAGGTGGACATTTAGTTGGCATGAGTTATGCTGTGGACCTGCAGCGCTTCTCGAGCGTCGCAGCGGCGGCGTCATAATGATCAGCACCGACACGACTGCATTCAAGAGTACACATAGATAACACAGGGAAAGAGAGCCAATATGAAAAGCTTTAAAAAACAGATACGAAACCTAGCCGTTACCTCGCTTGCCGTGGGTAGCGTTTTTGCCGGTGTAACCGGATATGCAACGAAGGCATCTGCCGAAGAAGTCTCGGTCCTGGGCCTTTGGCCGACCAGTGGGCCTTACGCGGACGTTGGGCCGTTGTTGGATATGGGCGCGCAGATTGCGCTCGAAGAAGTCAACTACAAGGCCGCCGGTGCGACGATTAAATACATCACCCGCGACAGTGAAACGAAGCCCGGAATCGCGGCGCGTCGCGCGCAAGGTGCGATTGACTCAGATAACGTTAAGTTCATGGTTGGCCCATGGTCATCCGGCGTCGGCCTCGCTGTGACCGAAGTCGCGAAAAAGAACAAGGTTGCCTATTACTTCTCGGGCGGCACCGAGGATATCTCCGGCAAGCGTTGTCATAAGTATGCATTCCAGTGGGCTGCGAACGCCTGGACCGCCATGGACGCAAACTTGAAGATCTTCAAGCAAGCAAACCCTGACGCTAAGAAAATCTATCTGTTCGTCGTCGACTACGCGTTTGGTTGGACGTTGCAGAAGTACGTTGAGCAACTGGCCCCGAATTACGGCCTTGAGGTCGTCGGAGCTGACCGTCACCCGCTCGGTCATCGTGAATACTCGTCGTTCATCACCAAAGCGATGGCGACCGATCCCGATGCGATCTATATGATCAACTTCGGGTTGGATGCAATTTCTGCCGTTCGTCAGCTTCACAACTTCGGCTTCACGCCGAAAAAGCCGGTCGTGCTGTCATGGTCTTCGGGCGTCGAAGAGTTGATCCAGATGGAGCCTGAAATGCGTTCCAACCTGATCGTCGGGACTAACTATTATTACACCGTCGATACGCCTGAAAATAAGACATTCGTCGCTGCATACAAAAAGAAAAGCGGTGGCGTGCCTCCGGGCTACGGTCCAGGTGCCGGCTATGGCGTCATGAAGATGTTCCTGACCGGCATGGAAGCCGCCAACAGTACAGACCCGGTCAAAGTGATCACGGCGCTTGAAGGCATGAAGGGTAAAAACTTCGTTGGTGATTTCATGATCAACGCTCGCAATCACCAGACCGTCCGTCCTTACTTCGTCCTCAAGACGAAAGCGAAAGCGGACATGAAGGACGAGTATGACTTCGCTGAGATCGTCGATGTTTCGTCAACGGAACAGCCGGGCAATCTGAACGAATGTGAAAATATCGGTACCTTCTAAGGCTGCTGAATATTTGGGCGGTGCTGACCTTGGGGTCGGCACCGCTTCCTTCTCCGAATTTCTTAATATCCAACTGAACCTTCGGGTTTGGTAGTTTAGTGGTGGACGGCCAATGACATTTTTGGTGCTCAGTCAGATTTTGAACGGCCTTGCGATCGGCATGCTCTACGCGCTTATGGCGGTCGGGCTTACCTTGATCCTCGGCGTTCTTAACATTCCGAACTTTGCGCATGGGGTTCTGTATGCCTTGGGCGCATATTTTACCTACACAATTTCCGAGCTTACGGGCTCCTTTTACGTGGCGATCCTGGTGGCGCCGTTCTTGGTCGTCCTTGTCGGCTTCGTGCTTGAAAGTCAGGGCATAAAACGGCTGTATCAGGCGCATCACGATTATCAGTTGCTGTTTCTTTTTGCCGTCGCGTTGATCCTTCAAGAAGTGATTATCATCGTTTGGGGTCCGGTCGGCTTCTCGGTGCTGCCACCGGCGGCACTTTTCGGTGCGGTTGATCTTGGTCTTTTGGTTTACCCGAAGTACCGCCTGGCACTCGTTGTGTTCTCGGCGTTGGTAATCTTCTCGCTCTACTTCTTCCTGACCCGGACCAACCTCGGCGCCATTCTACGCGCGGGTATTGAGAACCGTGAAATGGTGACGGTGCTGGGCATCGACATTAACAAGGTGTTCTTCCTTACATTTGGTCTTGGCGCTTATCTGGCCGGGATGGCGGGCGCTTTGGCGACGCCGATCATGGGTCTGACGCCGTCAATGGGACTGGACATACTGCCGATTTGTTTCGTGATCGTTGTGGTCGCAGGGCTCGGCAGCATTCCGGGCGCGATCATCGCCGGAATCTTGATTGGTTTGTCGCAGGGCCTGACCACGATTTGGTGGCCTGAAGCCACCAATGTCGTCATCTACATCATGATGGGTGTAACCATCATTTTCCGCCCTCAAGGTTTGTTTGGAATACGATGATGCAGAACAAGTATCTATTGCTGATCACACTCGCGTTCGTCGTGGTCATTCCGATGTTCATGCCGCCGTCGACTTCTGCCGAAATGTTGATCTTCGGCATCATCGCGGTGTCGACCAACATCATGGTTGGCTACACAGGTATGCTTTCGTTCGGCCAAGCGGCATATTTCGGCATCGCTGCCTATACTGCAGGTCTCATGCTGAAGGCCGGCATGCCGTTGATCTTGGCTGCGCCAGCAGGCGTCTTGCTGGCCCTCGTTACCTCGGGGATCGTCGGATATTTTTGTGTAAAGAGGACCGGGCTGTACTTCATCTGTCTGACGTTTGCGTTCAACCAGATGTTTTATTTTATCGCCTATGTCTGGACCGATGTGACCGGCGGTGAAGACGGCTTGCCAGGCATTCCGCGCCCGGACTTCCTCAACGACGACATCACGTTCTATGTGTTTACCGCCGTGGTGTTTTTCGCCTGCATGATCGCAATGTTGAAAATCGTCAACTCGCCGTTGGGTTTGGTTTTTAAACTGATCCGTGAAAACCCCAACCGCGCCGAAGCTATCGGATACAATATTCAACTGTTCAAGTGGTTCTCGTTTGTCATCGCCAGCAGCTTCACAGGTGTTGCCGGGACCATCTATGCGATGGTTTACAGCATCGTGCCGATTGATCAGATCCATTGGCTTAAGTCCGGTGACATCATCTTCATGTTGTTGTTTGGTGGATCGGGCAGTTTCTTCGGACCGTTGATCGGGGCAGCCGCCTATATCTGGATGTCCGATACGTTCTCTGTGATTTGGGCGCGTTGGCCGTTGATGATGGGTGTGGTGTTCGTGTTTGTCGTGCTGTTCATGCGCGGCGGCATGGCTGAGCTGATATCCAACATCTACAACCGGTTTAAAAAGCCGAACGGCGATCCTGAAAAACCGGACGACACGTCCACTGATAAACCTGTGGAGGTGCGGTCGTGAGTATCGTCTTAAGCTGCAAAGGCCTTGCGAAAACCTACGGCGAAGATCGTGTCGTCAAGGGGGTCGATTTGGATGTGCGCGCAGGCCATATCCATAGCGTCATCGGCCCCAACGGCGCCGGCAAGTCGACGTTCTTCAACCTGATCTCGTGTCAGGTGCCGAAGACGGCAGGCTCGGCTTTCTTCGAGGGGCAAGACATCACGTCGGTGGCGCCGCATGATTTGCCACACATGGGCGTGTCGCGATGTTTCCAGCGGACCAACGTGTTTCCAAAGCTCACGATTTACGAAAATGTCTGGGCGGCGGTGTTCGCGCGGATGAATGGTGGACCGGTAGACTTTTTGAAAACCATCGCGGGCTTTGGTGCGGTCAAAGACCATGCCGAAGAAATCATCACGCGTGTCGGTCTGGCGCATAAGCTCCACGACAAGGCAGAAACCTTATCGCACGGGCAATCGCGGATGCTCGAAGTTGCGGTCACGTTGGCTGGCGTGCCGAGGATCATTCTGTTGGATGAGCCGACGCAAGGCTTGGCGCCGGAAGCGACCCACGAAATGACAGACCTGATCAAAGAGTTGGCGGCCGAGTACACCATCTTGTTGATCGAACACAAAATGCACATCGTGATGGGCATTTCCGACGTCATCTCGGTGTTGAACCTTGGCGAGAAAATCGCCGAGGGCACGCCGGATGAAATTCAGAAAAATCAAATGGTGCAGGACGCGTACCTGGGGCGGTTACGATGAGCTTAGTGATTGAAGGTATCCATACCTATTACGGCCTTGTGCACATGTTGCAGGGCGTCTCGATGGAAATTAACGCGGGCGAGCTTGTCGGCATCCTAGGTCGCAACGGTGCCGGTAAAACCACGACCATCAAAAGTGTGATGGGCTTGGCGCCGCCTAAAAGCGGTAAGGTTTTGCTGAAGGGTGAAGACATCGCCGGCATGCCGCCGCACATCATTGCACAAAAGGGCATTTCATACGTGCCTGCCAGTCGCGGCATCTTCTCGACGTTGTCAGCGTTCGAGAATTTGAAAATCTTTGAAAAGAAAGGGGCCAGGTTCGATGCCGAGGGCGTGTTCAACATGTTCCCACGCTTGAACGAAATGAAAGGCCGTCACGGCAGTTCGTTATCGGGGGGCGAGCAGCAGATGCTGGCAATCGGGCGTTCGCTGGTCACCGACCCGTCGGTCATTCTTTTGGACGAGCCGTCGCAGGGCTTGGCCCCGCAGATTGTCGAACTGGTGGTTGAAATGCTCGAGACCTTAAAAGCCGAAGGCATGGCGATTGTCTTGGTTGAGCAGAACCTACAGTTGGCGCTCGATGTTTCTGATCGGGTTTACATCCTCGATCATGGCGAAGTCGTGTTCCACGGCAAGGGCTCGCAACTGAATGACGATCCGGAACTTACCGCAGAATATCTTGGCGTCAGCGCCTGAGGGAGACATAAAAACCATGGCAAATTGCGTAGAAAATCCGGGCAACATCCGGGCATTGGCAGCATCAATTGCATCTGGTGAAACAACGGCGATGGCGCTGGTACAGCGCTACCTTGATCGCATTGCGGTCGTCCAGCCGATTGCAGAACCTTGGCGTGAGATTGACGGCGAACGCGCACTGTCCGTTGCGGCACAGCGCGATGCCCAAGTGAAACAAGGGGCCGTTCTGGGGCCGCTACACGGCGTACCTGTCGGCATCAAAGACATTATCGATGTCGCCGGATTGCCGACACGGTGCAACTGCAAGGCCTATCAGGACCGCGCACCTGCGACCGGGGATGCTGAGGTTGTGCTGGCGTTAAAGGCGGCTGGTGCCATTGTGATGGGCAAGCTGCATACAACGGAATTTGCTTTTTTTGACCCGTCACCAGCGCGCAATCCGCATAACACGGCGCATACGCCAGGTGGGTCTAGTAGTGGCTCAGGCGCAGCGGTCTCATCCGGGACGGTGCCGCTGGCGCTGGGCACGCAGACCATGGCGTCGGTCAATCGACCTGCGGCGTATTGCGGCATTTCAGCATTTAAGCCGAGCACACGATCCGTGTGCGGCTACGGCGTCAACCCGTTAGCGCCTTCGTACGATACGGTCGGCTATTATGGCTGGTCCGTGGACGATGCCGTCTATGCTTATGAGTCGCTGAGCCCGTTTGGCCCGGATGCGGTTACGGTAGACAGCACAGCCCGAGTTCTTTTCCTTGAAGATGACCTCATCAGCGATGCCGATCCAGAGATGGCGGCAGCCGTCGCCGCACAGCTCAGCGAAATTGCTGAGCTTGGCTATAAGGTCGAGCGCACGGCCTCGCCGTTCCCATTTTCAAAGATGGGCTCCCTGCATTGGAATACGATGATCTTTGAAGCTGGCCGCGCGCTCGTCAATTTGGCTGAGTATCCGGACGAGCTGATCGGGGCACGTTTGCGGGCGATGATCGCCGAAGGTCAAGCGATCCCAGAAGAACAATATATCGCCGAGCGTGCCGAGTTAAATGCACTACGCAAAACCTTCTTCGCATCTTTTGCGCCGAACGATGTATTTCTATGGCCTGCGGCACCAGGCCCGGCGCCTGAAGGAATTCAGTCAACGGGTGAGCCAAAGTACATTGCGCCTTGGACCGCACTTGGCGGGCCCATGGTGACGATGCCGATCGGGAAAACTAAAGCCGGTTTGCCGCTGGGCAGCATCCTATGTGGCGTCCCCGGTATGGACCTCGCCACCGGTGCCGTTGCGCGGGCATTTTGCGCATAATTACAGTGCGACGGCAGAACTAGAAGACCCGGAAAATTTGTCACTATCTGATCGTTTCATTTTGAAACATAGAAAGCCGACGAAGGCGACCTCGTAAAGGCTAACGGCGCGCCTTCGTCGTTTTCGAACGGCAGCACAACCTGAAGAATTAGGGTGCCTAGGCAATAATGGGCCCTTCTGAATACGGGAAGAATAGTTATGGAATCAGACATTTTAGATTGGTCTGCTACGAGAATAGCGTCCGAAATTGCTGACCGAAGTGTAACTGCTGTTGAGGTGACGAATACCTTTCTAAAGAGAATTGAGGCGCTTAATCCGGTTATAAATGCTGTTTGTACGCTTAACGAGAATGCACTTGATGCGGCTGAGGTTGTTGATAAGCGCCTCGCATCAGGAAAGTCTGCCCGTCATTTGGAAGGCGTACCTTTCCTCGTAAAAGATAATCTTCAAACAAAGGGAATTAGGACAACTTTTGGCTCTCTTTTACTCGAACACTACATACCCGATGAAGATACTGTCTCAGTCGAACGTCTCAAAACTGCTGGTGGTATTTTGCTTGGTAAAACCAATACGCCGGAATTTGCACACGATATTAATACGACCAATAAGGTGTTTGGCACGACTAGAAATCCGTGGGATGTAAATATAACTGCGGGGGGATCTAGCGGTGGCTCTGGTGCGGCTGTTGCCGCTGCAATGGCGCCTCTGGCATTGGGCACTGACCTCGGTGGTTCAGTCAGAATCCCTTGTTCCTTTAATAACCTTACGGGTTTGAGACCTACGCCCGGGCGAATACCATTCTATCCAACGGATTATGGCTGGGATACTCTTGTTGAGCATGTCCAAGGACCAATGGTTAGATATGTTTCTGATATAGGTTTGGCAATGCGCGTGCTATCGGGACCAGATGATCGTGATCCATCAAGCCTTCCCGATGATGGCATTGATTTTTGTAGGGCTGCCTCAGGGGTGGAGAGTCTCAAGGGTCGCCGTATTGCTTATGTTGGTGATCTTGGCGGCGTTATACCTTTGGATACAGAGGTAGCTCGTCTGGTCAAGGCGGCGGCATATAGGTTCGAGGACCTTGGCTGTGTGGTCGAAGAGTCTTGTTTTGATGCTTCGGATATCCAAGACATCATTAGAGGAACGCGTGGTTTTGGGATGGTGGCCCGTTATGCCGAGCGCTTCGATAACTTTCAGGAACTGATGACACCACAGCTAATTAGCCAAGTGAGTGCCGCACTGGAGCTTTCTGTTCGTGATGTCGTTCGATCAGAGAGGTTGCGCACTTTATATTGGCATAAGATAAGAAAATTTATGGGCAATTTTGATTATCTAATTGCGCCTGTCGTCGGCGCACCACCCTTTAGATTAGACGAAGCACTGCCAACGCATATTGGTGGCAAGCGGGTTGATCGTTTTCAGGATGTATTTCTATCAGCTTACGCGTTTAGTGTTACTGGACTGCCAGCGATCTCTATTCCTTGTGGTTTAACAAATGACGGTCGCCCAGTAGGCATGCAGATTATTGCAAAAAGGCACGCAGACGACAAAGCGCTCGAGGCTGCGAGTGCCTACGAGGCGCTAGCTCCTGAATTATTCTGCCGTCCAGAAGTTGATGTAAGTGTTATTAAAGCTGTTAGTGAACATCTAAACACACCTGGTGTAACAATGCGAAAATGAGTTCCGTGCGACCCGAACAACCAGGTAGATGAACACTAGGGAAACACAGAGAAGCACTTTGACACACAAAGGCCCGCAACATCTTATTTTAAAAAACATTTTTTAACACACAGAAACACCTTGAAACAGTAGTGTAGTTCCCCTCACCTGTCCTATCCCCCCAGTGCGTAGGGGGAGAGGTTAAGTGAGGGGGTAAATCCTATAAGCTTTTCCGCAGCATTCGACCGTGCGAAACTTCTTCAAAGCCTTCGCGGGTATAAAATGCCAATGCCCCTTCGCGATGTTGGCTGGTGTGCAGTGAGATTGAGGGCAGGCAGCGCGCCTGCGCCCAGTCTTCGGCTGCCTGCATCAACGCATGGCCGATGCCGGTGCGCTGTTTGGCGGCACTGACGACGAAGGATTGCACGTATGCTTCGACTGGTTTTTCCAGGGCGGCGCGTTGATAAATATGTACGATGCCCAAAACCTCGCCGTCGATGCGGGCGGTAAATATGGCGTGGTCATCGTAGGCGCGGACGGCATGGAAGCGTTTCGCGAGTTCGGCGATCTCGATTTCGTAACCGAGGTCGCGCATCAAGCGTTGTGCGTCATCCAGGTCTGCTTCGGATAGCAGAGAGATTTTAATCGACATCGAACGTTCAGAGGCCCAGCGCCATGCCGTCGCGACCGGGGTCGGCGCCACCGTCCAGGCCGTTCTCTGTGATGCGGATCGCGTGCACCCCGGCGAAGTGGTAGCTGACCGCATAACGGCGGATTTGATACCCCTCCGCCTCAAGCGCTGCTTGGGTACGTCGGGGGATGCGGTTGACGATTTCGATGAGGTCGCTGGTTGCAGAGAACCGCGGCGCGGAGACCGCTTGTTGCGCATCCATCCCGAAATCAAGGGCGTTTAAGATACCCTGGAGTACGCCCATGGCGATGTAGGTGCCGCCGGGTGCGCCGATCAACAATACTGGCTTATCGTCTTTGAACACCATTGTCGGTGCCATCGAGGTAAAGCGCGCTTTGCCCGGTGCCAGCGAGCCCGTCATGCCGGGCCTTGGATCAAACACGCCCATGCAGCCGTTGTAAACGAAGCCGAGACCTTCGGTGACGACGCCGGACGGCATCCCCAGCGAATGCGTCAGCGACACGCAGTTGCCGTCGTTATCGATACTGCACACATGCGTGGTTTCTTTTTGATCGGTACCTTTTTGCAAGCGCGGCACATGGGTTTTTTCACCCGATTTTATGCGGTCGGCCAGCGTCTTGGCGTAGTCTTTCGACAGCAGGTGATCTAACGGTAAATCGACGAACCTTGGGTCGCCGACGGAGGTATCTTTGTCGACGGTCGCTATCTTCATCGCTTCGGCGACGGTGCGAATATAATCCGGGCTGTTATGACCCATCGCTTTTAGGTCAAAATTTTCAAGGATGTTCAGCATCTGCAACACCATCACGCCGCCGCCGGGCGGTGGGCAAGAGGCGACGCGGTAGCCGCGATAGTCGGTCCACAACAGATCGGTATTTTCAGGGCCGGCGTTCTTCAGATCTTCGGCCGAGATATGGCCGCCGTTCGCTCTCATATCAGCAACGATCTTTGCCGCGATTTCGCCTTCGTAGAAATCATCGGCGCCGACGTCGGCGATGCGGCGGTACGTTGCGGCCAAGTCCGGATTTTTCAGCAGCGCCCCCATTTTGATCTTTGAGCCATCGGCGTTCAGGTAAATTTTCGCCGTTGCCGGTGAGCCGCGCAGGTATTCGTAATGATCAACGCGCCCACCCGGCTCGTGTTGATCCCAGAAGTAGCGGACGTGCGGACGCACCTGCCAGCCTTGTTCCAAATGTTGAATGGCGGGCTGAATCGCCTCGGCCAAGCTTTTTGTGCCCCAGGTTTTGAGGGCGACGTCATAGGCGCGGAGGCTTTCCGGTGTTGCAATCGCTTCATAGCCGACCTCGTTGACGCGGCCTTTGAGGATAAATCCGAACCCGTCCTCGCATTCGGCGACGAGCTTGTCGGCCCACATGTCGGGTGTCACTGATGCCGGTGCACGAGCATGAAAATCCAAGCACTGATGCACGCCGGTCTTCGGCATATACACATGCATGGAACCGAACCCTGCGATCCCAGACATGAATGGATCGACGGCGGTCTGTGTCAGCGCAGTAGCAATTGCAGCGTCGACGGCATTGCCGCCGGCACGCAGCATTTCGACACCCGCTTCGACGGCTTCCGGCTGTGGCGCCGTGACCATACCTTGTTTCATAGGGGTCACTCAGCGTAGCCGGGGTCGATTTTGTCCAGCATGCGCTTCAGCGCTTCCCACTGAACAGCGGCATTGCCGCCGGACGAATAGGATTCGGCGAACTGTTGTGCCGTATGCTCGCAGACTTCGGGTGACGGGAAGGTAAGCTCGGCGCCACCGGCTTGCGCTTTCAGCTGCAGTTCGCATGAATCGTTCAGGCGCTTATGAAGAATAAAAGCGTGTGCGACGCTTTCGCCGACCGTCATCAAACCATGATTGGTGAGGATCATTGCGTTCATGTCACCAAGATCGGCGGCGAGGCGGTCGCGCTCGTCCAAGTCTTCGGCAATGCCCTCAAAGGCGTGATAGGCGACACGGTTATAGAAGCACAACGACTTTTGATTCAGCATCAACAAGCCCTGCTTTTGCGCCGACACCGCCATGCCTTCCATGGTATGGGTGTGCATCACGCAGACAGCGTCGTCGCGGTTCATATGGATCGCGGAATGGATGGTGAAGCCGGCTTTGATATAGCCGAACGGGCTTTCCATCAGCTTGTTACCGTCACAGTCGATCTTGATCAACGACGATGCGGTGATCTCTTCGAATTTCAGGCCAAACGGATTGATCAGGAAATGATGGTCGGTGTCGGGGATGCGCGCCGAGTTATGGGTGAACAAAAGATCATCCCAACCGTAGTGTGCGACCAATCGGTAGCACGCCGCGAGATCGACCCGCATTTGCCACTCTTCTTCGGAAACCCGGTCACGGACTGACGGTAGTTCCAAGGCATGCACATTGCTCATGACATTTCCTCCCCATGTATCTGATGCTTTTAATTTTGATAGCGTCTCCCATTGTCGGCTACTCTGCAAGTCTGTGCTGGAGGGGAGCAAGTAAATGACAACGAACACACCGACTGACGGGTGGCACACGCCACCAAAGGACTATGTAGCAGCGAAAGCGGCGCCGTATCAGGGCGAAAGATTGCATTCGCAGTACGTCACCGTACGTGATGGGATCCGCCTGGCGGTGGATGTGCACCTACCCGGCACGTTAGATGAAGAAAAAACGTATCCGGCGATTTGCATTTTTACCCCCTATTACCGGCGGTTTGCCTTGCGCAAGGGTCATCGGGACGGCATCGACGCGTGTCCCACAGTGGCGTTCTATCGCGATAATTTTGTGCCTTGGGGCTATGCAGTGGTGTGCGTAGACGTGCGCGGATCAGGGGCAAGTTTTGGCTGCCGCGACGGCTTCCGTTCACCCGCTGAGCGCTTGGACCATCACGACATTGTGGATTGGGTGGCACAGCAGAATTGGTGTGACGGCAATATCGGGGCGACGGGGATTTCGTATCCGGGCGCCGCGTCTGACTTTTTGGCAACCACCAATCATCCCGCCGTTAAAGCTGTCGCACCGCTGTTTGCGGTCTGGGACACATGGTCGAACCATCTGTATCCGGGCGGTGTGTTGCTGACCTGCGTCACGCGCAACTACGGCCAATTGTCTGACGCTTTGGATTTCGATCGTCGTGATCTGATACCGGACTATGCGTATTTTAAGGACGATGATCTGGCTGGCCCAGCACCGGTGGATGAAGACACCGATGCGAGCCTTTTGGCAACGGCAATCAAAGAACATGCGGCAAACTTCAATATGCAGGATTTCGCGCAGCAATTTCGTTATCGCGACGCCGCGTTAAGCGACGATCCCGACTACACCAGCGCGAAGATCGCACCGTATCATTACCATCAAGATAACCCGGATACCGACCGCAACGTCGCGTATTATTCTGTCTCCGGGTGGATGGATGGCGGCGGTTATTCGACCGGCACCATTCAGCGGCATTTGTGGCTGCAAAATCCCGACAACCGTTTGATGTTGGGTCCTTGGGACCATGGCGCGCGTGGGCATTGCAGCCCTTGGCGGCCAACGGACGCCGTCGCGCAGCAGCCGATTGTCGCCGCGGAAGTACTACGCTTTTTCGATAAGCATCTAAAAGGCATGGATAGCGGTTTGGACGCGGAAAAGCGTGTGCACTATTACACCATGGGCGCTGAACAGTGGCAGGCCGCCGACTCGTGGCCGCCAGCGCAGCCGAACACGCAGCTCTATTTTGCCGAAGGCGGTTCGTTGACCGAGATGGCGCCAAAAGCAACGGATGGTGAAGACATCTATCAAGCCGATTACGATTGCCGCACCGGTTTTCATACCCGCTATGATCGGCTGTATATTGCCAATGTGGAGACGTACTACGACGAATGGCACGGTTGCGACGACCACATGCTGAATTACACGGGTGCCCCGCTGGCGGTAGATACCGAAATGAGCGGCCATGCGACGGTCGATTTGCATTTTGCCGCCTCTGAAAAAGACGCCTGCTTTTTCGTGTATATTTCAGATATCACGCCAGACGGGCGGTCGGTATATGTGACCGAGGGTGTGTTCCGCGCCCTGCACCGTGCACCGGGTGAGAATCCGCCGACAATCCCGGCAACCGGACCGGTGCACTCGTTCAATAAGGCGGATGCGCAGCACTTGGTGCCGGGCACTCCCGCCGAGGTCGCGTTCGAGCTGTTGCCGACCTCGTACCTTTTCAAAGCCGGTCATCGCATTCGGGTATCGATTGCGTCGGCGGACAGCGATCACTTCACTAGGATTCCCGACGGACGCCCCCCGAGGCTGCAATTTTTCCGCCATGCGGGGCGCGCTTCTGCGGTCTGTCTGCCGATTGTTTCATAATGGTCACCGGGCATTGAAATTTCCCCACCTCTCCCGACATAAAGAAGTGAGGGGGCACTATGGCGAATGAAAACATGCCGGAAATTGATCCGGCCCTACAACCGACGCCGGAAGACTTGAACTTCGACCTCAAAGAAGCGTTGCGCGCCGTGCATTTAATTCGCACCCGCGCGCCTGAGGACGGTTTTACTGTTCAGTCTTTGGGCGAAGAGCGGACCGGCCATGCTGTGTTGATCGACGAGAGCGGGCTCTTGCTGACGATCGGTTATTTGATCGTCGAAGCTGAACAAGTATGGGTCTGCGATGCGGACGGGGGCGCTACAGAGGGCTATGTCGTCGGTGCCGACACGGAAACCGGTCTCGGCTTAGTGCAGTTGATGGGTAAGCTGAATGCAAAACCGCTCCCCATAGGTACCGCAAAGGACCTCCACTTGGGTGACCGGGCCATCGTCGCCGGATTTGGTGGATGTGCGCAGTCGATTGCGGTCGAGGTCGTCGGTCGACGCGAGTTTGCAGGCTATTGGGAATACTTGATCGACGATGCGATCTTTACGTCGCCGCCGCACCCATTTTGGGGTGGCTCAGCGCTGATCGGCCATGACGGGACGCTCAAAGGTATTGGGTCTTTGTTTGTGCAAGAAGGTGATGCAGACAATGAAGGGAATGCAGCCCGCGAAGGCAACATGATCGTGCCAATCGATCTGTTGGCCGACATGAAAGAGGCTTTTACCACGCATGGCGGTCGCCTGACTCCGCCCAGGCCGTGGCTTGGGATGTTTTCTGCCGAGGCATCGGGCAAAGTCGTGGTTGCCGGTTTATGGTCCGGCGGCCCTGCTGACCATGCGGGGCTCGAGGCTGGCGATCTGGTGCTCGAAGTTGCCGGTCAGCCCGTGACCTGTATGTCGTCGATGTACAAAATGATCTGGGGCTTGGGTAAGGCGGGCACTGCGGTGCCGCTGACGCTGTATCGCGACAAACGCATTATTGAACTTGAAGTCGAGAGTGCGGCACGCACGGACTTTTATAAGAAACCGGGGCTTCACTGAACGTGGATTTGCGGCCCGGCGATGTGGGGTTGCCACTCAGTTTGCCCGGCGGTGATGTGCGGCTTTATTTAGATGCCATCCCCGAAGCAGATCAACTTTTTCAGAAATTGATGACCGAAGTGCCATGGAAGCATGAACACATCATGCTGTTCGGCAAGCGGCAGGCGATGCCGCGGCTCACATGTTGGATGGGCGACGCAACGTATACCTATTCCGGCCTGACCAATGTGCCCGCACCTTGGAATGAGAGCGTCCAGCGTATCCGCGATGCCGCCGAAGAATTCAGCGGGACGAATTTCAACGGCGTGTTGTTAAATTTATATCGTGATGGTCGCGATTCCATGGGCTGGCATGCGGATGACGAGGCGACCTTGGGGTCAAATCCGATCATCGCGTCCGTCAATCTCGGCGCGACGCGCCGCTTTCGCTTTAAGCCGAAACCCCATCACGCGGCGCCGACGTTGGGCGTTTATCTGCCACACGCCAGCATCCTGGTGATGCAAGGGGCGACGCAAGAAAACTGGCTACATGCCGTTCCGAAGTCGGCGAAAAACATTGCGCCGCGCATCAACCTAACGTTTCGCGCGCTCAAGAGCTGACGGCTTACCCGTCTTCGCTGAGGAAATCTTCGGCGATTTCAGCGGCGAATTTTTGCAGGATGGGGACTGTGGCGACCGCTTGCTCGACGTTCATGCGCGCGGCGGGGGCGTGCACGGCCAAGCCTGAGATCACCCGGTTGCCGTCGGCGTGAATCGGTACCGCGACACTAAGAATGCCATCGTGGAATTCCTCGTTGTTGATCGAATAGCCGCGGCTACGTGTTTCGGCGCAATCTGCTTCAAGGGCGGCGATGTCGGTCAGCGTTTTGTCTGTGAGGCGGGTCAATTCAATTCGTTCCAACACCCGTTTGCGGGTACGGCCCGGCAGGTGAGCCAAGAAGAGTTTACCGAGGGCCGTGCAATGCACCGGTACGCGACTTCCAGGTTGAAGTTCGGCGCGTAGCGGAAAATTACTCTCGACCCGGTCGATATACAGGACCTCGTCGCCATCCAAAATGCCGACGTTGCAGGTCTCGCCTAATTGATCGACGAGCCGACTTAACGCCGCATGCCGAGGTGCATAGCGCATGCACCAGCCCATGACGTCGCGTGAGATTGAAAATAATTTGGGGCCAATGGCATAGCGGTCGCGCAACGGTTCACGATACAAAAAGCCGTTTTGTTCCAGCTGTTTTGCCGTGCGGTGCACCGTTTGTTTCGGACGGCCCAAGCCTTCGGCGAGTTCCGGCAGAGATAACGGGCGACCTGCGGACAGAATCACCTCAATGACGGCGAAGGCCTTAACCACCCCCGGTTCAGCAGACTCGGACATGTCTCTCCCCACTTTTTAGGATAGTATCTACCACTTTATGGGATGAGAGGAAAGGTGAACGGCGTGCAGCTCTACACGCTTAAATAGCGCTCCAGCAGCTCGGGCATGCGGTCAAGATCGTCGAACGTGCCTGTAAAAACCACGTGGCCCGTCTCTAAGATGACCACGTTATTGGCCAGACGCCTTGCCAGCGCTTTGTTTTGCTCGGCCAGCAAGAGCGTCAGGCCTTCCACTGCCAGCGCACTCAGGGTCTCGCCTAATCGTTGTACGACCACCGGCGCCAAGCCTTCCGACGGCTCGTCGAGCAAAAGGATACGTGGATTACCCATCAGCGCACGCGCGATGGCCAGCATTTGCCGCTCGCCGCCCGACAGTGTGCCCGCCGACGCATCCCGCCGGCGCGCGATTTCAGGGAACAGATCAAACACTTTGGGTGCGGTCCAAATGACCGCACCATCGGCACCCGCCTTTTTGCCAGTTTCCAGGTTTTCCATGACGCTTAAATCCGCGAACACGCGTCGGTCTTCGGGTACATAGCCGACGCCGGCGCGGGCGATTGCATCCGGGCTTTGTCCCGATAGGGTCACGCCATCCAAGGTGATCCGACCGTCATAGATATCACACAGCCCCATTACCGATTTGATGGTCGTCGATTTGCCCGCACCATTGCGACCCAATAATGCAACGGCGCCCGCCGTTGGGACGCGGAATGCCAGTTCGGAGATCGCCCGCGCCGCGCCGTAGCCGGCCGTCAGGTTGTTGACCTCAAGCATCGGGGTCTCCCAAATACACGCGCTTTACCTCGGTATTTTCGCGGATCTCGTCCGGCGTGCCGTCAGCGATCAAGCGGCCTTGGTCCATGACCAGTATCCGATCTGCAAAGCCGAACACGGCATCCATATCGTGCTCGGTAAACAAAAGCGCTGTACCGTTTTTGTCGGCGAGGGCGGCGGCTGTTTCCATGATGCGCGTACGTTCCGGTCCCGCCATGCCCGCGGTGGGCTCGTCCAATAACAATACTTTTGGGCGTGCGGCCAACGCCATCGCCATCTCGACCCGCTTGATGTCACCATAAGCCAGATCGGTTACGAGGCGGGCACCCAAACCAGCCAACCCGACCTCAGTTAACAAGGCGCGGCGATTGTCGGGGCTGCGGCCGGCTGCGATCAGCGCTGTCGTGACATTTTCGGATACGGTCATAGAGCGAAACACGGCGGCGATTTGAAAGGTCCGGCCAAGCCCGGCGCGCTGGCGCACATGCGGGGCCAAGCGGCTGATGTCGGTGCCGTCCAAGATAATTTGCCCGGTATCGGGTGCGGCTTCGCCGCTGAGTAAGTTAAAGCACGTCGATTTACCTGCGCCGTTGGGACCGATCAGGGCGACGCGTTCGGCCCGGCTGAGGGTGAACGATACGTCGTCGACGGCGACAAGGCCGCCAAAGGACTTACGCAGCGCGCGGGCTTCGAGCATCACCGTCATGATCGCTGCCTTTGCGCGCGCGATACCCAATTCGATAACGCACCGCCGATGCCGCCCGGCGCACTGATGGCGATGGCGACGATGAAGGCACCCAATAGCGCGCGCCAGTAATCCAGCCGGCTGAGGCTGTCTTCCAGCAGCGTAAAGACGCCGGCGCCGATGATCGGGCCGGCGGGCGCGTGCAGACCACCCAGCAACACCATCACCAACGCATCAACCGAACGCGGGATGGCGAGGGTGCTCGGAAATACGCTACCCTTCGAAAATACATACAAGCCGCCGGCCAAGCCGGCTGCCATGCCGGCGATGACGATGGCGGCCCAACGCCGCTTGCCGACATTGATGCCGAGTGCCCGGGCGCGGGGCGCGTTGTCTCGGGTGGCACGCAGCAACAGCCCAAATCGCCCACCTGCCGCCGCCATCATCGCCGCAATCGCGATGACACTTAGTCCAAAGCAAAGATAATAAAAGGCCGTGGTCCCGGTGACGCTGTCGGCGGGCCAAATCCCTAAAATGCCGTCATCGCCGCCGGTGAGGTCCTGCCATTGCACGCCGAGCGACCATAAAATCTGTGCGCCGGCTAACGTCAGCATTGCAAGGTAGACGCCGCTGAGCCGAACCGCGAACAGCCCGATCAATGCAGCCCCGATTGCTGCAATGACGGGGGCGCCGGCAAGTGCCAGCCACATAGAAAATCCGAGTTTGCTGCTCAAAAGCGCGGCGCCATAAGCCCCCAATCCGAAAAATGCGGCGTGCCCGAACGAGATCAATCCACCCGTGCCCATCATGAAATGCAGGCCTGCCGCCATCAGCGCAAAGATCAACACATCGGTCATCAAGACCACGGCAAACTCGCTGCCAACCAATGGCAAGATCAGTAAGCCGACCAGCAAAAGCCCGCCGCCAATGCGGCCATACTTGCCAAGTTTGGCCGGTGCTTGAATTTCGACCGCCGCATGAGCGCCCTGTGGTGCTTTGCCCAGCAAACCATAGGGGCGCACGATCAGTACGACCGCCATCACCACAAACGCGATCACCAACGTAATTTCGGGAAAGATCAGAATGCCGAAGGCGTTTAATTCGGCAATCAGCACGGCGGCTAAAAACGCGCCCAGTACGCTGCCCATGCCGCCGATCACGACCACGACGAAGGCTTCGGCAATGATGGTCAAATCCATGCTGAGCGTTACCGTCTGGCGCGGCACTTCGAGCGCGCCGCCAAGTCCGGCCAGCGCGGCGCCGATGAAGAACGTTACCTGAAACAAGCGGTCGGGGCGCACGCCCAGCGCTTGCAGCATCTCGCGATCTTCGGTGGCAGCCCGCACCAACACGCCGAACCGGGTGCGTGCAAACATCCACCAGACCCCACCCAGCACCGCCAGGCCGACGGCGATCAAAAACAAATCGTAGGTGGGTATCGGCTCATCCAGAATGTGTATGGCGCCAGATAACCCTGGCGCGCGAGGTCCCAGCAGGTCCGTCGGACCCCAAAGCCAAAGCGCTGCATCTTGGATGATCAGCACCAAGCCGAACGTCGCGACCAGTTGAAACAACTCGGGTGCTTTATATAAATGGCGCAGCACCGTGCGCTCCATGACCCATCCCAGCGCCCCGGCGCCCACCGCCGCCACCGGAACGGCGATCCAAAACCCGAACCTGCTGGCCACGCTATAAGCGATGAACGCGCCGATCATATAAAGCGAGCCATGCGCGAAATTGACGACGCGCGTGACGCCGAAAATAATCGATAAGCCAGCCGCGACAAGAAACAGCGACGATGCACTGGCAAGCCCGGTCAGGAACTGCGCGACAAAAAAGCCCATGGCAGCCTATCCTAGGCGACACGTCGTCGTGCAGCCAGCCGTCAAAACGGATAACCGGTGATTAGTCGGTCGGACGCATCGCCTTGGCCTCGGCCGGGGGCGGGAGTACGTCGCCACCATCGACATAGGTCCAATCCACCATTTGGCCGGCGCCATCGACAACTTTGGTGCGCCCAACCCATGATCCCATGGTGGCTTGATGGTCGGCTGCCCGATAAATGATTTCACCTTGTGGGGTTGCGACTTTCAGGTCCTTCATCGCGGCCAAAAGGGTCTCGGTGTCGATGTTGCCCTTGGTTTCTGTCAGCACCGCGGCAATGGTCATCATCGTGTTGTAGCCGACCAATGAGCCCATCTTCAGGGTCTCGTCCCAGCGGGCTTCATAGGCAGCCTTAAAGGCCGTGTGTGCTTCGGTGTCGATCGCATACCAGGGATAACCGGTAACGATCCAGCCTTCGGGTGCTTCGCCTTTCAGCGGCTCCAGATATTCCGGTTCGCCGGTTAACAGGCTGACCACGGTGCGGTTTTCGAATAGGCCGCGGACGGCGCCTTCGCGCACGAACGCAGCGAGGTCCGAGCCGAAGGTGACATTGTAAATCGCATCGGGTTTGGCGGCCTCGAGCGCGCGCACGGTGACGCCCGCATCGATTTTGAACAACGCCGGCCATTGTTCGTCGACGAATTCAACGTTCGGCTTCAGGCTTTTCAGCACTTGCTGAAAAGCGGCCACAGCGTCTTTGCCATAGGCATAGTTGGGCGCCACAGTGGCCCATTTAATGGCGTCGGTTTTTGCCGCTTCGCGGGCTAGCATCGCGGCCTGCATGTAGGTCGATGGACGCAGCCGGAAAGTATAGTCATTGCCCTTCGACCACACGAGGGCGTCAGTTAACGGTTCGGACGCGATAAACAGCATCTTCTTTTGTTTTGCGAAATCCGAAACCGCGAGCCCGATGTGCGAGAAAAAGGTTCCTGCCAGCAAGGCAACCTTGTCGCGGCTGACCAGTTCTTCGGCGATTTTTACCGCGTTGCCCGGCTTGCCGGCGTCATCGCGGCTGATGACCTCTAGCGTGTGGCCAAAAATGCCACCCGATGCGTTGATTTCCTCAAGCGCTAATTGCCAGCCTTTTTTATAAGGTTCGGTAAATGCCGGCAGACGGCTATAGCTGTTGATCTCACCGATGCGGATGGTGTCGGCATGGGTGGTCTGTGCGCTGGTTAAAACGAACAACGACAGAAAGGCTGCGGCGATGGTGCGCGAAAAAGTCATCGGTATTCTCATTTGTCTGTTGCTAAAGGCGTTGCCGGCTCAGTGTTTCATAGCCCACTGGTTATACATAACGGGATTTAGACAGCCCTTAAAGTATTAGAAATGTGACTGTTGTTATTTGCGGGACCTACAGTTATGCTGCAGGGTCTTGCCCGGGGCGTGCGGATGCGGACAATAGCCGCATCAACCGGCAAGGGAGCCATCATGAGCACATCTTCAGAAAAAGTGGCCGTTGTCGGCCTGGGCGCCATGGGTATGGGGATTGCGCAATCGGCGCTCAAAGGCGGCTTAGCAGTCACCGGGTGCGATGTATCCGAGGCGGCCAGAGATGCTTTTGCTAACGCTGGTGGCGGTATCGCCAAGACGCCGAGCGAAGCTGCGGAAAATGCTGCGATCTTCGCGATTGTCGTGGTCAACCAAGCGCAGACTGAATCAGTGTTGTTCGGTGATAACGGTGCTGCCGATGTGCTCCCGAAAGGTGCCGTTGTGCTCGGTCATGCGACGGTACCGCCGGCTTATGCCATCGATGTGTCCGCGCGGTTGGCTGCGAAAGGCATTCATTATTTGGATGCGCCGATCTCAGGCGGGGCCGCAAAAGCGGCGCAAGGCAAGCTCTCGGTGATGGCCTCAGGCACGGCGGACGCGTTCGCCTGCGCACGTCCGTTTTTGGATGCGGTGGCAGAGACCGTGTTTGAACTCGGTCACGAAGCGGGTCCCGGTTCGACCATGAAAATGGTCAACCAATTGCTCGCCGGCGTGCACATTGCAACCGCCATGGAAGCCATGGCGTTGGCGATCCGCTCAGGCTTGGATGCGGACACCGTGTATGACGTGATCACCAAATCTGCCGGTAATTCGTGGATGTTTGAAAGCCGTGTCCCGAACGTCTTGAACAATGACTACAGCCCGAAAAGTGCTGTTGATATTTTTGTCAAAGATCTTGGTATCGTGCTTGAAACCGGCAAACGTGAAGGTTTTCCATTGCCGATGTCGGCGACCGCCCATCAGCAGTTTTTAGCGGCCCGCGCCATGGGCCTGGGCCGTGAAGACGACGCCGCCGTCATTAAAGTTTTCCAAGCCCTGGCGGGGATCGAATTGCCGTCAGGCCCTGCCAAAAAATAATCAACGTTCCGAATGTTTTGAACGTGCGGCTATGACCGCATGGCACATCTTTAAAGCCGGCTGGAGATACCCGTTTGTCCCCCTGGGTCTGGTAATTTTATGCGTGTGCAGTATAACCCTGCACAACGAGATGGCCGGGGGGCGTCTCATACTATGGATTAATGAGGATAGTTATGACCGAACGTGCAAATATAAAAGGCTTACAGGTCGATAAGACCCTTTATGATTTTTTTGACGCAGATGCGCTACCCGGACTCGGCATGGATTCCGATGCCTTCTGGGGCGCGCTCGCACAGTTGGTCAGCGATTTAGGCCCGCGTAACAAAGAATTGCTCGATGTCCGCGACGCGTTGCAGGCAAAGATTGACGCTTGGCATCGTGAACATCGCGATAAGCCAACCGATTTTGCAACGTACAAAGCATTTCTATCTGAAATCGGTTACTTGGTGCCGGAGGGCGAAGATTTTTCTGTCGCGACCAGCAATGTAGATCCGGAAATCTCAACCATTGCCGGCCCGCAATTGGTGGTGCCGCTGACCAATGCCCGTTATGCGCTGAACGCTGCGAACGCGCGTTGGGGCAGCTTGTATGATGCGCTGTATGGTACAGACGCGATCCCGTTTTCGGACGGCTGCGAGATCACGAAACAGTTCAACGCCAAGCGCGGTGCGAAAGTGATCGCATGGGCGCGTGATTTTCTCGACAAGCACGCACCGCTCTCAAGCGGTTCGCACACCGACGCGACGGCCTACAAGATCGTCGACGGCTCTGTTGTGGTGTCGCTGAACGATGGCTCGGAGACGCAGCTTGAAGTGCCGGAAGACTTCGCTGGGTATAATGGTGACCCATCTGCGCCCAGCGTGATTTTGTTTGTCAATCATAGCTTGCACTTCGAGCTTGTCATTGATCGTACCAACCCCATCGGCAAAGACGACCCGGCGGGCATCGCTGATATCATGATGGAATCTGCGGTGACCACGATTATGGATTGCGAAGATTCCGTGGCCGCCGTCGACGGCGAAGAAAAAGCCGTTGTCTATGGCAACTGGCTCGGTTTGATGCGCGGCGATTTACAGGCGTCGTTCGAAAAAGGCGGCAAGACGGTGACCCGCGCGCTGAACCCGGATCGCACTTATATCACGCCGGGTGGTGGTGAAACGTCGGTGGCCGGCCGTTCGGTATTGTTGGTGCGCAACGTTGGTCACCTGATGACCACGCCTGCCGTACTCGATGCTGACGGCAACGAAATCCCTGAAGGTATTTTGGATGCGCTCGCGACCGCAACCATCGCGAAATATGACCTGGACGGCATCGGCCCCTATCGGAACAGCCGTAGCGGTTCTGTTTATGTGGTGAAACCGAAAATGCATGGCCCGGACGAAGTTGCGTTCGCCAGCGATCTATTCGCCGCCGTCGAAGACGCGATTGGTCTTGCCCGCAACACGATCAAGATGGGCATCATGGATGAAGAGCGCCGTACCACGGTGAATCTTAAAGAATGCATTCGTGCCGCACGCGAACGGGTTGTGTTCATCAATACCGGTTTCTTGGACCGGACCGGTGATGAAATCCACACGTCCATGGAAGCGGGTCCGATGTTACGTAAAGGCGACATGAAGAGCGCTGCCTGGATCGGGGCTTACGAAGACTGGAACGTTGATGTCGGTTTGATGTGTGGCCTTAAAGGCAAAGCGCAGATTGGCAAGGGCATGTGGGCGATGCCGGACCTCATGCATGATATGCTCGAAACGAAAATCGGGCATCCAAAAGCGGGCGCCAACACCGCATGGGTGCCATCGCCGACCGCTGCTACCTTGCACGCGACCCACTATCACGATGTGCTTGTTGCCGATGTGCAGGAACAGTTGAAATCCCGGGCACGTGCGAACCTTGACGACATTTTGTCGTATCCGGTGGCCGAGCGGCCAAACTGGTCGGCCGAAGACATTCAGGCCGAGCTCGATAATAACGCGCAAGGTATCCTCGGCTACGTGGTGCGCTGGATCGACCAAGGGGTTGGTTGTTCGAAGGTGCCCGACATCAATAACGTCGGCTTGATGGAAGACCGCGCAACGCTGCGGATTTCGTCGCAGCACATCGCCAACTGGCTGCATCATGGCATTTGCAATGAAGACCAAGTGATGGAGACCATGAAGCGGATGGCGGCGGTCGTTGATGAACAAAATGCCGGCGATCCGAGCTATACCAAAATGGCGCCGGGCTACGACGGCATCGCCTTTAAAGCCGCTTGTGATCTGGTGTTTAAGGGCATCTCACAGCCTTCGGGCTATACTGAGCCGATCTTGCACGCGCGGCGCCTTGAATTGAAAGCCAGCTAATTAAGGCCATTCTAGGGCCGGGGGTTGTACCTCCGGCCCGTTGCCTTATATCCGCTGAATGTGCTTTCGTTTTTTTGCACGCGTCTTGAAAGTTTGTTCCATGCGATGTGTTATCATGAGCACGCTGATCGGCGTCGCGTTGCTAACCTCGGCGTGCTCCTCGCATCGAGTCACGAACCCGGAGCACTCGGCGACCGAACAATTGTTGATGTCGCGGGCGATTGACCGGGCGGTCGACGAAATTCAACTCCCCGACGTTGCCAGCAAGAGAGTTTTTTTGGACCCGGGTGGTCTTCAAGGGGACTTCGCGAGTTATGCGGCCGCGTCGTTACGAGAGAAAATTTTGCACAGCGATGGCCGGATCGCAGCCTCACGTGACCAGTGCCGACCTGATCATCGAAGCGCGCTCAGGGGCGAGTTCGATCGACTCGTTTGAAACGCTGATCGGGCTGCCGTCTTACGAAATCCCAATTCCCTTAGCTGGCACCTTAAGTTCGCCCGAGGCCGCGTTGTACAAGCGCGGTGAGCGCCGGGGTATCGCCAAGTTGGCGTTGGCGAGCTACGGCGCGGAAAGCGGCCAGTTTGTCTCTGCCACCGGCCCGAAGTTTGGTTTCGCGCAAAAACGAGAGTGGACGCTGCTGTTTTTCATTAGTTGGAAAAACGAAAACTTAATTCCAGAAGGTGTCGCACCATCGCGCCATTCTGTGGCGGTGCCGAATTAAATAGATCCCAAAATTAGGCTGAACCTCGGCGTCGAGCTGTTGTCTTGAGTGGGTTTTAAGCATCGTTGAAGTGGATTGTTTTTAGAAATATAATAAGTAACACATAAATTTATAACGCACAGGATAGGCGCATGAACCTCCGCGATCTTCAATACATCGTTGCTGTCGCTGAAGAGGGCCACTTTGGGCATGCGTCCGAGCGCTGTAATGTTTCGCAGCCGGCGTTGAGTGGACAAATTAAGAAATTGGAAGACAGTCTTGGCGTAAAAATATTTGAGCGCACAAATCGTCGGGTCTCGGTCACGCCGGTGGGGGCCGAGATCGTGCAACATGCAAAACGCTTGCTGCTGATCGCAGACGAAATTGAAGCCACGGCCGCCGCCGCCGCCGATCCCTTGGCCGGTCGTTTACGGTTCGGCACAATCCCGACCATCGGGCCCTACCTTTGGCCGGAAATTCTGCGACCTTTGAAAGCGGCGCTGCCGAAGGTGGACTTGACGTTGACTGAAGATGTCACAGAAAATCTTGAGCGCAGACTGTGTTCGGGTGAGATTGATGCTGCCGTGACCGCCACCGTGCCCGAGGAAAACGGGATTGCTGAAATCAGCCTGTATCATGAACCTTTCGTAGTCGCGTTGCCCACTGGCCATGCGTTAGACACCGGCAAGCCGATCGACGTGACGAAAATCGATAGTTCGGAAATGCTTTTACTTCGCGACGGTCATTGTTTGAGCGACCAAGTCGCCAAACTTTGCGGCATTGGTCGAAAACGAACGTCCCGCGAGGTCGATACGCGCGCATCCAGCCTCGAGACGATTATCGGTTTGGTCGCTGCGGGGGCCGGTGTCACGTTACTGCCGGCTTCGGCTTTGGGGTTGGACGGGCGCGTGCGCGCCGGGATCAGTATCGCCCAAGCATCAAATAAAGCGGCAGCGCGGAAAGTGCGGCTTATCTACCGGGAAACATATCCCAAAGCTGAACTCATGAAGGCGGTGATTGATGTGATTGCAAAGCATTTGCCGCCCGGCGTTGCGGCGGCGTAACGCTGTCACCCCGTTGGTGCTTGCGTCGGCTAAATTGGACCCTAACGCCGCATCGATCGCTCTGACCTGATACAGATCAATTACGTAGGCATTTTTGGGTGCAACGTTGTATGCATTCTAGCCTTTTGTACGCAAAATCTGCGGTTTATCGGTTCGAGAATTGGGGTGTAAATAAGATATGCGGGCTTCAAAAGGTCTCCCGGATATGCCAGGAGAGCAACCGTTTCCGCTGGCGCGTTTATTTCGACGTCGTTTCGTGCCCGCATTTTTGGGCTTCACGGTGCTATTTTTGTTTTTGCTGGGCCTCACCGCAAAACAGGTGATCGAACAAATCTACTTAGAACAAGCCGAGCGACGCGCCGCCACCGTTGCGCGCGCCGTTGCCGATGTCGCACCCGAGGCTTGGGCGCATTTGATCACGGGCAACACGCTGGCTGAGTTGTCGTCGAGCGTTGATGCCGCTGCATTACAAAAAGCGTTTAACGATGAAGTGCGTGAAATGAACCTGCCTGAACTTAAGGTTTATGATCTGGAGCGTCGGGTCTTGTTTGCGACCAACTCGGACGAGATCGGCTCGATTGAAAACGGGGATGCCTTAAAAAGCGTCATCAAGGACGATGCACCGAAATTGGTTTCCAAGACCTTGCCCGATGGTCAGCGGCAGTATGAACTCTATGTCCCCGTTTTCGACGATGCGCATCACTTAGGTACGGTGTTCGAGCTTTATGAGCCGGTCTCATACTTAAATAGCATCTTGTTACGCGCCTCTGTGCCGACGATGGCAGTGCCTGCGGCGCTGTTGTTGACGTTGATCTTCGCGTTGAATGCTTTGGTCGGCCGTGCGCAGTTGGATATCGATGCGCGGACCTACGCGCTCAAACGACTGCAGGATCGCCTGGCGTCATTCGTATCGATGACTGCGATCAGTGCGGCACGGGACGCGGGCGAAGCGGGCGCTATCGTGTCGCGGAAAGTCGAGACCACATTGTTTTATTCAGATATTCGCGATTTTACTGGCTACGCCGAGCAAAATTCCCCCGAGGTGGTCGTTGAGTTTCTCAATAAAATTATGTCGGTGCAGGTCAACGCAGTCACCCGGCACGGCGGTGATGTCGATAAAATGATCGGCGATGCCGTGCTGGCCCGCTTTGATGGCGATGACGGCCCGACCCGTGCGCTGGCGGCCGCGTATGATATCCAAGATACCGTCAGCCGTGAGGCATTTCCGCGCTCGCTCGGCATTGGCATCTATCAGGGGGCCGTTATTTCCGGTGCGATTGGCCCTGATGATCGGCGCGATTTCACGGTGATAGGGGATGCGGTAAATATCTCGGCTCGTTTATGTGCTCTTGCGGGGCGTGGCGAGATTGTCATCGACAGCGCGCTGGTGAACGCTTCAGACGACGCGGCCTTTGATCCCGCAGAATCAGTCCATGTAAAAGGCCGTCGCCAAGTGATTTCTGTGCGACGATGGCAGCGCACGCGAGACGCTAACGCAGCGTTTCCTCGTCCAGATTGAACACGGCGTTAAAGAACGCTGTACCGTCGCCAACGATTTCTTCAAGTATTGACATGTAACTAGGCCACGGTGAGGAGATTTGCCCTTCGACCTCGCCGGGATTATGGGATAATTCCGCGTTAAATTTACGCGCAATTCGCTGCATTTTGCTGTTTTCTCGAAGGCATAACATTGAAAGCCGATCAATGTAGCGGTTGCGTGCCAAAATCAATAGACGCCGTAACAACTCTGAACCGATCCCGACGTTTTGATGGGCGGACTCAACGCTCAATGCAATCTCCGCGCTTGGCCGTGGCCAACCCGTGACCTGCACCAATTCACCGATCCCGCGAAGCACATTGTCGACAAACGCTCCGATCAACATCGACGAAGGCCAGTCGAGGCGGGCGCAATATGCGTTTATCACCTCATCACGGGGGGATGATAGGAACCGTAGTTTTCGGTCCGAGGGGGCAAGGCGTAAAAAATGATCTTGTATGCGCTGGGTATCGTCACGCGTCAGTTTGCGGAACGTAGCGACGGTCTCCACCGGATTGGCGCGCGGGGTCGCTTTAAGTGACGAAATATCCATTGGTCAGCCTTTCGCATTGCAACATAAGGCCTCCCAAACACATGTATAATATACTATTTATGAATATTGCATTGCAACATAATTGTGCGGTGCTTAACTGCTAAGGCTATCGGATACCGCAAGACCTGCTGACTTGATCCCGACCACGGCGGCTTTTTCATCGTTGCCGGAATTATCGCCACTGATGCCGACGGCCCCGATGATTGCGCCGGTGTCAGCTGCGCGCACTAAGACGCCGCCCGGCACCGGCACCATACGCCCGCCCGACGCAGCTGCGACCGCAGCCAAGAAGGTTGCGTTCTTTTCTTTTAAGTCACGCCCGTCGAGACCGAAGCCAAGGGCGCCATAAGCTTTTCCGATGGCGATCTCCGGTCGCAAAATGCCGCTCGCATCTTGCCGCTTAAATGCCATCAAGTGTCCACCCGCATCCAATACCGCAACGGTCAACGGGTCATAGCCGGCGTCGGCGGCGTGTTTCAGTGCGCCTGCGATAATCGTATCGGCTTGATCTAAGTGCAGAGTCATGACGCGGTTTCCGATTTCAGATGGTCTGCCAAAAATCCGGCCGCCGCGGCATTGCCGCCCTTGGACGATGCGTCCGTCATACCGAGCACGTCCAAGGCGATCTCGAGCGCGCCTAGGGTGCCCAACAACATCGGTGCATTGACGTGGCCCATGTGGGCAATCCGGAACGCCTTTCCCGACAGATCGCCGATGCCGAGCCCCAGCGTGACGCCAAGTTGGTCAAAGCAGAAGGCCCGTATGGGCTCCGGCTTATGGCCTTCGCTCATCAATAGCGTGGTCACCGATGCTGAGCGTTGCGCCGGATCGGTGACATTGAAATCAAACGCACCACCCTTTGCCCAAACGGTCACCGCTGCGTGCGTCGCCCCACATAGCAGCGCATGGCGTTCGATCACATTGTTGAGGCCTTCGGCGAACAGCATATCCATGGATTTCCTGAGCGCGAACAGCAGATGCACCGGCGGTGTGCCGCAGTACTTGCGGTAATGCTCCTCCAGGTCGCGAGTCTCCCAGTCCCAATACGATGTCACTAAGCCGGCATTTTTGCGTGCGGCTTTTGCTTTTGGTCCGGCGGCCACAAAGCCCAGGCCCGGTGGGCACATCAGACCTTTTTGCGAGCCGCCGATGGCAACGTCGACGCCCCAGGCATCCATCTCAAACGGCATGCACGCGAGCGACGCGATGGTATCGACCATCAGTAAGGCTGGATGGCCGGCGGCATTCATGGCAGCGCGGATTGCCGGGATATCGTTGACGCAGCCGCTGGCTGTATCAATCTGCACGACAAGGATCGCTTTGATCTTAGCCGTCGTGTCTTCGCGGAGGCGTGCTTCGAGTTGCGCTGGGTCGACGGCGCGGCGCCATGTGCCGGGCAGGCGTTCCACATCAATCCCCATTTTGGCACCCATATCGCCCCAGCCGACAGCGAAGCGTCCGCTCTCGCATACCAGGATCGTGTCGCCGGCACTCAGCGTGTTGGCGAGCGCCGCTTCCCATGCGCCATGCCCATTGGCGATATAGATATAAGTGTCACCTTGGGTTTTGAAGATCGCCTTTAAATCTTTGAGGCAACTGAGCGTGATTTCCATCAACTCGCCGCCATGTGCACCGCCGTAAATATCGATTGCCGGGCGATGCATGGCACTGAGGACTTCGTCGGGTACCGTCGTCGGTCCGGGAATCGAGAGGAATTTGCGTCCGTGGCCGAGCGTTGTCACCGGTATCTCCTTTACACTGTATGCGCGCTTGAAAACCGATCCTTCCCCAGCTCCAGGCGCTTGTCCAGCGCTTGATGGATGCTTTTATCTGTGGATTTTCGAGATAGACTATGACCAACAACGGCACCGCCATTTGATGCGGTCGCAAAAGCCTTTGGGGGGCTCATCTATGGATGCGGATTTACATTTTGACTACGTGATCATCGGCGGCGGTTCGGCGGGCTGCGTGCTGGCGAACCGGCTGAGTGCCGATGGTCGTGCGCGGGTTTGTTTGCTCGAAGCTGGCGGCGAAGATCGTAATCCGTGGATTCATATTCCTGCAGGCTACGTTAAAACCATGGTCAACCCGGCGATCAATTGGTTATTTGCGACCAAGCCTGATCCGGAGACTGGCAATCGTGCGATCCCGGTCCCGCGTGGTAAAGTGCTGGGCGGTTCCAGCGCTATCAACGGTATGCTGTATGTCCGCGGCCAAGCCCGCGACTACGACACCTGGGCACAAATGGGGGCTGCGGGATGGTCGTATGATGATGTGCTCGGCTACTTCAAACGGTCTGAAAATCGTGAACAAGGCGGAGATGACTTTCACGGCGATGACGGGCCGTTGAATGTCACCATGCCGACGGTGACCTACGATACGTTGGATAAAGTGATCGCGGCAGCGGGTGAACTCGGCCAGCCGATGTACAATGACTACAACGGTAAAAGCCAAGAGGGCTTTTCATACTTTCAAGTGACGCAAAAAAACGGGCGTCGATTCAGTGCCAAGAATGCGTATTTGGATCCGGCGCGCGGGCGGCCCAACCTGCACGTCGAAACCCATGCGTTCGCGAAGCGGATCGTGATTGAAAACGGGCGTGCCGTCGGTGTCGTGTTTTCGCAAAATGGGCGTGAGCGGACCGTGGCTACCAAGGCCGAGGTTTTGCTCAGTGCCGGTGCCGTGCAATCGCCGCAGCTGCTGGAATTGTCGGGCATTGGCCAAGGTGCGCGCCTGCAAGCACTGGGCATTGAGGTTAAACATGCTAGCCCCGGCGTCGGCGAAAATTTGCAGGATCACTATATCTCAAGGTTGTCTTGGCGACTGAGCGGTCTCGAGAGTTTAAACAAGCTCACGCGAGGTCTGCCGTTGGTTGGTGAAGTCTTGAAGTTTGCGCTGGGTCGCAAGGGTGCGCTGACGATGCCGGCCGGTATCATCGCAGGTTTCTATAAAAGTCGACCCGATCTGGATGAGCCGGATGTGCAGTATCACATCGCGCACGCGACATTTGCTGACCCGCACAAACGGACCTTTGACAAGTTTCCAGGCATCACAATTGGTCCCTGCATGCTGCGCCCGGAAAGCCGCGGCACGATTCATGCGATTTCGCCGGATATCGCCGTGGCACCTGAAATCTCCCCGAATTTCTTGAGCGTCAAAGATGATGGAGACACCCACGTGCGGGCGATGAAATTCGCGCGTCAACTTATGCACACCGACGTAATGTCGCCATTCGTTGCCGAAGAATTGCAGCCCGGCACCGACGTGGTCGACGATGATGCGCTGCTAACACATGCGCGAAACACGGGTGCGACACTGTATCACCCGGTAGGCACCTGCAAGATGGGCATCGACGCGAACGCCGTTGTCGATGCGTCGTTGAAAGTTCGGGGCGTTGACGGGCTTCGTGTCGTCGACGCGTCGATCATGCCGCGTTTAGTCAGTGGCAACACCAATGCACCCGTGATGATGATCGCCGAAAAAGCATCGGATATGATTTTGAAAGGGTGATGTTTTTCGCCTATGCCCTTCGTATCCTCTGTCAACGGTTACGCTATCTGCGGTCATCGGCAAATTTTTTCGCGACCCATTCATGAAACACGCGGGTCGGCATATCCATGACCGGCGACAGTGCGCCGCCGTCGAAGCTACCGGCGTTTCGGCCTCGCTGCATGCCTTCGACGGCGAAGACGTCTTCGTTGAACACCGTGCGCCACATCTGCGCATTGGCTTGCCGCATGCGGCCCCATTCGCCGTCGCACATCGCCTCGCTGGCATAGTATATTGAGACATGCTCCCGCGTTTTAGATGGGCCAAGCGGCTCAAGCCGGATTGCGAAGGTGTGGTCTTTGTGCACGCCGAGAAGCGTGTTTGGGAACAAGGAAATATACTCCGCCGCTGTGTCCCACGCGGCGGGTAAGTCGTTAAAGGTCGCGAATTGGCGCCCGGGCTCGCCTAGGTTTGGTGAATATACCCGTGTCCCCTGGCCGGAAAAATTGCCGTCCGGATCAATGATTTCGTAATGATCTTCCAGTTTGGAATACTCGTTAAGCGCCGGATGCACCCAGGGTAGGTGATAGCTTTCGCAATAATTTTCGACGGCGAGTTTCCAGTTGCAGTTGACCTCAAGCTCGAACGTCGACTCTTCGCCGCCATGATAAAGCGGTCGCTCAGCGAAATCATGCCAGCGTTCTGCAACAGGGCGGATGAAGTCCTCAAATGCTGGGGCTTGGCGATCCAGATTGACGAAGACCACGTCCATCCATACGGCGGATCGCACTTCATATAGACCGAGTTTGGCTGGGTCGACGTCGGCATGGGTGTGTATGCCGGGTCCACCGACGTGCGGCGTCGTGCGCAGTTTGCCGTCGAAGGCGTAACACCATGAATGGTATGGGCAACGTATCGTGCCCTTAAAGTTGGTCGGTTGATCAACCAAGATCATGCCCCGGTGGCGGCAGACGTTTTCGAACACCCGCACGTTGCCGTCGCTGCCGCGCACAAGCATCAACGGCTGCTCTAAGAATGTTACGGGTGCCACGTCGCCCTTGTTGGCGACATCTTTGGCAAACCCGATCGACGCCCACCCACCGGCCAGCACGGCGGCGTTTTCTCGGGAGATGACGTCCGCGTTGGTATAGTGCGCGTTGGGGAGGCCATGGGATAGACCATGGTCCGGTAGCGATGCGGCGTGCGGCAGTGTCATGACGTTTCTCCCGTTCATCGAACGCTACGCCTAAAATTCAAAGCCATGTAATCGATTTCGGACATGTGCTATTCGCGGCGCGACATGAAAGAATACGTCTCTCACAATTTATTTTGCGCCTTTCCAGACCATGCGGCACCATGCAAAGCAACATGATCAAATACCGCTAAGGACCGAAGCTCAGATGACAAAATTGACCGCCACTGTGACCGAAGTGTTATCCCTCGGCGCTGAGATCAAAAGCTTCCGCCTGAGTGCCCCCGGCAACCATTTCGCGGATGCTGCGCCGGGCGCACATGTGGATATATTCCTGCCGAACGGTCTGAACCGTCAATACTCGCTTTGGGATTGGGCCGAAGACGGCACGTGGGGGGCGATTGGTGTGAAGAACGAAATCGGGGGACGTGGCGGTTCGACCTGGCTGCACGAAAATTTGACGACCGGCGCAACGATTGAAATCGGTGCGGTGCGCAATAACTTCAAACTCGACGAAACGGCCGACGGTCATGTGCTGATCGCCGGCGGGATCGGCGTTACGCCGATGGTGCAGATGGCGCGCCGGTTGGCGGCGCTCGGCAAATCGATGAAGCTGTATTATTTGGCGCGGGACGAACCGGCGGCAGGGTTTACGGATATCTTGCAAGGCCTTGACCTCGGCGATGCGCTGTCCTGCCACGTGGATGGCCGGGACGGCATATTTGACGTCGCTGATGTGTTGTCGAAGATGCCACCAAATGCCCAGGTCTATTTCTGCGGTCCCGAACCATTATTGCAGGCGGTGTTGAATTCGACCAAAGATTGGCCAGCTGAGCGTGTTCACTATGAACGTTTTTCTGCTGACCCGACCCTTTCCGATGCGCCGACGTCTGGCTTTGAAGTGGTGCTGGCGAAAAGCGGCCAGACCTTCCAGGTCCGCGACGATCTATCAATCTTGGATGTGTTGATCGATAACGGCTTAGACCCCGATTTCGGCTGCATGGACGGGGTTTGTGGCTCTTGCACCACGGGCGTTGTTGAGGGTGATGTCGACCATCGCGATGCCACCATGAGCGCCGAAGAGCACGACGACGCCCGCACCATGTGCATTTGCGTGTCGCGCGCCAAGGGCGCCCGGCTTGTGTTGGATATGTAACCGCCTAGTCAGCGCCAGCGGCATCTTCGGGTGTATCAATGTCGAACAGCGTGCCGGGATCGTCGACGTTTACAGCCTGTACGCGTTCCGGATGATCTTTCAAAATCTGCCGTGCGCCACCGTCTCCGGACAGTGCGCATAACTGTGGAAAATGCCTCGGACCAAACAGCACCGGGTGACCGCGCCTGCCGTTCGAAATTGGCACCGCGATATCTCGGCCCGTCGTCGGGTCAAAATTTTTCAGCATTTTTGTTAGCGTCGATGATTGTAACTTCGGCATGTCGCCCAGCATCACAAATACGCCGCTATAGCCGGGTTTCAGAGCATTTGCGCCGACGGCCAACGACGTGCCCATGCCGGCCCATGGCGTCGCGTTGCGTACGCATTTAACCGCGAGCCCGGCGAGCGCAGGCTCGACATGATCCGCGTCATGGCCGGTGACCACGATCACCTCGGCAAGATGTGCGCCGAGCACGGCTTCGACGGTGTGGCGAATGATGGGAACGCCGTCAATTTCGTGCAAAAGCTTGTTCCGAGTCCCAAATCGCTCCGAGCGGCCTGCGCCCAGAACAATCGCGGCTGTATCCGACGGCGCCGTCATACGGCGAACCGTCCGCGATAGGTTTGCAGCACTTCGGCAATCATCGAGATTGCGATCTCGGGTGGATTACGGGACCCGATGGAAATCCCGAGTGGGCCCTTGATGCGTTTGACTTGTTCTTCGCTATAACCGTCTTCGATAAAACGGGACACTCGGTCCGCATGGGTGCTGCGGCTACCGAGTGCACCGATGTAAAATGCATCCGACGTCATTGCTGCGCCGAGCACCGGGACTTCCAACTCATGCTCGTGAAACAAAGTTGCAACGGCAGTCCAAGTATCGATTAATTCCGGCCGCATGGTCTTGTACGTTTTAGCGCTGACGGCTTCGGCCTGGGAGCGGGTGGCGTCTTCACTGGAAATGACGTGCACCTCGATATCCGATGCCCGCGCGATTTCGGCAGAGGCGGCGACCACCGGCCCTTTGCCGGCGATCACAAGGCGTAGCGGCGGGCGATAAAGTCGATCAAACTTATTGCCATCCAATATCAGCTGCGCACGATCATCGTCACCGGCCAAGGTTTCGATCTGGTTTATGCCCGTCTGCATATCGCTTAAGAGCCGCACAGCGTGACGGTTGTCCATGGCGTCGTTAAGCGCGTTCGCGCCTGCGTCAGAAAACCCGACGTCGATATAAACGTCGATGGCGCTACCGCATGGCAACTCGATATCGAAGTAAGGGGAGTTAACGCCATAGCGGATCGTGCGGTTTTTGCCTTCCGCCATCGCCGCTTTGGCTTCTTCAACCAATGCGCCTTCGACGCAGCCGCCCGATAGGAAGCCCGTGAAGTCGCCGCTGTCCGAGCTTGCCATCTGGCTGCCTGCTGGACGCGGTCCGGTCGGCTCAACATTGTACAACGTCAGCAGGGCGGTGCGCTTACCTTGCGCCCGCCATGCCAACAGGTCCGCGAGAACGTACTCCGAAAAACGACCGTTCATAATGGAGGCGTTAAGCCTTTTCGCTTAAGATTTCGCATCCTGAATTGCACGCCACACACGCTCCGGCGTCAATGGCATATCGATATGTTTGACGCCAAATTCTTTCAGCGCATCACACACGGCATTGACGACCGCCGGCGGTGCACCGACACAACCCGCTTCGCCTGCGCCTTTGACACCCAACAGGTTCTTCTTTGTCGGCGCATCTTCGTAATATTCGATGACCATGCGCGGCATATCGTCGGCGCGCGGCAGGGCATAGTCCATCAACGAGCCGCTGATCAGCTGACCGCCCTCGTCATAAACGATGTTTTCCATCAGCGCTTGGCCGATGCCCTGTGCAACGCCACCCATGACCTGACCGTCAGCCAGCATCGGATTGACGATAGTGCCGAAATCATCGACCACCCAATAGCCGTCAATTTTGATTACGCCGGTGTCCGGATCGACCTCGGCTTCAGCGGCATGGCCACCGTTCGGGATCGAGATGATGCCCCGCTCAAACACGCTGGTGATGTTCATGCAACCGGGCGAAAGATCGTCCGGCAGGTTGTCTTGATCGTTTTGCGCATCAATGGCTTCACGAATCGTCATCGTGTGGTTGGTGCCGGGCACGTGATAGCGGCCTTCAGCGAACTCCACCTTGTCGAGTTCGACATCGAAACGGTGCGCCGCGATCTTTTTACCGATCTCGGCAATCTGACGGGACGTTTGCAAAACGGCGCTGCCACCGACTTCCAGCCCGCGCGAGCCACCGTGACCGCCGCCGATGGCCGTCGCATCAGTGTCCGCTTGGCGGAATTTTACGTCCGAAATCGGCAGACCCAGGTGGCCAGCCAGCAACTGCGGGAACGCGGTCTCGTGACCCATCCCGGTTGAGGACGATCCGACTGAAAGCTCAACTTTGCCGTCGTCTAGGAACGTCACTTTGGCTTCTTCTTTGGGGCCGCCGCCGGTGCATTCTAGATACATGGAAATGCCATAGCCACGTTTTTTGCCTTTGGCTTCGCTGGCCGCTTTGCGGGCGGCAAAACCTTCGCGATTGGACAGCTTGATGGTGCGTTCATAGACTTCTGGGAAGTCACCGCAGTCGATGTCGAGGCCCATCGGCGACTTCATCGGCAGGTCTTCGGGCGGGATCAAGTTTTTGCGGCGAAGCTCCAACGGATCCATACCGAGTTCCAGCGCAGCCACATCAATGATGCGGTCCATCTGGTATGAACCTTCAGGACGGCCTGCGCCCCGGTACGGGTCCAGCGGGCAGGTGTTGGTGAAGGCCGCAATCGCGGTGTAATACATCGCCTCAAAACGATATGGGCCACCTTGCGTCCGGCTGGAGCCGCCGGTCGGCGTGAACGGGCCGACGGTACCGCAAAAAGCGCCAAGGTTGCCGACAGTTTCGGTGCGCAGGGCGCGGAACGTGCCGTCGTTGTCCAAGGCCAATTGTACGGTGGTGACTTGGTCGCGACCGTGGGTATCGGACAAAAAGCTTTCCGAGCGGTCGTTGATCCATTTCACCGGACGCTTCAGCTGTTTGGTGGCATGCAAAATCAGGATCGGTTCCTGATAGACGCCGTTCTTGGCGCCGAAACCGCCGCCCACATCGGGGGCGATGTGGTGCAGGTCTTCTTTTTTGATGTTCAGCACTTCGGCAAACGTGTCGCGGTTGGCGTGCACGTTTTGCGACGAGTTCCACAGCGTGAATTTGCCGGTCGCCGGATCCATATCTGCAACGGCGCCGCGTGGCTCAAGCGGGGTCGCGGTGACGCGGTTGTTGACCAGTTCCAATGTGACGATGCGGTCTGCGTCGGCAAACGCCTTTTTCTGTGCTTCTTCATCGCCGAGTTCGAAATCCAAGCAGATATTATTGGGCGCGATGTCCCAGATCTGTGGAGCGCCATCTTTGATGGCGGCGGATTGGTGGCTGACGGCCGGCAGGCTGTCGTATTCGACTTCAATCAGCTCCATGGCGTCTTGGCAGATTTCGCGGCTTTCCGCGACGACCAACGCCACCGGCTGACCGACATAGCGCACGCGATCGATGGCGATCGGGTGATGCGGCGGCTCTTTAAGGTCCGAGCCATCAATGAATTTACGTACACCCGATTTAGTTGGAATGGTGCCGTAGCCAAATGTTTTCCAATCTTCGCCGGTGATCACGCTGAGCACGCCGTCCAGCGCCAAAGCTTCTGAGGCGTCGATGGATTTGATATCGGCGTGCGCTTCGGGTGAGCGCAGCACCATGGCGTAGCACTGGTTTTCCAAATTGATATCGTCGACATAGCGACCGCCGCCGGTCAGAAAACGAAAATCTTCGCGGCGCAGTTCGCGGGTGCCGATACCGTTGGTCAAAGGTGTGGTGTCCATAATCTCTCTCCCGCTCAGCTCAGGGCTTCGGCAACTGCGCGGCGTGCGATGACGCCGATCAGGTGCGCGCGATAGTCGCGGCTGGCATGTATGTCGCTGTTCAAATCCGCTGCAGGGACCAAGTTGTCCTTGATGCTGTCGGCACTAAAGTCGGAGGCCAGTGCTGCTTCAATTTCAGCAACGCGGAAAACACACGGTCCGGCGCCGGTGACAGCGACGCGAACGTTGGACCCGAATTTGGCCACCATGACGGCGACCAATGCGTAGCGGGTGGCAGGGTTTGGAAACTTCACATAGCCGGCGTGCTCTGGCACCGGGAAGCGCACGTCGGTGATCATCTCACCTTCATCCAGTGCGGTTTCGAACATCCCCGTGAAGAAATTGTCTGCGGCAATCTCGCGGCGGTCGGTGACGATGGTCGCTCCCAAGCCCAACACGGCTGCGGGGTAGTCTGCTGCCGGATCATTGTTGGCAATCGAGCCCCCGATCGTCCCCATATTGCGGACATGCGGATCGCCGATCCCGCCGGCGAGTTTTGCCAAAGCAGGAATGGCCGATTTAATGTCGGCGCTCGCGGCGACATCTGCATGGCGGGTCATCGCCTTCACCGTAATCGTGTCACCCTCGATGGTGATACCCGAAAGGGCGTCCACGCCGGCCAAAGAAACCAGTTCTTCCGGCATCGCTAAGCGCTGCTTGAGCACCGGAATAAGCGTTTGGCCACCGGCTAAAATCTGCGCGTCTTCGTTGGCTTCGAGGGCGGTTTTTGCCTCGTCGACACTGGTGGGGGTTTTGATCTCAAATGTGTACATGATTAACCCCGCATCGCTTTTGCGCCGGCCTTAACGGCATCGACGATGTTTTGGTACCCGGTGCAGCGACAGATGTTGCCTTCGAGCCCGTGACGGATGTCATCTTCGCTGAGGTCGGGATTTTTCTCGGCCATGTCGACCGCCGTCATCACCATACCTGGTGTGCAAAAGCCACACTGCAGGCCGTGATGGTTGCGAAAGGCTTCTTGCATGGGGTGCAGGGTGTCGCCATCGGCCAGACTTTCAATAGTCTTGATCTCGGCGCCGTCCATTTGCCATGCAAACACGGCGCAGCTTTTGACGGTGGCCCCGTTGACCGAAACGACACAGGCGCCGCATTGGCTGGTGTCGCACCCAACGTGGGTGCCGGTCAGGTGCATTTGTTCACGAATAAACGTGCTCAAAAGTGTCCTGGGATCGACCTCTTTGGTCGCTTCAACGCCGTTCACACGGACCGTTATCGCGGGCATTGCAAAACTCCCCCAAACTTTTCGCCGACGTGATGGACGTTCCACCACAAGGCACTATTTCATAAAACAGGCGCCGTCTTCGGCGCCCGGCGGCCCGATTGGACCCCCGATTTTCGGCACATTCATGCCAGAATTTTCAGTATGCCGGAAAGCCGCAAGGTGGCAAGTGACCCTTCGACATACTACATCAAAATTGGGCATCGCCGCGTGCGATACAAGCCCGAATGCATTATAAGGCTATTTTTGCGGCACCTGCGGCACCTGTAAAAGCATAACTTTTGTGCCGCGCGCTCATAATAATGACGGAGACAACCATGAAGTTATCGGACGAGAAACGAATCGACGCGCCCCGCGATGCGGTGTGGGCCGGGCTCAATGATCCAGAGATCCTGAAACAATCAATTCCCGGTTGCGATACGTTGACGCAATTGTCCGATACCGAGTTCGAGGCCGAGGTGCGCGCCAAGATCGGGCCGGTGAAGGCCAAGTTTAAGGGCAGCGTCACGCTGTCGGACTTAAACCCACCTGAAAGCTATCGCATTTCCGGCGAAGGCAAGGGCGGCGCTGCCGGGTTTGCCAAGGGTGGTGCTACGGTGGTTTTGACCGAAGACGGCGATGCAACGATCTTGAAATACGACGTCGATGCGGATGTCGGCGGCAAACTGGCACAGATCGGTGGGCGATTGGTCGAAGGCTCTGCAAAAAAGCTGGCAGGGGAATTTTTCAACAACTTTGAAGCGGCCCTGAAAGCAGGTGATGCTGGGAGTGCACCTGTTGCTGAAGACGCGGCCATACCAGAAGCTGCCCCTGCACCGACGCCGATCTCAGACGACTCATCGAAAAAACGGGTTTGGTTGATCGTCGGCGTGGTGTTTGTGGTCGGCGCATTGGCGCTCACGCTACTGAAATAAGTCGGCTAAACCCTTGGCCCATAAATCGCTATTGGTGATCGGGCATGTGCCGTCGGAAAATACCCGGGCACTCCGCGATGCCGTGGTCGAAGGTGCGTGTGCAGACGGTATCGATGATGTCGATGTACGTGCGCTCAGTCCCTTCGATACGGGCCCCGACGACGTGCTTGCCGCCGACGCGGTGATTTTGGGCACCACCGAGAATCTCGGTTACATGTCAGGCGCCCTCAAAGATTTTTTTGACCGCACGTATTATGGCGTGCTCGAAGAAAAGCAGGGCCTTCCGTATGCACTGTATGTGCGCGCCGGCCTCGACGGCACCGGCACGATGCGCGCTGTGGACAGCATCACGACGGGGCTGCGGTGGAAACCGATTTGTGATCCGCTCTTATGTAAAGGCGACTGGGATGAAAATTTCGTCGCCCAAGCCCGCGATCTCGGCCAGCTGATGGCGGCGGGACTTGAGGCAGGGGTTTTCTAAGGGATGACGCAACACGGACGGGTCGGGACAGTGTTCCAGGGGCTATCATTGGGCGATTATAAAACTTCCCCATTGAAACGCTGCCGGTGGAGTCGTTTTATAGCTAGCTATTAAATCATCAAGCTGAGGGGAACATCATGAGCCGGATCGTATACGTCAACGGAGAATACCTGCCTGAAGAGGACGCGAAGATTTCCGTGTTTGATCGGGGGTTCTTGTTTGCCGATGCGGTGTATGAGGTTTCGGCGGTGATCGGGCGCAAGCTGGTCGACAATCCCGCTCATTTGGCACGTCTTGAACGCTCAATGAACGAACTCAAAATGACGCCGCCGGCCAGCGGACCCGAGATTGAGGCGATCCAGATGCAGATGATCGAGAAAAACGATCTGGACGAGGGCCTGATATATATGCAGGTCACGCGTGGCGCTGCGGACCGCGACTTTGCGTTCCCCAAAGACGCAACGCCGTCGCTGGTGATGTTCACACAGAAGAAACCCCTCAGTGATAATACGGTCGCCAAAAAGGGCATTGCCGTGGTCACGGTGCCAGATATTCGTTGGAAGCGCCGCGATATCAAGACGGTGGGCCTGCTGCCGGCATCCATGGCGAAACAAGCCGCCCTTGATGCGGGTGCCAATGATGCCTGGTTTGTCGAGGATGGTGTTGTGAACGAAGGCAGTTCCAACAACGCTTTCATCGTCACCCATGACGGCAAGATCGTCACCCGGCATTTGGGGACGGAAATTTTGCACGGCATCACCCGTAAGGCCGTGATCGCGTTGGCGGCGCAGGAAAATCTCGAAATCGAAGAGCGCGCGTTCACGCCGGAAGAAGCCTACGAAGCCCGTGAAGCATTTTCGACGTCGGCTTCGGCATTTGTGATGCCGGTCGTAAAGATCGACGGCCATGTCTTGGGCAACGGCGTGCCGGGTCCCGTCGCCGAAAAACTCCGTGCGTTGTATCTTGAAATGGCAAAGGCGGGTTGAATATGCGCCTCAAGGGAAAGACCGCACTTGTCGTCGGCGCCGGCCAACAGCCCGGCGAGACACTGGGTAACGGGCGCGCCGTGGCGCTGCGATTTGCACAGGAAGGTGCGCGCGTGCTGTGCGTCGATCTGCATGAAGAGCGTGCCCAAGAAACCGTTAAACTGATCCATGCCGAAGGCGGGGAGGCAGAAGCATTCGGCGTTGACGTCACCGACGAAGACGCCTGCCAACAGGCGGTCGAGGCGTGTCGCAAGCGGTTTGGGCGGCTGGATATTCTGCACAACAATGTTGGCCGTTCGCAGGGCGATCGCAACACCCCGGAGATGGACGCTGACATGTGGGATGAGCTCATGAAGCTCAATCTCAAATCGATGTTTTTGATGTGCAAGCACACCTTGCCGGTGATGCGAGACCAAGGCGGCGGCGCGATCATCAACGTATCATCGACATCGTCGATCGCGGCACGCCAGACGGTGACCTACAAAACCTCAAAAGGGGCGGTGAACACCTTCACGCAGCATCTGGCGTGGGAGAACGCAAAGTACGGCGTGCGCGCCAACGCGATTTTGCCGGGTCTTATCGACACCCCGATGGCGATTGAGCGGCGTGCCAAAGAGCAAGGCGTAGAGCGTGACGTGGTCCGCGAAACCCGTCAGCAATTGGTGCCGCTGCAAACCCGGGTCGGCACCGCTTGGGATGTTGCTAACGCAGCGCTGTTTTTGGCGTCCGAAGAAGCCGGCTATATCACCGGTGTGTTGCTGCCCGTCGATGGCGGGTTGTTGGTGAAGGTGGGCTAACGAGAATTCTAGGCGTTGCCGCTTTCGGGTGCGGTGCGTTCGGCTTCGGTCGCAGCGGCAGAGGCCATGCGCACCAAAGTCTCAGCCAACTGCGCGGTAACGTTACCAGGCGCGTGAATCATGCGGGCACGCACCGCCAACGCCATGGCCAGGGCTTGCAGTACATCGCCGTTGGCCGTCTCGCCACACACATTGATGTCTCGGTCCAGCGCGTCCAGCACGGCGGTCAGCATCTGTTCGACGCGGATCGCCGACCCTGTGTCGTCGTGTAGTGGAAAGGTGATATCGAAAACGTCGCCGGTGGCGGTGTGGGCGCGGTAGGGAAGCGGGCGCATAGCAGGCTCCTGGTATTTAGCTATTCAGGCCGAGGATGAGCACGGCGGCCGCCGCACCGATCAGGCCAATGGTGTTGATGTGGACGCTGAGTTTGTGCAGCCGCTCAAAGCGTTGGCCGGCTTCGATATCACCTTCGTTGGACTGATCGCGGGCGCCATTGATGCGGGGCATCAAGCCTTGGCGCGAGATCGCGGCGCCAAACGCGGCAATACCGAGCCCGAGTGCGGCCCAAGGCAGCAGGGTCAGTAAGGCCAACGCGCCGAGCCCGGCGGTGGCGATGACGAAAAGATAAAACCACGGAAAGATGCCGCGAATGAATTTGGCGGCGTTGGCTTCATCCAGCTTGGTGAACGTGATCGGCGCGACGACGGCGGAAAAGAACACCATCCCGCCGAAGGCCAATGCGGCGCTGACGAGACCCAGGGTTTGTAAGAACGCTTCCATCATATTTTCCGTCGGTTGCTCTCGTACGATATATAGGGCCTAGCGGGGGGATGCCAAAGGGGCGGCGGCAGATTTGCGCGATTTGTTTTTGCGGCAACGCTCGGAACAGTATTTGACCTCGTCCCAAACGTCCGCCCATTTGCGCCGCCAGGTGAAGGGGCGCGCGCACACGATACAGGTTTTTGTCGGGAGATCGGCTTTTTTCCGCATGGGCTTTCAAGAATGATTGAGGGCGACAGCATTGTTACGCGGACGCATCGGCCATAGATCAGCACCCCGACATTGAACCAAGCCATCTATAGAAACGTATCCCCTTTATGACCATATCCATATCAAAAGACACTGCATCGCCGGAAGACCTGCTGGCCAGTTTCCCGAAGTCCCTGAACGTCGTTGTGATCGGTGCCCAAGGCGGCATCGGAGCCGCAGTCACCGATGCGCTTGCCGCCGCGCCAAGGGTAGGGCGTGTGCTCGCTCTGTCGCGTCGGCCCGGGGAGTCGTCCGGTAAAGTCGAAACGGGGGCGATGGATCTCGAAGATCCGGACAGCATTGGCGCTGCGGCGGAACTCGCCGAACAAATGCTCGGCAACGTGCATCTAATTTTTGTCGCCAGCGGAATTTTGCATCAAGGTGCGATGCAGCCGGAGAAGTCCTGGCGGGCGTTGGACGCCGAGAACTTGGCGCGCGCGTTCGCCGTCAATGCGACGGGGCCCGCACTGGTTGCCGCGCGCTTCGCGCATTTGTTGCCGCGGGATGAAAAAGCCTGCTTTGCGGCGGTCTCTGCGCGGGTCGGCTCGATCACCGACAATGGGTTCGGCGGGTGGTACGCGTACCGTGCCTCGAAAGCGGCGCTGAATCAGTTGATTCGCACATTTGCGATTGAGCTTGGCCGCAAGCATCCGCTGGCGACTGCGTTGGCGCTGCACCCCGGCACCACGGACACCGCCTTGTCGGCGCCGTTCCAGGGCAACGTGCCGGACGGAAAGTTATTCACGCCTGCGTATTCGGCAAACCGCATGTTGCAGGTGATCGACGCGGCTGCGCCCGCCGACAGCGGCAAGCTGATCGCGTGGGACGGAGAAGTGTTGCCTTATTAAAACGTGCTAATTCGAGGCATCACTGCCAATCGCGACACACGTATTTGACTTCCGTATATGCATCCATCCCGAGCCGGCCACCTTCGCGGTCCAGACCTGACTGCTTGACGCCGCCGAACGGAATCGGCGGGCCGGTGACCTTGGTGCGGTTGACGGCGACCATGCCGAACGCGAGCCCCCGGCTCAGACGATAGATCCGGCGTGGGTCCAGCGTATGCACGTAAGCCACCAAACCGTATTCGGTGTCGTTGGCGCGACGGACCGCTTCGTCCTCGTCTTCAAAGCGGGCAATGGCGGCGACAGGGCCGAAGGTTTCTTCATGCAAAATCAGCGCGTCTTCAGGCACGTCGATCAGCACGGTCGGTTCAAAGAATAAGTCACCTTCCGGATGCACTTTGCCGCCGCTGACAAGTTTTGCGCCCTTGGCAACGGCATCTTCGACGTGCGCGATCTGCTTTTTAATTGCGTTCGTGTTCATCAAGGGGCCGATGTCAGGGTCGTCCATGCCGCGCCCGACAGTTAGTTTTGCGGTTTTCGCGGCAAACGCGGCACAAAAATTATCATAGATGCCGCTTTGCACGAGGATTCGGTTGGCGGCGAGGCAATCTTGGCCGGACGTCGCAAATTTCGCCTTGATAGCCTCATCGACCGCATCGTCCAGGTCGGCATCGTCAAATACCAACAACGGGGCGTGGCCGCCTAATTCCATGATCAGGCGTTTCACGGTGCCGGCGCACTGGCTGTATAGTAGCCGTCCGATCTCGGTCGAGCCGGTGAACGACAATGCGCGCACGCGGGTGTCTTGGGTCCAAGGCTCGACAATCTCCGCCGGCTCGCCGGTGACGACGTTGAACACACCGCCGGGCAGCCCGGCACGAATTGATAGCTCGGCCAGGGCCAATGCCGAATAAGGTGTTTCTTTCGATGGATGGACGACGACCGTGCAGCCGACGGCGATCGCCGCAGCGGCTTTACGGGTGATCATTGCGGATGGGAAATTCCATGGCGTGATCAAGGCGGCGACGCCGATCGGTTCTCGCCAAATTTCCATTTCCGCGTCGGCTAGGTGCGACGTGGCGTTCTCAAGATTTGGGCGTTTGGCTTCCTCGGCGTAAAATTCGATGAACGACGCCGCATAATCGATTTCGCCCCGGGCTTCGGAAATCGGTTTGCCCTGTTCGGCCACCATAATGCGGGCGAGGTCTTCTTTATGCTCGCACAGCAATTCGAACCACCTGCGCATGATCCGCGTGCGTTCTTGCGGCAACGTGCCGGCCCAACCTGGAAATGCGGCTTCAGCCGCATCGATGGCGGCAATCGCGTCATCGCCGCTCATCTTGGCTACAGAGCCGATGGTTTGGCCGGTGGCTGGGTCGGTGACAGCAATGATATCCTTTTCGCTCTGCCAGGTACCGCCGATGAAACTCTCGGTCTGCACCAAGTTCGGATCGGCGAGATCGTTGATAATCGGGGCTTTCGGCAAGGCAACGGCATCGGGCATTTGGGTCTCCAGTCGTCGTGAATGGGACTCAGGGCCTAACAGACCTACCCCCCGCATGGCAAATCTGAGACGGCGGATATTCGGTCGATCGCGTGGCAGACTCGGGGGTGGTGTTGATGAAACTGTGGATAGTTTTCCTTTTATGAAAATTTTTTTCCGCTAAAGTCCGCCCGTATCAAAGGAAATCAGATGAACGACCCGATTGCGGATAAAACCCTCGAAATGTGGATCGGCGCCCAGGTAAAGGCGCTCCGGCGCTCGTTGGGTATGACCATGGCGGATTTGTCCAAAGCAACGTCGGTGTCGGTGGGTATGTTGTCAAAGATCGAAAACGGCCAAACCTCGCCGTCTTTGGCAACCTTGCAGGCGTTGGCGACGGCGCTGAACATTCCGCTTGCCAGCTTTTTCCAAAAATATGATGACACCCGCGAAGCCAACTATGTGAAATCCGGCAATGGTCTGGTGATCGAGCGGCGCGGCACCCGATCTGGGCACATTTATCAATTGTTGGGCGCCCCCCTCCGCAACAAAGCGAAGATGGAGCCATATCTTATCACACTGACCGAAGATTCTGATGCCTATCCTGTGTTTCAGCACCCGGGCGTCGAATTCATTTATATGTTGGAAGGCGAATTGGTATATCGCCATGACGATAAAGACTACCATCTGTACCCAGGCGATGCGTTAAATTTTGACGCCGAAGCGCCGCATGGGCCGCTCAAGATGATTACGGTTCCCTGCAAATATCTATCGATTATTGCCAGCAGCGACGACTAAATAAATTTCGTCTAAGTAAAAAATTATTCTTGAGGTTAAATATTCTTCCAGATAGTTTGTGCCCCGTTACGAACACAAATGCTCTGGAGAACGCCTTATGTGCGGCATCGTCGGCTTATACCTCAAAACTCCGAAATACGAAGGCGATCTTGGCCGCCTGACCGCTGCTATGCTGCATGAAATGCGTGAACGCGGGCCGGACAGCGCTGGTTTTGCTGTCTATGGCGCGGCGGAAGGCGCGACCAAGCTGGTGCTGCTGGCAACGCAAGGCTCGGCAGACTGGGCCGATATCGCGAAACGCCTCAGCAAAGCGACGAGTATTCAGGCCGAAGCTGAGCCCAACGACGACCACGCAGTGTTCCGGATCGATGGCGATGGCGCCACAGCCCGGCGCTGGCTGATTGACCATGTTGACGGCATTACGGTGCTGTCCGAAGGCACGACAATTGAAGTTTTCAAAGGCGTCGGCGACCCTGATTTGGTCGCTGAACGTTTTGGTCTCGCCGCGCGTACCGGCACCCATGCCATCGCACACACCCGGATGGCGACGGAATCGGCGATTACGACGGCGGGTTCGCATCCTTTTTCGACCGGCGCCGATACGTGCTTGGTGCACAATGGCTCGTTGTCGAACCACAACCGGCTGCGCGATGTTCTGCGCGCGCATGGTGAAAGCTTTCAGACCGAAAACGATTCCGAAGTCGCAGCTGGGTACTTGGCGTGGCGGTTGCGCTCGGGGGAGGGGTTAGAGGGCGCGCTGAACGGCGCGCTGAAGGACCTGGACGGGTTTTATACCTTTGCCATCGGCACCAAAGACGGCTTTGCCGTGCTGCGTGATCCCATTGCCTGCAAACCCGCGGTGATTGCCGAGACCGATGACTGGGTCGCAATGTCGTCGGAATTTCGTGCGATCGCTACCTTACCGGGCGTCAATCACGCCGAAATCTGGGAACCGGCGCCCGCAAAAATCTATAGCTGGAGCCACGCAGCATGAGTGATGTCTTAGTCCGTAATTCCACCCTTGATCTCGGCGACCTGACGGTGCGCGATGTGAACCGTGCGCTGAAAGCCGCAGAAGATGGCGCTTTTACGGTGACCAATCCGAACGGTGTGCACGCGCTGGCGTGCGGCTTGATGCAGCCGATTTCGGTGACCATCAAAGGCCACGCCGGATACTACTGCGCCGGAATGAATCAAAATGCCGATGTTCTGATTGAAGGTAATGCCGGTACCGGGGTTGCGGAAAACATGATGTCCGGTCGTGTCCGGGTCACCGGTGATTGCAGCCAATCCGCCGCCGCCACCGCGCACGGCGGCCTATTGGTGATAGAAGGCGATGCGTCGGCTCGGTGCGGTATTTCACTGAAAGGTGCCGACATCGTCGTAGGGGGCTCGGTCGGGCATATGTCAGCGTTTATGGCACAGGCCGGCCGCATGGTCGTGCTGGGCGATGCTGGTGAAGCGTTAGGCGATTCCATCTATGAAGCGCGCTTGTACGTGCGTGGCCGCGTCGCCAGCTTGGGCGCGGACTGCATCGAAAAAGAAATGCGCGAAGAACATATTGCCGAAGTAAAGGCGCTGTTGGATCAAGCCGGCATGGATGCCGACCCGGCCAGTTTTAAACGCTACGGTTCGGCGCGTCAGCTTTACACCTTCAAGATCGACAATATCGACGCGTATTGAGCCACCCCCCTGCACCACCCCAAAGCACGTTCAGACTGACTCGATGAAAGAATATATCCCATGAGTGCAAATCCCCCTCGGACTCTCCCGAAAATGTCGTCAACGTTCGATCCGGCAACGATGGCGGAAATCCGGCGCGCTGCTGCGACCGGCATCTATGATATTCGGGGTGCCGGCGCGAAGCGCAAACTGCCGCACTTTGATGATCTGCTGTTTTTGGGGGCATCGATTTCGCGTTATCCGTTGGAAGGATACCGCGAGGCCTGTAACACATCCGTCATCCTGGGCGACCGCTTTGCGTCGAAACCGCTGGAACTTAAAATCCCGATCACCATTGCCGGTATGAGTTTCGGCTCGTTGTCGGGCCAAGCCAAAGAAGCGCTCGGGCGCGGTGCCAATGCAGCGGGTACCTCGACGACGACGGGCGACGGTGGCATGACGGTGGAAGAACGTGGGCATTCCAAGATGTTGGTCTATCAATATCTGCCCAGCCGCTATGGCATGAACCCGGACGACTTGCGCAAAGCTGATGCCATCGAAGTCGTGATCGGCCAAGGTGCCAAGCCCGGCGGCGGCGGGATGCTGCTCGGACAGAAAATAACCGACCGTGTCGCAGAAATGCGGACCTTGCCGAAGGGTATTGATCAACGTTCGGCTTGTCGGCATCCGGATTGGACTGGGCCCGACGATCTGGAAATCAAGATTCAGGAACTCCGCGAGATTACCGATTGGGAAAAGCCGATTTTCGTCAAAGTCGGTGCGTCGCGTCCTTACTATGACACCGCGTTGGCGGTAAAATCCGGCGCCGACGTGGTTGTGCTCGACGGTATGCAGGGCGGCACTGCGGCGACGCAGGATGTGTTTATCGAAAACGTTGGCATTCCGACGCTCGCCGCAATCCGTCCGGCCGTTCAGGCGCTGATGGAGCTCGGCATGCATCGCAAGGTGCAGTTGATTGTTTCGGGCGGCGTGCGCAATGGTGCCGACGTGGCAAAGTGTTTGGCGCTGGGCGCGGACGCGGTGTCCATCGGCACAGCGGCGCTGATCGCACTTGGGGACAATGACCCAAGATGGGAAGCCGAGTACAACGCATTGGGCACCACGGCGGGCGCCTACGACGATTGGCACGAAGGCAACGATCCAGCGGGCATCACAACGCAAAATCCGGAATTAGCTGCGCGTCTGGACCCGGTGGCGGCAGGGCGGCGGCTTACCAACTTTCTCAAAGTCATGACATTGGAATGCCAAACCATCGCGCGCGCGTGTGGCAAGTCGGACGTACGCAACCTTGAGCCGGAAGACTTGGTGGCGCTGACGGTTGAAGCTGCGGCGATGGCGCGGGTGCCGCTCGCAGGGACTTCGTGGATTCCGGGCCAAGGGAATTATTGAACCCGCGCAATGACGGGCAATTTAATAAACTGAGTAAAGCAGGGGATACGACATGGCTAAAAATCTGGCGCAGATCGCAAAGCAAAAAGGCATCGAATATTTTCAAATCTCGTTCGTCGACCTGTTTGGGGTGATGCGGGCAAAGCTGGTCCCGGCGTCGGCGATTGCGGGTATGCAAAAAGATGGTGCTGGGTTCGCGGGCTTCGCGGCCTGGCTGGATATGACGCCAGCGGACAGCGACATGTTTGCGGTGCCTGATCCCGATAGCCTGATTCAATTGCCATGGAAGCCCGAAGTCGCTTGGCTTGCTTCGGATTTATGGATGGACGGCAAAGAGGTGGCGCACGCACCACGCAACACGCTGAAGCGCGTCTCGGCGGCAGCGCAGAAAAAAGGCTGGTACATGAAGCACGGCGTGGAGTGTGAGTATTTCCTCACCTCGCCCGATGGTTCCGAAATTTCCGATGAGTACGACACGCAGGAAAAGCCCTGCTACGACATCTCGGCGCTGATGCGCCGTTATGAAGTGATTCGCGAAATTTGCGATGCCATGCAGACGTTGGGTTGGGGCCCGTATCAAAACGATCACGAGGACGCCAATGGCCAGTTCGAAATGAACTGGGATTATAACGATGTGCTGCTGACCGCCGACCGGCATTCATTCTTTAAATATATGGTCAAGTCGATTGCCGAAAAGCATGGGCTGCGCGCTACCTTTATGCCGAAGCCGTTTTCGAATCTGACCGGCAACGGTTGTCATATGCACGTCAGCGTCTGGGACAAAGGCGGTAAGAAAAATCTGTTCAGCGATTCGAAGGGTGAACTTGGGATATCGAAGCTCGGGTATCAGTTTTTGGGGGGCATAATGGCGCATGCGCAAGCGTTGTGCGCGATCACCAATCCGACGGTGAACAGCTACAAGCGTATCAACGCACCCCGTACAACGTCCGGCGCAACATGGTCGCCTAGTTCAATCACCTATGGCGGCAACAATCGCACGCACATGGTGCGTATTCCGGATGCCGGGCGGTTCGAGTTTCGCCTCGCCGATGGTGCGGCTAATCCGTACCTGATGCCTGCCGCTGTGCTGGCTGCCGGTATGGACGGTATCGCCAAAAAAACTGACCCCGGCAAACGTCTGGATATCGATATGTACGCCGACGGGCACAAGGTGAAGGGCGCTAAGAAGTTGCCGCTCAACTTGTTGGACGCGCTGCGCGCGTTGGAAAATGATAAGTCTTTAGGTGAAGCGCTGGGCACAGAAACGGTGTCGGCATTTACCAAGTTGAAGCATGACGAATGGAACAGCTTCTGCCGTCACCTCACCGATTGGGAACGCGACCACACGCTGGATTGCTAGAGCGTTTAAGTGCCACCGGGTTTTGTCGGCTCTTCAGTGGAGCGGTAGTGGTGCTGTAGCGCGACGCCGATCCCTTTGATGCGGGGGAGCAGCCATAAGGTCATCAGCGTGCCGATTGGGGCCCACAGAATCACGTGCACCCAAATCGCGGGTTCATATTTGAATTCAAACCATACCGCGAGCGCGACCAGGATGGTGCCCAATACGAGCAGTGCCGGTACCACGGCACCATCGCCGGCGTCGTGTTCGCTCAGCACCAAGCCGCAGACGCCGCATTTGTCGACCACCTCAAGCCGACTTTTAAATAGTCGACCGCGTCCGCATCGTGGGCAACGGCCCTTGAAGCCGAGCTTGATGGTTTCGCCCGTGGTACGGGCCGGATACGTGGTGTCTGCGTCGGTCATGGTATGTCCTTCATTGCGTGGCGTCATTTCAATATACATTTTTCGAATGTATTTTAAAGGCATCGCGCACATAGGGCATAGGTCTTTTGCCGGATTGTGGGTCGGTTCGTACTTTCGAGTTGGGGTGTGGCGCAGCTAAAGTGCGCGCATGACAAACCGCGCCAGTTTGCAACCTCCCGCTGCCGTCCTTGCCACGGCGCCGATCTTGCTCGTGATCACTGCCGGCTTTGTGCTGGCCGGTATGGACGCGATTGCCAAACACATCGGGCAGCTCGGGGTGCCGGTATTGTTGGTGTTATGGGGGCGGTATTTTTTTCATACCGCGTTGACGTTCGTCAGCTACGCCGCGACCCGGCGTTCGGTGGATTTCGTGCGCGCGCGCAAGCCCGGGCTGCAATTGATCCGCGCCGGTTGCCTTTTTGGTGCGACGACATGTTTCTATACCGCCCTCACAAAAGGCATGCAGTTGGGGGATGCCGCAGCAATTCAGTTTTTGGCGCCGGTTCTGGTAACGGCGCTTTCCGGTATTTTCTTAGGCGAGCGGGTCGGTCCCCGTCGATGGACGGCGGTTGTGATTGCGTTTGCCGGCGTGATGGTGGTCGGCCGGCCGGGTTCGGGCGTGCTCGGGTTTGTCGCGCTGTTGCCGTTGGTGACGGCGGTGTTGCTCGCGATCTACATGATTCTGACCCGCACCATTCGCACCCAAGACAGCGCGGCGTCGACGACGTTCTACACGACGGCGGTTGGCGCGGTCGCATTGACGCTTTTGCTGCCCTATATCTGGCAGCCTATGGATGCGCCGCAGTGGGGTTTGATGGTGTTGATGGGCGGCGCAGGTGCACTGGGGCATTTTTTGCTGGTGCGCGCGTTCCATGCCGCCGAAGCGTCGGCGTTGGCACCGTTTACCTATGCGCAGGTGGTTGGCGCGATCTTGTGGGGTTTCCTTGTTTTCGCCGATGTGCCGAGCGTTTGGACCTTGGTCGGTGCGTCGATGATTGTCGGCAGCGGGATCTACGTTTGGTATCGCGAAATGACACTGGCTAAGCGCAAGCCTGCATCGTCGTAATATCGGGCTTGTCGTAAGCCGATCTGCACCGTAGAACCCGCGGATGGCGCCACCGCTTCTTACTCTTGGAAATATTCATCTGACCTTCGGCGGGACACCGTTATTGGAAGGCGCAGAGATGAGCGTGCACGCGGGCGAGCGCTTGTGCTTGGTCGGTCGCAACGGATCCGGCAAATCGACGTTGTTGAAAATTGCCGCCGGATTGATTGAGCCAGACGAAGGCGAAGTGTTTGTGCAGCCGGACGCCACCGTTCGTTACCTGCCGCAAGAACCGGATTTCGGTGGGGCTGCGACGGTCCGTGACTTTATTGAAGCGGGGCTCGCACCCGGCGACGACGTGCATTTAGCCGACCGAATGCTGGCCACGCTTGGCCTCAGCGGCGACGAGGACCCCGCGCAATTGTCGGGGGGCGAGCGGCGTCGTGCCGCGATCGCCCGCGCACTGGCGCCACGCCCTGACATTTTGATGCTCGACGAGCCCACCAACCACTTGGACCTGCCGGTCATCGAATGGCTGGAACGCACCCTTAAGGGCATGCGTTCTGCCATCGTCATGATTTCCCACGACCGGCGATTCTTGGAAAACTTATCCGATGCCGTCGTTTGGCTGGATCGCGGTCGGACCATGCGGCTTGATAAAGGTTTTGGTGAATTCGAATCTTGGCGCGATGAGATTTTGGAACAAGAAACCACCGAGCGTCATAAGCTCGACCGGAAAATCCATTCGGAAATGCAATGGCTATCGAAGGGTGTGACGGCGCGCCGGAAACGCAACATGGGCCGGCTGCGTGCCCTGCATGACCTGCGCCGCCATCGCAAAGAACAGCGTGCGCAAGCGGGCGCGGTGACAATCACTGCGAGTGACGCTGAAAGCTCCGGCAAGCGTGTGATTGAAGCCCGAAATATTTCTAAGACTTATGGTGATCGCACCGTTGTTGATGATTTTTCGATCCGTGTGCTGCGCGGTGACCGGGTCGGTATCGTCGGTCCGAACGGGGCCGGCAAGACGACGTTGATCAGTATGCTGACCGGTGCGCTGAAGCCTGACCAAGGCAGTGTTAAGCTCGGCACGACATTGGAAATTGCGACCTTGGACCAGGGGCGCGAGGCCTTGGCGCCGGGCACGACGTTGCAGGATGCGCTGACCGGCGGCAGCGGCGATAGCGTCACTGTTGGCGGCGAGCAGCGCCATGTGATTGGTTACATGAAAGACTTTTTGTTCGATCCCAGCCAGGCGCGGACATCTGTCTCGGCGTTGTCCGGCGGCGAGCGCGGGCGATTGATGCTGGCCCGCGCTATGACGCGGCCCTCGAACCTGCTGGTCTTGGACGAGCCAACCAACGACCTTGACCTCGATACCCTTGATCTGTTGCAGGAAATGATTGCGGATTATGCGGGCACGGTGATCTTGGTCAGCCACGACCGGGACTTCTTGGATCGCATCGTGACGTCGACCATAAATTATGAGGGTGACGGCCATTGGCAGGAATATGCTGGCGGATACGCTGACATGGTGGCGCAGCGCGGGCGCGGCATGGAGGCGGCCAGCAAAGCTGAAAACAAAAAAGGCGGTGGCGGCGGGCGTAAACAGTCGGACAGTTCACGCCCATCTCGTGCGAAAATGACCTTTAAAGATAAACACGCGCTGGAAACGTTGCCGGGCAGGATCGCGGCGCTGGAAGCCGAAATCACGCGACTCGAAGTGGCTCTGGCCGACCCGGACCTGTTCAACCGCGACCCTGACGGCTTTCAAGATACCAGCGATGCGCTGACACAAGCCGTTCAGGATTTGTCTGCGGCGGAAGACGATTGGCTTCGGCTCGAAGCGTTGCGCGAAGAACTCGAAGCCGGTTGATCTGCGTTGATTTAGCGGGTTACGTCCGACGCCGACAGCGAACTCATTTCAAGTGAGCGATCTGGATACACATAAAAAATGTGCCGTCCAATCTTTGCAGCCACTGTTTTGTACGATGCCCAGGACGGATTCACGTAATCGGCGTGATACCAAAGCGCACCGTCGGTCGGATCGCTGACCACACCGGCGTAAGTCAGTCTGGCAACGGTCGTGGCGCGGCGCCAAGCATCCGCTTCTACTGGGATATCTTTCTTGCCGTCGCACCACCAAGAAAACTGGCAACGGTGCTTACGTACTTCGCCGCCCTGGCGAACGACATCGCAGATGTCGCCTGGAAAGCGCGGGTCATTCACCCGGTTTAAGGTTACGGCTGCAACGGCGAGTTGGCCCTGCATCGGTTCCGAGCGGGCTTCCCAATACACGTTGAGCGCCAAACATTGCAGCGCCGCGTCACGGGCATTGTCATGCTCGTGGACGACAAAATTTTTGGCGTGGACGAACAATGTGTCGATGCTCGGTTGGTCGGCTTGATCGCGTGTCGACGCATCAGAATGTACCGACTCCGTACTCCAAGCGAAAAGACCTGTGCTGATCGCAATAAATAACGCCGCGACGGCGGCGTGCTTCATCCGTTTTATGTGTCTCGTTCCCTTGTCTATGCTTCTTCCCAGCTTGAAGCGAGACGACTGTCATAGGTGCCGCACGTATTTTCGGCGGTTCATATTTATAGATAACACCCCATATAAGGAAAGATAGGATTAGTTCAAGACCTATTGTGCAGTGCACAAATTATCCCTTGAATATGTTGCAATACGGCATCACATATAGTGGGATAGTCAAAACACGTAACGTGCTGAAAATTTGGGGGAATATCCATGAAGCCGATCCGAAAGGCCGTTTTGCCCGTCGCAGGACTGGGGACAAGATTTTTGCCAGCGACGAAGTGCATGCCCAAGGAAATGCTGCCTGTGGTCGATAAGCCGCTGATACAATACGCGATCGAAGAAGCCTATGAGGCCGGGATCGAAGCGATCATGCTGGTCACCGGACGTGGTAAGAACCTCATGGAAGATCACTTCGATCATGCGGTTGAGTTGGAACACACGCTCGAAGCGCGCGGCAAATTGAAGGAACTTGAGCTCGTGCGCCAGTTTCCGGCACCCAGCAAGCTCATGTACACCCGTCAACAGGCGCCGTTGGGGCTGGGTCACGCGATTTGGTGTGCCCGCGAATTCGTCGGCACGGACCCGTTTGCCGTAATCTTGCCGGACGATTTGGTAAAGTCCGATCCCGGGTGCTTGAAGCAGATGATGGACGCGTATGCCGAGGTCGGCGGCAATATCGTTGCCGTTACCGAAGTGCCGCGCGATCAAACCAACAAATACGGCATCTTGGATGTGGTCGAAGACGACGGTCGTCTCGCCAGTGCGAAGGGCTTGGTCGAAAAGCCGGACCCTGCAGATGCGCCGTCGACGTTGTCGATCATTGGGCGCTATATCTTGCAACACGATGTGTTCGCGCACTTAGATAAGAAAGAGACCGGCGCGGGTGGCGAGATTCAACTCACCGACGCCATCGCCGCAACGCTCGGCGACGTGCCGTTCCACGGACTACGCTACAAAGGGCGCCGTTTCGATTGTGGCTCTAAGCCCGGTTTCGTTGCCGCAAACTTGGCATACGCGTTGGACCGTGAAGATTTGGCCGACGATGTACGTGCGGAAATCGCCGACATCCTTGGTTGATGTTCGGCATCAACATATAGCCTCACTGGGGAGCGGGGCTGGGAGATAGGAGATAACGATCAAAGGGATAACGTAAAGTGCCATGCCCAATACCCCAAATGCCTATGACCTCGCCATTATCGGCGGCGGCATCAACGGCTGCGGCATTGCCCGCGACGCTGCTGGCCGCGGTCTTAAGGTTCTGCTCTGCGAGAAAACGGATCTCGCAGCGGGAACATCATCGGCCTCCACCAAATTGATCCATGGGGGCCTTCGCTATCTTGAGCATTACGAATTCGGCTTGGTCCGAGAATCGCTCTCGGAGCGCGAAGTGCTGTGGGAAATGGCGCCGCATATCATCTGGCCGCTGCGTTTTGTGCTGCCGCACAACCCCGGGCTAAGACCCGCGTGGCTGATCCGGCTTGGATTGTTTTTATATGATCATATCGGTGGCCGTAAAAAGTTACCGGCGTCGAAAACCTTATCGCTTAAAAATGATCCGGCTGGTGAACCCCTGAAGCCGGGTTTCGGCAAAGCATTCGAATATTCCGATTGCTGGGTCGAAGATTCCAGGCTCGTCGTGTTGAATGCGATGGACGCGGCGGAACGCGGCGCGGATGTGCGGGTCGGTTCCGAATTGATCGAAGCGAAACGGGAAGCCAAGTCTTGGTCGCTGCAACTCAAAGATCGCGACGGCAATACCGATACCATTCAGGCGAAGGCTTTGGTCAACGCTGCCGGCCCTTGGGTCGGCGATGTGATCGAGCGGCGCCTGGGCGCCAACAGCCGTGCTAACATCCGGCTTGTGAAGGGCAGCCACATTGTGGTGCCGAAGATGTTCGAGCATGAACGTTGCTATATTTTTCAAAACGCCGACAAGCGGATCATTTTCGCGATCCCGTATCAGACTGACTTTACCCTGATCGGTACCACCGATCTGGAGCTGACGGAACTGCCCGGCAAGATCGAAATTTCCGAGGATGAAATCGCGTACCTGTGCAATGCAGCCAGCGAATATTTCGAAAAGCCGGTGACGCCGGATGATGTGGTGTGGACCTATTCAGGGGTGCGACCGCTGTATAACGATGGCGACTCATCGGCTCAAGAGGTCACCCGCGATTATGTGCTTGAGCGGACTGGCCCCGCCGAGGGACCTGCGTTGCTGAGTATCTTCGGCGGCAAGATCACGACCTTCCGTCGGCTCGCGGGCGATGCCATGAAAAAGCTCGAAGACTGTTTCCCCAATGCTGGCCCGGAATGGACGCGCGGGGCCACGTTGCCGGGCGGTGATTTCGCAACCGATGGCTTCGACGATCTGGTCGAGGCGCTGGCTGCAGAGTATCCGAAATTGGAGCGTCGGCTTTTGCGCCGCCTTGTCCGGGCCTATGGCACACGGACCCGAAAGTTGCTCGGCGACGCCACAGATACGCCCTCGCTGGGAACGCATTTCGGCGATACACTCTATGAACGCGAGGTGAGGTATCTACAAACGGTCGAGTGGGCGAACAGCGCAGAGTCTGTGTTATGGCGTCGCTCCAAACTCGGTCTCAAGGTCGATGACAAAGGCAAAAAGGCATTGAAAGCCTGGTTCGATAAAAAGAAGACCGAAGCGATGCCGACGATGTCTTAAGTCGCTGGCAGATTGCGCGGGGGAGGAACGATATGAGCAAATACATCATGGCGATTGATCAAGGTACGACGTCTTCGCGTGCGTTGATTTTTGATGCGGACTATCGGGTCGTCGGTTCGGCACAACAGGAATTTAGGCAAATTTATCCGGATTCCGGCTGGGTTGAACATGATCCCGAAGAAATCTGGAAATCGGTTGTCGCCACATGCCGGGGCGCCATTGCGGACGCCCGCATTAAGGCTTCGGATATTGCGGGTATCGGTATCACAAACCAGCGTGAAACAACCGTCGTTTGGGACCGCGCAACCGGTGAGCCGATTCACAATGCGATTGTTTGGCAAGACCGCCGCACCGCAGACGTGACGGCGGGTCTCAAAGCCGATGGGCTCGAGGAAACCGTGTCAGCTAAAAGTGGGCTTTTGTTGGACCCGTATTTCTCGGGCTCAAAGGTTGCCTGGATCCTTGATAATGTCGCAGGCGCGCGTCAGCGTGCCGAAGCTGGTGAGCTTGCGTTCGGGACCATCGATACGTTTTTGATCTGGCGACTGACTGGCGGCAAACGCCACGTGACCGACGCCACCAACGCCAGCCGCACTTTGCTGTACGACATCAACAAAGGCGATTGGTCGACGACGCTGATGAAAATCCTGCGCGTGCCACGTCAGATTTTGCCGGATGTCTTAGACAGCGCCGCCGATTTCGGCGAGACACAAGCCGATATCCTCGGCAGCTCGGTCCCCATATTGGGTGTCGCCGGCGATCAACAGGCAGCGACCATCGGCCAAGCGTGTTTTAAGCCGGGCATGCTCAAGGCGACCTATGGGACAGGATGTTTTGCTGTTTTGAACACGGGTGAAAATCCTGTGCGTTCGACGAACCGGCTGTTGACGACGATCGCTTACCAATTGGACGGCAAACGGACGTATGCGTTGGAAGGCTCGATCTTTATGGCGGGTGCCGCCGTGCAGTGGTTGCGCGATGGTCTTGGCATCATTGAGCGTGCCAGCGAAACCGGAGATCTGGCAGCGCGGGCCGAGCACGATGGCGTGTATCTGGTGCCGGCGTTCGTCGGTATGGGCGCGCCGTATTGGGATCCGGATTGCCGGGGTGCGATCTTTGGACTGACACGGGGCACGGGCCCCCGTGAACTCGCGCAAGCAACCTTGGAAAGTGTATGTTTCCAGACGTTCGATCTGACTGATGCGATGCATCGTGATTGGTCCGGCGACAGCGAAACCGTGCTCCGCGTCGATGGCGGTATGGTGGCGTCCGATTGGATGCTTCAGCGTTTGGCCGATGTATTGGATGCATCGATTGACCGCCCGAAGATGCTTGAGACGACCGCGCTTGGCGCTGGATATTTAGCGGGGATGCGGGCAGGCGTGTATGGCGATTTGGCATCTTTCGCTGCAGAATGGGCCGTCGACCGCCGGTTTGAGCCGACAATGGAATCCGGCGTTCGTCAGACCCGAATTGCCGGCTGGCACGATGCCGTCAGCCGCACGCTCAGTTCGGGCGGCACGCACGGCAGGAGCACCTGAAAAATGGTTTTGGACCCAACCGGGCGCCACGAGACCACCGCACATTTGGTGCGCGACGCTATGGCCTTCGTCCTTGCGGGCGGACGCGGCTCGCGCCTGATGGAACTGACCGACCGCCGGGCCAAGCCTGCGGTTTATTTCGGCGGCAAAAGCCGGATCATTGATTTCGCGCTATCGAACGCGGTGAACTCGGGCATTCGCCGTATCGGAATTGCCACGCAGTATAAAGCGCACTCGCTGATCCGCCACATGCAGCGGGGCTGGAACTTTTTTCGGGCCGAGCGCCGCGAGATGCTGGATATCTTGCCCGCTTCGCAACGAACGGATGATGGGCAGTGGTATTTGGGCACGGCGGATGCGGTGTATCAAAACATCGACATCATCGAGAGCTACTCGCCGGAATACATTATCATCTTGGCGGGCGATCACATTTATCGGCAAGACTATGGGATTATGCTCAAGCACCACGTCGAAAGCGGCGCGGATGTGACGGTCGGCTGTATCGAATTGGACCGCTCCGACGCGAGCGGGTTCGGCGTTATGCACATCGACGAGAATGATCGCATCAGTGCGTTCTTTGAAAAGCCCGCTGACCCGCCTGCAATGCTGGGCAAGCCTGACCGGGCATTGGCGTCGATGGGGATTTATGTGTTTGCCACGAAGACGTTGTTTGATGTGCTGCGCCGCGATGCTGAAGACCCCACGTCCGATCACGACTTCGGCAAAAGTGTGATCCCGTACATGGTCGAAAATGCGAAGGCGATAGCGCATCAGTTTTCGCAAAGCTGCGTCATGTCCGGCTCGGAACGCGAACCCTATTGGCGCGATGTCGGCACGCTGGACAGTTTTTGGCAGGCCAATATAGATCTGATGGACCCGGTGCCGGAACTCGATCTGAATGATGCCGCGTGGCCGATCTGGACCTATTCGGAGTTAACGCCGCCAGCCAAATTCATTGGCGCGCCGGGTCCGGTAAATGTGGACCAATCCATGGTCTCGGGCGGTTGCGTGGTGCGCGATGCGGATATCTTAAACAGTCTTTTGTTCAGTGGTGTGCAGGTAGGCTCGAAAACCCGCTTAGAGCGCGCGGTCGCCTTGCCGTATTGTCAGATCGGCGACGGTGCGCGGCTGTCCAACGTCATATTAGATCGTGGCGTCGTCGTCCCGGTCGGGTTGATCGTCGGCGAAGATGCGGAATCGGATGCGGCGAGGTTCCGTCGGTCTGAAGGTGGCGTGACGTTGATCACGCAGCCGATGATCGATGCGTTGGAGGCCTGATGCGGGTTTTATTTTGCGCTGCCGAGTGTGCCCCGTTCGTGAAAACCGGTGGTTTGGGTGATGTGGTAGCGGCGTTGCCACGGTCGCTGTTGGCCCAAGGCGTCGGCGTGCGCGTGTTGATGCCGAAGTATCGTGATGCCTTTGCCGAAATCGGTGCCACGGAAACCGTTGCACGCTTCGATGCTTTGATGGGCGGGCCGGCCACCGTGCAGGCGGTGCGGGCAGATGGGCTTGAGCTTTTATTGCTGGATGCCCCACACCTGTTTGATCGACCGGGCAATCCGTATGTGCAGGCCGACGGCAGCGACTGGCCTGATAACCATCTCCGCTTTGGTGCTTTAGCGCACGTCGCCGCCGCGGTTGCCACCGGCACGCTCGACGGGGATTGGCGCGCCGATGCCGTGCACGCCCACGATTGGCATGCCGGTTTGGTGCCGCTGTATCTGTCGATGCAAGGCGCCGGCGCGCCGCCATCAATGATGACGATCCACAATATTATGTATCAGGGCTTGTTCCCAGGTGAGGTCCGCGCTGAGCTCGGCTTGCCGGAACAGGGCTTTACACCGGACGGCTATGAATTCCATGGCCAAGTGGGGTTTTTAAAAGCCGGCCTGATGTATGCAAACAAAGTCTCGACGGTCAGCCCGACCTATGCCGAAGAAATCAAAACGGCGGCGTTTGGTTTGGGCCTCGAAGGCGTCATCAATCATCGGGGCGGGGATGTCGTCGGTATTCTCAACGGCATTGACCAAGAGGTGTGGGGCCCGGCAACCGATCCGCTTATCAATAGCCATTACAAGGCACCTAACGTGAAAGCCCGCGCCGCCAACCGCCGCCAGCTCAATACGCGGTTCGGACTAACGCCGGGTGATGGTCCGTTGATGTGCGTGGTGAGTCGCCTGACCGAACAAAAGGGTCTTGATCTCCTACTCAATGCTCTCCCTGATTTTATTAAAGCTGGTGGCAAGCTGGCGTTGCTCGGCTCGGGGGATCGCGTGATGCAGCAGGGCTTTGAGGATGCCGCCCTGGCCTATCCAAGCGATGTCGGCACGGTTATCGGTTACGACGAAGCTTTGGCGCATCAACTGCAAGCAGGTTCGGATGCAATCATCGTCCCGTCCCGGTTTGAACCGTGCGGGCTGACGCAGATGTATGGGCTGCGCTATGGCTGTTTGCCGATTGTCGCGCACACCGGTGGGCTTGCCGATACCGTGACGGATTGTGATACCGATCCAAATCACGGCACCGGCTTTGTTTTTACGCCGGTCACGCAAGCCGCCCTCAGCGATGCGCTGATGCGCGCGATCGCGTGCTTTGCCGATGCGCCGCGTTGGCGAGGTGTGATGCGCCGGGCGATGAAGCAGGACCTGAGTTGGGATGCGTCTGCGGCAACGTATATCGATATTTACGGTGCCATTCGCGCCGATACAGGGGTGGCCGCCTAAATGGATACGTTTGTCAGCACGACATCGGACTTTGAAATATTGGGCAGTGGTCCGGATGCACCAACGCTCGGCGCGCATGTGCACGGCGACGGCGTCATGTTTGCGGTGTTCTCCGAACATGCAGAAAACGTCACGCTATGTTTGTTCGACGAGACGGATACTGAAATCGCACGCTTGAATATGCCGGAACGAGACGGCGGTATCTGGCACGGCTTCGTGCCCGGCGTAGACGACGGACAACGCTACGGATATCGGGTACACGGCCCCTATGCACCGGACGACGGGCATCGTTTCAATGCGCACAAACTGTTGATCGACCCATATGCGAAAATGCTCGCAGGCGACTTCATCGAAAGCCCTGCGCTTTATGGCTACGAGCCGACATCGAAAAAGAAAGACCGTTCGTTTTCGTCTTTGGACAGCGCACCATTTGTGCCCAAATCCGTCGTGGTCTCCGAACAACTTGGTGAGCCGATGCCACGTACGCTGCATTATTTTGGTGATACCGTGGTCTATGAAGCGCACGTCAAAGGCCTAACGCAGAAATTCCCGGGCCTGGATCCTGCCCTTGCTGGCACCTTTGAAGCCTTGGCCGCGCCGTCGGTGTTGCGCCACTTACAAGACATGGGCATTACCGCACTTGAACTGCTGCCGATCCACGCGTTTAAGGACGATGCGTTTTTGTTGAAGCGCGGGCTTCGCAATTATTGGGGCTATAACACGGCCGCTTTTTTTGCGCCGGCGACCCATTACATGGGGCCGCGTGGCGCCGACGGCCTGAAAGACACCATTGCGACACTCCGCGACGCAGGGATCGAGGTTATATTGGATGTCGTCTATAACCACACTGCCGAGGGCGACCACTTAGGTCCAACCATCGGTTTTCGTGGTTTTGATAATGCCGCCTACTATCGGCTCGAATCCGGCGATCCGGCGCGTTACGTTAACGATACCGGCTGTGGCAACACGGTGAATGCTGCGCATCCGCAGGTGATGCAGATGATCTTGGACAGTTTGCGCCACTGGGTCGCCGTCTATGGCGTCGCCGGATTTCGGTTTGATCTCGGCGTCACGCTGGGCCGTGAAGCGGATGGCTTTGATCCCAACGGGCGGTTCTTGAGCGCGCTTCGCCAAGACCCGATTTTGAGTAAAGTGAAGCTGATTGCAGAGCCTTGGGATATTGGGCCGGATGGGTACCGTTTGGGCGGGTTCCCGACGCCTTTTGCCGAGTGGAATGATCGTTTCCGGGACGATGTGCGTCGATTTTGGCGCGGTGATGATGCAACGGCTTCATTGGCGGCGAGGCTTTTGGGTTCCGCCGATGTGTTTGATCAGGGGGCTCGGCGTCCATGGGCGAGCGTGAATTTTGTGACCGCGCACGACGGATTTACCCTCACCGATACCGTCAGCTATACGGATAAGCACAACAAGGCCAACGGCGAAAAAAACCGTGACGGCCATGGCGAGAATTTCTCCAGCAACGGCGGTGTCGAGGGTGCGACCAAGGATGCCAATATTCTGGCCGCGCGTGATCAGCGTCGGCGCAATCTGTTGGCGACGTTGGTGTTGTCACAAGGCACGCCGATGTTGTTGGCGGGGGACGAGGTCGGCAATCCACAAGGCGGCAATAACAACGCGTACTGCCAGGATAACGAGATCGGTTGGATCAACTGGGAAGGCTTAAATGGTCCGTTCAGTCAGTTTGCGAAACGGCTGATCCGGCTGCGACGGACGCATCCGGTGATGCGCCAGCCGCGGTTTTTGCATGGTGTGCATCGCGACAGTGATGGTGCGCCCGATGTGCAATGGCTGGCCATGGATGGTGCCGATCTGGATTGGGGTGCGCCGGCGTTTCGCGCATTTGCGGTTTGGCTCAAAGGGTCCGCTGAAGCGCCGATTGAAACGCGACCCGACGACGAGGCAATCATCGTTGTCAATGGATCGGATGAGGATGCTCGTTTCACGTTGCCGGATAGTGTGATCTGGCAGCGCGCGCTCGATACGGCCGCAGCCGAAACCGCGCCGATCGATGCCGTTGGCTCACAGTCGATCACGGCGCAGAGTATCGCTGTATTCGTTCGCGGGGGTGTTGATGACTGACCGCAACGAAAATGATGCACTCAACGACTTGGCAGCCCGCGCGGGCATCCTGCCAGCATACCACGACTTTTCAGGTGACGAGCATTTCACCACACCGGAAACGCGGGACGCATTGCTGGCGGCAATGGGCCTTCCGAACACGCACAAAGAAGCCATTGAACTTTTAGCGGCTTGGGATGGATTAGCGGCCACGCGCACGTTGCCGACGGATATGGTCCTTGAAGCCGATGTGCCGCATCGACTGGAGCCGACCGGTGGCGACAGATCTTGGGAGATCGAGTTCGAGAACGGAGAAGTCATCACTGGTACGGGCGAAGATGGTATAAACCTGCCGCCTCTCCCGTACGGATATCATCGTTTGTGGCGGGGGCACGAACAAACGTTACTGATCGTTGCACCTAGCCGTGCGCCATCGGTCGAAGACCGAGTCGGTACATCGCGCATCTGGGGCGCGACGACATCGCTTTACGGTATGACATCCGCCCGTAACGGCGGTATTGGCGATTATGAAGATTTGGCGCAAACGGCGGAGGCGATGGCATCTCTCGGCGCTGATTTCTTGGGGGTCAATCCGGTGCATGCGTTGGGCGCGCATTCATCAAACATCAGCCCGTATTCGCCATCGCATCGCGGTCTGTTCAATACCCGTCACATCGCCGTCGACCATGCGCCTGAGTTTCAGAATTCCGATGCCGCTAAACGCCTTTGGCATGATGCCGGTGATGCGCTCAAGGCACTTCGAAAAGCCGAATACGTGGATTATCGCGGCGCGGATATAATTGCGATGCGGGCCTTGCGCGCGTGCTTTGATACTTTCGAAGAAACCGGCGAGCAAACCGGCAGGCGCGATGCTTTTGATGCGTTTCGATATGCCGGTGGCGCCGGGCTCGAAACGTTTGCTGTTTTTGAGTCACTGACCCAAGCCTATGGTCCGGATCCAGCCATATGGCCATCGGAGCTGCGTGCCCCGGATACCGACGAAGTTCGTATGTTCGCCGACGCATACGCGCGTGAAGTACGTTTTTACATCTATTTGCAATGGCTGGCTGATGGTCAGCTCGGCAGCGCCCATGGTCGGGCTAAGGCCGCAGGGATGGGTCTCGGGCTCTATGCAGACTTGGCGGTCGGCGTGCGTGCGGATGGTGCCGAACCCTGGGCGCGACCGGACGCGTTCAGCGTTGGGGCGTCGCTGGGGGTGCCGCCCGATCAATTTAATGCACAAGGACAGTCATGGGGTTTGGTGCCGATCAACCCGCATACGCTGCGCGAAATGGCCTACCGACCGATGATCGAGACCATGCGCCAGACCATGCGCCACGCTGGTTTATTGCGCATCGATCACGCGATTGGTTTGATGCGTTGTTTTTGGATTCCGGCAACGGGTGAGCCGGGGGCTTATGTCCGCTATCCGATGGCGGAGATACTCGCGATCATTCGGATCGAAGCGACGCGCAGCGGATGCGTTGTCGTCGGCGAAGATTTGGGCGTCGTGCCCGAGGGTTTGCGTGATACACTGTCGGTAAACCGCCTCTATGGCTGTGCCGTGATGCAGTTCGAGCGTGAGCACGATTCGGCGTTTCGTCATCCGCACAATTACCGTGGTGACACGCTGGCGAGCTTCGGCACTCATGACACACCGACATTGCCCGGCTATTGGCTGGGCTGTGATATCGAAAAGCGGATCGAGCTTGGGCAGTTCTCCGAAGACGACGCCAGCCATGCGCGGCAAGAACGCGCCGATGCGCGCACGCGCTTGTTGTGGATGCTGAAAGATACCCATGTTTTGCCGGACGGTATTGATCCGACGACACCACCCGAAGAATTTAGTGTGCCGCTCAGGGTCGCCATGCACGCTGCCCTTGCAGAAACCAAGGCCGAGATGGTGGCGGTGCAGTTGGATGACGCCTTGGGTAGCCCTTTGCAGCCGAATTTTCCGGGTACAGTCGACACCTATCCCAACTGGCGCATAAAAACGCCGTATCGCGTCGAAAAAATTGCCATACAAAAGCCGTTCGTTGAAATTGCCGCTGTCATGCAAAACGCAGGGCGCGGAATCGATGCGCAGCAGCGCCGCAAACAAGCTTAAGAACAGAATATCAAAAGGTCGAACCCCTCGATGCAAATCAATACCATCCAAACCACACCTCACCCCGGTCAAAAACCTGGCACGTCCGGTTTGCGCGCCAAGACCAAGCAATTCCAGACGCCTAACTACCTGGAAAACTTTGTGCAGTCGGTTTTCGAGGCAACCGGCGGCATGGTGGGGAAATCGTTGACCCTGGGCGGCGATGGTCGGTTTTATAACCGCGAAGCCTGTCAGATTATTTTAAAGATGGCGGCCGCGAATGGCGCCGCCAAAGTTTACGTTGGCCAGAATGGACTGCTGTCGACGCCAGCGGCCTCTGCGGTGATTCGTGAACTGAAGACCGACGGCGGTATGATTTTGTCGGCGAGTCATAACCCGGGCGGACTGGATGGCGATTTTGGCATCAAGTACAACGTGCCCGCCGGCGGCCCGGCGCCGGAAAGTATCACCGGCGCCATTCACGCGTTAAGCGAAAAAATCGTTACCTATAAAATTATCGAAGCTGATGATATCGACTTGACCGAGATTGGTACGCAAATGCTCGGCGATATGGTGGTCGAGGTGATTGATCCGGTCGCGATATACGAAGATCTGATGGCGGCATTATTCGACTTTGAGGCCATTCGTGCGTTGTTCGATTCAGGCTTTTCCATGTGCTTTGACGCCATGAACGCGATCACCGGCCCGTATGCAAAACGCATCATCGAAGGAACGCTTGGTGCGCCTGTCGGCACCGTCGTGAATGGTGAGCCTTTGCCCGATTTTGGTGGTCTGCATCCAGACCCCAATCCGGTTTATGCCAAGCCGTTGATGGATTTGATGATGGGGCCGGATGCGCCAGATTTGGGTGCCGCCTCGGACGGTGACGGCGATCGTAACATGATCGTCGGCCGGGGGCAGTTCGTGACGCCGTCTGACAGTCTGGCGATTTTGGCCGCGAACGCACATCTGGCGCCTGGCTATAAAGATGGCATCAACGGCATTGCGCGGTCTATGCCGACCAGCCGTGCTGCCGACCGGGTCGCGAAGAAGCTTGGCATCGAAATGCATGAAACACCGACCGGCTGGAAGTTCTTCGGCACGTTGTTGGATGCGGGCCGTGTGACGATTTGCGGCGAGGAAAGCGCCGGCACGGGTTCTGACCATGTGCGCGAAAAAGATGGCCTGTGGGCGGTGCTGTTGTGGCTGAATGTGCTGGCCGTGCGGCGTTGTTCCGTCGTCGACGTGGTGCACGGGCATTGGCAGGAATATGGACGGGATTATTACACCCGTCATGACTATGAAGCCGTCGACAAAGACATTGCGGATGCGATCATCAGCGGCATTCGTGACCGTTTGGACAAACTGGCAGGTGCATCTTTCAATGGCTTGGGCGTAGAAAAGGCGCTGGATTTCCGCTATGAAGACCCTATCGATGGTTCTGTGGCCGAGCATCAAGGGCTGCAAGTGTATTTTGACAATGGGTCACGCTGTGTGATTCGCTTGTCTGGAACCGGGACATCAGGCGCCACGATTCGTGTATATCTGGAGCGTTTTGAGGATGATCCCGAACAAATGGGCTACGATACGCAAGACGCCGTCGGACCGCTGATTGAGGCGATGGAAGAACTGGCGCAGATAAAAGAATGGACCGGACGCAAGAAACCGGACGTCATCACGTAGGAAACACCCAAGCATTTTAACGCAAGGTCGGCGCGTGCGCCGCCCCTAAAGGAATTTGAAGCGTATGGATACGTCAATTGATGCCCTGTCCCCGAGCGCGAACGATGGTCGCGCACAATCTCTTCGGGACGCTGTTCTTTATCACCTGATGTATTCGGGCGGTGAGGCGACGGTAAACGCGTCCGTCGCCGATTGGCGTTTGGCGCTGTCGCGCGCGGTACGGGACCGGGTCGTTGGTCCGTGGTTCGATACCGCGAAGAAGGTCATGGGTGAAGATCGCAAGCGCGTCTATTACCTGTCGATGGAATTTCTCATAGGCCGTTTGATCGAAGATGCAATTTTTAACATGGGCCTTGAAGACGAAGCCCGCGACGCACTGGCCAGCTTGGGCGCTGATTACGAAACCGTAATCCATGACGAGCCTGATGCCGCGCTTGGTAACGGCGGGCTCGGTCGCTTGGCTGCATGTTTTTTGGATAGCATGTCGACGGTCGGTATTGCTGCGTATGGCTATGGCATCCGCTATCACCACGGCCTTTTCAAACAAAGCTTCAACGACGGCTGGCAGGCGGAAGAAGCTGAAGACTGGCTGACCCAAGGTCACGCCTGGGAGTTTGAGCGCATGAATGCGATCATCCCGATCAGCTTTGGTGGCGCGGTCAGTGAAGACGGTGGCAAAGCGACGTGGACACCGGCGGAAACGGTTCTGGCGTGTGCGTATGATACCCCGACGCCGGGCTGGCAGGGGCGTTGGGTGAACACGCTGCGTCTGTGGTCGGCGCAATCGACTGAAGCCTTTAATCTGGAGCCATTTAACCGAGGCGACTTCATCGGGGCCGCGACATCGAACGTGGTCGCCGAAACCATCAGCCGCGTGTTGTATCCGGACGACACCACCGAGGCCGGGCGCGAATTGCGGTTGAAGCAGGAATTCTTTTTCACCGCAGCGTCGATCCGCGATTTGGTACAGCGTTTTCAGCGCACGCATAACGATATTCGCCAATTGCCCAACAAGGTCGCGATCCAGTTGAACGACACCCACCCGGCGATTGCCGGGCCGGAACTGATGCGCGTTTTGATCGATGAACACGGGCTTGATTTTGACGAGGCGTGGACGATTACGCGCGGCACCTTGAATTACACCAATCATACTTTGATGCCGGAAGCCTTGGAGAAATGGTCGTCGCATCTGATGGGCAACATTTTGCCACGGCACATGCAACTCATTGAGCGCATCGACGACGCGCACGCACGTGAAGTCAAAGCCGCTGGGAAACGCCGAAGCGATGACGTGTCCATCGTGCACAACGACGAAGTGCGGATGGGTAACTTAGCGTTTATTGGCGCCCGACGTGTGAACGGCGTGTCGCAACTGCATACAGACCTAATGCGCGAAACCGTGTTCAAGGAACTGCACGATCTGCATCCGGACCGGATCGTCAGCATGACCAATGGTGTGACGCCACGGCGTTGGCTGCGTGGCTGCAATCCGGCGCTCAGCACGTTGCTTGACGAAGTCGCGGGTCCGGATTGGGTGTTCAATTTGGAGCAGCTGCAAGCCATCAACACGCATGCGGACGACGCGGCGTTCCGTGATCGCTTCCAAGCGGCGAAACATGCAAACAAACAAGCGTTGGCAAGTTATCTGAAAGAACGCACCGGCATCGATGTCGACCCAAGCGCGATGTTCGATATTCAGATCAAACGTATCCACGAATACAAGCGCCAGCTGATGAACATCCTGGAAGCGGCCGCTGTGTGGAATGAAATCCGCGACAATCCGAACGCCGAAATTGCACCCCGCGTGCGAATCTTTGGCGGCAAGGCGGCGCCCGGCTATGCCATGGCCAAGCAGATCATCAAGTTGATCAACGACATTGCCAAGACGGTGAACGCCGATCCGGCAATGGCCGGCAGGCTGAGCATCGTTTATGCGCCGAACTATAATGTTTCTATGGCCGAACGTCTCATTCCGGCAGCTGACTTGTCAGAGCAGATTTCGACAGCCGGCATGGAAGCGTCCGGGACCGGTAATATGAAACTCGCGATGAACGGCGCGCTGACGATCGGCACCTTGGATGGTGCCAATGTTGAAATCCGCGACCATGTGGGACCTGAGAACATCTTTATCTTCGGCAAGACCGCCGAAGAAGTGCAGGCGACCCGCGATGCAGGCTACGAGCCATCCGCTGCAATTGAAGCCAGCTTGGCGCTGGGCCGTGTTGTGAAACAGATCCGCGACGGCGTGTTTTCGCCTGATGACCCAAGCCGTTTTCATGGCTTGTTGGACAACCTGTGTCACCACGATTGGTTCATGGTGGCTGCCGATTTTCAGGCGTACTACGACTGCCAACGCGAGGTCGATGCGGTTTGGCGCGATCAAGAAATCTGGACTAAGCGCGCGATTATCAACACCGGTTCGATGGGGTGGTTCTCGTCGGACCGCACGGTGCGTGGATATGCGCGCGACATCTGGAATGCTGAAGCAACTTTGTGAGGACGTGTGACTGATATTCGTATCGTCAAAGAACAAGACGCTTATTACATCTCTGAAGGTACCCACAACCGGTTGTGGGAAGTATTGGGTGCACACCCCGCGAGTGTCGACGGTACTGCCGGCACGACGTTCGCCGTTTGGGCACCAGCTGCGCGCGGCGTTGCTGTCGCAGGTGACTTCAACGATTGGCACGAAAGTGCCACGCAACTTGTCACGCATGGCAGCACGGGTATTTGGGAAACCTTTGTGCCCGGCGCGCATGAAGGTCAGCGATATAAATTCATCGTCACGTCATCCACCGGCGAAGTGCAACCGTGGAAAGCCGACCCCATGGGGTTTGGCTCCGAACATCCGCCCGAACAGGCGTCGGTGATCCGCGAACTCGGCGGCTATGGCTGGAAAGATGCGAAATGGCTTACAGCGCGCGCTGCTCGGCAAAAAGTTGATGCGCCGATATCTATCTATGAGGTGCATCTGCCGTCCTGGCGTCGCCGCCCGGACGAGGGCAACCGTGCGCTGTCGTACAAAGAACTCGGCGAAGAGTTGGTGCCGTACGTCAAAGACCTTGGTTTTACGCACATCGAGACTCTACCGGTTTCCGAATACCCATTCGATGGGTCATGGGGCTATCAGCCGGTGGGGCTTTTCGCGCCGACGATCCGCCACGGCACGCTCAACGAATTCCGCGATTTTGTCGAAGCCTGTCATGCGGCGGACATCGGGTTGATCTTGGATTGGGTGCCGGGACATTTCCCGACCGATCCGCATGGGCTCGGTAAGTTCACCGGCAATGCGGTCTATGAACATGCCGACCCGCGTGAAGGCTATCACCCCGACTGGAATACGCTGATCTATAACTACGGTCGGACCGAGGTCGTGAACTTCCTCATCGCCAACGCCCTGTATTGGTTTAAGGAGCATCATGTTGACGGTCTGCGTGTTGATGCGGTCGCGTCGATGCTATATCGCGATTACAGCCGACGCGCTGGCGAGTGGGTGCCTAATGTGCATGGCGGGCGCGAGAACTTGGAAGCGATCCAGTTTCTCAAACGTATGAATGAAGCTGTTTACGGCGAAGACTCTTCGATCATGACCATCGCCGAAGAGTCCACCGCCTGGCCGGGTGTGTCGCGCCCCACGTCCAAAGGTGGACTTGGGTTCGGCTACAAGTGGAATATGGGGTGGATGCACGACACCCTAGAATATATGAAGCTCGATCCGATCTACCGGCGCCACGAGCATCATAAGATGACGTTTGGCCTGCATTACGCGTTTTCAGAAAATTTTGTGCTGCCGCTGAGCCACGACGAAGTCGTGCACGGCAAGAAATCGATCCTGGGCCGCATGCCCGGCAATGAGTGGGAAAAATTCGCGAACCTACGTGCGTATTACGCCTACATGTGGGCGCATCCGGGTAAGAAGTTGCTGTTTATGGGCTGCGAGTTTGCGCAGGAAATAGAATGGAACCATGATGGCGAGCTCGCCTGGGGCAGCCTGATGGATCAAAAGCATCAAGGCGTGCAGACCTTGGTTCGTGACCTCAATACGCTGTATCGCGAGACCCCGGCGCTGCACCAGTGGGACGCGCGCCCGGAAGGGTTTGAGTGGATCGAAGGTGATAATCGCGACGAAAGCGTCTACGCCTGGCTCCGCTGGGGCGACAAGGATGCGGCCCCCGTGCTTTGTGTCTTCAATTTCACCCCCATTGAGCGCCGCGATAAACGCATCGGCGTGCCGGCGCCTGGTATGTGGCGTGAAATCATGAATACCGACGCAGACAGTTACGCCGGCGGTGGCCGTGGTAACTTGGGTGGCAAACAAAGCGAGCCGATCTCATCGCATGGGCGCGACGACTCTATCGAGATCACATTGCCGCCGTTGTCCGGCTTGATGTTCGAACTGAGTGTGCAACGCCCGCGAACTCAGCGGACGTAGAGGATACCCATACTGTCGCGAAGTGTGATTGGGCCACCTAAATAGTCTGAGCCGATGGATGGTGTGCGCAGTGCCACTTTCCAGCCATCGCCGTCAAGACCCGGCACCGGCAATTGTAGCGGGTCGATCTCAGCGACCGGGCCACCTTCCATGTGCGAAACCAGATACACTTGCTTGCCGTCCGGGCCGTTGCGGAGCGAGATAAACAGCACCGTGCCGTCGACCGGTTGACGATAATCGAAGTAATCGTTCGGTTTGAAGTTGTTGCGCAGCCAGGTATTTTCCAGACGGAAATTGCGGAGCCCGACGCTGAACGCGGTCTGTTCGTCGCTAAGGAGCGGCAAGTAGCCGGTGACGTTGCAATAATCATGCATGTCATCCATCCATGCCCGCGCGATGGCTTTCAGGGTTTGGACCGTATACGGGTGCGGCCCGGCGAGTGGCGGATCCACTTCGTTCAGCAACTTGGTGATAACGTCCAAATCGTAGTCGGTGACCTCAACTAGGGCCGGCAGAAACTCCATGAACCGCATCAGGCTTTCGCGATCGTCGAAACCCATTTCTTTGAGCCGCGGGAACGCGGCGGGCATTGAATACGCATACGCATCAACCTGCCATTTGAGAGAAATTGATTCTTCCGCGACCACTTTGACGCCGTAACGGTCATCTTGATTGCGGATAAAGCCCCAGCTTGCGCGGGCGGACGCGTTCAAAAAATCCATCGGTACGCCTGGGAAGGCGGCATAGGTAATTAACTGTACGGCTGGATTGTCATAGGCTTTGTCGAGGATTTCCATCCGCGTTTCGCCTAAGCGTGTGTTTACATTGAGCTTTGGGTTTATCTGTGTGCCGCGCCGGAGTGTGTCATGGTTGGCACAGCCGGAAATCCAGTTCGCACCGTTCTGCACGATCTCTTTGATGCGCCACCATTTCGACAGCCAGAAGCCATAAAGAAATGGTGTGTTGTGCGCAAAGGTAAGCGGCCCCCACTGGAAGACATCATCGTCACGCTGAGTCTCGAGAACGGCGCGATAGGTCGACGATAATTCCCAATCTTCTTGCGGCCAGGGACGTCCGTCTTCAAAAATAAACCAAGGGCGATAATCTTTGCCGCCGACGTTTTGCACAATGTCGGCCATTGATTGAAGGTATTCGTCGTCATGGCGGAGTTGCTCGGCACCGGCATCCCAGTATTTGAAATCCTGTGCGCCGTCGACGCGGACCCCGTCGGCGCCGAAGTTGACTTTGCGGCGCTGCATTTCGAGCAAGATTGCGCGCACAATGCCGTGGCGATAATTGATGTTCTGGCCGTACATGTTGGGGCCGGTAAAGAAGTAATGGTTCAGGACATCCAGGCCTTGGTTGTCACTGTGGCCAAAGACGACGTCAAAGATCAGTTTGATCGGCTTGCCCGAAAAATTATGTAGGGCAGCGGCCAGGTCGGCGAGCTCGTCCGGACGGCCCGTTTCAAGAATGGCCGGGTTCACAGCCGCCATCCCCGAGATCACCACGTCATAGCCCCAGTTTGTGGTGTCGGGGCGACGAACTTCGACGGTCGGCAGACTGCTGTCGCCGCCGGTCTCGGACCAAAATGCGGGGCCGGTTTCATAGACGGTGGTTGGTTCAACGGGCAACAACTGGACGGCGTCATAGCCCATAAATACACGCTCAGCCGCTTCGGGTACGATGTCGCGGCGAATGCGCTCGGCCAAGTGTTCGAAATGCCGTGTTAGGCTTGCCAGCGTGCCGCCTAACGTGGCTGTAGGGACGTGGATTTGTAAGATCGAGGTCGACGGGCCAATTTTATGGGGGGTACCGTCTGCGCCGTCATTCAAGCTTTGGAAGTATTCACCGTCGCGTCGCCTGCGTTGCAGGGTTTCGATGTCATAATATTCTGCCGGTGCAAAAGCGCCAAACGGCAGCGACATGGCGAGTGGATCATTGATCCGGTGCCAACCCCCCTCGGCATCGCGCCACGTGAGCGCATAGAACGAGCCGACCTCCTCACGGGTGCCGGGCCACATGCCTTCAACGGCAACGAAGGCAAATGCTTCATGACGTGCGACCGATATCAGGCTGCGTTTAAACGGGATAGATTGACGGAAAACGCTGAGATCAAGTGGCTCAAGCGGGTCGAGTACTTCGAGAAAGATATCGCCGTCGGGCACCCTGCGCTCTTGTAGCTCAGGAATCCAAAAGCCGATCTCGCACAGATTGCCGCGTCGATGTGCGCCGAGTTTGCGCGCAATTTCCGTCCCCGCATCGAACAAGGTCTCCGATGCATCAAGGGTTTCTTTGCACCAAGCTACCAATGCATCGGTCGCATCGTCGTGGCGGATGATTGATTGGTCGGCGGAACCGACGCTACCGTCTGCGCTCATGCATGGATCCTTTTATATTGCACTGCAACATAAACACAAACAGCCGACCCTGGTCAAATACCGCTCTGATGTCGAGACTGGACCAAAGCCGGGATCGCGCTCGGTTAGTGTTTCTTGATCTTATCGAATACGGCCTGTTGACCTTCGCCCCACGCTTTGATGTTGAGACGCTCAACTTTTTCTTTAAGGCGGCGCATGCGGGCTTGGCGTTCTTCCATCGGCATATCCAACGCCTGATCAATCGCCATGTCCATTGAGCGATGCGAGAACGGGTTGGTCAGCACGGCTTCGTCCAACTCGACAGCGGCACCGGCAAATTCTGACAACACGAGGCACGCGTTGCCGAACTTGCGCGCAGCGACAAATTCATGCGCGACCAAATTTAAACCATCGCAGAGCGGCGTAATCCATGCCGTATCTGCGGCTCGATAGTAAGATACCAATTCCGTAAACGGGACTTTTGATCCGATAAACGAAATCGGCTGCCAATCAAAGGTGCCGAATCGTCCGTTAATGCGCCCGACGGCCTCTTCGATTTCACTTTGGACCCGCTCGTAGGCAACCATATTTCGGTTCGCTTGCACCGAGACGAACATCAGACGTACATGCCCGATCAATTCGGGGCGACGTTCAAACAAGCGCTCATAAGCCTGCAATTGCTCGAGCCCGCCTTTGGTGTAGTCGGTACGCCCGACCGAGAGAATAAGCCGGCAGCCAGCAAGTTCTTCTTTGATGTGCGCCAGGCGCTTTTCGGCTTCATCGTTCTGTGCGACTTCGCGAATATAGTCGGTGTCGACGCCGACCGGCAGCGCTGACAATGTGATGTCACGACCTTGATAGCGGAGTTGTGTGACCACAGTTTCTTCGGAAAGCGCCATGCCGTGTGTGGAAAACTCCGTCCGGACGGACTCTTCCTCAACGATCTCGCAATCCATCAGACTGCGCGCGGTGGAGGCGAAGTTATTGACATAACGTGGAATGTGAAAGCCGACGACATCGCAGCACAACAGGCTGTTGATGATCTCGCCCCGCCACGGCATGACGTTGAACATATCGGCAGCCGGGAACGGTGTGTGGTGGAAGAATGCAATCCGCGCCTTCGGCTTAATCTTGCGGAGATACTCGGGTACCAGCCATAGGTTATAGTCATGCACCCATACGATGCCGTCGTCGGACACTTCCGATGCGGCCGCTTCGGCGAAGGCCCAGTTCACTTCACGGAACGTCGGCCAATCTACCGGGTCATAGTTATAACGTTCTTTGAACGAGTGCAGGATCGGCCACATCGCTTCTTTGGATGTGACGTGATAAAAACTCGTTACCTGTTCTTTGCTCAGCGCTAAGCGGGCGACGCGATATTCGCCAAAGCTGTCGTTGATGGTGACCACCCGATCAAAATCCGGACGCTCTTTATCAGACTGCTTCCAAGCTACCCACGAGCCGCCGTCGGCGCGCCCGAAAAAGCTTTTCAAGGTCGGCACGATGCCGTTGGGACTGGCGTTATCCCGATATTCGATCTTTCCGTCGACCTCGACTTCTTCATAAGGTTGGCGGTGGTAGACGATGACCAGATCAGACGACATATCAGGTGCCTCCATTAACGGAATGCATCTTCAAAGCCTCAATGGCTTCGGCAATGCCGGCGCAGCCGTGGCCGCGCGCATGATGAACGTTGTTTCTGCCTTCGAGCTGACGGATCAATGCCGGCTCGCTGTTGCCGACAGCGACGCCTTTAAGACCGGTTTCAAACAGTGACAGGTCGTTCATGGTGTCACCTGCGACCAACACGGCATCCGCATCGTGTTCGAGCCAATCGATCAGGCGTAGCAGCGATGGTCCTTTGCTGATGCCCTTAGGCAAGACATCAAAAAAGCGATCATCTGAGATTAAGGCATCGAAGCCCATCTGCTGCACGGTTTCAAGGGCGTCGGGGTGAAAGGTCTTGGGATCGTAATGGTAGCTCATGCGATAACGGAACGGGGTCTCTTGCGGCGTCAGGCCCGATGCGCCCTGTAATGCGTCACGCACTTTCGCGCCAGAGTCATTCCACAGCGCTGCGATTTCGGATTCGAGCGGCGGCAATGGCCGCACGCGCATGTCATTATCGTCTATATCGTCATGCACTTGGGCAATGGTGGTGCCAACATCGCCAATGACGAAATCGGGCCATGGCACAGGGGTTGTTGTACATAATTTCTGAATGAAAGGCAGATCGCGACCGCTAACAAAAATGAGTCCGACATCGTCGCGGTGATCGTCGATCCAGCGATACAGCGCCAAACGCGCCTCTTCGTCGCCACCGAGGAACGTGCCGTCTAAGTCCGTTGCCAGCACGAATTGCTTCTGCGTCTTAAAACCTGATGTGTTCATAACCCCTAATGCCGCCGCGTATGAATACGCCGATGCCCCGTTTATTTTTCTTCATCCGAACGCTGAATGTTCGGTGTGAGTCGCGGGATTGCGTGTGGATGGCTAACAATACCGACCTCTTACTATATGGTGCATCGCAGCATATTTTCAACAGCGGCTCGCGCTTAAGTCTGTTTTTCGTCGTAGTTACAGATAGATGACAAAGTACAGTTGGGGCACTTCGGCGCCCGTGCCCGACATATCTGCTTGCCGAAATCGAGCAACTGCATGTGCCCATTCACCTTTGCCCAAGCGGGGGCCCGGGCATCGAGATTGCGCGCTGTCTCAGCCTCGCTCTTACCCGAAGCGAGGCCTAGGCGATTGCAAACCCGATGCACATGGGTGTCCACCGCAATCACCGGCTCACCATAGGAGAACAACAGCATGATGTCGGCGCATTTTCGCCCGATGCCGGGCAATGCCATGAGCCCGGCACGGTTTCGGGGAATCTTGCCGTCATGAAGGTCTAAGACAGCGCGGCAGAGTTTTTTCAGGCTTCGCGTTTTCATATTATAGAGCCCGCACGGCTTGATCGCCGTTGCCACCTCATCATCGCTGAGCGCCAAGATCGTGGCGGGCGTGTCGGCCCGTTCAAACAATTGGGTTTTTGCTTTTAAGGTGTTTGCATCCCGACTTTGCGCCGACAGCAAGCAACCAACCAGGGCGCGAAACAGGTCGATGTCTTCTTTCACCGTGGGTGGGCGCGCGGTATCGCTGGGGAAAAGCGCTTCCAACCGTTCGAAAACGGCCTCAATTTGTTTCGGTTTTAGCGGCAAGGTCATGTATTTGATTACGTATGTTACGGGTGGCTGGATTGCTTTTGCGCGCGCGGATGGTCGATGCACTTGCCATTCAATGATATTCGTTGGAAAAACGGCCCTTGGCGGGCTACGTTCCGCCAAGCATTCATAATCAAGAGAGTCCGCACGTCCAATGAAAGCATCGCAAATCGGCCTTCAGATTCTGCGCGACATGCCCTCCGACGCCGACGATTTGGCGCACGCGTGGCTGTTGCGTGGCGGTTATATACATCGTCACGCCGCCGGCATTTATTGTTTCACAGGGATGATGTATCGGGTCGAGCAAAAAGTCTCCAACATCGTCGCCGAAGAAATCACCCGGTTCGGCGGGATGCAGGTGCGTCTGCCGATCCTGCAAAGCGCTGAAATTTGGGAACAATCGGGTCGATGGGCGGTGTATGAAAAAGCCAGCCTGATGTTCCAGTCCACGGACCGCAAAGGTCGCCTGTTCGGCCTCAGCCCGACGGCGGAAGAAGTGGTGTGTGATCTGGCTAAGCATTTGATCCGCGGCCCAGCACAGATGCCGCTCAATCTGTTTCAGCAAAACCACAAATTCCGGGACGAACTTCGCCCGCGCTCCGGCCTGTTGCGGTCGCGTGAATTCATCATGATGGATGCTTACAGCTTTGATCTGGATGAAGAGGGCCTCGATCTGTCGTATCGCAAGATGCGCCAGGCTTATCACGCGATCTATAAAAAACTCGGCTTCGAGTATATCGTCGTGCAGGCGGACTCCGGCGCCATCGGTGGATCTGCGTCCGAGGAATTCATGGCCACCAGTGACGCCGGCGAAGACACATTGCTGTTCAGCGACGGCTACGCCGCGAACATTGAGCGTGCCGTCAGCGTGGCCCCGCCCGCCGTGCCGGGCCCTGAGGGCGAGATGGAAATCATCGCGACGCCGGATTCCGAGACCATCAAAAAAGTTGCTGATTTTGTCGGTGTCGATGCGTCAGCCGTGCTCAAAACCTTGGTGTTTGATCTGACCTATAATGATCGGGTTGAGCCGATTGTGGTGCTGATCCGGGGTGACAGCGACGTTAACGCAGTCAAGCTTGCAAACCATTTTGGCGCCATTGCGGCGGAGCCGTCCGACGCTGAAACAGTCACCAAAGTCACTGGCGCTGCGCCCGGTTACGTCGGTCCCATCGGCATGAAGCCTGGCGTGCGGATGATCGCAGATACGACCTTGGAAGGTCTGACCAGTTTGGTGTCTGGCTGTTGTGCACCAGAAAAGCATGCGGTGCGCGTTAAGCCGGGCCGCGATTTTGATATGCCTGATGTCGCCGACCTACGTATGGCGCGGGTCGGCGAAATGGGGCCGGACGGCACCGTGCTCCGCGATTGCAAAGGCATTGAGATCGGGCACATTTTTAAGCTCGGCTCCAAGTATTCCGAAGCCCTCAACGCCGGCGTCACCGACTCTGAGCAAAAGTTCCGCAACTTCCAAATGGGCTGTTACGGCATCGGTACGACGCGCATTCAGCAAGCCATGGTCGACCAGAACTGCGATGCCGAGACCGGCATCAAATGGCCGGTCATCATTGCACCGTTCCACGCGCACCTGATCCCGGTCAAAGCCGACGATCCGGAAATGATGGGTGCTGCCGAAGCGATGGCGGAAAAGCTCGAAGCGCAGGGCTGCGAATGCATGGTGGACGACCGCAAAGGCTCGGTCGGCTCGAAGCTTAAAGACAGCGATATCCTGGGCTTGCCGGTCCGCGTCGTATTCGGCCGTGACCTCAAAGAGGGCAAGGTGGAAATCTATAACCGCATCACCGATGAAAAAGACATCGTCGCCCTCGACGAGGCGACCAAAGGCCTCGCCGAATTCATCAACGCTGAAATCAACGCCGCCAACGCCCGACGCGACGCCATCGTCGCCGAAGGGGTTTGAGGTCCGTTAATTCATCTGCACTAAGGAGCACATACTTATGAACATCCGAATGGACGGGCGCGTTGCGTTAATTACCGGCGGAAGCCTGGGGCTTGGCAAGGCGATGGCCGAAGCGTTTGCAGCGGCAGGGGCGAGTGTTGCGATTGTCGCGCGTCGACATGAGGTGTTGGCTGAGGCGAAAGCGGCGATTGAGGCTGTCGCTGATGGTGGCGCCAAAGTATGCACCGTGGCTGCGGACATTCGCACGGACGCTGAATGCCAACGCGTGACCGCCGAAGCAGAGGCCGCGCTTGGTCCCATCGATGTGTTGGTCAACAATGCCGGCACGTCCCGGCGCGGGCCGTTTCTTGAAATTGATGACGCGGCTTGGCAGGACGATCTCGACCTTAAGCTTTTTGCCGCGATTCGTCTGTCACGTCTGGTCATTCCGGGTATGCGCGCGCGTCGTTGGGGTCGCATCATCAACGTGTTGAATGTTGGCGCGAAGATGCCGGGTGCCGAAGGGGCGCCGACGGCGGTCAGTCGGGCGGCGGGGATGGCGCTGATGAAAGTGCTTTCTAATGAAAATGCGAAGCACAATGTTCTGGTCAACAGTTTGCACGTAGGCAAGATCCGTTCTGACCAGTGGGAGCGTCGTCATGAGGCCGACACGCGGGGCCTGACGCTGGATGAATGGTACGATGACGAAGGCAAAAGCCAGCCGATGGGCCGTTTGGGCCTGCCCGAAGAATTCGCCGCCATGGCGTGCTTCTTGGCCTCCGATGCCGGATCCTACATCACCGGCGCCGCGATCAACGTTGACGGCGGTTTGTGCAAGGTGGTTTGACTACACTTTAACATGCGCTCGTTGCGTGCGGCGCCAGATGGCGTGAAGTGTGATCGCGGCGAGCACCACGCCACCGCCGATAAATGTCAGTGGGGTGGGCTGCTCGCCGATCACCCACCACACCCAAAATGGGCCGAGCACCGCCTCGATGAGCATCAGCAACGCAACTTCCGGTGCCGGCACACTGCGAGGCCCTAACGTGATAAGGCCGAACGATATTGGCAACAGAACCAAACCCATTAGCAAGGTCAGCGCGAGTTGCGTATCACCGAGGCCGCCACTGCCGAGTAGCGGTTGCGCAAAAGGCGCGGTAACCGCTGCCACCAATAAGCCTCCTAGGGCTGTTGCCGGGATCATATTCTGCGTTTTCATGCTGCGGATAATGGTGAAGCCTGCGGCGAGCGACAGGGCCGTGACCACGGCGCACAAATCGCCGAGTCCGGTGCCCGCCTGAATGCCGCCGGAGACCACGATGGCGACGCCGACAATACCTGTAAATATCGCAGCCCACGTGGGCCCGGGAACCTTCTCGCGTAAAAAGACCACGGACATAAGCCCGGCAAATAATGGTCCGGCGGCCAAGATCACCAACACGTTGGCGACCTGCGTGTGTTCAATGGCCACGACAAAGGCGATGGAATTGATCGCGTAAATCACGGCGACAGCGAGACCGACCAACCCAAGCGCACGCATCTCCGCCATGGCATGCCGTCTGCGTATGACGATGAAGATAAAAAGCAGTGCGCAGCCCATGAGCAAGCCGCGGGAAAATGCCATCGTCCACGGATCGGTATCGATGAGCCGCATTAAAAGCGTGTCGGGCGTCAAAACCAACACGCCGAACAGTGTCAGCACAAATCCGCGTCGGTGGGCTTTGATGTCGTTGGCTTCGGCCATCTGAATGCTCTCCAGCGATGCATGTGCCAATACTGGTGCTTTAAGGGATTGGCGCTAAGCGTTGACTTATTCTTGATCTGTGAACGCAGGAAGATGATATGCGATGGCAGCTTCGACATCTTCAAGACCGTATTCGGTAAGCGGTGGCGGCGCTGCGCCGGCCAACACCGTGAGCACAGCGTGAACCGCATTTGAGAGGCTTTCGGTATGGTAGCCGCCTTCGAGGACCATTGCGATCCGGCCTTCGCAATGTGCACCGGCGATCTTTTGCATGATGTCGGTAAAAGCCGCAAAGCCGGCGTAGCTGACGTTCATGGCGAGGTCCAGACGATGCGCGTCGAATCCGGCTGACACCAGCACCAAGTCCGGTTTAAACCAATCTGCAGCGGGGACCACGATCTCATTCAATGCTCTCAGCATTATCGAATCACCGGCGCCGCCTTCCAGTGGAATATTGATTGTTGTTCCCTCACCCAAGCCGGCGCCGACCTCTTCGAGATGTCCCGAGCCCGGATAAAACGGTGATGCCCTGTGCATGTCTATGAACAACGTGTCCGGGTCAGACCAGAAAATATCCTGGGTGCCGTTGCCGTGATGCGCATCCCAATCGAGGATCATCACCTTTTTTAATCCAAGCGCGGATTGCGCGTGCGCTGCCGCGACGGCAACGTTGTTGAACAAGCAGAATCCGCGTGCGCGCACCGGCTCGGCATGATGGCCGGGCGGTCTCACAAGGGCGAAGGCGCTGTCTGCTTTCTTGGCGGCTACAGCCTCAACAGCTTTGATGGCACAGCCCGCTGCGACCTCAGCTGCTTCGACGCTACCGGCTGAGACCGCCGTGGTATCGGTGTCGAGCCAGGCATTTTGCCCACGCAGGCTATAGATATCGTCTAAGTACGAAGTCGTGTGCACGCGGGATAATTGCTCGCGGGTTGCGGCTGCACCGCGCGCAAATCGGACGCCTGGAATCGGTTTTTGATCCAGCAACTCTTTGATGGCATCCAGACGACCGGGATGTTCCGGATAGCTCCACTTCGCATCGAGGCCGCGCAGGATTTCGCGCACGCGACGTTCCAAACGACCGGGTAAGAACGGTTCTTCGATCTCCGGATTGTGGCCGAGCATCCGTTCGTCATATAGAACCAGTACGTTCTTTGCGTCCGTCATTGGTCATCCTCAGACATTTCGGTTTGTCCCGATTCCGTTAAGCGGTTCAAGACATCGGCAACAGGCGCCGCAGCGCGCACGCCGGTTGTTTTAAAGCCCAATCGCGACCATGTCGCCTCGGCTTCGATATTCGTCGTCGCATATTCCAAAATCAGATCGTTGATGCCATTTTCCGACGCAAAGGTTACCAAATCACGGACGATGGCTTTGCTGATACCGAATTGTCGGGCTTCTGGTTCGACCCATAAATCATCGATGACGGCATATGAAACACCAATGCGTTCGGGGTTCTTCCACATGTCATCGACGTGCCAAAGTGCGATATCACCCATCGCCAGCAACTTCGTTCCAGGCCCTGAATCGGCAACCAGCAGTTTACTGAAACTGTTGCTCATCAAATCATCAAGCCGCTCGGACAATTGCTGGCGGCCTTTTGCATTAAGCTTCAAGACGCTCGGGTCAACACCGGCGACGTGGGCATCCAGTTTTAGTAAAAAATCGATAAGGCTTGGTTTGTCGTTCTCGGTCGCAGCGCGAATGGTGTGCGTTTCGGTGATTGAGGCCTCCTCTGCCTAGGATATACCTAGTCAATTTTCGGCATTGGTTCAAATGGAACGCTTTAGGCTTATTGCTTTCGCACCGGGTCGATGAAAGCGGAATGACCATATAAAGCCGAGCATTCTTGTGATCTGGCCTTACAATCACCGTAGTTAGAATGCAAAGGAGCCAGATATGAAGCTGTATTACGGAAAAACATCCCCTTATGTGCGTAAAGTACTGGTCGCCGCGATCGAATGCGGCCTCGATACTCAGATCGCACGTGAAGAAATTCTGCCCTGGGAACCCGACACGACGTACGCCGAGATCAACCCGCTCGGCAAGATTCCGGCATTGGAGACCGCCAGCGGTCAGCTTTTGTATGATAGCCGAGTGATCGTTGAATATCTGGACAGCCTTCACGACGGTGCGAAGCTGATCCCTGAGGGCCCGGAGCGATTTGAAATGTTTCGCATCGCCAGCCTCGGCGATGGCATGATGGAAGCGATGATCCTTCTGTTCAGTGAATTGCAACGCCGCCCCGGCGAACTGCATTGGCCATATTGGGATGATCGTATGCGGACGAAGGTTATCCATGCCCTGGATCAGTTAGATAAGGACGCTGCCGGGTTTGATCCGGAAAAACCCGACCTTGCCCAAATCACCGCAGCGGTGGGGGTTGCATGGCTGGCATTCAGGGACGATATCCTGCAGATTGACTTTAAAATTGGGCGCCCCCGACTTGCGGCGTGGTTCGAAACTTTTTCCGCCCGCCCGTCGATGCAACAGACTCAACCCGTCGCCCATTAATCAACCTCGACATAAGGCCAAGCGATATGCCCATTGATACAAATGACCCTGCATCCGATCCTGTTGTCTTAGAAGTTTTCTCGGATTACGTCTGCCCGTGGTGCTATTTGGGCGAAGGACGGATCAAAGATATTGAGAAGCGTCTGAACGTCGAGGTTAAGCGCGTACATTTTCCGTTGCATCCCGAAACGCCGAGTGAAGGCAGGAAGCTTGAAGACCTCTTCGGCACTGGCCCAGAAGAGATTGCGGCGAAAAACACCCGCATGCACGGCCTAATGGCGGAGGACGGTCTGCCGTATGCGGACCGCACCCACACATATAATAGCCGTCTGGCCCAAGAGATCGGCGCATGGGCGGACACGCAACAGCCAACGCGCAATATCCACGATGCGTTTTTCCACGCGTATTTTGTTGATCGCCTCAACATCGGTGATCCTGACGTGATTTTGAAAATCGTCGAAGAATGTGGCCTGGATGTAGAAGAAGCCAAGCGTGTGCTGTCTGACCGCACCTTCAAAGACGTGGTCGATGCCGATTGGGCGAAATCGCATCAATACGGTGTCACCGGTGTGCCGACGTTTGTCGCCGGTGGGCGCGGCCTGGTCGGCGCGCAGCCTGCGGACGCGATTGAGCATTTGCTTGCCGAAGCGGGCGCCCATCCTCTATGACTTCGCCGTCTGTCGGATGGCGGACGCTAAGTATGTGCGTATTGATCTGAAATCCCTGAGCACTCGTGGGTTTTGATAATCACGCCCGCGCGGCTGAAATGTCGGCGCACATGTCTGTTCTCATAGGTTCGGTATCCACCGCCGTCGCCTGTGCCCTCATGTTATCTATATGGAGATGGCGATGCATTGGCTGCACGATTTAAAGCAGGATTGGGTCGGCAATGTGCGCGCTGATCTGCTGGCTGGGTTGGTTGTTGCTCTTGCCTTGATCCCAGAAGCCATCGCGTTTTCGATCATCGCCGGTGTTGATCCGAAGATCGGCCTGTACGCGTCGTTCTCCATCGCCGTGATTACTGCCATCGTCGGTGGACGCCCTGGAATGATTTCGGCGGCAACGGCGGCAACAGCCGTGGTGATGGTGACGCTGGTGCGCGATCACGGTCTGCAGTACTTGCTGGCGTGTACGATTTTGACCGGCGGTATCCAGATTGTGGCTGGCTATCTTAAGCTCGCGCGGATGATGACGTTTGTATCTCGTTCAGTCATGACGGGCTTTGTGAACGCCTTGGCGATTTTAATTTTCATGGCACAGTTGCCGGAACTTATCGATGTGCCGATGATGACCTATGCGCTGGTGGCGCTCGGGTTGGCAATCATCTATTTGGTGCCGCTGGTGTTCAAATCGATCCCGTCGCCGCTGATTTGCATTATCGTCGTGACGTCTTTGGTTTGGTTTTTTGATCTTGATCTGCGCACCGTCGGCGATATGGGCGCGCTGCCAGATACGTTGCCGATGTTCTTGCTGCCGGACATCCCTTTGAACTTTGAAACCTTGATGATCATCTTGCCGTATTCGTTGGCGGTGGCGGCAGTCGGTTTGCTTGAAAGCATGATGACCGCGCAGATCGTCGATGAATTAACCGACACAACGGGCGACAAAAATCGTGAATGCATCGGTCAAGGAACGGCGAACTTGGTCACTGGCTTTTTTGGTGGCATGGCCGGCTGCGCGATGATCGGCCAGTCGATCATCAATATTAAATCGGGCGGTCGGGGACGGCTTTCTTGCTTCTTTGCCGGCGTCGCCTTGCTGTTCATGATTTTGGTACTCGGTGACCTGGTCAGCCAGATTCCAATGGCGGCGTTGGTCGCCATTATGATCATGGTGTCGATCGGGACGTTCAACTGGACATCGATCAAGAATCTGCGTGAACACCCGCGTTCGTCATCCATCGTCATGCTGAGCACGGTGCTGTTGGTGGTTTACACCCACAACCTCGCGATCGGGGTGTTCTGCGGTGTGCTGCTGTCGGCGCTGTTCTTTGCCGCGAAGATCGCACAAATTTTTCGGGTCACCAGCACGCTGTCCGACGACGGGCGGGCACGCACCTACGTGGTCGAAGGACAAGTGTTCTTTGCCAGTGCGGAAGTTTTCGAAGCCTCCTTCGATTATCGCGAAGCGCTCGACCGCGTCGTCATCGACGTTAGCCGCGCGCATATTTGGGATATTTCGAGTGTTGCCGCCGTCGATATGGTAACTCTTAAGTTCAGGCGCGAAGGCACGCAGGTTGAAATCATCGGTATGAACGAAGCGTCCGAAACGATTGTCGATAAACTCGGGATCAGTGATAAGCCCGGGGCATTAGATAAGCTATTGGGGCATTAGGGGGAAACGTCGATGAAAATCATCGCGTTCGTTGATGGATCGAACTACTCGCAAAGTGTGTGCGACTACGCAGCATGGGCAGCGCAAGGCCTGCCGGCCGATGTGGAGTTATTTCATATTCTAGGGCGTCGTTCGCGCACCGCAGAGCCAGTGGATTTGAGCGGTAATCTGCGCTTTGGAGAACGTACCGATTTATTGGATCAGCTCTCAAAAGCAGACGAGCAATGGATGCAGCTTGCGCAAGCTCGTGGTCGTGCTGTGCTCGACGATGCAGTGGCGCGGGTCACCGAAAAGACCGATCAATCGGTGACGATGCGTCTTCGCCATGACGATTTTGTCGACAGCCTGATTGATTATGAAAAAGATGCCGAGATGGTGATCGTCGGCAAACGTGGCGAAGCATCCGGCTTTGCACGTGAGCATTTGGGCTCAAACCTTGAGCGTGCCTTGCGCAGCGCTGAAAAGCCCGTGCTGGTGGCGAGCTTCGAATACAAGCCCATCGACACCTGTCTGATTGCTTATGACGGCGGTAAAAGTATCGGCAAGTCACTCGATTTTATTTGTGCGAGTCCGTTGTTTAAGGGTGTGAAGTTTCATCTGCTGTTGGTCAGTCGCGATGACGCAGCAGCTGAAGCGAAGGTGCAGGCAGCGAAAGACCGTCTAAAAAGTGCAGGTATCGACGCTGCGGTCATTATCCGTGACGGGCACGCTGAAAATGTGATTCACGAGGTCTCGTCTGAGATAGGTGCAAACTTGCTGATCATGGGCGCATATGGCCACAGTCGGGTGCGGAATTTTATCATCGGTTCGACGACGACCGCTGTCGTTCGGGCGTGCCGCATGCCACTTTTAATGTTCCGTTGATACGGGCTACGCGCTGACGCTGCCGTCGAAGGTTTGATAGGCGGCGAGCGCAGATAAGTCCGGCGTCATGCCGAGGCCCGGAGTGTCTGAAAGCGTCACCATACCATTTGCGACCACGGGCCATCCGGGCAGCATTTTCGTGCGCAGCGGGTTCGGGTTGGCATCAATTTCGAGCATCCCGTCGCCACCCGCCGCCGCCAAAATGTGCGCCGACGCCAACAACCCTATGCCGGCACCTAAGAAGTGCGGACAATAGCGCCTGCCTGCGCGGATGGCTTGCACCGCGACGTCATAGCAGCCGCTGACGCCGCCCCATTTTGCGGCATCTGGCTGAATGACCCCGAGTGCGTTGTCGTTGATGGCAGTTTCGAAGGCGACCTCACCCAGTAGGTTCTCGCCGCCGGCCAATGGCATGTGCGCGGCCTTTGCCAATGCAGCCCAGTCCGCTTTTGCGGCATCGACACGGATCGGCTCTTCGAGCCAGGTCAGGTCGATGTCTTGGATTGTTGTCACGAAAGTTTTGGCGTCTTCCAACGTCCACGCTTGGTTGGCGTCAGCCATCAATTGCTCACCGGACAGCAATGACAGCCTGAGTGTGCGGAGTTTTTCGCTGTCGCTTATCAGATCAAACCCGACCTTCACCTTAAAAGCCTTAAAACCGGCGGTGCGGGCGTCTGCGATCATCGCCGCGCCGTCGTCTATTTGGATGCCGCTGGCGTATGCCGGTGTATGCAAAGGCGCTGTTTTGTTTAACGCGCGGCACAGTGGCAAATCGGTTTTTCTCGCCATCAAATCCCATAGCGCGATGTCGAGTCCAGCTATGGCTTGTGCGAAAGGGCCCGGTTCTGCCGTCTGCAGGACTTTAATTTCAGTCTGTTGGCTGAGTGTCCGGAACATTTCGGTCGCTGAGGTCCACGCTTGCGCAAACACCAGTTCTGCAATGTCTTCAAGGATCAGCCTTGCACGATGCTCGGCGCCGGCAGCCGGCCAATTGCAGAATGCTTCGCCAAACCCCTGGATGCCATCAGAATCGGTCAGGCGCACCAGCACGGCAGGGCGATCCCGCATGGTCCCAAACGAGGTCCGTACCGGACGCTGCAACGGGACACGATATGCCCACGTTTCAATACGCTGCAGCGTTACCACAGTTGGCGTTACTCTTCTTCAAGGGTCAGTAAGCGGTTCCGACGTTCTTTAAGACCGCTGCGAATCAGGGCGACCACCGTAATCACGGTGAACGTCCAGAACACCCATGTGATTGGGCTTCGGAACAAAATGTCACCGGACCCGCCGGACATCAGCATCGATTGGCGGAAGTTGTCTTCGAGCAGTGGCCCCAAGATAAACGCGATGAGGAATGGTGCTGCCGGCACGTTCAGTCGCAGCATGACGTAGCCAACCCAGCCCACCGCAAACATCACGCCAACATCGAAGATCGAATTGTTGACCGCATAGACGCCATACACACACAGCACCAAAATGCCTGGAAACAGTAGCGATGACGGCACATCGGCGATAAAGCGGAACAGCCGGATCGCCACCGAGCCAACTCCGAGCAAGAAGACTGAGCTTAAGATCAAACCCATAAACAGGGCATAGACGATGTCGCCGTTGGTCGCGAACAACATTGGGCCGGGCTGCAAGCCGTGTATCATGAATGCGCCGATGATGATGGCGGTGATGATGTCGCCGGGTACGCCGAGCGCCAGCAGAGGAATCAAGGTTGCACCGCAGACACCATTGTTGCCGGCCTCGGAGGCGGCAACGCCTTCGATCTCACCTTTGCCGAAATTTTCTTTGTTCTTTGAATTGCGCCGGGCTTCGGAATAGCTCAAGAACGCCGAAGGCGCCGCGCCGATACCGGGGATCGAGCCCAAGATGACGCCGATCACACTGCCCCGGAGGATTGAGGGAAGACAGCGTCGATACTCGGCAAATGTTACATGACGGTCGCCGAGTTGGCGGACTTTGGTCTCTTCGTTGCGGGGCTTTCGCGCGTATTCGATAATTTCGGGGATCGCAAAAAGACCGATTAACACTGCGATAAAGTTCAAGCCACCCATTAGGTTCGGTTCATCGAACACGAAGCGGTCGGTACCATACACCAGGTCCAAGCCGATGGTCGCCAGCAACAAGCCCATGCCCGCCGAGATCAAGCCTTTCAAAAGGTTGTCACCGGATACACCGGCAATGATCGTCAGTGAGAACAAGATCAGCGTAAAAAATTCTGGCGGGCCAAAGCTGAGCGCGAAGGATGCCAGCCAGCCGGCGAACATAATCAGTGATAAGTTGGAAATCATATCCGCTGTACATGAAGCATACAGCGCCATGCCGAGGGCTTTACCCGCTTGGCCTTTTTCCGCCATCGGATAACCGTCCAACACGGTGGCCGACGATGCTGGTGTGCCTGGGGTCTTGATCAGGATGGCCGGGATCGAGCCGCCAAATATGCCGCCCTTATAGACGCCGAGCAAAAGCAAGATGCCTTGAATTGGGCTCATCGCAAATGTAAACGGCAAGGTTAAGGCAACGGCCATGGTCGCAGACATGCCGGGGATTGCCCCCATGACCACACCGACGACAACGCCGACGAAAAGCGATATAATGCTCGACCATTGGGCGACCAAGGCAAACGCGGACGGCGCATAATCGATAAAACTCATAGTGACCTCAGTGACCTTAAGTGGGGCTCATGAACGAAGACTCAGGGTAGTCGAAAGAAATCTGGTTGTGGAATTGGCACACCGGCGAGGTGATCGAAAAATCCGTACAGCAGCAGCGGCAACACAATCGCGATAATCGCCGCTGCGACTTTACGCGGCAGGCCGATGACAACGATGAAGGCGACATAGGCGAGGACCGACGCCAAAATCATCCCGAGGTATGGCAGCAGTATGTAATAAACCGCCATTATAGCCGCGACCAACGCGATCCGCATATTGCCGCCAGGCACGTCGTCGTGCTCTTCGGGGATCTGCAGCGGTCGGGTTATAAAATAATATTGAAGCAACAAAATAGCACCGCCGAGGCCCAGAAGGCCGGCGACAATGTAGGGCCAGAAATCAGGGGAAAGAACCAGCTTGCGCACATTGCTGGGGGTAATCACCCAGGTTGGGATCAAAAACTCGATTAAAAACAGCGCAAACAGCAACATGCCGGCGCCGAGCCATATGGAATTGTGAAGCCGCAGCATTGCCGACCCCTAAATGAAAAAAAGAAATGCCCTCGTTATACCTACGAAATGGGCGACCTCAAAATGAGGTCGCCCACCGTCGTATGCTTACTTGATGCGCATATCCAAGTCGTCAACGAGCTTCCGGAACGTATTGTATTGTGCACGGATGAAATCGTTCGACTCTTTTGGATCCATCAGGCGGATCACCGAACCGCGTTTGGTCATGGCGTCCAAGAACTTCTGGTCAGATACCGCTGATGCAAGCCAACCGCGCCATTTCGCGGCGACATCCTCGGAGATACCGGCTGGTCCGCCGATGCCGGTCCAGCCGACGAGCTCTTCCAACTCAGGATGGCCGAGCGAACGGGCGGTCGGTGCATCAAAGCCCGGGACCGGGTCCTTGGTGGTCACGATCAACGGACGCAATTGCTTGTTGGCAACAAAGCTCGCGAGTGCCGACGAGTTGGTGCAGATGTAGTCGGACGTTCCGGAAAGCACGGCCGTTGCAGCTGCCCCGCCGCCCTTCAGCGGAATGTGCGTCACAGCTTCGGTTGCCTTTTCGACACCAAACTTGGAAATCGCCATGATGCCTGCAATGTGCAGAAGCGAGCCCACGCCCGAAGACGAGAAGCGAACCTTACCCGGGTCGGCCTTAATTTTGGCAATCAAGTCGCCCATCGACATTATGTCAGATTCCATCGACACGGCACAGACCACCGGGTTGATTTCATAGACGCCGACGAACGAGAAATCGTCCAACGTGTAAGGCAGCGTTGCTTTCATCGCCGGGTTCACGGTGTGCGAACCGACGCGGGCGAAGATCATCGTGTAGCCGTCGTTTTTGGCGTTTTTAACGGACACCGAACCCGTTGCGCCACCAGCGCCGGTGCGGTTCACCATCAACAGGGGTTCAGGCACGGCTTTGCCGAGCGGCTCGGCAATGGTGCGTGCGGAAATGTCGGTCGCGCCACCGGCGCCATAAGGAATGACCATCGTGATCGGTCGTTCTGGATATTCGGCTTGGGCTTGCGTGGCCATCGTCGCGAATGCGACACCGGCGACCGCGAGTGCGGTTGTGGTTCTCAGTAACTTGGCTTTAAAGCTCATTTTTTCATCTCCCTTTTTTTGAACGCGCTTAATCTTGATTGCCGTCATCGGCGTTCGTCATTGTGACGGCGTACGGGGTTGCCGCAAAACAGGCGGCGGTGACTTTCCATGATTTAAGTAAATAGAAAACCTACCCCCATTGGTGACCAGAGTATGATAGACAATGCTGCTGAGTGCGAGAGGGTATTTTGCAGCGGGCAAAATTTCTCGTCTATCGTGAGAATAATTCAAGATATTCGATCCCCATCAATCGCTAAGCAACGCTTGGTCGCGGGTATTATAACGCGCTGGTAATAGATCGGCAGGTCGCGGGCGTCGCGCCCATGGGTTTCCAAAATCATCCCTGCACTGCCAGGCGCGGCTTTGATCAAGCGGGCATCCGAAGTGCTCAAAGAGGCGCAGCGTAAAAGCTGTGGTGCGCGTTGCGTACGGACACCAAAATGGTCAGATAACACATTGCGCAGCACGACCCGATTGAATTCCGCTTTCGGCAGTTTAAGCAGGCCCGAAAAGCGGTCGCCATCCAGATAAAAATCACTCGACAGCAAAAACTCGCCACCGACATCGATCACGCGCTGTATCATAATGAAAGATTTCGCGTCCGGCATAAAGGTGCGCCACGGCCCATCCTTTTGGATGCGTTCAATACGCTTGGCCCGGGCGCTCAGCGGCAGGAATGTTGTGCCGTCATCGCCCAAAAAACAAAAATGCCAAACGTCATGCATTTCTAAAGACGGGTCCGTGACGAACGTCCCGGCACCTTGTCTGCGGGTGAGAACACCGTCTTCAGTTAAGGTCTGCATCGCCTTGCGGACAGTGCCAATGCTGAGGCCCAGCGTGCGCGCCAATCGATCTTCCGGCGGCAGTTGTGCGCCTGGCGCAAATTCACCGCTTTCAACGGCTTCGGCGATGGCTTGATACAAGGACAAGTATTTCGGCCCGCGCAGGCGGGCGTTCCTCCGAAAGGCGGCTGCGATTTCTGTGTCGTCGGCTTCGCGAACAGACTGCATGACATCCCCAACGTCCGATATGATGTGACTCTGAAGGGAGTCGGGCTGCCTTGTCAAAATAAATCTAGTCCTATAGAGGAATATATGATTTTATTCGTTATTGGCTGGATGGGGGGCGACGATGAGACTCAATGATTACGAACAGGAAATGCTGGCTGGCGAACACGGCGCGGCAAAAAAATACGGCATGGAACAGGTCGTTCGCGTTGGTACCTTCTTTGATGCGCCCGATACGGTTGAAGTTGCGCAAGTTCATTTGATGGCCGATCCGGAATCCCTGGGCAGTTCCGGTGTCGAATTCCTTGAGGGATTGGCAGCGTTGCCAAAAGCTGAGCGCACCGTCGTCGTTCCCGCCGTCACTGATCCTCGTGGCGTCGATCTTGCTGCGTATCAACGTCTCGGTCAGACCGAGGGGATGGCGGATTTAGAGCGTCGCGCCACCGCCGCATTCCGTGCGCTTGGCTTCATGATGACCGATACTTGTATCAACTATCAAACGATCTGCCCGCCGGTATTGGGCGAGCATGTCGCGTTCGGCGATACGGGATCGAGCATTTATGCCAACAGCGTGCAGGGTGCGCGCACAAATTTCGAAGGCGGCCCGTCTGCATTGGCTGCGGCATTAACCGGCCGTGCACCCCGTTATGGTTTTCACTTGGATGCCGTCCGGCGCGGCAGTTGTGTATTCGAGGTTGATTTCCGTCCCAAGGACCTCAGCGACTGGGGTGCATTGGGTGCTTATGTGGGGCGTAAGATGGCCTCGTATTGGGAAGTGCCTGTGATCACTGGGATTGACGATGCGCCGACGTCTGACGAATTGAAGCAATTCGGTGCTGCGTTGGCGAGCTTTGGCTCAACGCCGCTTTTTCACATGATCGGCATTACTCCAGAAGCGCCGACGTTGGCTGCTGTCTTCGACGCGGTTGTGCCGAAAGCCGAAAAAATCGGCAAACTTGAAGTCGATGCGCTGATTCAATCATATATGCCGAGCGACGATAAACTCGACGTCGTTGTGTTTGCCGGACCACAGTTGTCGTTAATGGAAATGCAGACCCTAGCCGGATTGATGCAAGATCGCCATATCCACAAAGACGTTGCATTGATCGCGACGACATCACCTGAAATCAAATACGCTTGCGACCGCATGGGGCTGACCGAAACCATAGAAGGTGCAGGCGGCATGGTGTTGTCGGGGGTCTGCTTCTATCAAATGTATGCCCGTGAAATTGGCGAAGCGAATGGCTGGAAACGCTTGATGAGTAATTCTGCGAAATTGGTCAATATCTTGGGCGGCTACGGTTATGAGCCAGTGTTGGCAACAATGGAGGCGTGTGTAGATAGTGCCGTGCAGGGTCGTATTTCGGAGGCAGCACAATGACACACGTTTTCAAAGGACATGCCGGCATCGGTGACGAGGTCACGGGCGAGGCGTTGGTGGCATCCGATAATTTTTCTGCACGCTATGACTTGGACCGAATCAAAGGTGTTTTCTCGCGTCCGCAGCATAAGCTTTACGGCCAGAGCTATGATGGCAAAATTCTGATTTTGAACGCGGCCAAGGGCGGTGTTGCATCGGCGTGGATGTTGCAGGAAATGGTATCCCGCGGTGTCACACCGAAAGCGCTGATTCTGAACTTTGCAAATCCGATCATGGCGCAGGGCGCCGCATTTGCGAATTTAGCTATGATTGACCGGTTTGATATCGACATCACCACGGCAATTCCGTCAGGTGCGCGAGTGACTGTCGTGCCAGCCAAAGGCGAAATCCGACTGCTCGACTAGAAGTTCGTGCCTATTTTGCGCGTAAATCGGCAGGGCTGATTGACAGCTCGAACAAACCGCAACCACGATATGCGGTGCGGAGCGCGGATTGTTCAAATTTTCGCGTATCGATGAGATACAGGCTTTCAAGCTTGTCGTCCCCTAAGTACTGATCCATGTCGCTTCTTATTTTGGCTGCGATGCGCGACAATTCCGTAGCACTCAAAGCTTGCCCTCGTTGCGCTATTGGTCCCATCGCGAAGTTTAACGCCTCTTCGATGCGCGGTGCCAATCGGCAAATCTCCTCATCTTCATCATACGCTGGCGCAACGATGACAGGCACAATCGATAATCGGGAATTCGCGATCAAGAAAGTAATCGGCTTCATTAGGAAAACCGGATACTTCTCATCTACGGGCTTGGGTGCCGGTGGCTCGGTGTCTACAGGTTTTTCAGGCGCGGCCGGTTCAGGCGCGGTGGCCGTTTCGGCGGTTTCTTCTTCGCTCGGAGGCGCTGCCGTGATCAGTTTGTCGATATCGATTTGCGTCAACGCAACACCGATGATTGCAATGAGGATAAACCCGATACTGGATATCGTTCGTCGCGGCGTCCCAAAAAAAGCGCCCGCGATCGAAAACGACCAATTCGCTTTTCGCCGATCTAGGCTTTGGCCCGCGGGTTTGTTGGCAAGATACTTTTTTGCTTCTTCGATCCGGTGCGTTCTTTCCGCTTCAAGGGTGCGTCGGATCATGTTCTTGGTGTCGGCAAAACCAAGTTGGTCTTCGCCAGCCAAAATACCATTCATCTTTTCCGCGAATTCTTCACGGACGGCGGCATCGTTTTTACGTTGAAACAACAATGGTGCGACCTGCGAGATCAAGCCGGCCAGCTGTTTTATACTGGTTGTCTTATCAATGGCCTGCAGGATGCCGCGATTGGGATCGTCAAACACGACAATCCAATTGACCGTGCCGTCGGGGTTTTTGGGCCGTGTGCTCGCGGGTGATTCTGCCATCTTCGTGTGCGTCCCGAATACGGAATATTTGGATGTCTCTAAACTCTGTTATCTCAACTAGGTTAACAAAGTGATTCTAATTTAACCTATTGATTGTTATTTGTGCGTCAACCGACGTGGGACAGTGGGCTTGCGTTTTGAATATTCAAAATTGCGTCCACGGTTTTCGCCAAAGCTTCGTCGCTGCAATCTGTTTGCGTAACTTCGCCAAGCACGGGGCGTTGATGCCGTTGCAAGGTGGTGTCGTACGCCGGATCGTAGTGCGCTTCCAAAAGTTCATATGCTAGCTCGCCCCAGGCGTTTGCATCGATCAGGGAACGCCAGTGACTCGTTCGTTCATGGCCGTGGCGCCGCGTCATGCCGGCAATCAATTTGTCTAAATCTGTGATGTCTTCGGTCAGGTGTGCATACCCTTTCAACAGGTATTGCGCGCGCGCTTCGCGTGGGGCTGAAATGGGAATTTTCGGCGCTTTGGTCATTTGTTTCCAGAGCTCTGCCGGCAGCTGAACATTGCCGATGCGCGAGCTTTCGGATTCAACAAACACCGGCTTGGTCTGATCAAAGCGTTCTAATTCCGCATTTACTGCGGTTTCGAACATGCGTTGGCTTGGCTGGGGCGTATCCGCGACCCGTCCCAGCAATGACCCGCGATGCGAGGCAAGCCCTTCGAGGTCGAGAACCTGCGCGCCTTTGGCTGCAAGTGCCGTCAAGATGTCCGTTTTCCGTGATCCCGTGCGGCCAGCGATGATGATCAGATTGAGAGTTGGCGGCAGTGTCTGAAGTTGTGCCAATACGGCGCGCCGATAAAATTTGTAGCCCCCCTTAAGCACGTAACTGCGCCAGCCGATGGCACTGCAGATTTGTGCGAAGGAATGCGAGCGCTGGCCGCCGCGCCAACAATGGATCAGCGGCGTGAAGTCGGTCGGCTTGTCGTGCAGCACGGTGTCGATATGCGTGGCGATGTTACGTGCCACCAAAGCAGCACCCTTCTTGCGGGCGATAAAGGGGGACTCATGCTTATATAATGTGCCGATGATGACACGCTCTTCGTTCGACAGCACCGGCAGGTTGATGGCGCCCGGAATGTGATCGTCCGCGAATTCGACGGGGGCGCGGACATCGATGATCATGTCATATTCCGCAGCGTCCCAGATTTCAGTTTCCTTGATGGGCGCACTCATCAGTGTTTGACCTTCTGTGGCGGGATGCCCGGATATCTCTGTATACTTTGCATTTCCGCACAATCTCATTTTAAATGCTGCAACGCCATCCCCGGTTCCCCTTATAATTTGAGAATTCATTAGAATCATCGTGTCGGTGGTGCGAAGTTCGGGCACCGATACGCAGATCACGTCGATTTAAACCATTAAATCAGGATGAGGTTAACTTTTTCATGAAAAAAATAACTATATTTATCAGTGCATTAGCGATTTTTATTGGCATCGCGTCGATGGCGCCGAAAGCTGCTGTCGCCGAGACGTTCGTCTTCACCGCGATCCCTGACCAAGACGAAAGCAAGCTGATTGAGCGGTTTGGCAAAGTCGCCGCGTATCTGGCCAAGGAACTTGGCGTTGAAACCAAGTATATCCCGGTTAAGTCCTATGCGGCTGCCGTTACCGCTTTTCGTAACAATCAAGTGCAGTTGGCATGGTTCGGTGGCTTGTCCGGGGTACGTGCCCGTTCGCTTGTCGAAGGCTCCAAGGCCATTGCCCAGGGCGCGGAAGACCCGGCGTTTGAGACCTACATCATTGCGCATTCGAGCACCGGACTAAACGCCAGCGATAGCTTTCCGATGGGTATTAAAGGCAAGACCTTTACGTTCGGTTCTAAGGGTTCGACGTCCGGCCGTCTGATGCCGGAATACTATATTCGTAACGAACTCGGTGGGTCGCCGGATAACGTCTTCTCGAAAGTCGGCTTCAGCGGCAACCATTCCAAGACCATCGCGCTGGTGCAGTCGGGCGCCTATCAGGTGGGTGCTGTGAACTTCCAAGTGTGGATCGACGAACTGAAGGACGGCAAGATCGACGAAAGCAAAGTTTCGGTGATTTGGAAAACGCCCCCGTATCCGGACTATCAGTGGTCGATCCGTGGCGACGTGGACAAGACGTTTGGTGCCGGCTTTACTGAACGCGTGACGAAAGCATTGCTGTCGATGAGCGATCCGGATCTGTTGGCGTCGTTCCCGCGCTCCAGCTTTATTCCGGCATCGAACGCGGACTATCAACCGATCTTGGATGTTGCCAAGCAAATCAAGCTGATTGACTGACCTTGCGATTTAATCTGAGTGATGAAGATTTCGGATACCGCGGAGACATCGTGCTCCGCGGTGTTTCGATGTCGATCAACGATGGTGAACGCGTCGCGTTGATCGGTGAAAGTGGTGCTGGCAAATCCACTTTGATATCCGTATTGCAGCATCGCTATGCGGCTGACACCGCGTTCGTGCCGCAAGATTTGGGTTTGGTCGGGAACCTCAGCGTTTTTCACAATATTTACATGGGCGCATTACAGCGTCATTCGATGGCGCACAATGTGTTGAATTTGGTTTGGCCACGTCCGTCTGAGATCGCACGTGTGCGACCGATTGCCGAACAACTGGGTCTCGGTGATAAATTGTTCAGCAAGGTCGGCGAGTTATCCGGCGGACAGCAGCAACGCACCGCGATATGCCGTGCGATCCATCAGGGTGGGCCTGCGTTGTTGGGGGATGAACCGGTGTCAGCCAACGACCAGCATCAGTCCCGCGTGATCATGGACGCAATCACGACGTCTTTTGATACCGTTGTGTTGGCGATGCATGACGTCGAACTGGCACTGGAATATTCGACACGGATTATCGGCATCAAGGATCAAAACATTGCCATCGACGTTGCCGCCGACCAAGTGACGCGTGCCGATCTCGATTTTCTGTATATGAAATAACTTGGCTATCTGTTTGCGATATGTGACGCAGGCCAAAGGTTGCGAGGCCGCCCATGCTGAGGGTTAGTGGCCTTTTCGTCGTGGTTGCCCTCGGCTGTTTGCTGATCGCCGATGTGCATATTACCACGCTGGACCCATGGTCCGAATTGCAGCGAATGGCGCTGGGTTTTGCGACGCCCGACTTTTCAGCGGTCGGTGACATCGGCTGGGTCTTGGTGCGCACGGTCGCATTCGCATTCTGCGGTGTTGCCCTGGGGGCTGTCGGCGGGTTTGTGCTGTCGCAGTTTTTCCACGTCGGCCCGGTGCGGTGGGTGTGCGCATTTATCCGTGCCATTCACGAACTGTTTTGGGCGCTGATATTTTTGCAGATGTTTGGCCTGACGCCACTGACGGGTGTGCTGGCGATCGCCATCCCCTACGCCGGTATCTGCGCAAAAGTCTATGCGGAAACTTTGGAAGAAGCGGATTTGCGCGCGTCCAAAGTGTTGGCGCCGGGCGCAGACATGGTGTCTGCATTTTTATACGCGCGCCTGCCGACTGTGTGGGTGCATATCAAGAACTACACCAGTTACCGATTTGAGTGCGGGCTTCGGTCCAGCGCCGTACTCGGTTTTGTCGGTTTGCCGACCTTGGGCTTTTATCTGGAAACAGCATTCAGTGAAGGCCACTATTCCGAAGCGGCCGCGTTGATGATCATGTTCTATATCTTGATTGCCAGCCTGCGATACTGGATGCGTGTGCGTTTGATCGGCCTTTACGCGTTGATCGCACCGTTCTTGCTGGGCGGCGGCGTCGAGATCCAGATGACCAACATCGTGCGGTTCTTCACTGTCGATATCGTGCCGTCGCCTCTCCGCGGGCACGATGTGTTTGCCGCCGGCGTGTTGCCCGATTTCGCAGGCTGGCTGTGGATGATGCTCAGCGACATGGCGCTGCCAGGCATCGTTGCGACATTGATTTTGACGCAGATCGCGCTGGTCGGCACCGGCATGTTGGCGCTGATGATGTTTCCCCTGATCTCAGATAAATTCCTGGGTCGATTTGGCCGTTCGATCGGGCACGGGGTATTGGTTGTGATCCGCTCCACACCTGAGTTTATTTTGGCATATATTTTCTTGCAGCTATGGGGGCCATCGATGTTGCCGGCCATCGTCGCCTTGTCATTGCACAACGGTGCGATTATCGGGCATCTGATTGGACGCTTTTCCAATCAATTGGTGCTGCGACCTGATCATGCGACCGGCATCAACTTATATGCGTTTGAAATATTGCCGCGCATTTATGGTCAATTTTTGGCGTATTTATTTTATCGCTGGGAAGTGATCATGCGCGAGACCGCGATCTTGGGTATCCTGGGCATTGCAACGTTAGGCTTCTTCATTGACAGTGCACTGTCCGAAATTCGATTGGACCGCGCGATGTTTTTGATTGTCGTCACGGCGATTTTGAACATTGGCATCGATATCTTGTCGCGCCGGATACGAGGGCGCCTGCATCTCAGCGATACCGCGCAACAATTAAAAAAATAACTCTGGAACGAACGCGATGAAATCGAGCGACGACATTATCCTCAAAGACCTGGTGCTGATCGGCGGCGGGCACAGCCATGTTGCAGTGCTGAAAAACTTCGGCATGAAGCCGCAGCCGGGCGTGCGCCTGACCGTGATCGCGCGCGACGTGCACACGCCGTATTCCGGGATGCTGCCGGGCTATGTCGCCGGTCATTACGATTTTGATGAAGCGCATGTCGATCTGCGGCCGCTCTGTCAGTTTGCCGGCGCGCGCTTGTTTCACGACGAAGCGATCAAGATCGATACCGTGAATAAAACCGTCGTGTGTGCGGGGCGTCCAGCGGTGCCGTATGACGTCTTGTCGATCAACATCGGCTCTCGGCCGCAGTTGAAAAATGTCGCCGGTGCTGATCAGTTCGCAACGCCGGTCAAACCGATCAATCGTTTCGTCGACAAGTGGCATCAGTTGAGTGCGCGGGTGATGGCGCAGCCCGGCGAACATCGCATCGGTGTGGTCGGCGCAGGCGCCGCAGGCGTGGAAATGCTGTTGGCGATCCAGTTTCGGCTGCAAAAAATGCTGCGTGAAGCCGGACGCGATGCCGAGAAAATAGAATGCCACTTGGTCAGTCGATCACCCCGTATCTTGCCGGCGTTTTCAGCTGCCGTGGCAGCCCAGTTTCAGCGTGTGTTGGATGCGCGTGGCGTGAACGTGCATTCGGGAGTCGAAGCGACCGCCGTTGGCGATGGCACATTGACGTTGTCGAACGGCACGACCCTGGAACTCGACGAGGTGCTGCTGGTGACCGGGGCGAGTGCACCTGATTGGCTGCGGGACTCCGGCTTGGATGTCGATGCGGGCGGCTTTGTGAAAGTCGAAGACAGCCTTCGTTCGACCTCGCATGAAGATATTTTTGCCGCAGGCGACGTCGCCAATGTGCTCAACCATCCGCGTGAAAAAGCCGGTGTGTTCGCGGTGCGCCAAGGCAAGCCGCTGGCGGAAAACCTTCGACGCGCATTGTTGGGCCAATCGTTGCAGCCGTTCACCCCGCAAAAAGCAGCGCTGGCACTGATCAGTACCGGCGACAAATACGCCATCGCGGCCCGCGCTGGGATGTCCGTCGAAGGTAAAATATTCTGGACCTGGAAAGACTGGATCGATCGTCGCTGGATGGCGAAATATACGGACTTGCCCAAGATGGCGGACGAAAAAAAGTCTACGTACGATCATGGCCTGACCAATCAGGATACGATGAAAGAGATTTCAGCGATCGCCATGCGTTGCGGCGGTTGTGGCGCCAAGGTCGGTTCGAATGTGCTGTCGCGTGCGTTGCAGGACCTCAAACCTGCACCCCGTGATGACATCTTGATCGGCCTACATGAACCCGACGACGCTGCCGTGGTCGAAGTGCCGCCCGGCAAGGTGATGGTGCACACCGTCGACTACTTTCGCTCGTTCATTGATGACCCGTATATCTTCGGCAAGATCGCCGCGAACCATGCGCTCAGCGATGTGTTTGCCATGGGCGCCGAAGCGCAGACCGCGCTCGCCATCGCCACGGTGCCTTACGGAATCGAATCCAAAGTCGAGGACACGGTGAAACAGATGATGAGCGGCGCACTCGAGGTCTTAAACGCGGCGGGTGCAGCTCTTGTTGGCGGTCACACCAGCGAAGGCGCGGAGCTCGCACTGGGCTTTGCCGTCAATGGCTTGGCCGATCGTGAAGAAATTTTGCGTAAAGCCGGCATGAAGCCCGGCGATGTTTTGGTGCTGACGAAGCCCCTCGGCACCGGCACGCTGTTTGCCGCCGACATGCAGCAAAAAGCCAAAGGCCGTTGGATCGATGCCGCGCTCGATTCTATGGTGATGTCGAATCACGACGCGGCGAAATGCGTCTATCGACACGGTGCGCGGGCGTGTACCGATATCACCGGATTCGGGTTGCTCGGGCACATGGTGGAAATGATCAAAGGCTCAGGCGTCGACGTCAGCATCGACTTGAACGCGTTGCCTATTTTGGACGGTGCGTTGGAAACAGTGCGGGCCGGCATTTTAAGTTCGCTACAACCGGCCAACGTCAGGCTTCGCCGCGCCATTCGGAACATTGCAGAGGCGGCCGAAAACGAGCGTTATCCATTGATGTTCGATCCGCAGACGTCCGGTGGCTTGCTTGCGGCACTTTCGCCGGACCGGGCCGACGCGTGTGTTAAAGAGCTTCATGAACTTGGCTATCTGCACGCCACCATCGTCGGTAAAGTCACAGCCGAGAGTGACCACTTAGAGCCCGTCACCCTGACGTGAGAATCGCTTTGGCGGCGCTTCTGATGACGCCGACCAACGACTTGGCTTCCGCTTCGGGCGTGAACTTCGGGCGTAGTTTGTCGACGTGACGTTGCAGCGACGCCAGGAACTTTGGCTCAGACTCGGCGCGCCACAAAATGTCTGCCAACGCTTGTTCATCACGAACCGGATAATAGCCGGGATAAACTGCCCCCAATAAGCCGACGTTCCCCGGAATATCTGAGGCGATGATCGGCACGCCCGCCACAATCGCCTCGGATACGACATTGGCGCCGCCTTCTTGGTTGGAACTGATGACCATTGCATGGGTTTTGGCGAACTCGCGCCGGACCTGCCAGGCGGCAACTTCACCGTTCCAGATGTAGCGTGGATTTTGTGTCATCTCGCGCTTGGCTTCGCGCGCCCAGGCGTTTGTCAGCGCCTTGCCCAGATGATGCACGCGAAGCCGTGATTGCGCCGGTACAAGCCTGGCGGCGCGTGCGGTGCGAAACGGGTCTTTTTCCTCGCGAAGATGGCCGATCACGCAAACACCAAATGTGTGCGTTCGGGGGCGGCGCGCGGTAGGCAGCGGTTTTGCAGACTGATGCACCAAGTACAGTTTTGAGTGCAGATCGTCGGGGAGGTCATCTTTGATCAGACCGTGCAGACAAATGAGCGCGTCCGCCGCGTACATCGAAGCCAGCGTTGTTTTCGGCTCGGTTTTCAGAAACGTGTTCACGTCCGTGCCAGCCAGCGTGACGATCAGTGGGCCTTTCGGATGCTTCGCGCGGTACGCGCTGATGGACCCCGCACTTCGCCACGCATGAATCGCGATCATCAGATCACATGGTGCGCCGCCATAGGTTTCATCAATCCGTACCGAATGCCCTTGTGCGCGCAGCATGGCACCCCACCTAACAGCTGTGGCCCGGTTTCCGGTCTTCGCGTGTTTCTTCGCCGGTGTTATCAGGGTAATTTTCAAGAAACCTGGGCCTTCAAAGTTTAAGTGACAGCATGACCACACAGACAAATACGGCAACACTGACAGCGATGATGCAAGACGCGCGTGCACGCACGCTTGAGTTGGTAAGTGATTTGACGGCAGATCAATTGATGGGGCCGAAGCTGGATACGGTCAATCCGCTGCGCTGGGAAATTGGCCATGTCGCGTATTTCTATGAATTCTTTGTGCTGCGTGGGCATTTCGGTAAAGACAGCGTGCTCGGCGAATTGGCGGACAAACTGTATGACTCGATCAACATCAGCCACGCGGACCGCTGGGACCTGCCGCTGCTCAGTATGGACGATACGCTTGGCTATATGGCCGAGGTCAAAGACGCTGTCATCGAAGGCCTAGAGGCTGATGATCTGGACGATGAGGCCCGCTTTATGGCGCAGTTCGGCGTGTTTCACGAAGACATGCATACCGAGGCATTTTTATGGGGCCGGCAAACCCTGGGTTATCCGACGCCGGTGCTCAAAGGCGCGAGAGATCGTGCGCACATCGCCACGGCGGGCGCGCATCCAAGCTATTTGGAAATTCCGGGCGGGCAGTTTGAGATCGGCGCCCCAAAAGGCGTGCCGTTCTCGTTCGACAATGAACGCGGCGCGCATTTGGTCGATATCCAGCCGTTCTCAATCGCTAAGGCACCTGTCACGAATGCCGAGTTCGCGGCGTTTGTCGCCGACGGCGGCTATGCCAATGATGCGTTATGGTCCGAAGACGGCATCGCATGGCGGGATCAACGTGGGCTCATGCATCCGGGCTATTGGATTAAAGACGGGGCCGATAGCTGGGCTGTTCGGCGCTTCGATCAATCGTTGCCGCTTGCAGATCACGAGCCGGTCATTCACGTCAGCTGGTATGAGGCCAATGCTTATGCGGCGTGGGCCGGGGGCCGTTTACCGCGCGAAGCTGAGTGGGAAGTTGCCGCATTGGGTGCGCCCGCTGCAGATGGCAGTTTGGCGTTGTCCAAGCGTCGCTATCCGTGGGGCGAGGCGGTGAACGAGGGCGCGCACGCGAATTTAGACGGTTATGTGCTGGGCCCGGTTGACGTGGCAGCGTACCCCGACGGTGACAGTGCGTTCGGCTGCCGTCAGATGCTGGGGAACGTGTGGGAATGGTGTTCGGATACATTCGGACCTTACCCGGGCTTCAAGCCTGATGCCTACGAAGATTATTCGCAGTTTCTGTTCGGCACCACCAAAGTCCTGCGCGGTGGGGCCTGGACAACGCGGAGCCGGATGATGCACGGCACATATCGTAACTATTTCGAGCCTGAACGCTGGGACGTGTTCAGCGGCTTTCGCCTGTGTAACCGCTGAGTTCCGCGAAAAATGCGCACCTATGACGTAGGGGTGGTGATTTCTTTGGATAAATCGATATACTGCGCGGCTTTAGCGGGCCCGTATCGGGTCTATGCAGTCTTTCTGGGATAGCGACCAATGACGACGACACATGCACTGAAACAACCGGATGCCCTGCAAGGTGTAAGGGATGCGCTCGACGCGTTGGCGCCGATCCTGCCGCCGACGCCGTTGCAGGTGAACCAGTTTCTGTCCGATCGCTATGGCTGCAATATCTATTTGAAGCGTGAAGATCTGACGCCGGTGCGGAGTTATAAAATCCGCGGCGCGTTCAACTTTTTCCGTAAAGCCTTGGTCGCAGACTCGCCGCCGGCAGGTTTTGTCTGCGCGTCTGCGGGCAACCACGCGCAGGGCTTTTCCTATGCGTGCCATTATTTCAACAAATCCGGCGTTGTGTTCATGCCGGTCACCACACCGCAGCAGAAAATCGACAAAACCAAGGCATTTGGGCAGGGACATGTCGAGGTTCATTTGGTCGGCGATACTTTCGATGTCTGCAACCGCGCGGCTTTGGCGTACGCCGAACAAAACGGGTGCTTGATGGTGCCGCCGTTCGATCATGCCGACGTCATCGAAGGCCAAGCGACTGTGGGCCTAGAGATTTTGGATGCCGCCATCTTTGACGTCGACGTGTTGATCGTGCCGGTCGGCGGTGGTGGCTTGTCGTCGGGCTTGGTCGAAGTGTTTCGCGAGTTGTCGCCGAAAACCGAAATCAAGTTTGTCGAGCCGGTCGGGGCACCCAGTCTGAAAACCAGCCTCGAAGCCGGCAAGCACGTGGTGCTTGAAAACATCAACACCTTCGTCGACGGCGCAGCGGTCGCGGCCATCGGCGCGCTCAATTTTGAGCGCCTGAAACACGTCGATCCGTCGTCGGTGCTGCTGATCAACGAAGATGCCCTCTGCGAGACAATTTTCGAATTCCTGAATGTCGAAGGTATCGTGTTGGAGCCTGCGGGTGCGCTGACCATCGATGCACTGCGCCAGCTTCCTGCAGATTATCTGAAGGGTAAGAACGTCGTTTGCGTGACGTCCGGCGGCAACTTCGATTTCGAACGCTTGCCCGAAGTTAAAGAACGTGCGCTGAAGGCCGCCGGGCTAAAGAAATACTTCATTCTGCGCTTGCCCCAGCGCCCGGGCGCCTTGAAAGATTTTTTGAACGCGTTGGGTCCGGACGACGATATCGCGCGGTTCGAATACTTGAAGAAATCAGCCCGCAACTTCGGCCATATCCTGATTGGGATCGAGGCCAAAAACACCGCAAGTTTCCCGCTGCTGTTCAAGCGTATGGACGAACTTGGCTATACTTACAAAGACATCACCAACGACGAGTCCGTCGCTAGTTTCATCATTTAAGATGGCGTTTACTGGTCGCTTCCCCTTGATGTCGTCTGTACTGGTGTATTGGCCGGATTCATGAAATATTCCCGCAAATGAATCTTCGCGCATGGCAACATAAAATCATCGACGAGTTTCCGTCGATCACCCAACGTTATCGCCGTTTTATCCTGAAAGCCCCTACGGGCGCGGGAAAGACGGTTTTGGCGCGGCAGATCGTCGACCAATTTTATCAGGGCAAAAAGGTCGTGGTGCTATGCCATCGCCTGGTGCTGTTGGAGCAGCTTGAGCGTGCGTTGGGCAAAACCCGTAAAGTCCGCAAGCTTGCCGTTTCCGATAAAGGCCCGGCGTTTGATGGCTACGATATTTTGCTGTCGACCAGCATGCGCGCCAAAGAGGTCTTGGCAGATGCCATTCCGCAGGCCGATTTGGTGATTGTCGACGAAGCGCACCGGGTGTCACCGAATGGTCGCGGCTACCGTCGTATTATCGATAACTTCCGGGAAAATGGTAAGCCGACCGCGCATTTCATGGGCCTGACTGCATCTCCAGAGCGTCGTACCGGTGATCAGCGTGATCAGCTCAGTCTCGCTTTTGATGCGATCATCGATTGCGCGAATATCGAAGACCTGATCGCCGAAGGTATTTTGGTGCAGCCGGAATACCGGCCGTTCTTTGTGCACGACCTTGATTTGGACAGCATCGATGTCAGCTCAGGTGAGTTTCCGGTCAGCACGCTGACCAACGAAATCATCAAATCATCGATGCTCGACTTTGCGCTTCGCAGCTATACAGCCGAACGGGCGAAGATTGAAGGCGGGCCGATATCGGCATGGTTCTGTCCGGATATCCGGGTCGCCGAGATTACGGTCGCTAGGCTGCGCGAGGTCGGCATTGAAGCCGCGATCATGACCGCCGGCACACCGCCTGGCGAGCGTAAGCGTATCCTTGCCAGCCACGAAACCGGTGCCGTCGAAGCGCTTGTATCTGTCGGCGTGTTGACCGAAGGCTGGGATAACCCCCGGTGTAACATTATTGTTCACCTGCGCCCGACGCTTTCAAAAGTGCTGTGGGGCCAGACGGTCGGTCGTGGCCTGCGTTCTGCGGCCGGAAAAAATAAATGCATCGTTATCGATGTAAGCTCAAACTGGACCACCTTCGGACCTGTTGAAAAATTGGAATGGGCACTTTGGAGCCATCCGAAGTCTTTCGTGCGCTATAAAAACCGTTTCAATTGGATCGGTCAGCAGCAAAAAGACGAAGGTGAAAGCGACGTATATCTGCTCTGCAAGAACGACGTGTCCGAAACCACGCCGTGCTCATTCATCTATAAAAAGGGTGTGTACGAGGGCGATACTTGTCCGATCTGCGGCGGCTATGCGGCCATCGACATATATAAAGAGCAAAAACTCGACAGCTCGATCAGCGATAACCGGCTGCACGGCTTGTTCTTTACCAAGGTCCCAGAAGCCTACAAAAGCCTTAACCTCTCAGTTTGGAACAGTCTTGCGGATTCTGCATGGCGCACCGGCACACCAATTGAACGTGCCTATCTGATTTTCTTTATGGCGTTCGCCGAAGCGTCCGGCAAAGCCTCCGTCTCTGAGAGCGAGTATTGGGCAGACACGCTTGAGACCGAAGCGAAAATCCGTGCGTATCTGATCGACCATGATGTGCACATTAAAAAAGATATGGATTTCGTTATCGCCTCGATTGCCGATGGCCTAGAGACGCGCCGCAACATCCGAACCCTGCAGGCGAATTTTGGGATTGCGATGGCGGGCGGTCTTTTTGAGAGTCATTCAAGGTCGGAATGCGAGATCAAGTACCAACGTGCGACGATCATCACCGAGCGGGTGACGGCATTGGGTTGTTCAGAGCGTGATGATTTGCCGTATTTCAATGCGACCCGCTACCTTGCCGAAGCGGCGGACTGAGCCTATCTAACGGGTGAACGCAGACTTTCGAAAGCAGGCACCGTGAGCCAACTCTCAATCCCTTTTGAAAATAGCTATGCCAAGTTGCCGGAGCGGTTTTATGCGCGGCTTCCGCCTTCAGCCGTGCGTGCGCCGCGGTTGATCCGCGTGAATGTGCCGCTCGCCGAAACGCTTGGCTTGGATCCGGTCGCGTTGGCGTCGGAAGATGCGGCGCAGGTGTTTGCCGGCAACGACGTGCCTGAAGGCGCCGATCCGTTGGCGATGGCTTATGCTGGCCACCAATTCGGCGGCTGGGTGCCGCAGCTTGGTGATGGCCGCGCGATTTTGCTGGGTGAAGTCGTTGGCAAGGATGGTATCCGTCGTGATATCCAATTAAAGGGCTCAGGTCGGACGCCATTTTCCCGTGGCGGCGACGGGCGTGCGCAATTGGGGCCGATCTTGCGGGAATACATCATCAGCGAACAAATGTATGCGTTGGGCATCCCGACAACGCGCGCCTTGGCGGCGGTCACGACCGGCGAAGAGGTGCTGCGCGAAGGGTTGATGCCGGGCGCCGTATTGACCCGTGTCGCCGAGAGCCATATCCGCGTCGGTACGTTCCAGTTTTTCGCGGCCCGCGACGATACGGACGCACTGCAAACGCTCTGTGACTATGTGATTGATCGCCACTATCCGGCAAACCGCAACGCTGAAAACCCGGCGGCTGCACTGCTGGGCGCCGTGGTTGAACGGCAAGCAACCTTGGTCGCGAAGTGGTTTTCGGTGGGTTTTATTCATGGCGTGATGAATACGGACAATACGTCCATCGTTGGTGAGACCATTGATTATGGGCCGTGCGCTTTTATGGATATCTACGATCCGAACAAAGTGTTTAGTTCGATTGATCATATGGGCCGCTACGCTTTTTCCAATCAGCCGGCGATTTTACAATGGAATTTGGCGCAATTGGCGCAGGCGTTGCTGCCGTTGATGGCCGATGACACCAAAGCTGCCTTGCCGTTGGCGCAAGCGATCATCGACACCTTCCCCGCAAAGTTTGAAACAGCGCTTGCGGGTGAGCTTCGGGCCAAATTGGGCTTAAAGATCGAAGCCGAAGGCGATCTCGTGCTGGCCATGGACTTGCTTGAGCGTATGGCCACGAACGAGGCGGATTTCACGCTTACGTTCCGGCGTTTGGCGCGTGCATTGGGCGAGGCGACCGACGATGCGCCGTTGCCAAGCGCACAGTTCAAGCAGCCAAGCGCGTTTGATGAATGGGCTGTGGGGTGGCGTGAGCGGCTTGCCGCCGAAAATGCTCCCGATTCTGACATTCGTGCTCGTCTATTGGCGGCAAATCCGGCGGTGATTGCGCGCAATCATTTGGTCGAATCGGCGATCCGCGCCGCCGAAGATGAGGGCGATTTTAAACCGTTCAACGATCTTTTGGCTGTGATCGTTAACCCCTATGATGATCTGCCCGAGAACTCGCCGTACACGATCCCCCCTGAACCTCACGAGGTCGTACACCAGACCTTCTGCGGCACGTAAGCGGACGGCGTCTTGAAGACCCGTTTTTCGTACCTTGTCGCGGCGGCCGCTTTGGTGATGATCACGTTCGGCATTTGGACGTTGGAGCAAGCGCGTTCCGGCGTTGAGATCACATCGCAAAACATCGGCAGCGTGCCTGCGACGACATACCGTACAACAGATGCGTCTGGTCCGCTGGTGGTCATCGTGCACGGGTTTTCCGGGTCCCGAAAAATGATGCAGGGTTTCAGCTTGTCTCTGGCGCGGGCCGGCTACACTGCGGTGGCGATTGATCTGCCAGGCCACGGCGACAACTTAGAACCGATGTCGTCCAACATCACCGAGATCGAAGGTGCGACCGCGCAGTTTATGGGCACATTGAGGCAGGTGATCGACAGCTTGCAAAAAGATGCGGACCCAAACCGGCCGGTCGCTTTGATCGGCCATTCGATGGCGACCGACATCATTATTCGCTATGCGCTGACAGACCCGCGAATTTCCAGCTTGGTTGCGGTGTCGATGTATTCAGATGCTGTCACCGACCGAGCGCCTGCAAATCTGCTGATGATCACCGGCGCATACGAGCCGGGACTGCGCGAAGCAGCGCTGCGTACGCTGCGTTTGGTCGATCCAACGGCAAACGAAGACAGCATCTTGACCAGTGCCGATGGCGTCGTGCGCCGAGGTGCCTTGGTGGCGCCGGGTGTCGAGCACGTCGGTGTGCTGTATAGCCCGCTGACCCTGCGCGCGACCCTCGACTGGCTGAATGCCGCATTTGATCGTCAAAGCGACACGAAGGTGGTGCGGATCGGGGGTGCGATAGCGGCCGTGCTGATCGGTGTAATTATGCTGTTTTGGCCACTGACGTTGCGGCTTCCGGCACAACCCGTGCCATCCCCATCGAGCGGCAATCCGATATTGGCAATCTGGGCGCCCGCTGTCGTTACACCGCTGCTGTTGTATCCGGTACAGGCGAATTTTCTGCCGGTGTTGGGGGTGAGTTACCTTGTCATGCACATCGGTGTTTACGGCGTGCTGATGCTGGCGCTGCTGTGGCGGGAAGGGGTTCGTCCGGTCAAGTTTACGCTCTGGCCGATGCTATTGCTGATCGTCTACGCTCTTGGCATCTATGGATTTTTCCTGGACCGTTATTTTACCAATTTTACCCCGACCGGCGCGCGCATCGGGTACATGGGGCTGATTGCGCTTGGGGCGGTGCCGTTCATGCTGGGCGATTGCCTTTTGTTGAAAGCATATCAACGCCCCTTCTGGTTCGGCATCGTCAGCCGTATTGCATTCTTTGCCAGCGTGATCGCGGCGATTGCGATGAAACCTGATTCCTTACTGATGTTGGCATTTTGCCTGCCCGTTGTGGTGCTGTTCTTCTTGAGCTACGGCTTAATGGCGCGCTGGCTGAACGCACGGGTGCAGACACCGACGGCGATCGGCCTGGCCCAGGGAATTTTGTTGGCATTCGTGCTTGGGATCGCGTTTCCAATTATCGGCTGAGCGCGTTACAGCCGTTCCCAAATTTCATGCTCGAATTCGAGCTCTTTATCGTATTCGCCGAGTTCTTCATTCGGGAAGTCGCGGACTGAGACGATCCCGTAGCCGCCATCCGGTAGACTGTGCACGACCACATGGCGAATGTTTTCGTCGCGCATCAACGATACGCATTCGATCCCGTGGGCTTGGGCATGCAATGAAACTGGATCGGGTGTCATCACATCCGCCACGAGTGTCTTCTTTGGATCTAAACCTGGCTGGATGACGCGCTCCAAAAGGTTGCTGCCGGTGAAGATGCCTTTGACTTCTTTGCCATCAAGCACCAGCGCAGAGCCAACATGGTTGCCGACCATTGAGGCGGCGACATCACTGACTTTGTCTGAGGGGGCGACGCAGACCAATCTTTGATCGGCGACGATTTCATGAAGTTTTCGGTGCGGCATTAGATGGTCCTTTCTTATCTTCGAGTGTGTAGGGCTTATGCGGTCCTGTTGTCTGCGGCGTCGAGAATCTTTTGTCGCACGTCATCGGGTTGCGCGTTGATGGCACGTACCAGGGTCCGCAACTCGCGCCTAAGGCCGTACACTTGGTCTAACAACGGGATGATCAAGTCGATCGTATCGACGTCTAGATTCAGTTGGTATCGGCATTCCGCGATTAAGCGCACGCGCGCTACATCGGTTGCGTGAAACACATCGCTGCTTTCTGATACTTTTTCCGGCTTGATCCAGCCTTTATCGATCCAAGCAGCCAATTCGTCGGCATTGAGGTCGTCTAGCATATTTACGACATCATTGAAAAAAATCGTCATATTGCCCCCAACATCGCGTGACGCGGATCATCTTTGTGGGTCTCAGCCCACGAGGCGGCGAAAGTATCAAGGGCTTCGTCGGGCTTTTCGGGCAAGACGACTTCAAGCCGCACATGTTGATGGCCGCGTTTGCCACTTTTCCGATCCTTCACTCCCCGCTCTTTGAGCCGCAATACTGTGCCGGTGTTGGCGTGTTTCGGGACGGTCATCTCAACGGTGCCGTTGATGGTCGGTACTTTAATTTTGCCGCCCAGCACGGCCTCACTGATCGTGACGGGTACCGTCACGTGAATATCGTTGCCGCGCCGTGTAAAAAACTTATGCGGGCTGACGCGGACATCGATATAAGCATCGCCCGGCGGTCCGCCTTCCAGGCCCGGCGTACCTTTGCCGCGTAATCTCAACGACTGGCCGCTTTGCAGGCCTTCGGGAATGGTAATGTCGAGCTGTTTACCGTCGGCCATGGTTGCGCGCTTTTTGGTGCCGCGAACGGCTTCAAGAAACGGAATATCAATACTGTAGTGGATGTCGTGCCCGCGCATTTTGACATGTGCACGATCTTGCTGATTGCGAAACAATTCTGCAAAGATATCACTCATCGAATCCGGATGCGCACTACCGTCATAGCGGGCGTAGCGTACACCATCTTCGCTGTCGGCATGGGGATGATAAAAGTGCTCGGGCGCACGTTCATTGCCGGCGGCATCAATCTCGCCAGCGTCAAAGCGGGCGCGCTTTTCCGGGTCGGATAACAACGCCTGTGCCTGACTGATCGCTTTGAAGCGTGCCTCCGCCTCGGCGTCGCCGGGATGCAGGTCGGGGTGGCATTTCTTCGCCAGCTTTCGATAGGCTTTGCGCACATCTTCGACCGATGCGCTCGGCTTGAGGCCTAAAAGCTCGTACGGATTGTCCATGGTGTCCTGTCTTAGGTTATCTATTTTTTTGAGCCTATGGTCTGGCCGGCGGGCTGACATTGATACAGGTCAACTGGCGTAGATATTTTGTTGGCTATCCGTCCCTTGCAATCTTTTGCCGGTCCAACCACTCTCGAATGCCGTAACCATAGGTAGGATGCACAGGGGCGCGGTGTGGATGAACCAGTTTGAACAACAGAAATATGCCGAAGGGCCCTGGGTTGGTGCGGTACCGATGACGCTTCGGGTCACTGAACCAGCACCCGAACGTGGCCTTTGTACAGACTGTGGCGTGTCCCGGACCGACGACGCCAAGCGGTGCGGGCGTGCGTGCCAATTTATTCAGCCGGACTACCCCCGATTGGAAACCCAAGTCCATGGTCGCACGCGAGACGCATCGAAGGGGGACGAGCGGTTTTTTGGTCCGGTGCAACAGATGTATCAGGCGCGCCTCAAGGCGCCACTCGAAGGTGCGCAATGGACCGGCATTACATCCCGGATTGCGCAGAAACTGCTGGAGTCAAATGCCGTCGATGCCGTGTTGACGATGGCGCCGGACCCAGATGATTTTTGGCGTCCGATCCCGGTGTTGGTAACGAATCCGGCGGATATGGCGCATGTGCGCGGTATGCGTATGGGCTATGCGCCACTATTGGCGTTGTTGGAGCCTGCGTTGGCAAAGGGCTATAAGCGTTTAGCCGTCATCGGCATCCCGTGTCAGGTCTATGCGTTGCGCGCCCTTGAGCAAGAGTTGGGATTCGAGAGGCTGTACGTGATTGGCACGCCGTGTTCCGACAACACCACGACGGAGAATTTTCATACGTTTTTGGACTTGCTGACCGATAAGCCTGATACCGTCACGTATTTGGAATTTCGCGCCGACTACATGGTCGAATTGCGATTTACGGACGGCAGCCGTAAAGAAATTCCGTTTCTGCAATTGCCGATTTCAAAGCTGCCGCGCGACTTTTTTCCACTGACCTGCCGCACTTGCGTTGACTACACCAACGCTCTTGCCGACATCACAGTTGGTTATATGGGTGGGCAGGGGGAGCAGTGGGTGTTGGTGCGGAACGCACGCGGCGAGGAATTGCTGGCCGGCCTGGGCGATGAAGTTGAATTGAAAGCGCCGGGCACAAAGGGTAAGCGCCAGGGTTCCGTGAAAGGCTTCATCGCCAATGTGGCGCGGTCAGCGGGCGGCTTGCCGTTGCGCCGTATGCCGGACTGGGTGCGACCGATTGTCAGTTTCTTGATGCCGATAATCGGGCCGCGTGGGCTTGAATTTGCCCGTACCCGGGTCGAGATGAAGGCTGCAGAAACTGTGATGCACCTTCGCAACGAAGAGCCGAAGCGGATGAAGACGATGATCCCGGACCACGTCTGGGATTTGGTCGCACCCTATGAGATTAAGCCTGAGCCCGGCGAACGGAAAGACCAGGGCAGCTAGCCACGGGGGACGTAATCGTCCGGCTCGTACCAGATTTTTTGATGATGCAGACGGCCCATTAGGGCGCGGATGGCGGTGATTTCCTGGGTCGCTTTGGCGGACTTATCCGTTTCGCGGACGCGGAGGTCACCGTTTTCAATATCGACAACGGTACGTGCAAGTTCACTTAGGCGTAGCCGCAGACCTTTTTCGATAAGCTGCAGGTCGCCGACCCCAAGTTCAAAATGTGTTTTGAATTTCGCCATGGCACTTTCCCCACTCGGATTAGGCTCCAAGACTATCCCGTATTCGTGACGTCAAACAACAGCAACGCGAATTTGCCGTCGCTGTCGGTCCATGTTTCCGCAAGACCAAAGCCCGCAGTAGCGGCCAACTGTTCAAATTCCCTGATCGCGTATTTATAGGAATTTTCGGTGTGAATGGATTCACCGTCGGTAAAGTGAAATGTGTGACCATCGATGCTGCAGCTTTGCGTGCCGACACTCTTTAAGTGCATTTCGATGCGTCCGTCGGCGTCATTGTAAAAAGCCACATGCTCGAACGCATCGAGATTCACATCGCCGCCTAGTTCACGGTTGATGCGCGCTAACACGTTTTTGTTGAACGCGGCGGTGACCCCGGCTGCATCATCGTATGCGGCTTCCAATACGGCCGCGTCCTTCTTTAGATCGAAGCCGATCAACAGTCTACCCTTAGGGCCGGCTGCCGTGCGCATATGCGCCAACAGCGCCTTTGCGTCTTGCGGGTTAAAGTTGCCGATGGTTGAGCCTGGAAAGAATACGCATCGACGCAGCGATGCATCTAAATCTGCCGGTAGATCAAAGGGCTGGGTAAAGTCCGCGGCAATGCTGAATACGCGCAGTCCTGGGTAGGCCGACTCTATCTCTTTGGCTGCTTCGGCCAACTGCTCGACCGAGATGTCGACGGCGACGAATTCTTTTGGGGTGGTGAATTGGTCTAAAATAATACGCACTTTGCTCATCGAGCCCGAGCCAAATTCGACCAGCACCGTATCTTCGCCAAGCGCAGCGACGATCTCAGCTGCGGCCGACTCTAAGATTTTCCGTTCGGTGCGGGTTAGGTAATATTCTGGCAACTCACAGATGTCTTCAAACAGCTTCGCGCCGATGTCGTCATAGAACCATTTGGGGGGCAGCGATTTTGGTGTCTTGGAAAACCCCGTCAAAACATCTTTGAGGAATGCCTGCGTCATGGGGTTTATCGTGGAACTGTCGCTGCGAGTCTTATCGCTCATAACCTAGCCTCAATCATGCTCATTCATCGCCGCTCGCATATTGAGAAATACGGGCAATGAAAAAGGACGGTAAATTTTGACTATTGGGCCTACAGGTCTCGTCCTCGCGAGGCAAGCCCGGCGTCGCATCAAAGATCATTGATACTTGTGGAGAGAGAGGATGTCTTTAAGCCTAAGAATAGCTGTATCACGCGCGCTGAGAATTCGTTGCTCTGCTTCGGTGGCAACGGTGTGTAGATGCGCTATGGCTTGTTCGACAAAAACTCCGTTTTCATCGACTGCGGCGCGGGTCTCATGTTTTAGGCGAGACATCGCGTGGTTTGATTGGGTTTCCAACAGCACACTGGCGTCAGCGGCGTTTTTTCGCGCATTTTCAGCAGTCCGTGGGTCTTGTTTTGATTCGTCCAGTTTTGCTTTCGCGATCTTGGTCCGCTTGATGACTTCATGCGAAACCTCCTCAACCAAGGTTTCTATGGCTTGAATCCCGTGTTTTGCCTGGTCAGTAATTTTTTCGATGGATGCTGCCGCTTCATTATGAATATCTTCGATTGCGCGTTTGGCAGTGTCAGAAATTTTGTGCTCCGTCTGGCGGCCTATTTCTATGATCATTGAGCGCGCATGGTCGATTTGAAGAGCTTTATTTTGATTCGAACCATTTATTCTCTGTGTTGCGATTTCTGCAGACGCCAATAACTCGGTGGAGCAAATTTCCGCACTTGAAGCAATGCGAGTGGACAGCACATTGCAGTCAGCCTGAATGCGCGCCCCTGAAACAAGGTTGATTTTAGCAATTTTATGAATAGCTAACGTGCTCGCTTGCTGGAATGTGATTTCAGCGAGTTCAATGGCGGCGCGTCTGTCTTCTTCTAGGAACTTATCGAGCTCTTCAGTCGATGTTGATTTGTTGAGATACTCGCGCTTTATGGGCTTTCTCTCCTAGTCCCGACTATATGGTACAGCTATATAGGCGCCACGTCACAACATTGATTTGAAAGCGAAAAGAAAACCGCAACCAACGCATGAAGGTGCGTCGGTTGCGGCCTGATATGGTTACGGTTTGATGTAGGTGTAGCCCTGCTGCTGCAGATAGCTTAGTTCGGCGACGCCGCTTGGGACGATATTGTCCTCGAACACCTCAAACAGGTCTTTCGTGTAGTCGATTTTACGGCCTTTGAGCGTGTTGTTGCAGACGTTAAAGGTGACGTGCTGGGTTTTCAGGCTGGTGACGTCGCCTTGTAGTTTTTGGTTCGTCATCGCGCTCTTCAACAGCGAAACACCATTTCCGTGTAGGACGACTTTAACCTCCATGTTTTCGGCACCGACCGCGTTGATGTGGTTTTGAATGTTGCGCAGTGCGCCACGGTATTTCTTATCCACCTCGCCGCCATCGTAGTTGATGTGATAGACGACCTTTTGTTTGCCATACCGTTCGTTGGCATTCGCCGGTGCTGTCGCAAAAGCGAACATCGTAACGGCGAGCATAAAAGCGCTTAGAATTATTTTCATGATGTCATCTCCCATAGAGTTATTTTTGGATTTGGAAATTTTTGCCTTCAATCTCAGCGAAAAACATATCACAAAAAGTGAATGTGTATAGGCGCTATTTTTTCTAAGAAATTTGAACGAAAATTGTATACAACAAGAGTAGATTGTATATTATGTTAATTTACACAAAAAATCAATTTTTTATTGTATTTACTAAATTAATTATGTAGAAAAATCGCTTATCGGATGAGGAAGTCATGGACGTATTTGAACCCCGTACTGCGATGCTGCTGATCGCGCTGACGGTTGGTGCCATTTTTGGCGTCACGGCAAGGCTGACGGCATTTTGTTTCCGCTCGGCGGTTCTGGAGCTTTTGGCGCGTCGGATCGGTTTCCAGGCGGTCGCGTGGGCGTTTGCGCTGGCGATCGCCGTCACGGCAACGCAGCTGCTGTCCTTCACCGGCACGGTTGATGTTTCCGAGAGTATATATCTGTCCAGTTCGTTGCCGTGGCTGACGCTTGCTTTGGGCGGGGTGTTGTTCGGTGTAGGCATGATTTTGGCCCGCGGTTGTGGCGCACGGCACATGGTGTTGGTGGCCGGCGGCAATTTGCGATCTGCCATTGTGCTTAGCGTGCTTGGCATCGTTGCCTACATGACGTTGCGCGGTATCTTGGCGGTGCCCCGTACATCTCTTGAAGCCATCGGCACCCTCGACATCGCCGCTCTTGGCCTCAGCTCGCAAAGCCTTTCGGATCTTATCGGTAGTGGCGGGATCGCCGGGTTGGTGATCGCCGGGATCTTAGTGGTCGGTGCATTCGTCGTCGCCTTCAGATCCGGCGCCAAGGCACCCCGGGTTGCCGCGTTGACCGGTGTCGTTGTCGGCCTATTGATCGCGGCCGGTTGGTATGCGAGCGGTGTTATCGGCTTTGACGAGTTTGAGCCGGTGCGCGCGCAGTCGCTGACCTTTACCGCCCCCGTCGGCAACGCCATCCAGTTTCTTATGACCTACACCGGTGCTAGCGCTGACTTCGGTGTCGTTGCTGTGGGTGGGGTTGTGTTGGGTGCGCTGATGGTCGCACTGGTTCGCGGCGAATGGCATTTAGAAGCATTCGAGACCCCGCACCAACTGCTGCGCTATGTCGGTGGTGGTGCCTTGATGGGCTTCGGGGGCGTACTTGCGCTTGGATGCACGGTGGGTGCCGGATTGTCGGGGGTCAGCACACTGTCCATCGGCTCGATCTTGGCGATCAGCTCGATCTTTGCAGGCGCGCTGCTCGGCGATTTGCTGGTGCGTCGCCGGATTGAAGCGCGCTCGATGGAAGTGCAGCCGGCGGAATAAAACGCCGTTCGCACAAAACATATTCGATTTTTCGTAAGTGTTGCGTCATACTCCCGTCATAGGGAGGACACCATGCGTATATTTATCATGCTCATTGCGTTCGTTACGGTCGCGTTGTCGTCGCAGACCGCGTGCGCCAGCGAAGACATCGCCGATCAATATCCAGCATCTATGTTGTATTCGAAACCGGTTGAGGTAATCCCGCATGTTTGGTCAGCGATTGGTGCCACCGCGCCGCCGACGTATGACAATTGCGGCCATAACAACAACCTGAGTTTCATCGCCACCGGCGACGGCGTGGTCGTCATCAACGGCGGTGGCGCGTATCTGCTGGCTAAAGCACTGCACGACGAAATTAAGGCGATCACCGATCAACCGGTGAAGTTGGTGATCAACGAAAACGGCCAAGGCCATGCCATGCTCGGCAATAGTTATTGGGCCAGCCTAGGGGTGCCGATCTTGGCGCACATTGATGCGGCGCATGAGTTTAATGATCGCGCAGGTCAAAGCCTAGACGCCGGAAAACGTACCCTTAAAGAGCGCTTTGAAGGCACCACGGCCGTTGGTCCGACCGAGACATTTGAAAACAAGCGCGTCATTGAAATGGGTGACTTTAAGATTGAAGTCTTGAATCTAGGACCGGCGCACAGTGCCGGGGATATTCAAGTGTGGTTGCCGGCGCAATCGCTAGTGATCGCCGGGGATATGGCATTTCACGAGCGCATGTTACCGATCTTCGATGACACCAACAGCAAAGCATGGGTGGAAACTTGGAAAGGCCCGTTTGAAGCGCTGGAGGCGACCTATGTGATCCCAGGGCATGGACATCCGACCAACATGGCGCAGGTGCGACGCTACACATTAGACTATTTGGAATATCTGCGCGGCAAGATACGCGAACACATCGATGGCGGCGGCAGCTTGGAGGAAGCTTATTATATCGATCAGACGGCGTACGCGCATCTGGACACATTCGAGCAATTGGCAACCCGCAACGCAGGCCGCGTCTATGTGCAGATGGAATGGGAGTAGCGGGGTAGGCCGCTAGCCCCAAATCTCGGATTTAATCTGTTCCAGCCAGACTTCGGCGTATCTGGCGTCGGACTCCCGCGTGTCCGCATCTGCGCCGAGCACAGAAAAGTCGGTCCCGTTCCGCACCACGTGGCCGTCTTCCAAATGATATGAGGCTCCGAGCCGGAGGCCATAGTCCGGTGCGGCTTGTGAATAGCAGTTGGCGATCCAACTGGGTCGCTGGGCGGTCGTGCCGGTGAGATCCGCAACCGCAGAGTTGACGGCAACCCGGGCCTGGCTGGCCGCTGTTGAGCCGGCTTTTGGCAGCGCTTCCGTCAGCGCCGAGTCGCCAATTACATAGACATCTTTCAAAAGTGACGACTCGAAGGTTTTGATATCGATCGGGCACCAACCTGTATCATCCGTCGCCCCCGCATCTATCGCAATTTGCCCAGCCGTCTGTGGTGGGATGACATTCAACACATCGGCTTTGATCTCATCGAAATCGGTGAACGCGGTGAGCGTTTCCGGGTCAACCTCGCGGACTGCGCCGTCGTCGGCAATGGCCCGGTATTCGATGATATCGCTGTAAAGGGTATCCCAGGCCTCGGTAAACAAATCTTGGAACGGAAATGAATCTTTCGCATCTAAGATCAGCAACCGCGCGCCCGGTTTGTTGTGCTTCAGGTAATGCGCAACCAGACACGCACGCTCAGCTGGCGCCGGCGGGCAGCGATACGGTGCGCGCGGCATGCTCAACACGAATAGCCCGCCATCGGGGATCGTGGCGAGTTGATCCGCCAATAAGGTGGTTTGCGGGCCGGCCTTCCAGGCGTGCGGTACGCGGTCCACAGTCATTTCGTTGATACCTTCAATGCCGCTGTAATTAAGCGCAACGCCGGGCGACATGATCAACTTGTCATAGCGGATTGTTTGCCCGTCGGCGGTCATCACGTGATGCTTGTCGGCGTCGATGGCATTGGCGCGGGTAAAGCGAACGTCGATGCCGCGTTTGATCACGGCGTCGTAACCGACTTCAATGCTGCCGATATCCTGCATGCCGGCGATTACGGCGTTTGAGCCCGGGCACATCCAAAAACGCTTTTGATCGCTGAGCAAAACCACCTCGGCGTTCGGCATCTGTGCTTTGGCGGCGCGCGCGGCTGCGGCACCGCCAAAGCCGCCACCGATAATTACAATCCGTGCCGGTGCTGCGTGCAGATATGCAGGCGCCGCGATGAGGGCGCCGGCAGCGGCGCCAATTTGCAGCGCGCGACGACGGCTGAGGTTCATGACTTTCATGTATGAACGTTTCCTTTTCTTAGCGTAGCGACAAATGGCCTAGCGCAATACGCGTTTGCTGCTATATCAAAGTGTATGAAACGATTTCCGATTCTAACGGGGCTGGCTGTTTTAGCAATCGCTGTAAGCGCCATGGCGTCACCGCACGTTGCAACAGCAGCTGAGTTGGTGATGTTTGAAAGCGCATCATGTACATGGTGCCAGCGTTGGCATGATGAGATTGGCGAGATCTATCCGAAAACCAGCGATGCGCGCTGCGCACCGCTCAGGCGTGTCGATCTCGGCGATCCTCGCCCCATTGATCTGGCCGAGATTAAAGGTGTTATCTACACACCGACATTTGTTTTGATTGATGATGGTCGCGAGATTGCCCGCCTGATTGGCTATCCCGGCGAAGATTTTTTCTGGCCAATTCTTGCTGATCACCTTGCAAAACTCCCAAACGGCTGTCCAAAATAGTATGGGGAGAGCCGCCTTTCATATTCAATCTTGATATATCGTCTTTTTTGAATATGATTAGCGGTGGGGGCGACAATCAAGGATTTCTTTTATAAGAAACCGGGATTCCGCAAATAAGGATAATGATCGCTCCCGCGAGGTAATTTTTATTGGGAGGCGATATCCAATGCCAAAGACCAAGACACTCGTCTCGGCGTTTGCAGCCATTCTCTTAATGGCTGGCACGGCGAGCGCTGATGAGCTCGCAAAATACGACGTTGTCGATATGGCGATTCCGACATCGCTCACCGGCAAGGCTGGCGATGCGGCCGCAGGCGAAAAAGTTTTTATCAATCGCAAACTCGGCAACTGTCTGGCGTGCCATCAAGTCACGGCACTGAAGGCGCAACCGTTCCATGGCCTGATTGGCCCAACTTTGGACGGCGTTGCTGAGCGTTACAACGAAGGGCAGTTGCGACTGCAGGTCGTGAACGCAAAAGCGATTAATCCAGATACCATCATGCCGGCTTTCTATCGGACTGAGGGGCTCCACAGGGTTCTGAAAAAATTCGATGGAAAAACCATGCTTTCCGCCGAACAGGTCGAAGATGTGGTGGCATATCTAAAGACCCTTAAGTGATTTAACTAAATATCCAAGGAAACACGAGGTACTCATGTCACAGAAAAAAGCACTTGCAGCACTGAGCCGACGTGAAGCACTGCTTCTCGCAGCAGGGGCGACCATGGTCGCTGCCGGCGGCATCGTCTTAACCGGTTCGAGGGCCAACGCCGATGCGAAAATGATTGACGAAGCGTTGGTAAAGTTAATCGGCGACACCAAACCGGTCGACGGCAAGATCACTCTTGATCTGCCGCAGATCGCTGAAAACGGCAACACTGTGCCGATCGGCGTCAGTGTCGACAGCCCGATGACGGCGGACAACTATGTTAAAGCCGTGCATCTGTTTGCCGACGGCAATCCGACACCTGCCGTCGCATCGCTGTATTTTACACCGATGTCCGGTAAAGCCGAAGCGTCGACCCGCATGCGTATGGCGGGCACGCAGAACGTTGTCGCAGTCGCTGAAATGAGTGACGGCAAGGTATTCCGCGCCTCGCAAGAGGTTAAGGTCACCATTGGTGGCTGCGGCGGTTGAACCAGGGAACAGGAGAAAATATCATGGCTAGTAATGTAAAACCTCGCGTTCGTGTCCCAGGCAAAGCAGCCAAGGGTGAGATCGTCGAAATCAAAACGTTGATTTCGCACAACATGGAATCGGGCCGCCGCAAAGGGAAAGACGGCAAGTTGATCCCGCGTTCGATTATCAACAAGTTTGAAGTAACATTTAACGGCAAGTCGGTCTTTAGTTCGGATTGGCAACCGGCGATTTCAGCCAACCCTTATATGTCGATCTTTGCAAAAGTCGATGAAAGCGGTGAGTTCGCCTTCAAATGGACTGACGATGGCGGCTCAATCTACGAAAAAACTTCAAAAATCACTGTATCTTAAGCGGCAGCCGTAACGTCAAAAAAATATTGGGAGGCGAACAAAAATGAAATTTTTTTGGAGAGACATCACCCTCGCTGTAGCAACGCTTAGTGTTGCTGTAGGCGTTGGTGCATCAAGCGCCAACGCAGCCGATTGGGGGCCTTATCAGGTTGAAGATCGTCGCAGTGGCTATACCTACATGACCGACGAAAGCCGGGCGATGCAGGTGGATACGTTCCAGAACCCAGGGATGCTATGGGTTGAAGAAGGCGCTGATCTATGGACCACCGTTGACGGTAAAGCTGGCAAGTCATGCTCGACATGTCACGGCGATGCAGCGGAGTCCATGAAGGGCATTGGTGCGCGTTATCCAGTCGTGGACGAAGGCATGGGTAAACTGAAAAACGTCGAGCAGCAGATCAACAGCTGCCGGGGAAAGAACATGGAAGCGGCACCCTATAAATGGGAATCGAAAGAAATGCTCTCCTTGACGTCATATGTGAACCACCAGTCGTTGGGGCTGCCAGTTTCTGTGAAGGTTGATGGTGCGGCTGCCCCGTTCTTCGAAAAGGGTAAGGCGTTCTATTACGAGCGTCGCGGCCAATTGGATATGTCGTGTAGTCAATGCCACGAGGATAATGCTGGAAATATGGTTAGGGCTAACATCCTGTCGGAGGGACAAATCAATGGCTTTCCAACGTATCGTCTGAAGTGGCAAAAGCCGGGCTCGACCCATCGTCGGTTTAGGGGCTGCAATAAACAGGTTCGCTCGACGCCTTTTGGGTATGGTTCCGACGAGTATGTGAACCTTGAGCTTTATGTTAAGTGGCGCGGTCGTGGCCTGCCGGTGGAAACACCAGCCGTGCGAAACTAACGACCCGTTTGTGATCGGAACGGAGGGGTCGTGCGCCCCTCCGGTTCCAGCGCTTTACCAAATTTGAATAAGGAACGGTGCCGTGATTTCTCGTCGCGAGTTCTTCCACCTCGCTGCCGCCTCTGCCGTGGTAACCGGATCCAGCATGCCTTTCGGCCGTGCAATGGCGAGCCAGGCGATGACGCAAAAAGAGTTGCTGTCTTTCGATCCGATGGGCCAAGTCACGCTGTTGCATTTCACCGATATGCACGCGCAGCTGACACCGATTTATTTCCGCGAGCCGTCCTTTAACCTGGGCGTCGGCGAGGTCAAAGGCTTGCCGCCGCACATCACCGGTCGGGACTTTCTAAAAGAATTTGGCATCGACGAGGGCACACCCGAAGCCTACGCGCTGAGCAGCCAAGATTTCTCGGCACTGGCGCGTGAATACGGGCGCGTCGGCGGCGTTGATCGGATGGCGACGTTGGTCAAAGCGATCCGTGCTGAACGTCCGAACAACACATTGTTTCTAGACGGCGGGGATACGTGGCAGGGCTCGTACACCGCACTGAAGACCGGCGGCGAAGACATGGTGCGCGTGCAAAATGCACTTGGTGTAGATGCCATGACCGCGCACTGGGAATTCACGTTCGGTGAAGAGCGTGTCAAAGAACTCAAAGATACCCTTAATTTTCCATTCCTGGCCGGCAACGTGACCGACACCACCTGGGAAGAAGACGTCTTCGATTCGACCGCATATTTTGAGCGGGGCGGCATCAAGATTGCCGTGATCGGCCAAGCGTTCCCATATACGCCGGTCGCCAACCCGCGCTACCTGATCCCGAACTGGTCGTTCGGCATCAACGAGAAAAAAGTCCAAGCCCACATCGATAAGGCGCGCGCCAGCGGGGCCGGGCTTGTCGTGCTGTTGTCGCACAACGGCTTTGATGTGGACCGTAAGATGGCGAGCCGGGTATCCGGGATCGACGTGATCCTCACCGGTCATACGCACGATGCCTTGCCGCGCACGGTCCAGGTCGGCAAGACCTTGCTGGTTGCGTCCGGTAGCCACGGCAAATTCCTATCTCGGCTTGATCTGGATGTGGCCGGCGGCGAGGTGAAGGCATTCCGCTACAAGCTGATGCCGATTTTCTCGGATGTGATTGATCCTGATCCGGAAATGGCTGCATTGGTGCAAGATATCCGCGCACCGTTCGCATCTGAAATCGATAAGGTGTTGGGCACGACCGAGCAGACGCTGTACCGCCGGGGTAACTTCAACGGCACCTTCGATGATTTGATCTGCGAAGCGTTGATAAGCGAACGCGACGCCGAGATCGCCTTGTCGCCAGGATTCCGTTGGGGCTCCAGCCTGTTACCGGGCCAGGACATCACGGTCGATCACGTGTATCACCAAACCTCGATCACCTATCCGAACGTGTATCGCAACGAAATGACCGGCGAGTTTTTGAAGGTTATTTTGGAAGATGTGGCCGACAACCTGTTCAACAAAGATCCATACTATCAGCAGGGGGGAGACATGGTGCGCGTTGGTGGTATGGCCTATACCATCGATATTAACAAAGATATCGGCAGCCGGATTTCCAACATGACGTTGCTCAAAGACGGCTCGCCCATCGATGCCAACCGCAATTATGTGGTGGCCGGATGGGCCTCGGTCAACGAGGGCACGGAAGGGCCGGCGGCATACGATTTGGTGTCGGACCATATTTCCAAGCAAAAAACCATCAAGCTGCCCGAAAACCAAACGGTCACCGTGC